>SDBU01000332.1_pt1 | contig 67278 bp, 58 predicted proteins | sample 2277071 | NCBI WGS metagenome assembly SDBU01 (sample SAMN10397929, study PRJNA504765) | marine sediment metagenome | isolation source: marine sediment core GS08_GC12, 126 cmbsf | place: Arctic Ocean: Gakkel Ridge, Loki's castle | collected 2008 | reverse complement strand
AATTGCAGAAACTGACTTTTGAAAGACCTGTGACTCTGAAAAAGGGTCAGAGAGTTGAAAAACTCCTCCTCTTTCCACGACCTGAAACGATTGGCAAGGAAGTATATCTTTTATTTGAGAGTATTTATGTGAACGGCGAATCGGTGGATGTGTCTATGAAGTTTGAGGCAGTGGGTAATTAATAGATGTTCAACGTTGATCTTGGATCTTGGATTGTTCCTGAGCTTGCTCAGGAACCCCGGACCATTTTTAGAATTTTCAGCGCGCTTGGGTCCTTGATGCAGTAGATAGAGAGCCCACCTTCTCTCTGGAGGGAGAGGATGCCCCTTGATCTCAGGATCCCCAGGTGCTGCGAGATATTGGACTGTTTCAGATTTAACTTTTCACCGATGTTCGTGACACAACGGCCCTCCCTTTCCAGCAGCTCGAGGATCATGATCCTCGTTGGATGTGCAAGTGCCTTAAGGTAGTCAGCCTGTGTAGTGCGATCGGTCTCCATCTCCTAAACCTCCGTCAGCGTTACCTGTAAATCAAGGCTCCTGCTGGCATAATAACCATTTTAAAGTATCACGTTATTATAATTATTAGAATATAATAATTTTTCTGTCAATGAGAAAGCCGTCGCAGGGACGGCTTTTGTTTCAAGTCTGTTTGATGAGGGAAATCACTCCTCCTGATCCTCTTCATTGCCCTCGTCGATCTCCTTTTTCTCGGGGGTTACATCTATCTCATCCTCGCCGGTAGTTGCTTTCTTGAAATTCTTGATGCCCTTGCCGAGACCGGCACCTATTTCCGGGAGCTTGCCCGCCCCGAAAACGACCATCACAATAACGAGTATTAATATAAGTTCAGTAACACCGAATCCAAACATCTTCCATCCCTTTCCCCTAAATACCGGTTACGGTCATCCTGATTCTGATCGTTCGGCTGATTCTAGCAGGGTAATGGCCTTTTTAACAAGGGCTTGTGGTGTTGTTGATTTGGCAACTTCAAAAGCCCTTGCAAAGCATGGCCTAGCTCTTGTCCGGCTCGGCAGGTTCATCCTCTATGTTCTGAGTGTCATCGGTTTCTGTCTCAGGTACAGTCTGTTCTTCAGGTTCGGACTGTTCTTCAGGTTCGGACTGTTCTTCAGGTTCGGGCTGCTCTTCCGGCTCGGGTTGCTCTTCCGGTTCCGATTGGGCTTCAGTTCCGTCCTGCTCTACTGATACATCCGGAACTTCGGTTTCAGCTTGAACTTCGGACTCGACATGTTCCTCCGGAGCTTCCTCAACCTGTTCTGCTTCAGCCTCCGGTACCTCAGGCTCCTGTGGATATGGACCCTCGGACGGCTTTTTTATCGAATCCCTGATAATAAGGAACCCGTTTTTTCCTCCGGGAACCGGTCCCTTGATGGCGATCAGATTCTGGTCTTCTCTGACATCGATGACCTTGAGGTTCTGGATGGTAACCGTCTCGTCGCCCATCTGTCCCGGCATCTTCTTGCCCTTGAACACTCGCGCCGGGTCGGCAGCAGCGCCGATGGAGCCGGGCCCCCTGAAACTTTCGTGAGTACCATGGCTTGCTGGATGGCCTTTAAAGCCATGCCGCTTCATGACACCGGCAAAGCCTTTGCCCTTGGATGTACCCGTTATGTCAACGAGATCTCCGGTCCTTAACACACCGGCGGTTATGGCCTGTCCGGGCGAGAAAGCTTCGGGATTGTCAACGCGTACCTCTCTTATGAGACGCTTGGGTGTGGTGCCGGCTTTTTCAAAGCGGCCCATCTGGGGCTTGTTGGTTCTTTTGGGTTTTTTCTCATCGAACCCGAGCTGGATGGCATCGTAACCATCGTTTTTCCTGGTTTTGACCTGGAGTACTATACAGGGACCTGCCTGGATGAGTGTGATGGGAATTGCGTCGCCGCTGCGATCAAAGATCTGGGTCATGCCCAGCTTCTTACCTAGGATGGTTCTCCTCATTGTCTTCCTCCTTTTCTATCTTATCCACGGCATGCGCTCGTGAATGTTTTAGCGGGAGACGGTGGTAATACATGAATTAGACTTGGCAGTCAACCCGAAATCCGCAGATGGTTCTGTCAAACCTCTGCTGGAGACATCTGTGGGACCCTTAACAAGCGGATTTCGGGTTTAGACCCCGTTGACTTTTATGGAATTCAGAATCCAGTAGTCAGAAGTCAGAATGCAGGAAGAAAAAAATGGGCCGGGGCCCATTTTTTTATAGTTGGCGGAAGTGCATGGGAATCGAACCCACCATTCCGGGTTTTAGCCAGAATCACTGGATTTGAAGTCCAGGAGGGCCACCAGTGCCCTACGCACTTCCGGTTTGAGATTATTCTATATAATTGGGTATTGTCAAGGAATGTGGTGTATTTAACAGCTTTGATGCTCGGGGAAGTCAGAATCCAGAATTCAGAATTCAGAATGTAGAATCATGATAAATAAAACGTATTCAGTTGTTGGTTGATAGCTAGACCAACATAAATTAACCTATCAATATCAAGTGCACTGCTGAATTATGACTCCTGACTTCTGAATTCTATATTAATTAGCCTGGAACTAGTTTTTAAGTACCTTCTTGAGAAACTTACCCGTATAGGAATGCTTCATCGCCGCCAGCTCTTCCGGTGTTCCCAGGGCCAGGACCTCCCCACCCAGGTCGCCACCTTCGGGGCCCAGGTCGATTATGTGATCGGCTGATTTGACAACCTCCATGTTGTGCTCGATCACCAGGACTGTATTTCCTCGCGAGACCAGGTTGTTCAGAACTTCGAGGAGCTTGACTACGTCGTCGAAGTGCAGGCCTGTGGTCGGTTCGTCCAGTATGTAAAGTGTTCGGCCTGTATCCCTCTTGGACAGCTCTTTGGAAAGTTTTATACGCTGAGCTTCGCCCCCCGAAAGGGTCGTGGCGGGCTGGCCGAGCTGGATGTAGCCCATTCCCACGTCCTGAAGAGTCCTCAGCCGTCGGGCGACAACGGGAACATTTTCAAAGAGCCTGGCAGACTGGTTGATTGTCATGGCCAGAACTTCAGCTATATTCACACCTTTGTAAGTGACTTCAAGGGTCTCTTTGTTAAATCTCTTCCCGTTGCACACCTCGCATGTTACGTGTACGTCGGGCAGGAAATGCATCTCGATCTTCTTTACTCCGTCTCCCTGGCAGGCCTCACAACGGCCGCCCTTTACATTGAAGCTGAATCGACCTGGTTTGTAGCCGCGGAGGCGGGATTCAGGCACCTGGGAAAAAAGTTCTCTTATGGGAGTAAATGCTCCTGTATATGTGGCCGGGTTGGAACGGGGCGTTCTGCCTATAGGTGACTGATTGACGTCGATCACGTTGTCGATGAACTGATCGCCCTCTATATGATCGTGCTCTCCGGGTCTGTCGGCGGTGGCGGAGCGTCTTCGTGCCATTGCCCTGTACAGAGTGTCGATGACAAGAGTAGACTTTCCCGAGCCGGATACGCCCGTGATGCATGTGAACACGCCAAGGGGGAATGAGACATCTATGTTCTTGAGGTTGTTTGCTCTTGCACCGATTATCTTGACGAATCCGTTAGACCCTGATTTCCTCCTTTTATCGGGAGCTTTTATGCGAAGCTTCCGGGATAGATACCTGCCGGTAAGGGATTCATCGCAGGCCATGATCGTTTTCGGGCTGCCGGATGCCACTATATTGCCTCCTCGAACTCCCGCGCCTGGGCCCATGTCGATAACGAAATCAGCGGTTTTTATAGTTTCCTCGTCATGCTCCACAACTATCACCGTATTGCCCATGTCCCTGAGCTGCTTTAGTGTGGTGAGCAAACGCTTGTTATCCCGGGGATGGAGTCCGATGCTGGGTTCATCGAGGATATAGAGAACTCCCATCAGGCTGGAGCCTATCTGCGTGGCAAGCCTGATCCGCTGACCTTCACCACCCGAGAGTGTACCCGAAGTCCGGTCCATTGACAGGTAATCAAGTCCGACGTCGACGAGAAACCTGATTCTCTCCTTTATCTCCTTCAGGATCCTGCTGCCGATGGCCATCTCCTTCCTGTCCAGCTTCAGATTCTTGAAGAACTCGGACACCTGGGCGATGGACAGTCGGGTTACCTCGTAGATGTTCTTACCTCCGATTTTTACGTGCAGACTCTCCGGCCGGAGACGGGCGCCACCACAGGAGTCGCATATCCGGTTTCCCATGAACGATTCGATCTCCTCCCGAACTGATTCCGAGCCTGTTTCCATATACCTGCGTCTCAGGTTCGGGATCACCCCCTCGAAGGGTTTCTGGGTGCGTCTTGTAAAGTTTCTCGACTCATATTTGACGGCGATCTTCTCCGAGCCGGAACCGTATATGATCACCTGACGGGCGACTTCCGGGAGATCCTGGAAGGGTGTGTCGAGGTCGAATTCGAGATGGGAGGAGAGAGAATCCATGAGTTGATGATAAAAAACGCTATCTCTCCTACGCCAGGGTGCCAGAGCGCCCTCACGTATGGACAGGGATGGGTCAGGCACTACGAGCTCAGGGTCGATAATGCTCGTTGTGCCCAGACCACCGCATTCATTGCAGGCCCCGGTGGGGTTGTTAAAAGAGAAGAAGCGGGGTGAGATCTCAGGGTAGCTGATGCCGCATTTTATGCAGGCCAGCTTCTCCGAGAAAATAACCTCCCGGCCCTCGGAAACAAGCGCGATGAGCACTCCGTCACCCATTTTAAGGGCGAGTTCCACCGAGTCGGCGAGCCTGTTCCTGATCCCATCGCGGATAACAAGCCTGTCAATAACAAGCTCGATATCGTGTTTCTTTTTGCGGTCGAGAACGATGTTGTCCTCAAGGCTCAGGATCTCACCGTCAACCCTTGCTCTGAGAAAACCCATACGGCCAAAGCGCTCAAGATCCTGGCGATGTTCGCCCTTCCTTCCTTTGACCACAGGTGCCAGGATAGTCATCCTGGTCTGGTCCTCGGTCTTCATCAGGCTGTCAATTATCTGCTGAGAGGACTGGGCGTCGATCCTGTCGCCGCACTGATAGCAGTAGGGTATTCCTATCCTTGCAAAGAGAAGACGCAGATAGTCGTAGATCTCTGTAACAGTTCCAACCGTAGAACGAGGATTCCTGCTGACCTTCTTCTGCTCGATGGATATTGCCGGCGAGAGCCCCTCTATGGAGTCCACATCGGGCTTATCCATCTGTTCCAGGAACTGTCTCGCGTATGTCGAAAGGGATTCCACGTATCTGCGTTGCCCCTCCGCATACAGGGTGTCAAAAGCGAGAGAGGATTTTCCCGATCCCGAGACACCTGTTATGACCACGAGGGAATCCCTGGGTATCTTAATGTTGACGTTTTTCAGGTTGTGTTCCCGTGCGCCCTTTATGATTATTTTATCGGTTGACACATTCTTATTCCTTTAACGATGTAAAAAATCCGCAAGTGAAACAGCAATTTTATCATGCAATTGGAACTGATGTGAATAAAAATAGGTAATCAGTTGTCAGAATTCAGGAGTCAGAAGTCAGAATATTTTGTGTTACTAAACATTGACCTTCAACTTAATCTAAAACATCATTAAATATGTCATTGAAATGATAAATACATGAAAGGAATTTTAGAACTAAAGGTACAACTGACAGATTCTGAATTCTGAATTCTGGTTTCTGTATTCCGAATTACACACATAGCCCACAGCCCCATATTCCTTGACATCCATCTTCCACCAAACTTAAATGACCCCCATGACAATACCGCTGCTTGAAGTGAAGGATCTGATGACCCACTTCTCCATCGAGGACAAAACCCTGCGCGCCGTGGATGGAGTTTCCTTCTCTCTCTTTCGGGGGGAGATACTGGGTCTTGTTGGTGAGTCGGGCTGCGGCAAGAGTGTTACCGCCTTGAGCATTCTCCGACTGCTGCCGGATTCCGGCAAGGTGATCTCGGGACAGGTGCTCCTTGAAGGAGAGGATCTCCTGGAGATGGACGATAATGAGATCAGGAACGTCAGGGGCAACAGGATCTCCATGGTCTTTCAGGAACCCATGAGCGCCCTTAACCCTGTTTTCACCGTGGGAGATCAGGTGGCTGAGGTTCTGAGGCTGCACCGTGGGATGGACAAGAGCGCTGCCTTTGAAAGAGCTGCAAAACTCCTCGGCCAGGTGGGAATACCCGATCCGGCCAGGCGAGTCTCGGAATACCCGCACCAGATGTCCGGCGGAATGCAGCAGCGGGCTCTTATCGCCATGGCCATGGCGTGTGAGCCGGATGTGCTTATTGCCGATGAACCTACGACGGCCCTGGATGTTACCGTTCAGGCCCAGATACTCAGACTGATTGAAGAACTGATCCATGAGGGCAACCGTGGGGCCCTGCTCATCACCCACGATCTGGGTGTGGTTGCTGAAGTGGTGGACAGAGTCTGTGTGATGTACGCTGGCGTGATAGTTGAGATGGGCAAAGTCGGGGACCTTTTTAGTGCTCCCCAGCATCCATATACAATTGGTCTTATCAATTCTCTTCCGACACCGGGCAGGCGTCGCTTTATAGCTATTGGAGGGAGTGTGCCGGACCTCATGGATCTGCCTTCCGGGTGCAGGTTCCATCCCCGGTGTCCCAGAGCCCAGGAAGTGTGCACCCAGGAGGAACCCGAGTTAACCCTGACAGAAAAAGGTAATGAGGTCAGGTGTTACTTTCCCGGAAACAAGCACGAGAGCCTGAGGAGGGCGATCTGATTGAATCGACCACATCAATAATGATGACTTCGCAAGAAGTCATCATTGCGCCCATTGGGGGCGCCCAAATCGATGACTTGCGTAGCAAGTTATTGATTTGTGAGGAAAGTGAAAATGACATATTTCGCTTTCCGCGGAGTAAAAAGCCATGAATGGACTTTTTACGACCACACCATTATTAAAAGTTAAGCACCTTACCAAGATTTTCCCGGTTAAGGGCGGTACCTTTGGTAAAATCGTCGGCGGGGTCAGGGCTGTTGATGACGTATCGTTCCAGGTGCGGACAGGAGAGGTCTACGGCCTCGTGGGCGAATCCGGTTGCGGCAAGACCACACTTGGCCGGATGATTCTGAGACTGACCGCGCCTACATCGGGCAGGGTGATCTTTGATAATGTCGATATAAGCGAACTTAGCAGGCAGAAGCTCCGACCCTACCGTCACCGCATGCAGATCATCTTCCAGGATCCCTTCGGTTCCCTGAATCCCAGGAAGACCGTGGGCGCCATAGTTGGAGAGCCTCTCCGGCTCTCTGGAATGAGCGCGGGTAAGGTAAAGGTAAACGTAGAAGAGATGCTTGCCACCGTCGGTCTGCCTGTCGACAGTTACAGCAGGTATCCACATGAGTTTTCAGGCGGTCAGAGACAGCGCCTCGGAATTGCCAGGGCACTTTCCCTGAGACCTGATTTCCTCCTGGCCGATGAGCCGGTTTCGGCCCTCGATGTCTCGATCCAGGCCCAGATCCTAAATCTTCTTATGACCCTTAAGGAGCAGTTTAACCTCACAATGCTTTTTATCTCTCATGATCTGAGAGTGATCAGGAGCCTCTGTGACAGAGTTGCTGTAATGTACCTTGGCAGGCTGGTTGAAGAAGGGCCCGTTGAGGATGTTTACACGAATCCGGTGCATCCATACACTGAAGCCCTCGTGGGGGCCATACCTGAGCTTGACCCGGATATGAGAAAGAAGGACCAGGAGCCGGCGGGTGAAGTGCCCAGCCCAATCGAACCCCCGCCGGGGTGCCACTTCCATCCACGATGCCCTCTCGTGATTGACCGTTGTTCAGTGGAAGTGCCTGAGCTATCCTACAGAAATAATGACCGGCGTGCCAGATGCCACGTAAGGTGACATGAAGTCTGCCGGCTGGTTCCCACCCTTCTTTTCCATCTATATCCATGTGCCGTTCTGCCGGAACCTATGTGATTTCTGCCATTTCTACAGGGAAAAACCCCGGGAGTTTGAGGCTTTTCTCGATGCGTTGGCAAGAGAGATCGATTCCATATCCGGGAAAATATCTGCTCCGGTCAGAAGTGTTTATGTCGGCGGCGGAACCCCGTCAGTCCTCCCCGCGAGATTCTACGAAAGTCTCTTCAAACATCTGGATGAAGCCTTTTTTATGGATGGCGTATTGGAGAGCAGTATCGAGGTCGTGCCTGAGACAGGAACAGATGAACTCGTCAGGCTGAGCGAGGCTGGTTTCGAAAGGGTAAGCATCGGTATAAAATCCTTTAACCCGGATTCCCTTGCAGCATTGGGCGCAAGAAGAGAAGAGGAATCGGCCGAAGGTTCAGTAGAAGCAGCCCGCAACGCTGGCTTCACCTCGGTTGGCATAGATCTGGTCTACGCTTTTTCAGGACAGACAGAAGGATCGTTCATAGATGACATTCAAACAGCCCTCCTGCTCGACCCTGACCATATCTCCCTTTATTCTCTCGTTCAGAGTGATGATTTGAGCCCGCGGGAAATTGACCAGGATACTGCGGCCGCGATGTTTACGGAATCCAGAAGGATCCTGATCGCGCGGGGGTATCGTCAGTACGAGATATGTAACTTTGCAAAGCCGGACCATGAATGCCTGCACAATATAAATTACTGGCGGGATGGTGACTTCATCGGCCTCGGACCATCCGCGCATAGTGCGGTAACAGCAGAAGGAACAAGATCAAGGTGGCGCAATGCCGCGGACCTTACGGCCTACATGGCTGATCCCGGCTCCGTGAAAGAGGAGCTTTCCGTGGAGGGTCCGGAGATACGTCCTGCGGAAGCTCTCATGCTGGCTCTGAGGCAAACGGAAGGTGTGGACATCGATCACTTTATCCTGGGTTACGGTAAGGATCCGAGAATGATTATGGGACCGTCCCTGAAGCGTTTCCGTGAGTTGGGCCTGATTAGGACATCAGCGAAAAGGATAAGACTAACGACCAGGGGCATGCTGCTTTCGAATGAAGTGTTCGGGGCGATCGTCTAACCCCGCAGGGAGGAGGGAAGAGGGAAGAGGAAAAAGGGGCCGGAAGTCAGGAGTCAGGAGTCAGAATCCAGAATTGTTATTCAAAATACACCGCAATATGTTAGTCGCACGCTTCTGGTTAGTTTTTTCTGAATGCTGAATACTGAATACTGAATTCTATTTAACACACTACGCACTGCGCCCTTCGCCCTACGCACTCAATTAAGGCCGGGTTGGCCAGAACTTAGATGCACTTGTCCACAAACAAAAAATGGTTATCTTACAGAAAGTTGAGTGGAGACTGTTTAAAAGAAAGACACGACTTTAATTGACACACATAGGTCTCCATGTTAAGGAAATTTTGGCACTCGTTATAGGAGAGTGCCAGAGGAGTTCACATGTCAGTGCTTGAAAATAGCCATCGGCATCGCAGCGTCATGCTTGCCGTAATTCATCTGTACGTAGAGACGGCAGAACCGGTAGGCTCCAGAACGCTCGTAAAACACTACGACTTTGACCTGAGTCCCGCCACTGTACGAAACGTTATGGCTGACCTGGAGGATGAAGGATACCTCATTGCCCCCCACACATCGGCGGGCAGGATACCAACTGAAATGGCTTACAGATATTATGTTGACGAGATCCTGAAGGCCAGAGCTCTCCAGGCAGAAGGCAGCCAGCAGGTGAGGGAAGAACTCCTCTCGTATCAGGGCAGTGTTGATGAACTCGCTCGCAGAACCTCCAGGGTTCTTTCAAACCTCTCCAGTTACGCTGGAGTAGTCCTTGCTCCAAACAGGCTGCACAGTACATTCAAAAAGGTGAATTTTATACGGATCAAATTGGGGGTTGTCCTGGTGATTCTCGTTTCCAGGTCGGGAATAACAGAGAACAGGTTAATCAAGATGGATCAGGATTTTTCCCAGGAGGCGCTGGAAAATATGTCTGGTTATCTCAACGATCGCTACGGTGGTCTTCCCCTGGCTCAGATGCGCAAGAGGCTTGCAGACGATATGAGGAGAGACAAGGAAAACTATGATCTCCTCATGAATGCCGCCCTGGAGTTGGGTAAAAAGATGCTGGATTCCGAGAGCAACACCGAAGTCTATGTTGAAGGAAGTTCCAAGATCCTGGATTTTCCGGAGTTCACCGGGAATATCGAGTATATGCGGCAGCTGTTCAAGACCTTCGAGGAAAAGAGTAATCTGGTGGCCATTCTTGATGAGACCATGGATGCTGAGGGTCTGACTGTGTATATCGGATCAGAAGTAGGCATAAGCGGAGTAAAAGGTGTCAGCCTGGTCACATCCACCTACGGTAACGGTGATGTCACCCTGGGAACGGTGGGCATTATAGGTCCAACGAGGATGAACTACTCCGAGGTCATTCCGCTGGTGCGAACTGCTGCTTCCACACTGAGCGAAAACCTTTCGAAAGAAGGACTGTGAAGGAGGCCTGATCTTGGGTCAGAGAAAGAGAAACAAGCCGGCTAATGAGCCTGCAGCAGAAAATACGATCACCATCGACGATGGTGAAGATACAATTGTTGGGGAAAGAGGCCAGGAGGAAGAAATAACGATCTCTCTGCCAGAGTATGAGGATTTGAAGACCGAGATAGAGGAACTGAAGGACAATATGCTCAGGGCTGCGGCGGACTACGATAATTTCAGAAAAAGAATGGAGAAAGAACGGGAAAATATTATCTGCTACGCTAACGAGCAGCTTATCCTGGATCTTCTGCCAGTGCTGGATAATCTGGAGAGGGCGTTGGCGGGTGAGCATACCGATACCGAGATTCAGAGCATACTGGAAGGGGTCAAAATGATCTCAGGACACCTGCACGAGGTTCTGACAAAATGCGGCCTGGAGACCCTCAGGTCGGCTGGCCATCCCTTCGATCCAAACATCCACGAGGCTGTGGGTGTGGTAGAGGACAGCGATCACGAGGAGGGGACTGTTGTGGCAGAGTTCCAGAAGGGCTACAAATTGAGAGGAAAGGTCTTAAGGCCCTCCATTGTCCATGTATCCGGCACAAAATCCGGGGAAACTGAAGAAGAGGAGTAGATGGACCAGAAGAGAGACTACTACGAGATTCTCGATGTTTCCCGTGATTCCACCGGTGAGGAGATAAAACAGTCCTACCGGCAACTCGCCATCCAGTTTCACCCAGACAAGAATCCAGGAGACATTAAGGCTGAAGAAAAGTTCAAGGAACTCTCCGAGGCGTATTCCATACTGTCCGATGACGAAAAGAGGAAGGTTTACGACAGGTTCGGGCATGCCGGCCTTTTTGGAAACAGTGGATTTTCCGGAGGGTTCGATTTCGGAGCTTCTTTTGCGGATGTTTTCTCGGACCTCTTCGCGGATTTCTTCGGTACCGGCAGGTCTCAAGGCAGATCCCGCGGCTTCAGGGGTGAGGATCTCAGATACCGGCTTGAAATAGCATTTGAGGAAGCAGCCTTCGGCACCGAAAGGGAGATCAAGTATCCTTGCCTGATCGAATGCGACCGGTGTCTGGGGGACGGTATCGAACCGGGATACACACCTGTGGAATGTACCACCTGTTCCGGCCAGGGAGAGATCCACTTTCAGCAGGGTTTCTTCACCATGGCCAGGACCTGCCCGAATTGCGGAGGAAGGGGCCGTGTTATCGAGGATCCGTGCACAGCATGCCGCGGAGAGGCGAGGATCCAGAAGGAGCACACTGTTACGGTCAAGGTGCCGGCTGGTGTCGCAGACGGCAACAGGTTAAGGCTGCAGGGAGAAGGGGATGGAGGTCTGGCAGGGGGCGGTCCGGGGGACCTGTTCGTCGTTGTTGAGGTAAAGCCTCATCCTCTCTTTGTGAGGGAGGGCAACAATATTATCACTGAAATTCCCATCAGGATGGAACTTGCCACCGCTGGTGGAGTTATAGATGTCCCGACACTGGAGGGTGTGGTGGAGTTCAAGATACCTCCGGGTACACAATCAGGACAGGTTTTCAAGTTCAAGGGAAAGGGTGTACAGAGCCTCCAGGGGTCCCGTCGTGGCGACCAGTACGTGCAGGTCGTCGTGGTAATCCCCAGCAAGCTGACCAGAAAACAGAAAGATCTTCTCGCTGAGTTTGAGGCAGAATCAAAAAGCGCCGCGTACAAACTGGTAAATGAATTTTCCAGAAAGCTCAATAAACATTCATCGGAAAAAACTGAAAAATCGGGATGACGGCGATATAGACAGGCAGGAGGCAGGAGGCAGAAGGCAGGAGTAGTGCGTAGAGCATTGGAGCATTGGAAATTAGAGATTGGAAATTAAGTTATAGGCGCTGGGCGTTAGGCTCTGGGCATTGGGCTACGTCTATAAAATCTCAATTCTTCATATCATCGGTTGTTGGTTGATAGTTTTGTTTTAAGCCTATAGCCTACCGCCTATAGCCTATAGCCTGTTTTACACATTACGCATCACGATCTTGGATCTGGGGCCTGAGTCATCCTTCGATCCCGCTGGGGCGGGACTCAGGACCGTGAGCTTGTCGAACGGTGGGTCCTGGGACCGAAACCGGACTCCGGCGTAAGCCGGCCGGTTTCTTGTCTTTGCCGACAAAGGAGAAAGCTGCATGGCGAGTAACAGGATCGATGACCATGTCGAGTTGAAGGATTCAGATGAAACCAGATCCGGCAGAAAGGGCAAAGTCCAGATAAAAATAGGATGGAAGATCACCTCCATCATCACGATCGTCTTTACAGTTCTTGCCGCAGGCAACATCATTTTCGCCCGCAACCGAATCAAAACAGTAATGGAAAAGGAGTTCCAGAGCAAAGCGAAAGCTATTGCCTTTTCCGTGGCCAGTGCCAGTGAGGAGAAGGTTCTGTCGGGTGACTTCGACACCGTCCAGGGTATAGCAGATGGTTATATCAGGATCTACGGGATCAAATATGTCTTCGTCAAGAACGACAGTGGTGAAGTTGTGGCCCACACATTTGTCACAGATTTTCCGGAAGAGATAAAGGACCTGAATCCGGTGTCAAAGGAAACCGAATTTACCATGGTTGAAATATCCCGAAGGTCGGTGGGACGTGTTCTGGAGGTAGGCGTCCCCATACTTTACGGAGTTGCCGGGACGGCGCACGTAGGCATGAACATGGAGCTTGTTCATGCCGAAATGGCATCCATGACTTCCCAGCTCGTTGTCCAGTTTGCCGTTGCCTTTATTCTGGGAGTGATCCTTTTGCACCTGGGTGTCAAAGTTCTTTTAAAACCGATCGACTCTATTCTTGGAGTCCTTGATAAAGCCGGAAGAGGAGATTTGACGGCAAGACTGGACCTGAACACCCGGGATGAGTTTACAGTACTTGCCGATGGCTTGAATGCCATGCTGGACAGGCTCGGCACAATAATCGGAAGAGTACGGCAGTCATTTGCCAGTATTGCGGAGGCGAACGAAAAGATTACCCAAGTGTATACAAATGTCCTTACCGGCACACAGAAGCAGGCGGACCTGGCATCAGAAACTGAAGAGTTCGTAAAACACAGCAAAGAGATGATCGATGAAGTCAACAGCGCAACACAGGTTCTGGAAGATTCTGCAACAATGAGTTTTTCAAGCATTATGGAAATGGGTGCATCAATTGAGGAAGTATCCTCCATGTCCGATTCTCTTTTCCGTTCAGTGAAAGAGTCGAACAGCGCTATCGAAGACCTGTCGGTCTCCATCAACGAAATCTCCAATAACCTGCTGACTCTTTCCACAACGACCGAGGAAACATCAAGCGCCATGAACGAGATGGGGCTTTCCATACAGCAGGTGCGCGAAAACGCTGATAGTGCGTCCGAGGACTCCATCAAAATGACGCGGACAGCCGACGATGGCAGGAAACACTCCTTGACCGCTACTGAAGGTGCTTTGGCTATCAAAGAGAGTTCCTCGCAGGTGAGCCAGCATGTTTCTACGGTAAACGAGAGGATAGAAGAGATAGATGAGATCCTCAGTTTCATCACTGATATCACAGGGAAGACCAACCTGTTAGCACTCAATGCGGCTATTATAGCCGCGCAGGCCGGCGCACATGGTAAGGGTTTCGGAGTCGTGGCAGATGAAATCAACGAACTCGCCCAGAACACGAAAGCCCAGACCAACAGAATAGCGGGCGTCGTCCAGGGCATACGCGATGAGGTGACCCTTGCAGACCAGGCAGTAAAGGAATCGGTGACCCGGGTTGAGGACGGCGTTCACCTTACAGAGCAGGCAGGGATTTCCCTTGTAAAGATCCTGGAAAGCACGGATCAAGTATCTCAGCGGATAGTGCAGATAGCACAGGCAACTTCAGAACAGGCCCAGACAAGCCAGAGAGTGACACAGATCACCGAGCACCTTGCAGTTTCAGTGGACAACATCAAGAAGGAAGGCCAGAAACAGTCCCAGAGCAGCGATAAACTCCTCGAGATGTCCAGGAGGATACAGGAAGTGGCTCAGAAGGTAAAAATGAGTACTGAAGAACAGACCAAGACAAGCCAGCAGATAAACAAGGATCTTGCCAGGATAGATGAGACTGTTAAGGGTATTGTTAATTCCACGGAAAAGCAGGCCCGGAGCGGCGCAAAAGTGCTGGAAATGACCGAGAGCCTTGCCGGGATCATTAAGAGCAACAGGAACGCAGTATTCAGTTTGAAAGATATTATCGACGATATTTCGGGGAAGATAGAGTTTTTGCAATCCGAACTCAGTACCTTCGTTCTCAAAGAATAACTTTCAACTATTATCTAGTAACTATAACTATCCAGCACCGGCCGATACTGAATGGCTTCGGCGAGGTGCTGTTCTTCGGGTACATCCTTTCCATCCAGATCCGCGATGGTTCTGGCAACCCGAAGTATTCTGTGGTATCCGCGTGCCGTAAGCCCCAGTGTTTTTGTAGCTTTCGAGATTATGGACTTTCCCTCTGGCCCTATGGGGCAGAGTTCATCCAGATCTGTAGGGGTCAGTGCGGCGTTAATTTTGCCGAAGCCATTTTCGGCTCTGTTTTCCTGTTTATTCCTTGCGGAAAGCACTCTCCTCCTGATCGAAGCGGTGGGTTCACCGGCCTCGACAGTTCCGATCCTGTCAGGGGGCACTCCGGCAACTGCCACCACCATATCTATTCGATCCAGGAGGGGGCCCGATATGCGCCTCTGATATCTGGCTATTGCTGAGGGGGGGCATATACAGGGTCTCAGTTCGTGACCGCAAAACCCGCATGGACAGGGGTTGGTTGCGCCTATCAGTGTGAATCTGGCGGGGAAAGTAGCTGTCCTGGCCGCCCTGCTGATTACTATCCTTCCATCTTCAAGGGGCTGCCTCAGGCTCTCGAGGGCTGAGCGGGAAAACTCGGACATCTCATCCAGGAACAATACTCCGCAGTGCGCCAGGGTGACCTCACCCGGCCTGATCCTGCTGCCTCCCCCTGACAGCCCGATGTTTGAAATAGTGTGATGCGGTGCACGAAAGGGAGGGGTGCGAACAAGACCGTCAGCTACGGAAAGCATACCAGCAACACTGTGAATTGCAGTGACCTGAAGGGCTTCTTCTCCGGAAAGCGGCGGCAGCAGACCCGGAAGCCTCCGTGCCAACATGGTCTTACCGGAGCCTGGAGGACCAGTCATTAGAAGATTGTGCCCACCGGTAGCCGATATTTCCAACGCCCTTTTGGGAAAATCCTGTCCCTTTACCTCCGACATGTCCGGCTGACGTACGGATTCCCGGACGGGCAGGGGAGGCGCCCTGCCAAGATCCCTGTGTCCCCGCAGGAACTCAATTGCCTCTGATAGTCGTTCTACAGGATAGGTCCGGCAGCCAGATACAAGGGAAGCTTCCGCTGCCATCCCGGGTGGAAGTATGATGCCCTCAAGACCCGCGTTTCTTGCAAGGAGAGCGGCCGGAAAAGAAGCCTCCCTGCCCACTATCTCTCCGGTGAGAGAGAGCTCTCCCATTACCAGAAAGCCGTTAAGAGCATCATTTGGAAATGCACCCAGCGCTGATAGAATACCGAGGGCTATGGGGAGATCAAAGCGGCTTCCTTCCTTTTTCAGGTCGGCGGGGGCCAGGTTCACCGTGATTCGGCTGGCGGGGAGCCTGTATCCGGAGTTTCTCAGGGCCGCCAGAACCCGCTCCTTGCTTTCCCTTACGGCAGTGTCCCCCAGACCAACGATGAAAAGGCCCGGCAATCCACCTGCAAGATCAAGCTCAACCTGGACAGGGACCGCTTCCAGGTCCTTGATCGTGCAGGACATTATTCTTGATACCATTTACTTTCCCCTGGAATTAATTGTCTGCCAGATACTGATCGAGCGTCTCGTATCTGGAAAGCATCCTTTATGTGCCTTATCTTGGGCATTCTCCCAGGCACGAAGGTTATTCCCAGAACATCAAACCGGCATGGTGGTTCCCCGAGGCACTCTTTGACAAGATAATAGCGGGCCGACCTGATAATCCTGTCGATCTTTCTTTGGTCCACTGTAGCCAGAGGATCAACAAGGAAGGGATGTTGTCTGCTCCTCACTTCCGCAAAAATAATTGTCTCTCCCTTGCGGGCTACGATGTCGATCTCGCCAAGCCTGCATAGAAAATTTCTGGTTAGTATCCTGTATCCCCTTCGGCGCAAGTATCCGATAGCTTTTTTCTCGCCCCTTTGGCCGGTGCTGGTATGGGTTGTTTTTTCCCGCCGGAGGAACATGAAATTAATAAGTGCAAGGAGGGGGCCAACGGTCAACAGGGTATGGGGGTGTGGGAGTATGGGGGTGGCTAATGGGTAACGAAGTATCGAAGTATCGAGGTAGTACACTCGACTGAGCGATCGGGCGAGGGGGCGTATGAATGACACGGTGACACGGGGATGCGGAGACACTGAGATACACCTGTCGAAGTAACGGCGTAACGGAGTATCGGCGTGGAACATTAGAAATTAGAGTATTGCTAAATGGGCTCTGGGCGTTGGGCTATGGGCTACGTCTATAAAGTCTCAATTTTTCATATCATCGGTTGTTGGTTGATAGTTTTGTTTGAGCCTATAGCCTACCGCCTATAGCCTATAGCCTGGTTTCACTAATCACTCGTTACTCATCACACATTACGCGTCACACATTACGATCTTGGATCTTAACTAGAGACTAGAGACTCGGGACCAGGGACTATTTATACGTACTCTTTCACACCCTTAAATGTTTTACGGTGAATGGGACAGGGGCCGTGCTGTAAAATAGCTTCGCGATGTTTCTTTGTTCCGTAACCACGGTGGCTGGAGAAACCGTACTGGGGGTAGAGTTCATGATACTCGTCCATCATCCGGTCCCGCTCAACCTTGGCAAGGATGGATGCTGCGCCTATGGCAAGGGAATTTCTATCCCCACCCTTGAGGCAGCGGAATGGATTTGATATTGGCGGCGGATGGGGTCCGTCAACCAGAACCAGGTCAGGTTTCGGATCGAGTTCGCTCACTGCAAATGACATGGCTGTCAGGGATGCTTGAAGTATGTTGATCTTGTCTATCTCGTGATTGTCGATACTTGCCACGTGCCACGCAAGCGCCTGCTCGGTTATTGTCTCGTAAAGTTCGGCCCTTCTTGCGCCGGAAAACTTTTTGCAGTCCAGGGGAAGAAGCAGGTCAGTCTGTTCAGGCAGAATGACCGCAGCGGCAAGTACTGGTCCCGCCAGCGGCCCGCGGCCCGATTCATCCACACCGGCAATAAGACAAAAGCCTTCCTTGCGGAAGGCTTCATCGACGGGTTCAAGGTCGAAAAGGCTATGGTCTGTGACAGCCATGCCCGGACCCTAATATGTGTCCTTTTCCCTGATACGGGCTTTTCGGCCCTTCAACGCTCGCAGGTAATAGAGTTTACTTCTCCGTACTCTGCCAAGGCGTGTGATATCGATCTTCTCGATCTTGGGAGAGTGCAGAGGAAAGACCCTCTCGATACCCACACCAGCTGATACTTTCCTTACTGTGACGGAAGATCTGATCCCGGCCCTTTTGCGGGCGACCACAACTCCATCAAACAGCTGTATTCTCTCCTTTTCACCTTCGACGATCCTGTAGTGGACCCTGACGTTGGCTCCGATTGGAGTTTCGGGGATGTCTTTTTTCATGTGTTCCTTTTCGTACATTTCTAATACGTTCATTTTTCAAACCTTTTCTGGGTTAGTTATGCGGCTTCAATAAGGGCTCATCTGCTTCGTTATCGGCCCTCGGAAATCCTCGATCACGCCAAGGGCGTGACTGCCTCGCAACTGAACCCTTCTTGCGAGCCTAAAGTAAATTAATCCGATGCCGGTTCATTAAACTGATTTCATTCTCTGCAACTTACTGCGAGGCTTTGGTATTATATTTATATTTTAGTGAATCACAAGCACTATCTTGCAGTTACAATTATTTTTCAGGTTTCGGCTCATAGCCGAGCTTTTTCAGGAACTCAAGGTCCTCTTCAGTCAGGTTGGCTTTCTCCAGAAGGTCGGGCCTCTTTTTGAGGGTCCGTTCCAGTGAGCGATCTTTTCTCCAACGGTCTATCCTCCCGTGATTACCCGAAATTAAAACGTCGGGTACATCCAGGTTCCTGAAACTTGCGGGTCGCGTATAGTGGGGGTATTCAAGAAGTCCCGTTGTGAAGCTCTCGTCCTCACAGGACCTGTCGCCGCCGAGCACCCCCGGGATGAGCCTTGATACAGCGTCAATGATCACAAGTGCGGCAAATTCACCGCCGGTAATAACGTAGTCTCCGATGGAGATCTCCCTCGTATTGAGACCCTCCGTGATTCTTTCGTCCACACCTTCGTATCTTCCACATATAAGGACCAGCTCGTTTTTTTCCGAAAACTCCTGTGCAAGTTCCTGGGTGAAGACCTCTCCCTGGGGACTCAACAGGATCACGGGTGTATCAGGTTGAGTCTCGAGTGATTCTACCGCCAGGAAGATCGGCTCCGGTTTCATAACCATCCCGGGACCACCACCGTAGGGGTAATCATCAACCATCCTGTGCTTATCCTGAGCAAACTCCCTTGTGTCCACCAGGTTCAGTTCAATGATTCCCTTGTCGACAGCTTTTCCCAGGACGCTTTCTTTCAGAGCTCCTGCAAGAATTTCCGGGAATATAGTCAGAACGTTAAACTTCATTCAGGGCTCCAGGAGTCCGGGTAGGTGATTGAGCCTGAGGAGTCCCTTTTCAAGGTCAACCTCTCTCACAGCATCGGGAGAGAATGGTATGAGGAACTCTCCCAATTCTCCTTCGCCCACAAGCACCGGTGCGCTGCCAGTTTCCATTATCCACTCCACATTTCCTATCAGAGCACCCTCATGGTCCATAACCTTGAGACCAACCAGATCGTGGAGGAAGTACTCACCTTCCTCCAGTGGCGCCAGTTCCGCCTTGGGGAGACATACATCCTTTCCCCTCAGGGTTTCGGCACTGGTGATGTTATCGATGCCGGCTATTTTCATGAGTGGTGTATTCTTGTGCATTCTAATCCTCTCGACCTGAACCGGAATCCCTTCATCAAGACCCAGAAATACTCTTTTCGATCCTAACAGTATGTCAAGATGATCAGTCTGAGGGTTTAGACGAATCTCACCGTTCCGACCGTGAGGGCGCAGAATCCTTGCTACGATATAGAGGTCTAGGGACATGATTATCTATCCAGCCCGGTTCCGGATAACTCAGATTAATGAACAGGCAGGAAAGTATATCGGGAAACTCCCGGAGGTATGATCAACTGCTCCTTGAGGCTCTTTTCTCTTCGTCGAACTTCTTCATGACACCGATCCTGGACAGAAGGCTCTTGACGGTGTCAGATGGCTTGGCGCCTTTTCTGAGCCATTCAAGGACCTTTTCTTCCTTGATGTTTATCTCGGCAGGATCCTTTTTTGGATCGTAGGTCCCGACAATCTCAATGAAGCGTCCATCCCGGGGAAACCGGGAATCGGCTACTACTACCCGGTAGAATGGCTGCTTTTTTTTGCCCATTCGTCTTAGTCGTATAACGGTTGCCAAAATTTTTTCTCCTGGTTATGCGGCGGTTACCAAACCTCCGGTTTGAAACGCGTGTCGGCGTATGGGAGTGTCGGTGTAACGGCGCAAATATAAGTGTCGAGGTATCGAAGTATCGATGTAACGAATCTCCGATTTCTTGGCCGCTCGATTCTTTAAATAATATTATCAGATGTCAATCTCACCTGAAACTTGAAACTTTCAACTTGAAACTACTCAAGATGAACACGATTAACTACATTTTTTTTCTTGATTCGTCAAACGTTTATATTCAAATATTTGATATTAAGCCTTGGACGTTGGACATTGGACCTTGGACGGTTCTAAAACATCTTACCAAGGGGTCCCTTCCCCTTTCCAATCATCTTCATCATCTTTTTGGTCTCGGCGAACCGTTTGAGCAGGCGGTTCACATCAGATACTGCGGTTCCGGAGCCGGCTGATATCCTCTTCCGCCTGCTGCCATTAATTATCTTCGAGTTTTTTCGCTCTGCCGGAGTCATGCTGCCTATAATAGCCGTGATCCGTACAAGCTCACTCTCATCTATTTCGCCCGGGATGGCTTTCTTCATTTTGCCGGGCAGCGGCAGCATAGAGAGCATCTCGGAAAGAGAACCCATGCTCCTCAATTTGGTGAGCTGGTCCCTGAAATCCCCCAGGTCGAATTCGCCGCGCATTTGTTTGCGAGCAACCTTTTCAGCCTCCTTTTCATCCATTGTCTTCTGGGCCCGGTCGATAAGGGTGAGAACATCACCCATTCCCAGGATCCTGGAGGCCATTCTTTCAGGGTGGAACGGCTCGAGTCCGTCGAGGGTCTCTCCAGTTCCGGCAAACTTTATCGGAACCCCTGTGACGTTTCTCATAGAAAGAGCTGCTCCTCCCCTGGCATCACCATCGAGCTTGGTGAGGATTATACCAGTAAGATCAAGAGCTTCATGGAATGCCTCGGCGACTTTAACTGCATCCTGCCCAGTCATGGAATCCGCTACCAGTAGCGTCTCGTGAGGATTTATAATGGCCGAAAGGGTACGAATCTCTTTCATCAACTCTTCGTCAACGTGGAGGCGTCCGGCCGTATCCACAATGACCGTGTCGGCTCCGGAGCGGCCCGCCTCAACCGAGGCGTTCTGGTAAGCGCCCTCGGGATTCATTCCCGCTTCCGGTTTATAGACAGGAATTTCAGCCCTTTGGGCTGTCTGAAGGAGCTGCTCAACTGCTGCCGGTCTGCTCATGTCAGCTGGCACCAGGTATGGCCTCATGTTCTGGCCCTTCAGATGAAGTGCCAGCTTGACTGCAGTGGTAGTTTTACCCGAACCCTGCAATCCCACCAGCATGATGCGGGTTGGAGGGATTGAAGCGCGGTTCAGGTCCACCCTCGAGCCCCCCAGAATATTGCCCATTTCCTCATGTACGATCTTTATGACCTGCTGCGCAGGAGTGAGGCTTTCCAGTACTTCACTGCCCGTTGAACGTCCTCTGACCTGGCTTATAAAGCCCTTAACTACTTTGAAGTTGACATCAGCTTCCAAAAGGGCTAGCCTGACTTCCCTGAGGGTGGAGTCGAGGTCTTTTTCGGTCAACCGCCCTCTATTTTTGAGCCTTTTGAAAATGCCATCGAGCTTTTCTGAAAGGTTCTGGAACATTGCCATGACGAGGTTGTAGCATCCGGTTCTTTTTTTTGAAAGTACGTAGTTTGCCGAGTTAATTTGTGTTTAAAGTTTAAAGTTAAAAGTTGAAAGTTTAACGCAGGAGAAAATAAAATAAATAATCTGATAACTTTCAGCTTTCAACCTTCAACTTTTAACCAGAGCTAACCATGAACGAACTCTTCCTGATCATAATTGGCACAGTCTTTGTCAATAACTTTGTGCTGGCGCGCTTCCTGGGTCTGTGCCCCTTCATGGGTGTTTCCAAGCAGATCGAGACTGCTACAGGAATGGGAATGGCTGTGGTTTTTGTTATGACTGTGGCATCCACCGTCACGTGGGTCATCCAGAATTTCATATTGATCCCCTTTAACCTTCAATATCTCAAGACGATCATGTTCATCCTCGTGATAGCCTCACTGGTTCAATTTGTGGAGATGTTCATCAGGAAGGTGAGCCCGACGCTCTATCAGTCTCTGGGGATTTTCCTGCCGCTGATCACTACCAACTGCGCGGTGCTCGGAGTAGCTCTTCTTACAGTTCAAAAAAATCTCGGATTCTTTTCCACTATAACTTTCGCTTTCGGCTCATCCCTCGGCTTTACGCTGGCCATCGTCCTGATGGCCGGTATACGTGAGCGTGATGAGATGGCCGATATACCCAAGCCATTCAGGGGAACGGCATTGGCCTTTATCACAGCCGGTATCCTCTCCCTGGCCTTCATGGGATTCTCCGGGATGGTTAGACCGTAAAGAATGCTTTCAGCCGTCGTCTCCATAACAAGTTTGGGATTCATAGCCGCTTTAGGCCTCGGGATCGCTTCTAAAAAGTTCCACGTTGAGATAGACCCTCGTCTCGAAACGCTGGAGGGAATTCTCCCCGGCCTGAACTGCGGCGCTTGTGGCTATCCCGGGTGTCCGAGCTTTGCTGAAGGGCTCCTTGAGGGCAAGGTGGTGCCCACTGACTGTGCCCCTGGTGGTGAAGATGTGATCAAGCAGGTGGCGGAGTTTCTGGGCCTTGAAGTTTCCGGGGTGGTCAGGAAAATAGCTGTTTTGAAATGCGGTGGGGGCTGGAGCCACACTGAGATGGAGGCCAAATATGAAGGTGTCCATGATTGTAGAGCCGCGGTTCTGCTAGGGGGCGGAGGCAAGGCTTGCCTCTATTCCTGTGTTGGTTTCGATACCTGTGAAAAAGTATGTCCCTTTGATGCAATCAAGATGAACGACGAAGGCCTGCCGCTGATAGATCCCGATCTCTGTACGGCATGCAATATATGCGTTGAAGCCTGCCCACGTGACGTGTTGGTTCTTGAGCCTGACAAACATAAGGTGATCGTAAGATGCAGCTCGCCTCAGCCTGGAAAGACGGTGAAAAAGCTGTGCAGTGTAGGCTGTATTGCATGCGGTATCTGTGAGAAGGTCTGTCCCGTCGATGCAATTACCGAGGAAGATTACCTGGCATATATCGATCCGGATATCTGTATTGAGTGTGGAATTTGCGCCAGCAAGTGTCCAGTAGATACCATTACGGATGATGACCTGCCACGAACCACGGTCCTGATATCGGATGCATGCAACGGTTGCGGGATCTGCGAAAAGATCTGTCCTTACGAGGCCGCCCAGGGGGAACTGAAAGAACTACACGTGATCGATTCCGATCGATGCACCGGCTGCGGACTGTGCCCACCGCGTTGCCCTGTTGATGCCATCACCTTCACTGGTCCGAAGGCTGTAACCATCGAAGACTCACCTCGTACTGAAGATTAATATTCTCGTACACTACATATTTTCCGTGGAGAGAGTTTGATGGACCTGGTCTTTTTTTTCGGTGCGCTGTTATTCCTTCTCATTGCCACCATTCATTATCTTCTTTTTCTGGTATATCAGAATCCGGTGGTACCGAGGGTGGCCAGATATTCGCTCTATTTTGCTTTCGGGCTTCAAGTGGCTTTTTTCGCTGCCCGATTCAGCAGGGGCGGTATTCCCCTCGCCACGAACATGTACGAATCCCTGGTGTTTTTCTCCTGGTGTCTGGTTACCACATACCTTCTGATGACTAAAAAATATCCGGCTCCAGTTGTGGGGGCCTTTGTAATACCCATCGCCTCTATATTAATGGCGGCCTCCGCCATGCTTCCCAATAAGGGAATAGTTGCGCTGCCTCCTGCTCTCAAGAGCTACTGGCTCCCATTTCACGTTACTTTCAGCTTTATGGGCGACGCGATGTTTGCCATCGCCTGCGCTGCAGGGGTCATGTATCTCATCCAGGAAAAGCAGCTCAAGTCAAAGAAACCCGGTGCCCTCTACTACCGCCTTCCCAGTCTGGATGTGCTGGATCAGATCAACTACCGGGCTTTGACGGTAGGATTTCCCCTGTTGACCCTGGGGATCATCACCGGCTCGATCTGGGCTCAGTACGCCTGGGGCGCATACTGGAGCTGGGACCCGAAGGAAACATGGTCACTTATCACCTGGCTTATCTATGCAGCGCTGCTCCACGCCCGCTTTACGGTGGGATGGCGAGGAAGAAGGGCGGCTTATATATCCATAATAGGCTTCACGGCCGTACTCTTCACATTTCTGGGTGTTAATCTCCTCCTGAGCGGACTTCACGCTTACAATTGAAGTAGTTCCTATGGAAATAGTAATCGTCGGACTCAGTCACAAATCAGCGCCTGTTGAAGTCAGGGAGAAGATCTCCTTTGCCGAGGATGTTCTCGATGAGGGACTAAAATCCCTTTCCGGCTACAAGAACGTGACAGAAGCCATGATCCTTTCTACCTGTAACAGGGTGGAAATCTGCGCTATCTCACCCAAAAAGGATGCGGCAGTCGAGGATATAGCGTCTTTCCTCTCCGAGTATCACTCTTTGGAAAGGAAGAAGATCGATCCGCATCTCTATACCTTCAGCGGTGAGGAAGCTATCGGTCACATGTTCAAGGTGGCCTCGAGCCTGGACTCAATGGTGGTAGGTGAGCCCCAGATACTGGGACAGGTCAAGGATGCCTTTACCTGCGCCACCAATGCAAAGAGCACGGGAAATGTCCTGAATCGGCTGCTGCACAAGACTTTTTCTGTTGCAAAGAGGATCCGGACGGAAACGAGGATCGCCACTTCAGCGGTTTCCATTCCCTATGCAGCTGTGGAACTGGCAAAGAAGATCTTCGGAGACCTGGAGGGGAAGACCGTCATGCTTATCGGCGCAGGTGAGATGGCAGAACTCGCCGCCCGGCATCTCCTCAACAGCGGTGTTAAACATATCCTTGTGACGAACAGGACCTTCGAGCGGGCAGAAAAGCTGGCGGAAGTTTTCGAAGGGTCTGTCGTACAATTCGATGATCTGCATCAGCAGATGGAACTTGCCGATATCATTATCAGCTCAACCGGTGCTCCCACCACAATATTAGGCAAGAAAGATGTGACAGGTGTCATAAAGAAGAGACGCAACAGGCCCATGTTCTTCATAGATATTGCCGTGCCCCGGGATATAGAAACCAGTGTTAATGATATCGAGAACGTGTATCTTTACGACATTGACGATCTGGAGGGAGTTGTTCAGGCAAATATGAAGGCCAGGGGAAAGGAAGCGGCAAAGGCTGAGAAAATAGTATTGGAGGAAGTTGACCAGTTCAGCAACTGGATGATGTCCAGCGAAGCTTTCCCGACCATCGTCATGCTCAAGGAATGGGCGGAAACCATAAGGAAGGATGAAGTATCCAAGACACTGAAAAGAATGCATGATTTATCAGAAGTGGACCAGAAGAGGATCGAGGCTATGACGGAGGCGATTTTGAACAAGATCCTTCACCGTCCCATATCCCGAATGAAGAATGGATCCCAAACCCATGATGGAAAGGATCTGGTGGAGGCTGCAAGGAAGATCTTCGGGTTGGATGATTAACCGTGTCCCTGGTCTCTAGTCCCTTGTCCCTGGTCTCCTGAATATTAGAGCATTATTGTGCCACGTTGGACATTGGAAGTTGGAAATTGGATTTGTGAATTACACTAATCACTAATTACTAATCACCAATAACTCATCACGCGTTACGCATCACGATCTTGGATTTTGGACATTGGACAGTTTTAATAGAGGAGTTCATTTGAAGAATCAACTGAGAATCGGCACAAGAGGAAGTCAGCTGGCACTTTGGCAGGCAAACTGGATAAAGGAAACCCTCGTCAGGAAAAACCCCGATCTTGATGTAGAGATTGTTAAGATAAAAACCACAGGGGACAAGATCCTTGATGTACCCCTGGCAAAGGTTGGAGGAAAAGGCCTCTTTGTAAAGGAGATAGAGACTGCCCTGCTTGACAACTCCGTGGATCTGGCCGTCCATAGTATGAAAGATGTTCCCACTCTGCTGCCTGATGGCCTCAAGATCGTTGCGATAAGTGAGAGGGAGGATCCCAGGGATGTTATTATCTCAAAAGAGGGTAGGACGCTGGCGCAGTTGCAGGAAGGTGCCAGGATCGGCACCAGCAGCCTTCGAAGACAAGCACAACTCGCCGGTTACAGACCGGACCTCGTTATGGAGCCGTTGAGGGGCAACATAAACACGCGCCTGAAAAAGCTCAGGGATGGCCAATATGATGCCATTGTACTGGCATATGCGGGTGTAAAAAGGCTCGGCTGGGAAGGTGAGGTCACCCAGGTCCTGGATACGGATATTATGCTGCCGGCTATCGGCCAAGGTGCCCTGGGAATCGAAGCAAGGGGAGATGATCCCGTAACCCTTGAGCGAATCCTGTTCCTTAACCACTCGGAAACTTCTCTTTGTGTGAGGGCCGAAAGAGCCTTTCTGCACCGTCTCGAGGGGGGATGCCAGGTTCCCATTGCTGCCTATGCGACCACTGACAACGGTACGGTTACCCTTACTGGCCTGGTTGCCGGGGTTGACGGTGAAAAGCTCATAAGGATGGAAGTAAGGTCCGATGAGGCGTCAGCAGAGGAAGCCGGCCTGGAGCTTGCTGAGCAGATCCTCGATTCCGGCGGACGTGAGATCCTGGAAGAGATCTACTGTAGAGAGATAACCTGAAAAAGCCAAGGATGGACTTTTTTGCGACACTAACAAATCGCGCCCGAGTGTGGGCGCCCGGATCAATGACATAAACCTTGAGTCATTGATCCGTGAGGGAAGCGGAAACCGCGTTTTTCGCTTCCCGATAAGCAAAAAGCTGCTTACAGACTTTTTGCGACAATAACAAAGAAGGAAGCATGAGAACCTTATCACTTGAAGGTGTCGGGGTCCTGATCACCAGGGCCGCAAAGCAGTCAGAGGGTATGTCCAGGGCCCTTGAAGAGCTCGGAGCCACCCCTTTCGTTCTTCCGACAATCCAATGTATACCTTTCCGTGATCCAGCCGGTCTGGATATTGCTCTGGAAAAGATCAGTTCATTCGAAGCTCTAATATTTACTTCCGTCAACGGGGTAAGGTTCTTTGTGGATCACCTTCGTGAGGCCAGAATGGATATGAATTTCATCCCGCCTGCTGTCTGCATAGGCCCCAGGACTGCAGAAGCCTGGAGGGTTGAAGGAGGCAGGGTGTTTACTGTACCGGACGAATATACCGGCGAGATGATCCTGGATACGCTCGGAGAGGACCTTTCCGGCAAAATTTATCTCATTCTACGGCCTGAGACAGTAAAAACAGAACTCGGTGAGGCACTCAGAGACGCTGGTGCCGTGGTGGATGAGATCGTCCTTTACAGAACCCAAAACATCGACGCGGGACGGGATGAGCTAAAACAACTCCTTGCCCACAACTCCATAGATATTATAACTTTTACCAGTCCATCATCTGTACAGGGACTGGCGAACCTTCTCGGTTCCCTGCGCGAGGTAAGGGAAATTCCGTGTATGTGCGTGGGACCCACTACTGCTGAGACGGCTGAGCAGGAAGGAATGAAAAGAGTATTTTACCCTGAGGAATATACAGTGGACGGTATGCTCCGAATGCTCCCCACACTTATCGGGGAAGGGAGCGAAGGGAGGTAATCTATTATGCTGTACCCTATCTACAGGCCGCGCAGAACCAGGCGCACTGAAACGCTGCGCCGCATGGTCAGGGAAACGCGCCTGTCCGTGGACAATCTAGTCTATCCTCTGTTCGTCGTACACGGGAAGGGGATAAAGAAAGAGATCGGAACCATGCCCGGTGTCTACCAGATGTCGGTGGACGAGATAGTAAAGGAATGCCGGGAGGTAGTTGATCTGGGAATACCGGCTGTCATTCTCTTCGGAATACCCGATGAAAAGGACGAGGTGGCCTCAGAAGCCCACGACCCACAGGGGTCTGTTCAACTGGCAGTGGAGTCAATAAAGGGGGCTTTGCCAGAGCTTGTGGTGATAACGGACGTGTGCCTGTGTGAGTATACAAGCCACGGTCACTGTGGAATTGTCCAGGATGGCGAGGTTCTGAACGATCCCACACTGGAGCTTCTTGCAAGGACTGCTCTTTCCCATGCCCAGGCCGGCGCCGATATCGTTGCGCCGTCCGATATGATGGATGGCAGGATAGCGGCCGTCAGGGATGTTCTGGATGAGGAAGGATTCGACCAGACTATCGTCCTTTCCTATGCCGTAAAATACGCTTCGGCTTTCTACGGGCCCTTCAGGGAGGCTGCGGAATCCACGCCGCAGTTCGGAGACAGAAAGGCTTATCAGATGGATCCTCCCAATGCCGTTGAAGCATTAAGGGAGGCTGCAATGGACATAGAGGAGGGTGCGGACATAATTATGGTAAAGCCGGCACTTCCGTATCTTGACATTATTGCCCGGATAAAAGATCGCTTTGATATGCCCCTTGCTGCTTATAATGTCAGTGGTGAATATTCGATGGTCAAGGCTGGAGCCAGGCTGGACTGGATAGATGGAGAACGTGTTATGATGGAGTCCCTGATATCCATTAAGAGGGCGGGAGCAGATATAATCCTGACCTATTTTGCCAAGGAAGCAGCCAGACTTCTGGGGTGAGGAATGGGGAGAGTCATGGCAGTGGATTGGGGTGAAAGAAGGGTAGGTATAGCCCTGTCCGATGAAGGAAAAGTTATCGCCTCACCCCATTCTGTTCTGTCCCGGTCCAGGATCTTATCAAACGATATCAGCAAACTCGCTGACCTGATCAGAAAAAACGACGTTGAGTTGGTAATTGTAGGCTTACCTCTAAACCTGGATGGATCCCGGGGAACGGCAGCCGAAAAAGTACTAGAGGTAGTCAACCTGATGCAGGAATCGCTCATCGCCCCGGTTGTCATTTGGGATGAAAGGCTCAGCACAGCTGAAGCCGAAAAGGTTCTTATCGGAGGGGACGTGTCACGGAAAAAACGCAAGACTCTGATAGACAGGGTTGCTGCAGCGATCTTTCTTCAGGCCTTTTTGGACAGCAGATCAGGTGGTATGGTTTGAGGATCGGAAGGCGCGAGAGGAAGGAGAAGTTACTGCCGGCTGTCGTACTTTTTTTTCTCCTTCTTGTCAGTATAGGAGCGTTAAGACTTTTTATCTTTTGGATAACTCCCGCCGGAAAAACTGACAATGATATTGTCGTTCAGATCCCCCACGGCTCATCCTTCGTAAAGGCGGCGCAGCTGCTGAATGATGCTGAAGTTATAAGGTCCGTCAGGCTTTTCGTGCTAATGGGGAAGATCCGCGGTCTTTCCAGTAGCATTCAAGCTGGTGAGTTAAGCTTCAGGGAGAATATGACTCCTAAAGAGGTTCTGGATGAACTGTCCAGGGGCAAAGCTGTCCTTTACAGCATCACGGTGCCGGAGGGTTATACGGTAAAGCAGATTGGAAAACTCCTCCAGGAAAAGGAGCTTGCGGATTTCGACAGAGTCATTGCCCTTTCTGAAGATGTAGAATTTGTCCACTCCCTCGATGTGCCAGCTGACAGGCTGGAGGGGTTCCTGTTTCCAAATACCTATGCCTGGCCCAAGGGAACTTCCGAGAAGCAGATCCTCAGGAGAATGGTTGAACACTACAAAAAAGTCTTCACTGACGATTTGAGAGCAAGAGGCAACGAAATGGGGATGACAGAGCTTGATGTCGTGACTCTTGCCTCAATTGTGGAAAAGGAGACTGGATCTCCAGACGAGAGAGGACTCGTGTCGGCCGTTTTCCACAACAGGTTGAAAAAGAGGTACAGACTTCAGAGCGATCCCACGGTAATTTACGGTCTCGATGATTTTGATGGGGATCTTAAAAGAAGCCATCTGAGAAAAGATACTCCCTATAATACCTATACGAGGCTTGGGCTTCCCATTGGCCCAATTGCCAACCCGGGTGCTGAATCCATCAGGGCAGTGTTGTATCCGGAAAAGGTTCCCTATCTCTACTTTGTGAGCAGAGGCGATGGGACACATGTTTTCTCAAATACGCTGGTTGAACACAACAAAGCGGTCAATACCTATCAACTGAAGAGGGTATCAAAGTGATTGTGGATCAAAACCTGGCCCATGAAGTTCTGACAGTGCTTTTGTCCGCGGGAGGAGATTTTGCTGATGTCTACGTCGAGGATTCGGCTTCAGTCATGCTCCAGGCCGAAGGAGACGATATGGAGAGGGTCTCCTCCACCAGGGAACGGGGAGCAGGTCTGCGCCTGGTAACGGATGGTGTTACACACTTCGCGTCTACCGTTGACCTCTCTTCCGAATCGCTGCTTGACCTTGCCGGATATCTGGCGTCCGGAGCCTCTTCAGGAGAGCCGGTGAGGATCAGTGATCTCACACTTCAACCGGCAGGACCATTAAAGGCTATAGAGGATTCATCTTCCGTTACTCTTGAAAGCAAAGGCGACCTCGTTTTGAAAGCTCTAAGGGCGGCACGGAGCTTTGACAAGAGGATCGTTCAGGCAAAATCCGTCTACAGGGATACACTGAGCAAGGTGGTTATAGCGACTTCAGGTGGGTCTTTTGTGGAAGATCTCAGGTCCTACGGGATTTTCCTGGTTCATGCTGTAGCATCCGACGGAGAGAACATGCAGGTTGGATATGAACCTAGCGGTGGGATAGGGGGTTTCGAGCAGTTCAGAAAAATGGATCCTGAAGAGATTGCCATTATTGCATCCGGCAGGGCAATAACAACCCTTGAATCTCCAGAGGCTCCCGCAGGAAGGATGACAGTTGTGCTTTCCTCCGAGGCAGGCGGCACCATGGTACACGAGGCGGTGGGACACGGTCTGGAGGCTGATCTTGCGGGACAGGAATTGTCTGTGTACTCAGGTAGAATCGGGGAGGTGGTAGCTTCATCCCTGATAACCATCGTTGACGATCCGACTATCCCGGGCAGGAGGGGATCTTACAACTTTGACGACGAGGGGACATCAGCCGAAAAAACCGTTCTCGTTCAGGATGGAGTCCTGAAGGCTTATATGAACGATCTTGTATCCTCCCGCCGGGATGGTGTAAAGCCCACAGGTAACGGAAGAAGACAGTCTTTCAGGCACTGGCCCATACCGAGGATGTCCAATACGATCATTCTCCCCGGTAAAGACGATCCTGAAAAGATCATCGCATCAGTTGATGAGGGGCTGCTGGTCAGGAAGATGGGCGGCGGGCAGGTTAATACTGTATCAGGGGATTTCGTGTTCGAGGTGAGCGAGGGACACTTGATAGAGAACGGGGAGATTGGAACCCCGGTAAGAGGTGCCACCCTTGCGGGAAACGGCCCTGAGGTGCTAAACAGCATAGACATGGTTGGTTCTGATCTCGGTTTTGCCATCGGAACCTGCGGGAAAGACGGTCAGGGTGTTCCTGTGGGTGATGCACAGCCCACCATGAGGCTACTCGACATCACTGTCGGGGGAAGGGGTTCCGGAGGACAGCCTTCATGAAACTTGGAGATTTCCTCAAGTCATTCAGGAAGACAGAGTCAGAACCTGCTTCCGAACAGGAGGACATCAAACAGGGGAGGGGGATAAAGATCCTCTATCAGTTTCTCCTGGTGACCCTCGCTGTTTCCGTACTCCCTTTGCTGGCATCTTCCTACAAATTGATGGGCATCAGCCGCACGTATCTCGAAGACGAACGTCTTGCCCTGCACTCTCAGGTGGCTAACGCAGCTGCCGGGGAGATCTCCTCTACGATGGCCAACGTATTATCAAATCTTGAGCTCGTTGCTAAAGCTCAGGGCGGTGCCAGTCCCCTCAGCCGAGAGGCGAGGGACAGGTCTCTCATCTTTTACCTGGATCAGTATCCCGAGATAAAGCGGATTGTACAATACTCCATAAATGGCAGGGAGATAGCACGGGCCTTCAGGGTCGGCCAGTCCAAATTCCCCGGCATAGGTCAGAATGTGAAAGCGATAGCCGTTAAAGAGGCGTCGGGCGGGAAGACTTATATAAGTAGTCCGGTAGTTCTTCACACAGAGCAAATCCCCATAGTCGCAGTTGGTATGCCGATTTACTCCAGCGACGGAACCATCAGGTCCATTCTTCTGGGAGTGATCTCTCTTAACAGGGTTCAGGAGACGATCCAGAGGATAAATATACGTCGTCAGGGAATCGCTTACGTTGTTGACGGGGGAGGCATACTGATAGCCCATCAGGCGGTGGAAAGGGTGGCCGAGTCCGAGGATATGAGTTCCGTTGAGATCGTTGGCAAGTATCTCCTTGCAGGCGTGAGTGCCGGCACCATCCCCTTCAGGGATAAAATGGGCAAGGATATGGTGGGATCGTATTCTACCGTTAAGGGGTTTGGCTGGGGAGTGGTAGTGCAGGAACCGAGATCCGATGCTTATGAGATCATAAGGAAGATGACCTTTCAGACAGTAATATGGGCTCTGGTTGCCGTAATGGCGGCAGGTATCGCAAGTACGCTCCTGGCCATACGCCTGGCAAGTCCTATTGGTGTTCTGGCCGAAAAGGTAATGTCCCTTGCGAAGGGTGATTTTCACCAGAGGGTCGATATCCGTTCAAGGAATGAACTGGGTCAGCTTGCGGCCACCTTCAATCACATGGCTTCCCGCATCGAAAAACACGACAGGAATATGCGGGAGCTGTTTATAAATACTACCAAGGCACTTGCGGCGGCCATTGACGCAAAGGATCCTTATACTCGCGGGCATTCGCAGAGGGTTGCTCAGATCAGTCTTGAGATATCAAGAGAGATGGGGCTTTCCCCTGCCGAGCAACAGAAAGTCAATATCTCTGCACTGCTGCATGATGTGGGCAAAATCGGTATTGAGGACAGGATCCTGAGGAAACCCACCGAGCTCACAGACGAAGAGTACAATATTGTCCGGCAGCATCCCGTATGGGGATCCATGATCATGGGTCACATTCAGCAGCTCAAGGAGGTCATTCCCGGAATAGAGTCACATCATGAACGCCTCGACGGCACGGGGTATCCGAAGGGACTCAAGGGTGCGCAGATCCCTCTCCTTGGACGGATAATAGCAGTTGCCGATACATTCGATGCCATGACAAGTGAAAGGCTCTACCAGAAGGCCATGGAACTGAAATTTGTCGTCAGCAAGCTGGAGGAGTGGAAGGGATCGAGATACGATCCGGAAATTGTTGATGCCATGATAAAAGTTCTCCCGAGGATATCCAGTGGTTGACATGGAAGGTTCAGGACAGGGGCCGTTCAAGAAGAAAAAGGGGCTATTTTTCTGGCGGACAATAATTATCCCCTTCAGCACTCTCCAGTTCTGGCTGAGCTTTTTACTTGTCCTCCTGGTCCTGACAGGCGCATTTTCAGTCTTCTATTATCAGTTTCTCAGCCCCAAAGCCCAAGCCGATCGAATGATAAATAAAGCCGAAGACCGGTTCGACCAGGCGATTGTCATGGGAATAAAAGAACTGGCACTCCAGGAATTCAGATCGGTCCAGGATTCACTTTTCAAGGCCCGTAAAGCTTTTGACTCGCGTAAATACGATGAATCGGTTGTATTTGCTGAAGAGACCTTAAATACACTTGAGGGTGCCATGGACCGCCTCCGCTCAGACGAGTACTTCAGAAAAGAGAGGGCTGCATCGATGAGTTTTCTCAAAGGAGCCGTTGACGTCAAAAAGGCCGGCTCACTGAATTGGGGACCGGCCAAAAAAAACATGCGGCTGAATAAGGGCGACAGGATCCGTACGCGATCAGGGGGTAGGTGTATCATTCAGTTTGACGACGGGAGTCAACTCACAATTAAATCCAATTCCCTCGTACACATTGACGAGCTAAGTGAGGACATAAGAACCAGGACTAAGAATTCCTCTATCAAACTCCTGGAAAGCGATGTGGAGGCCAGGATCCTCAGGCCGACCGCAAGGGGGTCGCGATTCATGATCGAAACGCCCGGATCTGTTGCCCAGATCAGGAAGGCGAGGATCAATATAAAGGTGAGCGACAATAACCAGACTGAATACAGACTTATGTCCGGTGACGTGGTTGTTAAGGCTGCTGGAAGAGAAATAAGAATTGATGAAAGCGATATTATTCGCCTTGGAAAGGACGGCGGAGTGATGTCCAGGGGCAAACTCCTTGCCGTTCCCTCAACAAGGACTCCAAAAAATCTGGAATGGATAGTATCCGGAAAAAGGGGAGTGCCGATATCTTTTACCTGGAAGAAAGTCGACAAGGCATCCGGCTACCACGTGGTTGTAGGAATGGACAGGTACTTCACAAATACAGTCTATGACAAACAGAAAATAAAAAATAACTCAGCAAGGGTTGCCGATCTTAAACCGGGTCTTTATTACTGGAAGGTGAGCAGCCTGGACAGGAGGGGCAGGGAGAGTCTCTTTTCCCCCTTCAGCGTATTCAGGATACTGCACGATCAAAGGCCGCCGCTCTTGGAGATAAATGATCCTATCGTGTTGGTGGATTTGTCCGGTGTAAGGGTTTACATCTCTGGTGCGGCGGAGCCGGGAACCAGGCTTTCATTGAACGGCAACAGGATAGCCCTCGCCTCTGACGGTGCTTTCAGGACTTTCCTGAACGTCGGGTCAGAGGAGAAGGAGATCAGGATCAGGGCCGCGGATTCTGCGGGTAATGTTCTGATCCGTACGAAGGAGCTTCAGTGAAAAGGTTAATGATCTTCATTCTGACCACGCTCCTGATCCTGCCTGTAGCGGCGTGCAGGGATAAGGGAAGCAAGTTCTCAATGGCCCACAGGCTCAACGGGGTTGGTATTGCCCTCTATTCAAGAGGGAATATCCCGGAGGCGCTTGAACGTTTTCAACAGGCGCTGACATATACGCCCGACTTTGCTTTTGGAAGAAATAATGTCGCGGTTTCATATTACCACCGAGGACAGCTGGACCTTGCCATTGCAGAGTTTCGACGTGCTGTTGAACTGGAGCCTGACATACCTGAGATTCACGGCAATCTCGGGGTGGCCTTTATGCTCCAGGAGCGATACGTCGAGGCGGAAAGGGAACTAAACAAGGCCATCTCCCTGGACAAGGAGTACGTCCTGGCTTACAGCAATCTCGGCGTTCTGCTTTACAGAACGGGACGGACAAGTGAGGCCATAAAGATCTACAAGAAAGGAATAAAGCTCGATCCTTCACTGGACAGGCTCCACCACAATCTTGGGGAGGCCTTTCATTCAGAGGGTGATTACAGGGGGGCCATCAGACACTATAACATGGCTCTGAAGCTGAACCCCGGCAGTGCCAAGACCTTCAATAACCTTGCCTGGACATATGCTCAAAGAGGGGAGAATATTGAGGATGCTCTGGCCCTGGCAACTGCCGCTGTGGAGGCTGACCAGAAAAACGGGTTCTATTACGACACTCTTGCATGGGTATATTTCAAGCAGGGTCTCTTCGAGGAAGCCCGACAAACTGTAATGAAGGCCATCGAATTCCAGCCTGGTATACCCGACTTTCACTATCATTTCGGTGAGATCCTGCGCTGGCAGGGTCGTTACAAGGAGGCCATAGAAGAGTATGGCCGGGTTTTGGGTATTGAGCCGTATGGGGGGTGGGCGGATCGCGCCGAATCGGCTATCTGGGCCATCAAGGGTTTGTGATTTCATCACAAACCCAGTTCCAAGTTCCAACTTCCAGGTTCCAGGCAGGGCTAATAAAATAGTGTTTTTCTTGGAACTTGGAACCTGGAACATGGAACTGCAACCATAAGGTTGCCGCCTCTGGCCCAGGCCTTCGGATGAAAGATTATAATGAAGTATAGTTTAATTTATTTCCTGGAACATTGAACTTGGAACCTGGAACTGCAACCATAAGGTTGCCGCCCATTCTCCCTCGCCTTGTTTGCGGTCCCAATAGTTTTTTCTTCACGTTGGACCTTGGACATTGGGCGTTGGACCCATTAATTCACTCCAAGGTCGCGCCTCCAGTACATCATAGTTCAACTTTTGCATCTCGAATGCTCTAATTTCTAATGCTCTAATGTTCTATCCCCAATTTCCAATTTCCATTCTCCAATTTCCAGTGGACCAACAACTATCAACTTTTATACTTAGATGCACCATCCCTCGCCACAACTTCCTTTTCAAGACGATCTTCAAGTCGGTCCTTTTGTATTTCCAGGTCGTAGCGCACCTGTAAATTCATCCAGAAGCGCTCGGATGTTCCAAAATAGTGGGCAAATCTCAGGGCGGTATCAGCGGTTATCGCTCTTTTGCCATGGACGATCTCGTTAATGCGACGCGGTGGCACACTGATATCCTTGGCAAGCCTGTATTGGCTGATCTCCATGGGTTTTAGATATTCCTCTTCCAGGATCTCTCCCGGATGTATAGGTGGCATTTTACTGGTCATTTTCATTTCCCCTTAATGATAATCAGCAATCTCAACATCATGTGCGTTTCCACCCCTCCACACAAAACAGATTCGCCTCTGATCGTTAATTCTAATACTATATTGTCCTTTCCTGTTACCGGATAATTTCTCAAGGCGGTTGCCAGGAGGGATTCTTAGATCTTCCAGGTTTTCGGCTCCATCCAGAATGAGAAGCTTTCGATATGCAAGCCGTTGAACATCAGTGGAAAGTCGTTTTACAAAAGTTCTTTGGAAAACATTCTCACTGATCCGGTTCCGAAAGCTCCTGATCATAGGAAGTAATAACGCTATGCGTTAATAACGTCAAGCGTTATCATACCTGACACCATTTGTTCCCAAGATGTATATCTCTCCGCGGCCCCCTGCGGTCCGACCGGATGGGCGGCCTGCGGCCCTCTGCGTTAAAGCTCTTATCGCTTTTCGATCTTTGGGGTCTGACCCCAGGAAGTTGAATGTCTAACCACAATTTCCAATTTCGAATCTCAAATCACCGCTCAGATTTCCTTTGCCGTTTTTTTAGTGATTCATGTTTCTTACTTTTTGTGAGCTTTCCGTAGCCTGTTTTTCTTGTGGTAGGGCGGGGCGAAAGGCTCGCAAAATTTCTGCCCGGCTTTCTAATGCCAAGTCCATAAGCGGACTCAGGTTCCCTGGCGGTGGTTGACCTGTCTATCACATCGGTAACCCATGCGTTCAGACTTTTCCCTGCTCTTTTAGCATCAGAATGGGCTTTACGATGTACTTCCGGAGATATACGAACAACAAACCGGCCGGAGAAAGGCTTTTCAGGATCTTCACCTCTCTTCCGGCAGAGGTCCAGATAATCATCAACTGACTCTTCGAAGCTCTTTTTCAGCTCCTTAACTGAGCTTCCCTGAAAGGTGATAATATCCCTTGTGTTGACCACTTCACCGTGAAAAATCTCTAGCTCATCGTCGAACTGAGCTTTCCCAAAATAACCTTTATACTTGAACATCACCTTACTCCTGCTTCTGTTAAAAACCGTCTCATTGATCTGATCGTTCCACGATCTGTTTCTTTCCCTGGGTGCGGTCTGTGAAAGACCGCTCTTACTCCGTTCAGATAGATCCTTACTGCTTGATCCACTTCCTTCAGTTATTTCAGCTCCTGATGCTTTGAGCATCGACACTATATCAATCCACAGAACGTCAGAACGTACTGGATGTTCAAAAATTCTCTCAAGGGTTTGACGGTGTTTTCTTCTCATAAGAAATAGTATCAAATAATGATACTATAGGCAAAAATATTCTCAAATCATGTTACATGCGTCTCGTTAACCAAGCCTTAAGGTCTGACCCCAAGAGCTTGATGACTTAATATTACCCCGTGGCCCTCTGCGGTCCGCCCGAATGGGCGGCCTGCGGCCCTCTGCGTTAAAGCTCTTGTTGTTTTTCAATGTTCTGACTTCTAATGCTCTAATTTCTAATGCTCTAATGTTCTAACCACAATTTCCAATTTCCATTCTCCACTTTCCAAACTACACTTACTGAATGACCCACACGCACGATCCCACTGAAAAAGAGATCATCAGAACGTACCTGGTCACAACGGCCCTCTACACTCTCGCCACCTCGATGATCTGGGGGATAAACACCCTGTTTTTAATGGACGCGGGGCTGGACATCTTCCAGGTTATGCTGGTCAATGCCGCCTTTACTGCTGGCATGGTCCTTTTCGAGATACCAACAGGCGTGATCGCCGATACCCTCGGGAGAAAAACTTCCTTCCTGATGTGCATAGCGGTAGTCTTTATCTCCACGCTTATTTACGTAGGTGCGGCACATCTTACTCTGGGGATCTGGATCTTTATAGGGGCTTCTGTTTTGCTGGGTCTGGGTTTCACGTTCTTCACCGGAGCTGTGGAGGCCTGGCTTGTAGATTCCCTGGATCACGTTGGATACAAGGGTTCAAGGGAAGTAGTCTTTGCCCGGGGCCAGATGGTTTTTTCAGCTTCCATGCTTGTTGGTACTGTTGGCGGTGGTTTTCTGGGGCAGATCCACCTGTCGCTACCGTACATTGTCCGTGCCGCTGTTCTTATTCCAACATTTTTCATAGTTCTTCTCACGATGCACGATCTGGGATTTACCCCCAGAACTCTTGAACTTTCGAATTTTGGAAGAGAAACCCGCGGACTCTTCAGTGACAGCGTAAAATACGGCTGGGACCAGCCTCTCATAAAGCTCTGTATGCTGGTTTCCTTTGTAAATGGTCTATTCTTTATTTTCGGTTGGTACTCGTGGCAAAGGTACTTTCTCGACCTTCTCAACAGGGAACTCATATGGGTTGCAGGTATCGTGAGCGCCCTGTTTTCACTATCCAGTATTGCCGGTAACAGCCTGGTTGGCAGGGTGAGCCGATCTCTCGGAAAGAGAAGTTCGGCCTCTGTCCTGGCGAGGATCGTGAGTGTCCAGGCGGCGGTTATTGTTTGTGCCGGTTTCCTGGGGATAGTCTTTCACGGTCCCGCGAGAGGTTTGATACTTTTTTCTGCCGCTGTTGCCCTCTATCTTGTATTCGGCATGCTCTTCGGTCTATATTCACCAATCCGACAGGCCCTGATAAACAGGTATATCCCCTCTGAACAGAGGGCCACCATCCTGTCTATGGACTCCTTTTTTATGAACATGAGCGGGGTTTTCGGACAGACTGGATTGGGTTACATGTCGAAGGTGATCTCAATTCCTGCTGCCTGGGTTGTTGGAGGCGCTGTAATGTTGCTGGGCTACCCATTATATAATAGGGTGAAAGAGATCGACGAGGCGGGGCCATAGCAGATGAACCATAAACCGGATTTGTTGATGCTTGAACCAGGGCTGCTAAAAAAGACGAGAAATATTTTCTGCTTTTGTGCTTTGGTCACATTAGCCGTATTAATCCTGGTCGGCTGCTCCTCTCGGGAAAATCCGATAGGGACCGGCTTTGAAACGGGCAGGTACAGAACTGTCGTTGCCCTGGGCGACTCTATTGTAGAGGGTTACGGAGTTGGTGAGGGCTGGCCGGAGATGCTGGCAAGAAGCCTGGCGGACAGTTTCCCGGATGTTAGAGTGATCAATGCCGGCAGGTCCGGGGATACTGCCGGGCAGGGTCTTTCCAGGTTGGAGGATGATGTGCTGACGCATGACCCGGACCTGGTCCTTGTTTCCTTCGGGCTCAACGACATGAAAAACGGCATTCCAGTTGAACAATTCGGAGAGGATCTGGGTAAAGTAGTCGATCGGATCAGCGCTCACGGTGCCACTGTAGTCCTTCTGACAACAACCCGTCTTCAGAAGGGTGCAAGTATGGTGGCGAGGTTCAACCCGGGGCCCTTTAATGATACTATCAGGGCCATTGCAGAGGGAAACGGTATCTGGCTCATAGATGTTAACAAAGAAGCCGGCGGTCTCAATACTTCCAAATACCTCCTGGATGCGGCGCATCCCAACACGGAGGGGTACCGTAAATTAGCCCGAATTATTGAGAAAGGGCTTTTGGGCTAGTGCACAGTCCAAGATCCTGGGTCCAAAATCCAAAATCGTATTTCATGACACCTTGTCTGATCTTGGATCTTGGATTTTAGACCTTGGACTACAAATCCATTGTGGAGAGTAAAAATGCAAATTGAGTTACAGAAAGAATTCCTGGAAAAATGGGCGCGGTATTTCAAGGGCGCCGACCTTCCATTCGTTTTCTTCTATTCCGATGAAGAAAAATACGCAGAGCATGCGGTAAAGAAAAAGGGATGGACGTGCATGATCGCCCAGCTGAATCCGGTGAGGAAGGGCAAAACAGTTGCCTTAACACAGGACAACATCGGCTGCATGGGCGGGGTAAGAGCATCGGGGTACCCTGTCGAGTATAGCGAAAATTTCAGGTACTTCCTCTCATGCGGAGTTGAGGGAAAATCAGAGGGCCTGAGGCTCAAAAAAACTCCCGAGTTGGTCGACGAGTACATGAAGACTTCTCCCGATTCCAAATCCGAAGGAAAGTACATCATATTCAAGAGATGGGACAAACTGGAGAATGGTGAAGATCCCAGGGTGGTAATATTTTATGCTACACCCGACATCCTCTCCGGCCTCTTTAATCTGGCGGGGTTCGATTCAGCCGATCGGTTCTGTGTAATAGCTCCATTTTCATCGGGATGCGGGAGCATAATCAACTACCCCATTTTAGAGGGTAAGAGGGAGGAGCCGAGGTCTGTAATGGGGATGTTCGATACAACCGCCAGACCCTACGTGGACGAAAATATCCTGTCCTTCGCCCTGCCAATGGGGCTATTTACGAAAATGGTCTACGAGATGGATGAAAGCTTTCTGATCACGAAAGACTGGGAGAAGATAGGAAAAAGGGTCAGTAAGGCCGGGCAGTAGGTTAGGCTCTGATGAGGATGGATAATGGGTAAACTTCCCCTTCTGGGGACGATAGTTAATGTTGCCGCGATTGTGGCGGGTTCTTTGCTCGGTCTCTTTTTCGGTCACCTCCTGCCTGAGAAGGTGCACAGGACACTTCTCCTGGGCCTTGGTCTGGCGGTTATTCTCATAGGGCTGCAGCTTGCCTTCCAGACAAATCAGCCTCTCGTACTCATAGGGAGCCTGATATTGGGAGGCCTTATTGGAGAAGCGCTCAGAATAGAGGAAAGGCTTGAAGCTTTCGGGAGGAAGCTTCAGGAGAGATTTACCGATGCCGGCGACATTGCCGAGGCATTCGTTACGGCCAGCCTTCTTTACTGTGTTGGCGCCATGGCTGTTATGGGTTCTATTCAGGACGGGCTGGGCGGACAGCCGACGATCCTTTATGCCAAGTCTGCTCTGGACGGGACAGCATCAATAGTACTGGTTTCCACCCTCGGGATAGGTGTGATCTTTTCAGTCATCCCGATATTCCTCTACCAGGGTGCCCTGACCCTGGCGGCGGTCTCGGTGCAAGGGCTCCTCACGGAACCAGTCATCAGCGAGATGAACGCCGTGGGTGGGCTGCTGATTTTCAGCATTGGCCTGGACCTGCTGGGGATAAAGAAGATCCCGGTGGGCAATCTGCTGCCGGGAATTTTCGTGGCGATGGGTATTATGGTTCTGATGGGGATGTTTTAATTGAGAAATTGGGCTTGAACCACAGAGGTCACAGAGGTCACAGAGTAGAGCTTTTGGGGAACCACGGAGTCACGGAGGACACGGAGAAAGAGATGGTTGGGGTTAAAGCACAAAAAATTGGAGCATTGGAAATTGGATTAAATCTGGCGAATGAGATCCGACTCCAAAAGCATGGTTCTTTTTTAAGGCCCGCCAGAGTAAGGTAGATACAAGGCAGTCACGCCTTAGGCGTGACCGAGGATTTCCGACGACTGAGAATCCCGCCTTAAGCGGGACCGCATAAAACAATAGAAGGAGTTAAATATGATACACATAATGGCACTATACAAAGTGAAAGAAGACAAACTTCAAGAAGTAATCACCGCTGTTGAAGAGTTCGTAGATGCTGTCAAAGACAATGAGCCCGGCACCCTGGTATACGAGTCTGTCAGGGGAAAGGACGATCTGTCCTTCTTCCATATAATGACTTTCCAAAACGAAGAAGCTGAGGAGTCTCACCGGTCCACTCCTCATATGTCCAAATGGGTGAAGGTCCTCTACCCTAACTGCCTGGAAGAACCTGTTTTCGTTGAACTGGATCTGGTGAGGTCGAATATTCGGTAATAGAGCCAGTTGTTAGTTGTTGGTTTATCGAGATTCGAAAGTCGATATTCGAGATTCCCTGTTATTAGTTCAGGTTTACGTTTGATGTTAGACACTGACTGTAGTTTTTTCCAATTTCGAATTTCCAATATCGATTTTCGAGCAACTGGGACTTACAATCAACAACCAGAATGGCACATCCAAATTTTTTTAACGCACGGAAAATATAAGTTATTGATTAATAGAGGTTCACGATGAGTAAGTTCGACGGTTTTCCTGAAGAAACGGTGAAGTTTTTCGAAGATCTTTCCAGGAACAACAACAAGACGTGGTTTGCGGAGAACAAACCTGAGTTTGAAAGTGTGGTTATCGCACCAGCAAGGGCGTTCGTTGATGCGATGGGCGAGAAGCTTATGAATCTGGCTCCGGGAATAATCGCAGTTCCGAGGGTTGACGGTTCGATTTTCAGGATCTACCGTGACATCAGGTTTTCCAAAGACAAGACTCCCTACAAGGCCCATCTGGGTATATTCCTGTGGGAGGGGGAGGGGCCCAAAAAGGAGTGTTCGGGTTTTTATGTCCACCTGGAACCTCCTGATCTCATGTTGGGAGTTGGTATTTACAGTTTTTCGAAACCTCTGCTGGATGAATACCGCAAATCAGCTGTCCACCCGAAGCACGGAGCTGCTCTGGCAGAGGCGGTTAATGAGGTATCGGAGGACTATGTAGTCGGTGTCCAGCACTATAAGAGAGTACCCAGGGGATTTGATCCGGATCACGAAAACGCCCAGTTACTGCTGCACAACGGGTTGACGGCCTGGGAGATGACACCGATTCCGAAGGAACTGAGTACGTCCGTTTTTGTGGATTACTGTTATGAGCGCTTCAGCAACATGGCCCCGATACACTTTTGGCTTAGAGAGATGACTAAACGAGCGAGAGGATAAAATCAAAAGACTGTTTTTCACCACAGTGGGCACAGAGGACACAGAGAAAAACCAGGGCTTTGGGTAAAAAAACATCAACAAAAAACGGGAAGTTCAATCTATCTGCGTTTCATGAGTAATCCCTGGGTTTAATAATATTCTTTTACACTGATTATCAACCAGATAGAATCTTTGCTTTCTCCAATATCATGTTTTGCCCAAGGAACCCTCGGTGCTCTCTGTGACCTCTGTGGTTCAAAAGTTCATGTTTTTTAGTGAGGTGAATATGTCTCGAGATTTCCGTGATCATGTAGCTCTTGGACAGACCGACCTGAAGGTTAGCCGTCTGGGAATCGCCGCCTCCTACGGTGTTCCCGCAGAGGCTATAAAGAAGGCTTATCATGAAAGTCGGATCAATACGTTTTACTGGGGGTCCAGGCGTCATGCTGAGATGAGGAAGGCCCTGAGAGATCTTGTGCCCAGTGAAAGGGACCAGATGGTCATTGCCTTCCAGACATACGACAAATCGGGGCTTCTAACCAGAAGAAAACATGAAAGCGGCCTGAAAAAACTGGAGATCGATCATGCGGACATCCTGATCCTGGGTTGGATGGGTGGTGTTCCCAGAGGGCGGATGCTGGAGTCGGCACTTAAGCTGAGGGAAGAGGGCAAGGTCAGGTATCTCGCAATCTCTTCTCACAACCGCTCTCTTATTGGAAGTTTGGTCGGCAGAGAAGATCTGCCGGTGGATATCTACATGCTTCGTTACAACGCAGCCCACAGGGGAGCTGAAAAAGACATATTTCCTTATATCCCCGATCAGGGTCCGCCGGGCATTATGGCCTACACCACAACATGCTGGGGTAAGCTCCTCTCGGAAAAGAAAACGCCACCCGGGCAGAGTCCCATGTCTGCGGGGGATTGTTACAGATTTGCCCTCTCAAGCCCCTCTGTAGATCTTGTCCTGATCGGTCCGCGGAGTGCTCTGGAACTTGCGGGAGGACTGGAGGCTTTGGAGGATGGGCCTATGTCGGAGGAGGAGTTGGGTAATGCTCGCAGAATCGGGGATTATGTGTATGGGAAATAACGTCTCCTCTGGTTTATGCGGTCCCGCTTAAGGCGGGATTCTCAGTCGTCGGAAATCCTCGATCACGCCCAGGGCGTGACGGCCTTGTATCTCACCCATTCTCCCTCGCCTCTATTATGTATTAATAAAATCCTTAATATCGAATGCTCCAATTTCTAATTTCCAATGTTCTAATTTCCAATGCTCTAATGTTCTAAACATAATTTCCAATGCTTTAACCCAACAATTTCTTTCACTGCGGCCCTCAGCGGTCCGCCCGTATGGGCGGCCTGCGGCCCTCTGCGTTAAAGCTCTTATCGCTTTTCAATGTTCTAATGCTCCAATTTCTAATTTCCAATGCTCTAATTTCCAGCCATTATATTCTTCGATTCCTTAGATATCCTTGTTGCTGTGTCCTTTCCACGTAACGGCATGCCTGTCTGGCGAAGTTGACCAGTTGATCAGCGTCCATTGTGGATTCTCCCTCTGATGCAGCAGCGCCGATAGCCAGGCTGTATGTTTCACCGAAGCGGGCAGAAAATGTTCTGAGAAGCAGTTCAGCGTAATCGTCAAGCAAGGAAGCATATGTCAGGATGATGAACTCACCCTGTGGTCTGCCCTGGATAATATCATCTGTAACGCCCTCTCTCTGCAGAATTGAGGATATTAACTCCTCTATTTCACTTAACATCTCAACTGAAAATCCTTCATCAGCTTCCTCACCAGAGTGGTCAGGATTGACATGGACAGTCAAAATTCCCACTGTCTTGCCTTCATTCAGCCGGTTGTTAAGTTCCTGTATGAAGTTCTCCTCGCTTGGGTGCCAGGCGATGATACCGCGGTGGGGGCTTACCAGGCCTTCGGTGGGAAGGGTAAATGTAAAGATCGTTTCCACGTTCTGGCTGCTTGTCATGGAGATCGTCCCTCCGTGTTGCTCCACGACCTCCTTGGCGAGGGAAAGTCCCAGACCCGTTCCTTTGATCTCATCTTCCTCTTCCTGCTCGCTCTCCAGCATCCCCCGGTAGAACCTGTTGAAGACCAGATGCTGCTCCTCCCTGGGGATACCCGGCCCGTTATCTGTGACAGAAAACACCGTATTTCCTTCCTTGCTTTTTAGATCGATGGAGATCTGTACATCTGACCCTCCGTACTTAATCGCGTTTCCGATCAGGTTTACCAATACCTGTTCCAGGCGATCACGGTCAGCGATGAGCATGGGGAGATCTTCCTCGCAGTATAAACGTATCTGTGCCCTTTTCTCTTCTGCCTGCGGTTTCAGGAGCCTGACTGCGCTTTCCACAACACTTAGGGAATCTGTGGGCTCCTTCACAAGGGTAACCTCTCTGGATTCGAGACGGGCAAGATCGAGGAAGTTGTTAATCAGTCTGTTCAACCGTTTGCTCTCATTATTGATGATTGACAGATACCGGCTGTGGGGATCGGGGAGTTCATCTGTCCTCAGGAGGAGTTCCGAAAAACCCTGGATCGAGGTCAACGGGGTTCTGAGTTCGTGAGAAACAGTGGAGATGAGCTCCGTTTTCAGGTGGTCCAGTCTCTGGATCTGGATCCTGTCAAAAATACCCCCCAACAAAAGGCCGCCCAGATGGGTGATGATCGTCTGATACACTCTCAGCAGATCCATATGATCAGGGCTTTTCTCCGGTACGGCCGAAAGGGATATCCCGAAGAGATCGTGCTTTGGCGGGAGCATATTTCTGATCAATCTCAGTTTGCCTGAGGATACCAGGCCCCAGTCAAAATCCAGTTCGCTGAGCCTTTCATTCTGAGGAAGCGGCGGATGGAGTGGGAGGGCAGACAGAAGCTGGTAAAGGGAAAATCCCGACTGGAAATCCATTACACCAACTTCGAGAGGAATATCAAGAGACGACTTGCCGATCCAGGCCAGATTTGATCCCATCTCTCCTATAAGGATCATGTGAGATTGAGGACCCAGAACCTTACTCAGACCCTCTATCATATTGGGGATCAGCTCCGATTCAATATCTGATACATCCCGTGTCAGCTGCTGAAGGACCGAGACAAGTGAAGTTGAAGCGGTATACATATTGTGGATATCTTCCCGAAGCTTCAGATTTTCCATGCCCATGCCGATCTGTAGAGCCAGGGGCTTTAGCGTCCCGAGGCTGCTCTCGGTAAAACCCTCGTTCCTGGTTGTGTCGGAAACGTTGAGTACGCCGAGGAGCCTGCCCCGGCTCTTAAGGGGTACGCTGAGGAAGGATTTTGTTCTGTACCTTTCCGGAAACATTCTGGAGAACCGGTGGTCCTGATCCATATCGAGTACCAGGAGCGAATCCCCTGTTGCCGCTACCCATCCGGCAACGCCGTCACCCACAGGAACGGTCACATTCTCCATGTCCTCCGGGTACCTGCCGGCCCAGGCCGTAAGTGTGAGATGCTTGCCCTGTGTGTCCAGAGAGAGGATTGAAACTCTCTCCGCGTCGAATAGGGAAAGGAGCTTGTTGCAGAACGTCCTCATGATGGTGATTTCATCGAGGTTTGAATTCAGCAGCTCACCCAGTTCGAGGAAAAGCTCCTCTGAGATTCGATCAGACATATGAAATATATCTCCCTGGTGACCTCAATAGCCTGGCTTTCCACCAAGAGGGCTGGATCTGGAATATTGTGATGAATACTCAAACATGAATTATCTGTGCCAGGATTACCGGATAAAATACCATAATTTTACTGTGCATTCCGTGGCTTTTTACTCTGCGGAAAGCGAAAAGTGTCATTTTCACTTTCCTGTCAATCAATATTTTGCGCTGCAAGTTATTGATTCAAGGTAGTAGATCTGAAGCAGGCGCAAGGTGGATATAGAATTTATACACTCTTCAAAGGATAAAATCCCGAGATTTGCTGAACAGTTACAAGCACCCTCGAACTCTTTCCGGTTTTTCTTCACCACTAAACGTATGGAAAAAATATACGTCTATCAACCCCCCCTTCTGGAAATACTCAGATGCACATTCTGTTTTATCAATAAAATAAACAAGTTACGAGATTTTACCTTAATTCGATCAAATTGGCACGGCTACTGCAGAAAACGATGTGAAAATATAAAGGGGTTAAATCCCGGAGGGTAAAGGAGGCAATCATGAAGAACTTAATCATTACAGTTGTCTTATCGATTCTTCTCTACGCCAATACAGTGCTCGCTGCAACGGGAAACGAAGGTGGCGGCATCGGGTTGATAGCCAAGATATTTCTGGCGTTTTTTGCAGCCATAATAGTTTTTCAGCTTATTCCCAGCCTGATCCTTTTCGGTTCATTGATCGTGGCCATATTCAGCCGATCTCCAAGAAAGGAACTGGCTGAAAGTGAAAGTAATAGTGATTGAGCGAGAAATTGAAGAGGGTTGGGACTCTCGGAATCGTGAGCGGACATGATGCGTTTGCTTCTCATAGCCGATAAAGACACCAATACACGTGAGCAGGTGGCGGAGATGTTCGCCGCCGACGAATATCAGGTGATCACGGCTGAATCAGTAGACGTGGTTCTCCACGACATTCTCAAAAAGAATGTCAGGGTTATCCTGCTTGGGAGTGAGTTTGACGATCTCTCTGCCGGAAAGCTGATTCCACTACTTAGAAAGTGCAACAAGCATCTGACCATCATACTGGTAACGGATGAGGAATCTCTTCCCCTGATACGGAAATTTCGAAAGGAAGGGATTTTCTATCATGCACTGAAACCTGTTAACCGAAGAGACAGGGAAGAGCTGCGTCAGGTTGTTCGATGTGCCTTCGAAAATTCTTCCGAGCGGCGGTGGTCAACTACCATATCTGAAAACCGCAGCTAAATAGGTGAAGGTGAGAAAGCATTCAGGAAAGGAGAAGGAGATGAAAGATCAAGATGTCAAAGTTCTTGTTCGGATGTTGATGGGGATAGTCCTTGCCCTGATGGTTGTGATTACCACCGTAAGTCCGGCTTTAGCCGTAGATACTGCAAGAACATATAACAGCGGTGTGCTTGTGATCATATTTCTGGGTGTATGCGCACTGATCGTTGTAGCACAGTTGGTGCCGGCTCTGCTCCTGATGCTCGGCGCAATCAAAGCCCTGGCTTCGGGCAGGAAGCAGGAAGAGGTTCCGGTAACTGAAATCAACCAGGATGGATCCTGAACTGTTTCATATCAGAGGAAGCGGTGAGGCTTGCAGGGTTCAATAGTGATGACTTCGCAAGAAGTCATCAACGCGCCCATTCTGGGGCGCCCAAATCGATGACTTGCATATTACATCGCGCCCGAGCATGGGCGCCCGGATCAATGACATAAACCGTGAGTCTTTGATCCGTGAGGGAAGTGAAAACGACGTTTTTCACTTCCCGCGGAGCAAAAAGCCGCTCATGGACTTTTTGCGACTATAACAACGACTTGTGAGGAAAGTGAAAATGACACTTTTTACTTTCCGAAGAGTAAAAAGCCACGGATGGACTTTTTACGACCCTATAAACAGTAGAAGAAATGAATTTTGTTTCCCGTATACAAGGGAAGAACTTTAAAAGGGGATGAGAATGTCCGAATTATTTTCCGGAATCATAGGCGCAGCAGGGAAATTCGTCAAGGTCTACACACTTGTGGACTATTACAGTTATATCAAGGCCGTCGAATACCTGATCTGTATCGGTTTCTTCGTGACGTTCCCGTTGTTTTACAAATATGTCATCAAGAGACCAGATGAGAGAAAGAGTATCCTGGAAGAAAAGAGAGAATTGGGCCTGTGAGCAGTCCCGGTATAGTTTCTTGATGGTGTGGAGAATAGGGTTTTTCACAGAGGAGAAAACAATGCTTTATGGTCGTAACATAATATTTATAACGATAATTTTAGTAAGCATGAGCCTGATGACTATTTTACCGGAGAAGGCCGCAGGTGAAGGAGAAAGAACACCCACCGAAATTGAGATAGGTTCGCCTGCAGGGCTGTTTGGAGAAGTGTACTTTGATCATGAGATGCACCTCGACCTGGCAGAAACCTGTTCTGAGTGCCACCATCACACACTGGGCAGCTATGTAATCGATGAGGACTGTGCGAGGTGCCACCGGGAAAGTGAGCCTACAGAGGAGGTAAGTTGTGGCGGGTGCCATACGGCAGATCCATTTTCGGCTGAGTATCTCAAAGCCAAAATGGAAGATCCCAACCTCTATCACAATGACAAGCCTGGATTGAAAGCTGCCTACCACCTCAACTGCGTCGCCTGTCACAAGGAAATGGGTGCTCCGACCGGGTGTCAGGACTGCCATGAAAGAACTGCCGCTGGAGACAGTTATTACCGTTCGGATGCTATGGCATCCGGAGTAGGCGGCACAGGTAAAGAACATTAATGAGGGATTTACTTAACTGAACATTACTCACGGGGGAGGAATATGAAAGGGATCACTCGCAGGAAGTTTATCCTTGCTGGCATGTGGGGCGCTACCGCGGTAATCATGAACGGCAAAGCAGCCCACGGGAAAGCAGATTTTGAAGGATATCCGGAGGGGATGGGTGTCCTTGTTGACCTCACCCGCTGCGTCGGATGCAGGACTTGTGAGGCAGCCTGCAATAATGAACAGAATCTGCCTGTCCCGGATCGACCTTTTTATGATCAATCGGTTTTTGATGAGGTTTATCACGACGGGAAACAGAAGCGCAGGACTGACGAGAACGCCTACACCGTCGTTAACCGATATGATGCAGAGGGATCTGAGGAGGCAGTCTACAGGAAAATACAGTGTAACCACTGTAATGAACCTGCCTGTCTCACATCGTGTTTCGTTAACGCCTATACAAAAACGAAAGAGGGAGCGGTTATCTACAACCCGAAAGCATGCGTCGGCTGCAGGAACTGCATGATTGCGTGTCCCTTCCGTATCCCAGCCTACACGTATTCCAAGGCGTTGAACCCGGTAATCAAAAAATGCATCTTCTGCTACGACACGCGCCTGGTAAATGGACGGCCGCCGGCGTGTATCGAAGCGTGTCCCATGGAAGTTCTTACCTTCGGTCACCGGGATGACCTCATAAAGACCGCCCATGAACGCATCAGAATGCATCCAGATGTTTACATTGACCATCTCTACGGCGAAAGGGAGGTCGGTGGTACGGCGTGGATGTACCTGTCGGGTGTTCCCTTCGAGCAGGTTGGGATAGATACAACACTGCAGAAAGATCCCATTCTGTCCAACGCGAGTGAATTCCTCTCAAATGTCCCTGTTGTTCTAGCGGTATGGCCTGCTCTCTTCATGGGGTTTCACCTGCTTGCCACCGGGGACAATAGAGAGAGCGGTGAAGAAAATCCTGAACCAGAACGGAAGGAGGAGTGAAATGAGGGAACGCAGCAGGAGGGGATTCTTAATAATAGATTCTCTTCATGAACCCGACACCAAAAAGCCTTGGAGTTTCAAGGAAAAATTGCTCCTCGGACTTGCTCCACGCGAGTATCTGAACCAGATAATGAGAAACCCTCTCAACTGGGCGATGTGTATCATCCTGGCTTTAGGTGTTCCACTCATTGTTTACAGGTTTGTTTTTGGTCTGGGAACTGTGACGCATTCATCCAACGATTATCCGTGGGGACTTTTTCTGGGATTCGGTCTGTTCACCATGGTCCCGCTGTCTGCTTCCGGTTTTCTTCTCGGTACAACAGTTGAGTTATTCGGTCGTCGGGATTTCAAACCGATTGAAAGGCTGGCACTTCTTAACGGTCTCTTGGGGTATCTCTTTGCTGTTATTTATCTTCTCGTAGATCTAGGGCAACCGTGGCGACTGCATTATCCCATGTTCGTCACCTGGGGGACAGCAGCTGTCCTTTTCCTGGTCGGCTGGCATGTTGCTGTATATCTTACAGTCCAGATGATGGAGGTGTCAGAGGCCTTTTTCGAGTGGGCTAACTGGCCCCTTGCCAAACTCTTTATTAAGCGGCTGACTATCGGGTTGACCGTAGCGGGTATTATCCTTTCAACTCTTCACCAGGGAGCGCTGGGCGCACTTTTTTCATACGCTCCGAGCAAAGTGCATCCGCTATGGTATTCAGCCCCGTACCTCTGGATCTTTTTCTTCTGCTCCTCCATATTTGCGGGTCTGGGCATGTTAATTGTTGTAAGTACCATAGTCAAGAAAACCATGGCATGGCGCTGTGACGACAATTTCCTGGAAAACCTGGACAGGCTGACCATCGGCCTTGCCAAGGGTGCGAGCATGGCGATGGTCACATATATCGCCCTGAAGCTGATCGGCATAGCGCACGACAATGAATGGGCCTATCTCGCCACAGGGTGGGGGTTATGGTTCATGCTGGAGATGGCCGTTGGAGTAATAATTCCGCTGGTTCTCTTTTCCGTATCAATAAGGAGAAATCTGGCAGGCCTCGCCCGGTTCGCAGCTTTTATGACCGTATTCGGGATTGTCCTTAACCGGCTCAACACGGCTATCATAGCGTTTAACTGGAATTTATATCAGGAGATCCCTCATATTTTCGAGATCATCATCGCGGTTACCCTGTTTACGATCTATATCATTATCTACCGATTCATACTCTATCGCCTGCCGGTGCTCTATTCCTGGAAACCGGCACCTTTCAGGGAATATTCAAAGGCTGTGGAAAAGGGTCATTTTCCAGGGAAGGAACCCGCCCAGGCAGGCGTATTTCGACGAACGGCAAAATAAACTTGAGGCTGGAAAGCCTGTATTGAAGACAATACCATCAGAAGAGATCTGCCACGAGCAGGGGTATAAAAAGCCATGGATGGATTTTTTACGACAATTTATTATCGTTGCGCCCGAGCTTGGGCGCCCGGATCGATAACTTGCGCAGCAAGTAATTGATCCGTGAGGGAAGCGGAAACCGCGCTTTTCGCTTCCCGAGGAGCAAAAAGCCGCTCACGGACTTTTTGCGACCCTATCAAAGTTGATGACTTCTTCGAAGTCATCAACGCGCCCATTGAAGGGCGCCCAAATCAATGACTTTGGGTACAAGTTATTGATTTGTGAGGAAAGTGAAAATGACATTTTTCGCTTTCCGCGGAGTAAAAAGCCATGGATGGACTTTTTACGACCCTATCGGACATAATATGCTGAATAATTTTTTGAAAAGAGCCGTTTTCCCCATTGCGCTTACATTGACCGGTTTTGTCATCGTCAGCTGCATGGTCCTGTATTCATTCATAAAGGCCGACCTCGAAAAAGATACTATAAAACATGAGGCCAACCTTGCGGATACAATAATAAAATCGACTCGGTACTCCATGTTGAAATCCGACAGAGAGACCCTTTTCATGACGATAATTGCTATCGGAAGCCAGGAGGATGTGGAACACGTGCGTATTTTCAATAAAAAGGGGGTGATAAAATTTTCTTCTTCCTCTGACGAGCTTAACCGACAGGTAGATAAGAAAACCGCTGGATGTATCGGGTGTCACAGCGTCTCGGAACCTGAGACGAGGCTCAGGTCGATGGAAAGCGCCCGCCGATATATAAATGAACACGGAAATGAAGTGCTGGCAATTACAGCGCCAATTTACGGCGAGGAAACCTGTTACAGCGGATCATGTCATGTTCATTCACCTGATCAGTACGTACTGGGTACTCTAGACATAGGTCTGTCCCAGGAAACATTCATCCAATCACTTGCGTCATTGCGTTTGCGGATGATAGTCTTCTGCGTTATGATCCTGGTGCTCTCGGTTGGGGGAGGCGCTGCACTTCTCAGGCGCAATGTGCTTGTGCCCATAAATGATCTGTTCGATTACACGGCAAGTTTGTCCAGGGGCGAGTACGATGCACCAGTACCCGAGGGTGTCAGTGAGATAGAAGATCTGGCGAAAACCATTCATGGAATGGTAACCGACCAAAGAAAACCGGGCGCCTGAAGAATCGGGATCAAAAACCCGATATTTAAGTAGCAGACACCGGCGCCCGGTTATAGACGGATGCTGGTTTTGCGCTCCACAACAGATTTCTTTGTTCTCATGAACTCCAATCAGGAAAAAACACCATCATTCCCTCGAGAAAACAGTGATGTAGATCTGCGGCGGCAGGAGATTCTACAGAAAATTCGCCGTCTTCGCTCCCGCACGCGGGTGGGGTTCTGGGCGACCGCTGTGTTTACCATTATAAGTGCCGTAGCGATGCTGGAGAAAAGGTTGATCCCCCCGCTCTCCACCGGCATACGCGAAGTGCTGGGACCCTCACCACCTGTGACTCTGATAAGCATTGCCCTGGTAGTCTACAGCTTCTCGGCATTGACACTTATCCTGGCGAGAATGGGCAGGGGATCGAACTCATACCGTGGATGGGCCCACTTCGGTTATCTTTTTGCTTTCTACTGCTTCTACTACTATGCAGGAGAACTCCAGGAAAATTTCTGGGCTGTTTTCATTTCAGGCCTGACGATCCTGTGCCTGGAAAGCTATCGTGTCTGGAATTACTGCGTGGAGGAGATAAAGAGGGCCGAAGAAAATATCGCAAGACTTGACCGGCAGGTTTGATAGGGTCGTAAAAAGTCCATTCGTGGCTTTTTACTCCTCGGAAAGTGAAAAGTGTCATTTTCACTTTCCTCACAAATCAACAACTTGCGGTGCAAGTCATTGATTTGGGCGCCCTCAATGGGCGCATTGATGACTTTTTGCAAAGTCATCAAGTTAGAGGAGTATCAGTCCGGACCATTCTCGGAAGAAGTATTATCCGGTTGTTGTGCGGGAACTGCCTCTGTAATCGGCAACTTCACAGTAAAGGTGGTTCCAGCACCGACCATGCTTTCTACTTCGATACTTCCGCCGTGCGATTCCACTATTCCATAGGACACCGAAAGTCCCAGGCCTGTCCCCTTGTGTCCCTTCGTTGAGAAAAAGGGGTCAAAGAGCTTATCCATATTTTCCGGTGCTATCCCGCTTCCCGTGTCGCTGAGGGATATACTGACGTACCCTTCCTCCTCCTCTAACCTCGTTGATATTTTCAGGTCTCCTCCCTTGGGCATGGCCTGGCTTGCGTTGACCAGGATGTTTACGAACACCTGTTCGATCTGATTGGAGTCGAAGAAGATCAAGGGTATGTCCGGCATGTAATCTTTGGTTATCAAGATGTCGTGAAAATCCGCATGATGCTCTACGAGAGAGAGTGTTCTTTCGATGGTTTCACTGATGTTGTTTGCTGCTTTTTGAGGATCAGACACCCTTGAGAAATTCAGCAAATGCTCAACGATATCGGCACACCGCTTTGTCTCGTTGATGATAGTCTCAAAATCCTTCCTGAGTTCTGGATCAAGCCTTGGATCCTTGACAGTCATCGAGGTGTTGATCAGGATCCCGGTAAGGGGATTATTCAGTTCATGGGCGATCCCCGCGACAAGCTCCCCGAGGGAGGCCAGTTTTTCAGAGCGAATAAGGGCCGATTGCATCTCCTGAAGTCTTTTTGTTCGCTCATCAACCCTGGTTTCGAGGGTCGCAGCCCAGTTCTCCCTTTCCTCGCGGGCTTTTTTCAGCTTGAGGGTCATGTCGTTGAAGGCATCAGCCAGTTCACCCATTTCATCGCCGGGATTCAGTTCGATCAGCTTCCAGTCCCCTTTGGCAACTGCCTTGGTGTGATGAAGCAGCTTTTTCAGCGGTTGATTTATCAGTTTTTGAGTCAGGAGCGTCAGGCACAGTGAGATGGTGATCATGAGAAATAATATCTCCAGGATGAAGTTGTTCCTGTAAATCCTGAGCTGTGACTTCATCGAGGCCAGGGAGTAGGCTACGTCCAGAACACCAAGTAAGTGTGACTTCTCCGTGTGTGCATGGCACGGTGCTTGAGAACATTCTTCCCGATTGTAGATACCTTTTGCCATACCAAGAATTTCAATCCCTTCCCGGTCGTAAAAGATCCTGCTTCTGTTCATGGGAGAAGCGTCGGTAAGGACTCTTTTGCCTGTGTGGCATGAATTACAGCTCTTGGAAGTGATCTTGTCCAGGATAGAATTTATTTCATCGCTTTTTGTAGAGTAGATGATCCTTCCTTCCTTATTGATCAATCTTATGTGCTCAATGTCATTCTGCTCTCCTATTGCCTGGATCATCTGGAACACATGTTCACGGTTATCTTCCAGCATCCCATGATGGGTCGTTCTGATAATTGTTTCGCTCAGGTTGTCGAGGGTTCGTATATTACTTTCGAGAAATGTGTCTTTAAGATATTCGATGTTGAAATAGGTGAAGAGTGCAGAGGTAAACAGCAGGACAACACTGCTCACGAGGGAAAACTGTACTATCAGCTTCAGGCGCATGCTCGGCCTCCACTTGAAAACTTTTCTGTTTTGTGAGGCAACTCAAAAGCTGCTTGCAAAATAAATGGCAGATTATTCGTGAAGGCCCTGCCGCTAGCTTATTGTGGATGTCTGCCTGTCGCGCTGTCCTGTATTACTACATCTTCCTGAGGTTGCCACGGGTGTCATTTTTCTTTATTTTTTGCCGAAATACCCTGCTTTTTCAGCATGGCCTGGAAATTCGTTCTCTGCATGCCGACTTCCTGAGCAGCCTTCGTGATATTCCAGTTGTTACGCTCCAGGGCATTGACAAGAAAGGCCCTCTCAACCGATTCGACTGCCGTTTCCCGGATTCGTTTCTTGGTCCTTTTCAGATCCTGTGCAGTTTCAGGAACATAATCTTTTTCTTCGCTGTCACCATCTACCTCAGGGAACTGTATTTCAAGGTCGTCAGAGTCAATGAGGTCCCCGGTAGTGAGCACCACAGCCCGTTCAATGATATTTTCCAGTTCTCTGACGTTTCCGGAAAACGGGTACTGTTTCAATTTCGCAATGGCGGCAGGTGATATCCCCCTTATGTCCTTCCCGACGTCATCGGCGCATTTCCTTAGAAAATGGCTTATCAGGAGAGGCAGGTCTCCCTCACGCTCCCTGAGCAGCGGCAGGTTGATGGGAATAATGTTCAGCCTGAAGAAAAGATCTTCGCGAAATAAACCTGCCTTCACCATTTCCTTCAGGTTCCGGTTTGTTGCTGCTATGAGGCGAATGTCGATGGATATTGGTTCAGTTCCGCCGATGGGAACTATTTCCCTCTCCTGGAGAACCCTGAGAAGTTTGGACTGTGTTGTCAGGCTCAGGTTTGACACCTCATCCAGAAAAAGGGTGCCGCTATCGGCGACCTTGAATAACCCGGTCTTTGTCTTAATGGCGCCGGTAAATGAGCCTTTAACGTGCCCGAAAAGCTCGCTTTCAAGGAGGCTTTCCACGAGGGAGGTACAGTCGACGGCAATAAAGGGTCGATTGTCTCGCTGGCTGTTGTCATGGATAGCCCTTGCAACGAGTTCTTTTCCCGTCCCGCTGTCCCCAGCAATAAGAACAGTGCTATCGGTGGGAGCTACCTGGTTTATACGTCGAAATACCTTCTGCATGGCTTCGCTTTCACCAATTATGGCAGTAGGCCCCTTAAGCTTCTTTACTGCAATATCCGGACGATATTGCTCGAGCAACAATCCTCTATGGTCCATGGCCTTCTGGATTTTTTCGGTGATCTGTTCGGGGGTGAAGGGTTTGGCAAGATAGTCGAAAGCGCCGAGCTTCATCGCCTCTACGGCGGTTTCAACTGTGGAGTATCCGGTAATGATTATCACGGGTACTTCGGGCTGAAGCACTCTGATCACTTTGAGCACCTCCAGACCGCCCATGCCCGGCATTTTCAGATCCGTGACGACAACGTGAAATCCCTCTTCCTGGAGAGTTTCTATAGCGGCGTAACCGCTGTCGGAGGTTTGTACCTGGCAGCCGATGCTTTCCAATACGCGTCGAAGTCCATCCCTTATTACAGCTTCGTCGTCAACTACAAGGATCCTGCCTATACTCATCTCCCCTGACACCCCTTTTGCAGTAAAGGTACCTTACCGAAGGTAAGATATGGAAGTTCATTTTCACTTTCCTCACAAATCAGTAACTTGCATTGCAAGTTATTGATTTGGGCGCCCCTCAATGGGCGCGTTGATGACTTCTTGCGATGACATCAACATTCGGGAATGATTCAGAAGGACTTACCGACGCATTTCCTGGCGGATAGGAGGGATAAACGCCAGGTACAGCGTCTGTAATAACTTCTGCCACAACCCTTGTTATTAATATCACAAGTAGGGGTTTCTGAAAAGAAAATATGTTAAATTCGCATATTATTTTAATGAGTTCCAGATTTGACAACAGTTCAGCCTGAAGCAATAATGGTCTCCTCTGGAGGAAAGTATGAAAAATCCTGACTTGGAAAACCTCGAGGTTGTCCTGACCCCTGAACAGATAAAGACCCGCGTGGATGAGATCGCGGGAGAGATCGTCAGGGATATCGGGGACAGTGTTCCCATAATGGTTGGCATTCTGAAAGGTTCATTTGTCTTTCTGTCGGATCTTGTCAGGGCTATGGGGGTTCAGCTTGAAGTGGATTTTGCCCAGATCTCCAGCTATGGCGATGAAACAGCGACCTCCGGGAAAATAAAGGTTCTCCAGGACATTACTACACCGGTTGCCGGCAGGGATGTGATCGTTGTCGAGGACATCATCGATACAGGGCTTACACTGAACCACTACATGGATCTGCTCAAGGCCAGAGGTCCGGCATCCGTTCGTCTGTGCTGCTTGATTAGCAAGACCCAGCGCCAGGAATTTCATCACAAAATAGATTACCTCGGTTTTACCGTTCCCGAGGGCTTCCTTGTAGGGTATGGCCTGGATATGGGGGGGAGATATCGGAATCTACGGGGAGTGTATAGAGTCTCTGCATAGAATACGTCCCTGTCTTTGAGAACCGGGTTACTCTATAAGATTGATGCCTTCGCAAATCAATTTGTGAGGAAAGTGAAAATGACACTTTTCGCTTTCCTCAAAGTAAAAAGCGCGATAGCGATTTTTTGCGAGGGAATCCACACTATTTGAGCAGATCGGCGCAATATCGATTTTTTGGGGTTTTCATCCAAATGTCTGTATAATAAGCAGTACCCGGTTAACGAACTCGCCAGTCTGGTAAATCGGGTCTCTGATTTAAGGAATACAAGCCTAAAACCCGGGAGAATCCATGGGAGAGTTAGGCACACTTCTGAATTTCTACCCAAACCGAAAAGATGCCTCTTCGGCACATAAGTACCTTCGCAGAAGGGGTTTCAGAAGATCGGCACTCATCCACAAATCATCAGCCGGAGATATAAAATTATATGACCGTTCACCATGGTACGGACTGTTCTGGGGTGTAGCCATAGGGTTTTCCTCGGGATGGATTTTACTTTCAGCATTAAGGTTGTTTGGTCCTGAAGGTCTTGTAGCAGTCAGGGCTTCGTATCATGTTCTGGGATTATCTGCCTTTGCGGGAAGTCTGGTGGGATGGTTTTTTATCAGATCCTTCGGTTTAGGAATTGATCGTGAACTGATCCTGAAGCACTCTAACTGGCTTGTATCAGAAGAAACGGTGGTTATCGTCCTGGCTCCCCTAAGATCCATGGGACGGGCAATTGAACTTCTCAGGCGCCCGGGGAAGACACAACCGTCGATCTTTGCCTTCCATCCCGAGAAGGAGAGGACCGTTGAGGAAGTTGTAAGGATAATAGGCGAGCCGCTGAGTGTCGAAAATCTCAGGCAGCATGCTGCCATGCTTGCCGGGAGCCACCCCTCTAGTATTGTACCCGGTCGCGGCGAGCCTCTTCTTCGTGAAATTGACAAGTGCGAAAGGGTTATCGAAGATGTGCGACAGGCTCTCGCCGAAGCGTCGCACATGGAACAGAACATCTCTGTACCAGCCGAGTGGATACTAGACAATTCATTTATTATCCAGGGGCAGATCGACAGTATCAGGAAAAACCTTCCAAAAAGTTTCTACAATGAACTCCCGGTGATCGTATCAGGACAACAGAAAAGACAGCCACGTATTTACAGCCTGGCCAATGAACTCCTGCTCCACACGGACGGCCAGCTTGAACGCCACATAACAAATGATTTTCTTGAAGGTTATCAATCTGTCCAGGCTCTGACGATCGGTGAATTGTGGGCTTTGCCGATAATGTTCGGCATCGTCATTATCGAAAACCTCCGTCGCCTCGCAGAACAGGTTGACAGACAATTGTGCGAAGGGGAATCTGCCGATTTCTGGGCCAATCGCCTTATAGTCTTTGCCCGTCGCGAACCTGACAATCTCTTTGCAGCTCTCACTGAGCTTTCGAGGGAGCAACCGGACCCAAGTGTTAACTTCGCCTTTCAGCTAACTGGTCACCTGTACGATGAAGAAGCCGCCCTGTTTCCCATCCAGGGCTGGTTGCAGAGAAAGTTCGGCGGTCCACTGGACGGCATCTTCATCGAAGAGAGGGCAAGACAGTCTGCTAATGAAGTGTCTATCGCGAATTACATTACCAGCCTTCGTCACCTCAGACAGATCGACTGGAGGGAGCTTTTCGAATCTCACAGCAGGGTCGACTCCGTGTTACGAAGGGATCCGGCTCATGTATACAACGGCATGGATTTCTCGACCCGTAACAGTTATCGAAACGCAATTGAAGAGATCTCCAGGTGTTCCGGAGTCAGTGAGGAGCAAGTGGCCGAGAAGGCTGTGGAGATGGCTAAAGAGGCGGAGTCTCTCACCGACAGCGACAGGAGCAATCATGTCGGCTTCTATCTGACAGGGAAAGGCAGGGCCTGGTTTTCCAATAGCCTCGGATGCCGGGAAAGTCTACCATACAGGCTGGCAAACTGGGTAAGTCGTAACCACGCATTCACATATCTGGGTGCCGTTGGAGTGGCTACGGCGTCCATACTGACGGCTATGATAGGAATTGGAATTCATGCGGATATCTCAACTGTCGCCGTTGCTGCTATAGCCTTTTTCAGCATAGTACCAGCCAGTCAGGCTGCCCTGCAGTTTATCAATTACATCGTGGCCAGGACCATGCCCCCACGTATTCTGTCGAAGATGTCCTTTGAAGCGTCCGGGATCCCTGACAGATTCAGGACGCTGGTTGTAGTGCCTATTCTCATCCCGAACACAAAGACGGTGAAAGAGGAGATCGAGAAACTGGAAGTACGCTATCAGGCCAATCCGGATCCGAACCTCGTCTTCAGCCTGTTTGCAGACTATGTAGACGCCGACGAAAAGCACAGGGAAGATGACCTGAAACTGCTGGAAGTTGCTGTTGCCGGGATCGAAAGACTCAATAGTCAGTACGGGCAGCACAAATTTTTCCTGTTCCACAGAGAGCGCGTATGGACGAAGTCCGAATCCAGATACATCGGTTGGGAGCGAAAGAGAGGTAAACTGGAGGAACTGAACAGGCTCCTTACAGGGGACGGTCAAAAGGGGCAAGGTATTGTCAAAGTCGGCGATCCTGAGGCCCTCGAGGGGATACGATTCGTCATCACTCTCGACAGCGATACTCAGTTACCGCGGGACAGCGCACGTCGGATGGTAGAGACGATGGCCCATCCTCTTAATTATCCCAGAATCAGCAAGGATGGAAGCATCGTCGAAAGCGGGTTCACAATTATACAGCCCCGTATCAGCACATCACTTACAAGTGCGACCGCGACATGGTTTTCAAGGACTTTTACCGATTTCGTGGGGACGGATCCTTATACGTCAACGGTTTCTGATGTGTATATGGACCTCGCAGGTGAAGGTTCCTATCACGGTAAGGGGATCTACGACCCCCACGTATTCCACAAAGTTCTCTCGGGTCGATTCCCGGAGCAGAGGCTGCTCAGCCATGATCTTATTGAGGGTGTGCATGTCCGGGTCGGCTTTGCCAGTGATATAGAACTGTTTGACGATTATCCATCGGACTACTTCACGTACTCATCCAGACAGCATCGTTGGATCTGTGGTGACTGGCAGATCGCCGAGTGGTTTCTCCCGCGAGTGTCCACACCTGAAGGTGTGAGAATACCGAATCCCCTGTCCGGCCTGAACCGCTGGAAGATATTCGATAATCTAAGGCGGAGCACAGTCCCAGCCATGTCTGTTGTGATGCTGGTGTTGGCATGGCTGGCTTCCCCCGCCGTGGGGGTTGTTGCATCCATTCTTGTTGCCATGGCTTTTTTCCCGGGGCCTCTTGCCCTGGTTACTTCCTGGTTAACGGCGGGTGTTTTGGTGAAAAAGTCCGAGTTCGGGAATTTGAAGCGTTCACTGCGCCGTTCAACTGTGGAGATCGCTCTGATCCCCCATCAGGCATTGCTCTCTACTATTGCCATAGTAAGGGTCCTGTACAGGAGGATAGTCAGCAAGAAAAAACTGCTGGAGTGGACGACAGCCCCTATGGTCCAGTGGAAAGCTTCCGGCCATACTCAGCCATACTTTTTCCAGTTCGTTTCTATAGGCGTTATATCCGCAGGCCTGGGAGCATTGCTGTTTGCGTATTCCTCATGGAGCCTCGCAAGCGCTGTTCCATTTATCCTTCTGTGGATATCCAGTCCTTTTCTGGCAGGGCGGTTTCTTTTCAGAGCCGGGTCCATGAAGACCACGCAGGTTGTTTCTGAGTGGGATCGGAAGATGCTCAGGAGGATGGCACGACAGACGTGGCGTACCTTTGATGATCTTGTTAGTGGCGAGAGCAACTGGTTGCCGCCTGATAACTACCAGGTGTCTCATCTAAACGAGATTGCGCCAAGAACGAGTCCTACAAATATTGGCCTGTGGATGCTGAGCGCTCTTGCGGCTTACGATTTCGGATATCTGAACGGCGAAAATGCCATAAAACGCATCACACACACGTTTAACACATTGGATCGGATGGAGCGATACGAAGGGCATCTGCTTAACTGGTATGACCTTGAGACCCTCGAACCGCTCAGACCCAGGTATGTTTCTACTGTGGACAGTGGAAACCTCCTGGGCTCCCTGTGGACTCTCCAGGAGGGTATGAGGGAAATCATTAATGAACCGATCCTGGACCTGCGAGCTATCGAAGGGCTGCTCGACTCAGTGCACCTCCTGGGCATTTCACTAAAGAAGGGCGGAGCCCACCGGTACCTGAAAACCGCCGAAGAACTTGAGCGCATTCTGTCGGGCTGTCCCGACGATCTGGGAGAGATTATCCGCCGGATCAGAAAAGCAGCACCTTTAGCCGAGAGCCTTTCTGGTGAAGTAAACCAGGAGCCGGGTTACGGCTCAAGTTCTGAAGAGCCAGGCGGTTTGGAAGCAATCGCGAACGAAGAGACCGAAAACCATGAAGAGAGTGTTTACTGGACGAATCAGATTAATGCTGAAATACAGGCACTACTTAAACTCATAGAGCGCTATCTTTCCTGGGCAGAGGAGTTGTTCGATATACCTGCCGAAGTTGTGGAACTCCTCGGGGATGATACCGTTCCTTCATGGGAGGAGACATTAAGGACAGCACCCTCTTACCTTGACCTGGCTCGGGACAGGGTCAAAGCCTTTAATCTCCTTAAGGAGGCCAGTTCAAAAAGTGCAAATCTCCCGGACCCACTGGCTGCCTGGATCGCCCACCTGAGGGAGAGATTTACCCCTGCGGTATGGTTGGCATGGGAGGTTCTCAACAATGCTGACGAAATAATCCAGCAGGCCCGGAGACTGGCAGGCGGCATGAATATGAAATTCCTCTACAACAGGGATCGAAGGCTCTTTCATGTCGGCTTTAATGTGACGGACCAGAGCCTCGACAATTCGTTCTACGACATGCTCGCCAGCGAGGCCAGACTGACAAGTTTCATTGCTATCGCCAAGGGGGACGTACCCAGCAAGCACTGGATGTCCCTTGGAAGGCCCTTTGGAGTATCAAGCGGCCATCACGTTCTCCTTAGCTGGAGCGGGACGATGTTCGAGTATCTCATGCCGCTTCTCATGCAGCGTGTTTTCGAAAACTCGCTGCTCGACAGGGCTTGCAGTGAGGCTGTAAGTCTCCAGATCGAGTACGGACGGGAAATGAAGGTCCCCTGGGGGATATCGGAATCTGCGTACGGGGATCTGGATGCAGGTAAAACCTACCAGTACAAGGCTTTCGGTGTTCCGGGTCTAGGCCTTAAAAGAGGTCTGGAGGATGACCTGGTGATCACGCCATATGCCACTATGCTGAGCCTGGCCGTGCGGCCGGCAGAAGCGATCAGAAATTTAAAGAAGCTTGTGGATGCCGGGTTGTACGGGAAGTACGGATTTTTTGAGTCCATAGATTACAGTCGTCAAAGGGACCGTGAGGGAAAGGGCGGTATTATTGTCAGGACCTACATGGCCCATCACCAGGCAATGAGTCTCCTGGCGATTGACAACTTTTTGAATGATCAGCCCATGCAGAGGCGTTTTCACTCCGACGCCAGGGTGCGCGCAACGGAGCCGCTTCTCTTCGAGCGGATTCCGGCATCGCCGTCGCTCTATATCGTACCGACAAGGGAGCGAGCCCCGTCATCCGCTATGCCTGTGGAGATTGCGCAGTCCTCCGCCAAGTTCAATACGCCCCACTCCCCGAGACCGAGGATACTCCTTTTGAGCAACGGGTCCTATAGCCTGATGATAACCAGTGCGGGAGGAGGTTACAGCCGCTGGCGGGACGTGAATGTTACAAGCTGGAGGCCTGACCCTACCCGGGATAACTGGGGAGTATTCTGTTACATCAGGGATCAGGATTCTGATCACATCTGGAGCATCGCATACCACCCCACAGGTTCCACCCCGGACAATTACGTGGCCAGTTTTACCCTGGACCGTGCGGAAATAAGGAGATCTGACAGAGGAATTGAGACCGAAAGCGTTATAATCGTCTCTGCCGAGGATGATATCGAGATCAGGGAGATCACGTTGAAGAACCGATCCGGCAAAACCAGGCATCTGGAGTTGACCAGTTATATGGAACTGGCTCTTGCCGGCCACGACGCTGAAAGGACACACCCCGTCTTCAGCAAGATGTTCCTGCATACTGAAGCTCTCGCAGACTCAAGGGCATTGCTCGCACACAGACGTCTGCGAAGTGAAGATGAACATCAGATATGGGCGGGTCACGCTATTGTCTCTGAAGGCGAGGATGAAGGACCCTTTATGTTTGAAACCGACCGGAAGAGGTTTCTGTCACGGGGATGTACGCCCATGGACCCGGCTGCCATTCATGGAAAGCTGACAGGTTCTGCGGGGTTCGTCCTGGACCCGATCTTCAGTATTCGCAGGGAAGCTACACTCAGGCCTGGTCAGGAAATCCGATTCTCCATGGTCCTGGGTGTCGCAGAGAGCCGCGAGGAAATCGTGGATCTGATGGAAAAATACTCTCACTACAGCATGATACGCAGAAGCTGCGATCTGGCCTGGCCCGCTTCACAGCTTGAACTCAGGCAGCTTCGCATCAAACCGGAGGTGGCTCACAGGTATCAACATCTGGCAAGCTATTTGTTATTCCCCAGCGCTAAACACAGGCCTTCCCAGGACAGGCTCAGGCAGAACCGTCTGGGACAGTCAAGGCTATGGGGGTACGGGATTTCGGGAGACCTTCCTATAATCGTTCTTTCCTTAGAAGATTCTGCAGATATTGGTCTGGTTCGCGAGATACTGCTGGCGCACTCGTTCTGGAGACGTCACGGTCTGAAGACCGATCTGCTGATACTCAATGAGGAATCCAGCAGCTATGAACAGCCGCTGAATGACCAGCTGCTGAGACTTATCCAGGGGCACACTCTGTATACGGGGATAGAAGAACCTGGAGGAGTGTACCTGCGCAGCATAGATCAGATAGACAGGGACGACCTCACTCTCATGCTGTCCGTGGCCCACGTGACACTTATTGCTGCCCGCGGGCCGCTGGCTCAGCAAATGGGTGCTCCGCTGGAACCTCCATCCCTTCCATGGAAGATGCAGGCGGATGTGCACAATGAACACACAGGGCACCCTGCCCTTACTCCCATTGAGACTATCTATAACAATCATTTTGGAGGGTTTTCAACAGACGGCAGGGAATATGTCATCACCCTTGAGTCCGGGGAATGGACTCCGGCCCCCTGGATTAACGTAATGGCGAATCCGCTGTTCGGCGCTCTCGTCAGTGAATCAGGATTTGGTTCGGTATGGTGCGGAAACAGCCAGCTGAACCGGTTGACTGGCTGGTCCAACGATCCAGTCAGCGATCCGCCAGGTGAAGTCATCTATTTGCGGGACGAAGAGAGCGGCAGATTCTGGACCCCAACACCACTTCCCATACGCGGCGACGGAATGTATCGGGTCAGGCACGGCGCGGGATACACTATTCATGAGTATAACGGCCACGGTATCGAACATGAACTGGTCACCTTCGTTCCGGTGGACGACAATGGCGATGAGCCGATCTGCATCAAGCGGATTCGCCTCAGTAACAGTTCTGAAAGAAAAAGGGTGATCTCGGTAACTTACTACGTTGAATGGTGCCTGGGTCAGGACCGGGAAAAGACACAAATGCACATTGAAACAAGCTGGCAGAGCAAAACCCAGATGATGCTTGCCCGCAACCGTTACCATCCGGACTATGGTGACAGTGTAGCCTTTGCTGCGGTCAGGCCGATTCCGGACAGCTGCACGGGAGACCGTGGGGAATTCATCGGCAGGAACGGTTCTCTCGAGGACCCGGAGGCAATGAGACGAGTGAGTCTTTCAGGACGAACCGGGATTGGTCTCGATCCGGCCACCGCGATCCAGGTCATTGTTGAACTTGCTCCCGGACAGAGTACGGATGTAACATGCCTCATCGGCCAGACTGGTACTGTTCAGGAGGCTCAGGATCTTGTCATGAAGTACAGCCATAACCTGACTGTGGAAGAGTCTTTTCAGCAGACGGCCCGTTGGTGGGACGATCTGCTCGGGAGTGTGCAGGTCAGGACTCCGGATCAATCGGTGGACATGCTGCTTAACAGATGGCTTCCATACCAGACGCTCGGTTGCAGGATATGGGGACGTTCCGCCTTTTATCAGTCAAGTGGGGCCTTCGGTTACCGTGACCAGCTTCAGGACGTACTTGCCCTAATGCACCTGAATCCTACTCTGGCCAGGGAACATATCAAGTATGCAGCCAGCAGGCAGTTCCGTAAAGGGGATGTCCAGCACTGGTGGCATCCACCGAAAGGCTCAGGTATACGATCTCGTTGTTCAGATGACCTCCTTTGGCTTCCCTACGCCACTGCCCAGTACGTTCGGTTTACCGGAGACACCGGTATTCTTGGCGAACGGGTTCCATTCATCCAGGATCGGGTGCTCGATGAGCATGAGAATGAAGCCTTCATGACACCCACTGAATCCGTTGAAAGGGCGACGATCTACGAGCACTGCCGCCGAGCCATCGAACGTAGTCTGAATTACGGAGAACACGGGCTCCCGCTGATAGGTACAGGGGATTGGAATGACGGGATGGATAAGGTTGGCGCACTAGGGAAGGGTGAGAGTGTGTGGCTGGCATGGTTTCTAATCGATATCCTCAACTCCTTTAGCGAAATGGCCGAGTTAAAAGGGGAGATCAGAACAGAGGATGTTGAACTGTTCCGTTCCGAGGCGCGTAAGCTGGCCGAGGCTGTGGAAACAAGTGCATGGGACGGAAAATGGTACACAAGGGCCTACGATGATGACGGTATCCCCATCGGTTCGGCTCAAAGTAAGGAGGCCCGCATAGACTCCATTTCCCAGTCATGGGCCGTTATCAGTGGTGCTGCAGATAAGCAACGGGCAAGCCAGGCGATGACCTCGGTCTGGAACAACCTTGTTCTTGAGGACGAGAAACTGGTTCTCCTCCTGGACCCGCCTTTCGACAAGACGGAGCGTGACCCGGGTTATATTAAAAGTTACCCACCCGGCGTTCGAGAGAACGGCGGACAGTATTCCCATGCTGCCATGTGGGTGGCCAAGGCGATGGCTCTTTTGGGTGATGGCGACAGGGCTGTAAAGGTCCTTAATATACTCAATCCCGTCCAGCGTACCCTTAACCACGAGGATGTTCTGAAATACGCCGTTGAGCCATACGTTCTGGCTGCGGACGTCTACCACGCGGCCGAACACACAGGCCGCGGTGGCTGGAGCTGGTATACCGGTGCGGCCGGTTGGATGTACAGGGTCTGGATCGAGGATGTGCTCGGTATAAAGGTACGTGGCCGCGAAATGATGATAGATCCCGTGATCCCGGCAGAGTGGAAAGAGTTCGGAGTGATATACCGGGTTGACCGCTCGCTTTATGAGATATCGGTTCAGAACCCTGAGGGAGTGAACAGGGGAGTTGTATGGATCGAAGTGGACGACAGGAGATTGGAGGAGAATGTAATCCAAATCCGCCGGTTCGGTGAGAAGACGGAACACCGTATCCTGGTGCGAATGGGTAATACTGCCGAATGAAAGCTATTCAGCAGTTATGTCAGGTTTTCGGAGAGGTCAAAAAATC
>SDBU01000331.1_pt1 | contig 67284 bp, 119 predicted proteins | sample 2277071 | NCBI WGS metagenome assembly SDBU01 (sample SAMN10397929, study PRJNA504765) | marine sediment metagenome | isolation source: marine sediment core GS08_GC12, 126 cmbsf | place: Arctic Ocean: Gakkel Ridge, Loki's castle | collected 2008 | reverse complement strand
TACTGGTTATAGCCTTAACCGGCCACCGTTGGAGATATACCGGCTGGCCACCGTTGTAGTATTCTGTCACGTCGGCAGAGTTGAGCAAGAATGTCCGCTCGCAAGTAGTATTAAAAATGCTGTCGATATGGTTGATAATCCGATTGATCATATCATCGTCGCTAGTATTGCCGGTCTCCCAACCTATCCGATCTCTGACATCGGTTAGTGTACAGATATGCCCGGTAACTGTATCGGCCAGTAGCCAAGCCTTAGCGGTAGTAGTTAGTCCCGGCGCCCCGCATATCGCTCTTATACGAAAATGGGTAGTGCCTGCATTGATAATCGTTACCGCTGTGCCGTGTGACGATTCTGGAGCTACAATAGGCACCGCCGGTAAGCCTGCGTGTGCGTCGGCGTTTACCGTATCGCCCCCGTCTGGTGATTCGTCAACTTGCACATCGGTTATCGGGTCGCCGCCGCCACCACCGGTATTCTCAACAATAACATGAAACGCCGAATAGTCCTGAATGTTCACCCAGTCTATAAGCACGCCGTCAGCGATAGCATCAGTCAGGGCCGTTGCAGTAGTTTGGCTGGCAATTAGGGTTGACATGTTTATTCCTCAGACCAGCGAACGGTGATTGTCATATCGTTATTAGACGCTAAAGATATTCCCTTGAGTCTATAGATTGTGCTCGGTTTTATTAGCCAATATGTTATAGGGATTGTTCCAGCATCGCGCTTTTCTCCAGTCTGATATACGTCTAGTAATATACCAGAGGCATTGATAGTGGGTGTGTGGGTTGCCACTATATCCGCCGTATTGTCACTACTGCGAAGTATGTTATGTTCTGTTATCGCAGAGCCGTCATTGTTCGGGGCTTGGGTTGTTACGTCCTCATATAATTCCAATATCATCCCCAGCGGGCTTGCACCAGACATCCAAAGGTTGGAATGGTCAACACCAATTGCGGGGACATTTAATATCATGCTATGTACGGCGTTAAGGCCAACAGTTGTTACCTTAGTTAAAGCCTGAAATACAATACCTTCGTGCGATACATGTTCGGCAAAACTCATTGAAGCCAATGAATTATGACTGACGTGCACTTGCTCGCCGCCAAACGATTCAACCAGAGACATTCTACCTTGATAATTATCAGTAACCATATTTTATATCACCTGTGCCCAGGGCACTTCTTGTAGTTGGGGGTGTTTGCCTTGATGCCCATAACGGTTGTCTTCGCCTAGTAGTTCACCATGATCGGCAGTTATTATAATTGGCCCTTTCAATACGCCCAGGTATTTTTGTATTGCCGCAAGACTCACCTGTATGTTTTCACGATAATATTCTCGCAGCTTATTCCAACCATTACGCTTTGCATAAGCCATTGCCGCCTTGTACATCGCCGCGCCTGTTATGCCCCACCCTAATTCTTGCTTTTGGAAAACAATTCCGCTCTTACCAATAAACGGTAGGTGCGGAGGCACTAGGTGTATTAGATACTTTTTGTCAGGATACTGTTTAATAATATCCGGCATACACTTTAGGGTATTTTCTGGTAATATCCAATCAATTGATTCGGCAGGCGTCTCTTTTTCAATCCATATCTTAGCTGCAAAGTGACATGTTGTTTTGACAAACGTGCAACCGATAATCGGGTGGGCGGTAATAAGCACCGTGTCTTTGTAATCACTATCCCAATGTCGGCGATACCAGCGAATTGTACAGTGGGCCTGGCTATCGACACATTCCGGCGGCTCCATAAAACCCGGTGCTATATCTGCCAACGTATCGTAGCGGCAGGCATCCATTACAATCATGGTGCGCCAGTCGGTATCCGCCATTAACTCCCGTTGCAACCTCACAGCCGATCCTTCACGAAGTTATAGACATAATCTGCGAAGTGTTTCGATGTATAATTGTTCAAAACCTTTTCGCGGCCTGCTGTGGCTATGTGTTGATAGTCTTCTGGGTGAGCTATAAAATTAATTGTCCGTTGAGTGAAATTTTCTTGCGTAAGATAAATACAATGCTTATAGTCCCTAAAACCTAGATCGCCCTCGTACTCGTCATGGTGCTGAGCAAAGGTAACGCATCCCGCCAGGGGCAACTCGAAGTATTTGGGGATAGGAAAGTATTCCGTTAATGCTAATGCACCTTTATAGCCCGCTGCGAATCGTCCAAAATCTGCGCCTTTGGGCGTGTGTGGGTCTTTTATCCAGTGCTCCACCCGGTCAACTCGCGTCTGTCGATGTACCCACTTGCGGAATTCATAGCATTTATATTGTCCCGCCCAGGTTGCGCCGTTAGCTAATATCCCACCTACTCGATCAACCAGCGGCCTGTCACCGTCGGTAAACCGGCTAGGGTCTGGGGCCAACGGGAACCACATCAGCATCCGGTCGGCGTCAGCCCCTAAGTGCGGGGCTAAGTATTTATAATACGCTTCGCGGTACGGGCAAATAATGTAATCAATGTCTCGCGCCCGTGCCCGCGCGATGCGCTCTGCCGCCCCCAGCTTATGCACCGGCGGGCCGCCACGATAATGGCCCCGCACTGTCTGCTGGTGCGGGTCGTTCATGTATTCGATTTTGATTGCCGCATGGTTCTTTAAGTCGTTAATTACAATGTGGTGTGACGAATGTAGATCATAGAATATAATCACATCGACATCAAGGTCATCACCCGGACGGTCGTTGCATATATGCACTACCTCTTCAAACCGATCCTGCAACGCCAAGAACATATCTCGATAGACTTGGCTGTAATTGTCGGCTTGTAGTTTCGGTTCTTCTGGATTGTAAACCAATGCCAGTTTCATCTTATACCCTTTCCATTATGCCAATTCATACATGAGATCAATTAGCCTATCAACCTCAACCTGATTCTCCCAACGCTGTAAAGTGTATTCTCGCCCCCGCTCCGCTATGGCCTGCCACTTTGGATTATCCACATCAGCCATATATTCTGCAAATTTAGCCTTGTAATTATCCTCGTTAATAAATATTGCGTTCTCGCCGTCGGTATAGCCCAACTCCTCGCAGCCGTTAATGTCGTTTACCTCCATAAAGGTCAAAGCCCCGGTTGCCGGGCTTTCGCAATATTTATAAACCGCATCGACGGTACATGCTGCAATACCCGCTTGATAGCTGCCTAATAGTTTTGCATATTGCTTGTTTTTATGGCCCGCCGCTGGTTTAACATATTTTACTTGTGGCGTGTCGGCACATAGACCTCGCAAATAATAATACTTAGGATTCGATACGCCGGTAAGCAGAATCTTATCTTTACGTCGCAAGTCCCATTGCGGGGCCTTGAAAAAGTCCTTGTTAATACCGAACATGAACTGGTGATATGCTATATCATCCGGTATAAAGTGTCTAGCATACTTCACAGAACACATATTAACAATAGTATCAATACCCCACTGTCGCAATTCGCCTATTCGCTCCGGCGTCATATCGTGAGCGTCAAGCCCCTTGGCTATTTTTACTGCCTTCACGCTGTCGAGGTATTGATAATTTGCTGAGGTATATTTAATGCCCCTTAAATGAAAAAACAACAATACATCATATTTGCTAAGTAAGCGGCAGTCACCCCCTGCAATTATCGGGCACGCCTCGGCTTCAATTCGCGGGCTAGGTAATATGCCTTGGACAAAGAACCGATATCCATGATTGATATAGTGGTGGCCGGATAAACCGCGCGTGTCTTTTAGATATACTAGGGCTACTTTGAGCATTACCGATTATCGTTCTCCGTGATAGCACGAAAAACCAATAGGCTGTTTTTGAACCAAGCCAGAGAACGCCCTGGAATCAGTCCCGAAAAGAATCGGCGAGCCTTTTGCGATATTGAGTCATCATACTCATGGTATCCGCATTGTTGAATAGCATCAATCCAATATGATAATGGCTGAGGATTAACATGGCCCGGCGAATGTGTTTTATCGCTAGACGTTAGCACTATCCACTTTGTCGCCAATCGCGTTATATTGTCAATGTAACTGCGAACGCCCGAAGGCAGGATGTGTTCAGCAACTTCAGTGGTAAATACCAAGTCGCGGGGCTTATAACTTGTCGGCAATGGTTGTGCTAAATCATAAAAGCCTATGCGTTGAATATCGGTCTTTAATTCCGGTAGTATTTCGCAGTTTATTTCTATGCCGTCGGCCTGAACACCTGCATCCAAAAACGCTTGAATATATACTCCTGTGCCACAGCCTAAATCCCACACACTCTCAATATCGCCAAGCCCTAAGAAATAATAAACAGTTGCCGAGGCGTAGTGCTGTTTTGTTGCGTCTGCCTCATATATGTTTGTAGTGTGAGTAGGCCCGATAATCCCCATTAGCCTTAATGCGTCAATATCTTTCTGGTTTCTCACGACACCGTAGGCTTCAAAACATATATCAAACGACCATGCCCGCCTTTGCCATAACTAAACTTGTGTTTCGGGAACTCCTTTGTCATAGTCTCGATAACTGTTTCGTCAGTGAGACGATGCCACATCTTTAGCCCTTTGGCGTAGTCCTCCATATTGTTAATCAATATCGTGTGAGTTCTCACAGGGTGGGCAGCAATGATGCTTAGTTCTTGTATAATTGGGGCCGGGCTAATAGTATCGCTAATCGCGCCTTGTGAGCTTTGCGTATAACTCGTAACGGCGTCAAGCCAAAATGTTACAGGACAATCTATAGTGCGTAATACCGATTCTAGTATATCCTCACTTGAACCGAAATATATTGTTACGCTAGGCTCTGTCGCAAACATTTGACGTGCCGTATCGAATCGCTTTTTGTCAGCCTCGATACTGTGTATCTCAACAAAGCCAGACGCTAGCGCCGCCTTAACCCCCTCGCCGTGGCCGGTGCCCGTCTCAATAAATACGTCATTATGATAGGCCGCTAATATCTTTTTATTCAACGCTGCCATTCAATTGTTTTTTCCCTGTTCAAGAATAGATCGCACAATTAGCTCTGGGTCCATGCCCGTTTGATCGCTAACTAATTGCCAAGTCTCGCCTACCTTCTCGAAGTAATATCCGTTACCCGTTACCCTATCACCCCAAAAAGCCGATGATTCGGTTATTCTTAATCGCCCCCCCTGGCGATAATCACGGATAATATCAATGGCCGCTCTTGTCAAATTGCAAGCCCTGGCAAAGTCCAAGGCGTAATTTAATATCTCTATCTGCTCGTCATATAGTTTGTTGTAATTCTCATAGCCGTTATCACTACCAGAGGCAAACGGGCCACTAGAATCATTGTATCGTTTACAGATTAAGCCATAGCGGCAACCGATTATATTGACCCGCCAATCCCAAGCGTTACCCGCCAAAAACTCTTGCCATAACACATAGCCCCTCTGCCGTGTTTTGCCCGCGGTGGCAATGCCGTTACTCATAAAGGCCAAAACTATTTCATTCTCGGCTTGCTTTCGTGTTTCGATTAGCCGTACATTGCTGGCACTGGCTCCCTCGTTTGATTTGCTAATAAATGGGAAGTCCATATCGTCTAATTCTTCCCATGCGCAATTCTCTGTATTGCAATACCGAGTTCGCGGCATCCAAGCATAATGCCGCTCGCTCTGAGCAACCTTGTTGTCGTAAAGCCGACATTCGGCTATGCTCGGAAACATTAGGATATGCTTTTTACGACTGATCTTCTCGGCCATTAACTTATCCGGCCCGCGTTGCATTAAATTATGATGCAGATTAAGCGACACAGCCACACCCTTGGCGTTTGGCACCTTTTCAGGGTTAGTGAACATGAGCCCCTTTATCCCCATATCGCGGCATACGTCAAGAACCCGCGCGCCGAACAGGTTTTTATCGTTATTAGCATAAATAGTATGGATCATTTTATCACCCGGAATATCACAAACGAATTGTCTGGCATATAGCTACACAACAATACCTTGTATTTATTAGAATCCACCGCCTCTACCTGTTTCTGCGACCAGTGTCGCGGCACTCGCTGTCTGTTGTCCGGCGGGTAGAAATTGTGCCTAATCTCGAAGAACAATAGCGCCCCGTTTTGCATAAATTCATATACCCAGTCGAGATATTTATTGATTGGCCAATGCCAGCCAATAGCTTTAATGCTATAGGCTATATCTATACTGTTCTCTTCTATGGGGATTTGGGTGTCTTGTACGTTTAATAATCGCAAATGCTTCTCAGTAATGCCATTTACCGTGCAAAATTCTTTAGTGGCTGCCATAGAATTATAACAATGCTCCTTGCTGACAGCCTCGTAACATCCGCCGTATTGCATTTCCCCGCTATCGCCGTCTAGTAAATGAAAGGTTGTAGTGGACCAGTTTAGCTCCTTAAATAAGTATACGCTATTGCGGCCAAGGCCACAGCCGATATCTAATACGTTGGCTGGCCTTGTATTGCAAATAAAAGCCATAAACGGCTGCAATTCAGGGCAATCGGCAAACTTTCCGTAGTTGTCATTGCATTGTAGCTCAACGTATTTATTCGCGCTAGGTGGGAATACTATCTTGTGTTCCATCTATCGTATGCTCCTCGCCATAAATCAAACGCCTGCTGCCCCTTTTCTTCCGGTATCTGTTTGGTCCATGTACCGTCGGGCAATACTTGACGCCAGCCAGCTTTGTAATGCAATATGTGTGTACGTTTGTCCACAACCGGGAACCGGCGAACGTCGTTAAGTTCCCGGCATGTAAAGCCTTGTAGTCGGCAGCCTAGTCGAACAAAGCCTGCTTGATAATCTTGCTGCCGACGAGTTCCTAAAATGTATCCAAAGGCATCTTGTTGACCACCGCCCCATAGCGGATCGTTGTCGCCTGCCTTCAAAATGTGCATGGTTGTTCTCGTCCATATACCAAAGAACCGAACGGTGCGATCTGATTTGCGAACCAGAACCATGCCAGAGTTGATAGGCAATGACAGGTTCTCGTCTATGTGCGTCTTATAAGTAAAGCCGATATCGAATGGCTGGTCAAAATAATGATCAAGCGGCTTGACTAGCAGCATATCCGTATTGAACATAACGAACCGTGTGGCATCTATGTCTGCTAACTGCTGCCGCCACATGCACATATCATAATTACATTGCCAGTCGTGCGTATCGGGTCGAGGCGGCCCCTCAAAAGGGACCAAGTGAACTTCCGGCATCTTACGGCGTATCTCTTCGACAACGCTGTCGGATATGTCCATGTAGTACACATAGATATTCGTACTGCCATGATACACATCGTCAATGCTTTGTAGTAGTGCATGTAAATAATGCACGAAGCTATCGTTGAAGATAGTTATACAGCAAGTTAGCTTTTCATCTGCCATTTATTATACGCCGCCCGCCAGCGGTTAAACTGCTCACGGCCTCTTTCTTCTGGTATGTCTTTTGTCCAGGTGCCATTAGGTAGCACATCCCGCCATTTGCCCTTATAGTGCAATATATGGGTACGATCCGAAATGGTGGTAAACCGCCGAACGTCGTTAAGGGCAGTACAGGGCGTGCCAACTAGCTTACAGCCATGCGACATAAGCCCCAGTGCATACGCTGTTTTGTTTCGCGTGCCTAACATTTCTCCAAAGGCCACTTGTTGCTTACCGCCCCATGATTGCAATTGAGCATTCATGCCCGCCGATTCTTCTAGCTGTCTTCGATACCATTCATCAAAAAAGGCTCTCACTTGCTCCGAATTCCTAACCAACATGACACCGCAATTCACCGGCCATTGTGGGTTTTCATTCGTATTGGTCTTATAGGTGAACATGATATCAAACGGCCAGTCAAAGAAATGGTCGATGCGTTTCAGCACTAGCATATCAGCATCCATAAGGGCTATCTTTGCCCCGTCTGGCGCATCGGCCAACTGCTGAACCCACATTTGTAAGGCTGCTGCTATTAGCTGAGCAGGATCATCTTGTTTGGTATCTATAGGGCACGGCACTATCCGCACCCACCGAGCTTTGCGCAGTATGTCTTTAAGATAAACATCCGATATACCGGAATGATATACCCACACGCGGGCGTCATTGCCATAGACATCATCTATGCTTTGCAATAATGCTTGGGCGTAATGGATATATTCATCCCGATAGATCGGTATTGAAAATATCACCTTTTCACTTGTCAAAGAACCGCCCTTCCTAAACCCCCAGTTTCTTGTTTAATCGTTTTTGATTCTGGGACTACGTTTGCCTTGCGCTGCCCCAAAGCTTCTTCCAGCACCTCTACCATAGCCTCGCCGGTTTGTTTTAAGTCAAAACTTCGCTCCGCCATTTGGCGGGCCTGTTTCCTGCCCTGCCGCTCTTTTTCTTTTAACTTCCCAGTATAAATAGATTGATAGCACCTAAATATCTGACCGGCAAACCCCGGTATATCATGTGGGTCACAATTATACGGTGTATAAGGACAGCCACCCCCAGCAACTACCGGCAAGCCGCTTGCTAAACTCTCTCGTATTACCCGTGTAGCAAAATTATGTGGGGTAATGACGATATCCATCATCCGGTATATCTGGTCGATTTCTTGGGCTGTATAATGTATCTCAGGTACTAGCCCAGCGTCCCTGAACCTAAACAGCAGATTCTTAATCGGCGTGTTCCAATCGTCTGGCACACCGAAAACATGTAGCTTGGCTTTGGGGCAATAATGGTCGCGGAAATAAGCCGCTGCGTGGATAATATTGAACGGGGTGTTATCCTCCCGCCATATATCAGCAATTAAGATGTTCGGTTCGCCTTTGGACTCCGCCGGCCAGTCTAAAGTATCGCCTTCGGGCTTGTATAAATCCAAATCCACCGGGGCAGGCACATAACGCAACTTGCTCTTATTATCGCCCAGCGTATATCGCCAATGCAGCATGAACTCCTGCCAGAAGGTAACCATTAGCTTGTAATGGTCCTTCTTACTGACATCAATTATGGTGTCAATTAAAGACTGCTCAGGCTTGGCTTGATAATAGTTAGGTATCTGGTGCGGCTTGGCGGGCTTCTTGAGCATGTCCAGAACGAACGTACTTTCTGGCCGCCCGTGCAAACAACAGATCGTCGGCTTCTTTAATATCTCGATATCATCATAAATAGCCGTATGCCGCACCATGACATCGGCTTCCTCTTTTGCCCATTTCGGCTCAGTACTTTTTAGCCAGCCGTCTTCAATAGGCCCCACCCCATTGGTGGGGATGAACCTAGCGTCTATGCCCAAGGCCAACTCGGCTTGTATCAATTCTTTCGTAGTTCCATACTGCCCGCTGGCATGTAAGCCAAACGAACAAAAGTGTGCAACTTTCATCTCAGCCCTTTCAAGTTATTTCGTTTTCCTTCGCCGCATCATTTTATCTTTAGGCGGCATGTCCATAGCCTTAGTAGTGGGCCTTGCCCGGCCCTTTTGTATAAGGAGCCGGGCAAAGTCCTCGTCTATCTCCACCACGTCCCCGGCCTCATGGCCGAGAAAGTGGGATAACAATTCTATTCTGATAATAGTCATCGTTAATCGGTGATTGCAGTTGGCATCTGACGCGAAGCGTAGCGGGCACCTGGGTACAACATATAGTATGCACCCAAATTGACCGAACTGTCCGCAGCAGAAGCAGTAACCGTGCAATAGAAGCAATTAAGATCAATACCAGCAGTACTTGCCGCATTGTAAATGTCCGCAGCGTCGAATTCGACAACCAGCGTCGCGCAAGTTTCATCAATGTCCACATGACCATTACTAACAATGTCAATAATGCCATTGGTTAATTCACTGGCTAAAGTCCAGGTATCAGTAGTTGTAAGCATCTTACGATAACTGATAGGGGTGATTTGCACGTTGTTAGAGCCAGCAACGTCCGAGCAGGCATAAAACTTGAGGTCTATATCTGCTCCGGCCGCAATAGCGCCAATAGTAAATAACACCGCTACATGGTCATAGTTTTTTAGCGATATAATATCGCCGGTACGCGCAACATCAGATTCGTCCACGCAGAGAGCCTGAACGACATGATGGGTTTGCAAGAATTTATCGGCATAAGCCATAGTTCAAACTCCTTTCTTAAACGTCAGCGTGGACGCTAAGGGCCACGAACGGACTAAGGGTGTTGTTAGTTGACAGATCAGATACGGTGTGTTTCGGCGTCATAGCCGTCTTCCACCAAGGCTGACCGTCGTCACGCAGAACGGCACGGAAGGCAGTTTCATCGTAGTCAAACTTGAGGTGGATAGAGCTATCCATAGCCACGCTTCCGCCAGTACGCCCGCCGACAAGATACTGCGACCAGTCGCCTAGAAGGATATCACCAACATTACCCAGTGACGGGCAATGCTCAGTGACAATCACAGGGCGGCCAAGCAGAGTATTATACGGCGTTTCAGAGGCACCGTTACTGGGCATGAATGCCGCAGTCCCGGTAACTACCGAATCGTCACAAGACGTACAGTTATAGCACAACTGATACAGGTGCGGCAGTATGGCGTTGTTGACAAACCATACGGAATTGCTCATGCTGCCCGGATGTAACCGCGCCCACATACCAACAATATCAGCATAGTTCAGATAACCAGCGCCACAGGTACTGCGCGTGTGCTGTATCAGACAAGGTGAATTTATAACGCCAAGGGGCATGTTCGCCCCGGTGCCGTTAATAAAATCATTGTCGTCATGCCAGGCTATAACCTCACCGAATAAGCGATTGAGCAGAGGCTCGATACTTATAGGTGAATCCTGCATCAAGTCGTCTGATATATAAGTCAACGCTATTTTTTTGTGTAGCGTTAAAGTAATACGATCAAACTCAGGCTTGCTCGCGGTTTTTTGGCCTGCCTCAGCCGGGCGATATACCCGGATAGCACCATAGAGACCTGACCCGGTTTCACGATGGTCATAATCACTCAATGCAGGAAACTGGATCGAGTTGGTCTGCATGGGCACGAACGTGGCCCTAGACCGCACGATGGTTTTTTCGAGCATCGTTTGCAGGAGATTGGCCCGGAACTCTACCGGCACCAGATACCCGCCTTCGGTAGGCTCGTTTTCGGCCATGTGGCCGGTGGCCTTGGAAGAATAAGCGCGAAGTAGTTTACCTTCGTCGCTACTCCAACCATGGCCGTCAGGCTTGGCAGCGACATAAACACATTTACCAAAATGACCGAAGGACTTGAAGCCACCCTTCGGGTCATCTTGTACTTTATCATGCACCTTAATCGACGTAGTAGCAGGATTCAACTTGGCCATAGCCTCGACAACAGCGTCAACGGTCTGCTTGATTATCGTGTTTGTGGCTTTTTCTGTGTCCTTAACGTCAATCTTTTTAGCCTGAACAATTTCTAGCACGCCCTCGTCTATCCAGGGTTGGATGCGTGCCTCGTCGCAATCAAGCTCCAACAGCTTGCCTTGTTCGTGGAGGTCGCCAGCGTTGGGCCAGCCGTCCTCCGCGAGAATCTTTACAGTAAGCATATAAGGCTCCTAAAAGATGGGTCAACATTTTTGTTAGCCCGGCCTCATAAGCACTTGCCCCCACAAGATATGCACATCAGTTAAATAGCACGAGTTACCTCTAAGGCACTTGCGACTATTTCCCCCAATATTACCCCGCGGGCGGGGTTACTTCCAGAGCAGCAACTAAATTACAAACAATTAAACGCGGCCAAGGACATCCACTTCGTAAACGTCCTTCGCTTCTTTGGTTACTTGATCCACGGTTAATACTTCTGCCGCGTCAATTATTTCACTAGCAGAGATTTCGCGGATAGTAATAGGTGTTTCAACAGCAACAACTTCTTTAGTTGGTAAACTGCTAACTTCAAAACTACCTACAGCAAATTTAGGCGGGTTCGCTATGAATTCCGGCGCATCCTTGCCAAACTCGCTATAGTGTCTTGCCAAATGACGCCAAACGTCCTTGCGGTCGGTATCGGGGATGGCTGTCGCAAAGGTTTGTAGAGCCGACATAGCTTGTGTCAAGCCCAAGTAAACCAATGGATAGCCGCTGTCTTGCCGGTGATGAAACAACTTATAACTGTTGCGAGATTCCGGCATATCCGAATCGATCCAAGCGGCCATTACCGCCAGATCGTCTAGCGTAGCGTCGCGTTTTTCTTCTGTTAAACTCCAACCCGCGTCAATACCGTCGTGTGGCGTTTCCAGATATGGCACCGCCTTCTTGGCAGTTGGGGTTGGTACATTAGGCGGCATGTAAATACCCAAATCCTGTTGCAGTGGCATTGATATATCAATCAGCCCTTTACTAACCGCCTCAATTGTAGCATCAGGGTTAGCAGGCACATTGACAATGCTATATTCCAGCATTACCGCCTCGTCATGCACCCAGGACACGCCCCTTAGTTTCGGGTTTTCTTTAATATCCTCTGGTGTAGGCTCATGGCCCTTAATAGGGATAAAGCCAATACTTACAGTATTGAGTATCCCCTGTTGCATGAGCGAGAATATCTCGTCAGCCTTAGTGGGGCCGGTAGCGTTGGCCGGCGGCCTTGCTAATACCCCCTTGCTGATATGTCCGCGTGTTACCCGGTTCTCCGTCCAAGGTTTAATCCATAACGCCCTGCCGATAGGCGGGTCGGTATAATTATGCGCCCATAATATCACTGGGTTCTTGCGGAATGTGTGAAACTTAACACCCTTCGGGTCCACTACTTCGTTATCTCTATCTCGTTCGTTAGTAGTTATACGGGCAATGAATTCCCGCGCCCCCTCCTTGACCTGAAGATTCGCCGCAGCCTTGCCGACGTAACTCTTACGGACGAACCCGTCGAGTGTAGATGGGTTCGAGTGCGTCTTCATCACATCGTGCACGCGATCTAAGGTCCATTCGTTAATCATAATAAATCCTCTATTAAAAAGGCAGGACGCCGCGGCAACCAGAACGGCACCGCGGAGCCTGCGAAATGAAACGGGTTCCCCCGGAATGAAATCAGTTAAAAGATGTGTTCACCTTCTCCGCTGTGGCCAGAACAAATGACCCAGCACTATACCAAATATAAGTATCCCGTAGATTGAACCGGGGTGAGTTAAGGTCAGGTCGAGGACGTATTGGCTTATTGTCGCTTTATCTGCCACATCCAGCCATATATCAAAGGCAATGGTTATTACTAGTACGCCTATCAAATACCACTTAGCGTATTTGCTGTTAGTCATTTTGTTATACTACAAATATATTGTTTATTTCTCGAAGTTTACTATACTTATATAGTTACTTGTTGTTATTGTCATAAGCCACATACCTTATCCCAGTCTTCAAGAAAACCGGACTACGAAGTACAAGATTGTACCCAAGTGTGTGTGTAGAGAACAAGGAGTAGGTATATTCTGCTGCCCGTTCGGTAGCATTTGCCTTAGTTGTTTTACGAATAATTCGTTTGCGCTTTGTCATTATACAGCTTGCCCCGGCAACCACACACAGCGGCAATTAGGGTGTACTGGTATAACGCCCGAAGCATCGATGACGGGATATGCGTTGCCGTTTAGCGGTTGGCATATAGGGCAGGCATCGCCGGCAGCGTTGAATTCCAGCGTTTGGATACCTCGCTGCTTGTAGCCTTGGACATGGCCCTCGCTGTAAGCCAATGACGTTTCAGTGCGGGCAATCATAGTGGCCCGCTGCCTGATCTTGTTATTCAAATCTATCTTGATCTGCCGGACGCTGGGCTTGACTATCTCCCCGGTAGCCCTATTGACCTTGCCCGCCTTAAAAGCGGTGTGAGCCTTAGCCTGTGGAGCGTTAAGCCCTATCTGTGACCGTATCTCAGTGGCTAGTTGCTTCGACGGCATACCCTCAGCTAGTCGCTTGACCATAGTCTCGCGGATAGCCAGCTTAGTCTCTTCTGTGACTAGCGTTACCTGCTTAGCGGCATGTTCCTCAGCCCACTGGACTACTGGCAATGACTGGCTAGGCCATATCGGCATATCCGGTAGCCGTCGCATAGCACAGCGTGCGCCAATATCAACGTTGACTACCAGTTCGGGCTCTAGGTATCCACGACCCTGCCTCTCTATCTCATGCCAGGGGATAGATTGTTCGAGTGTACGTATTGAGCCAACGGTCATTTCGCTAATATACGGGGCCGCTATAGTAGCGATACCTGCAAGCCACTTATCAATAGCAATCTCAGTTTTTTCGATTAGACGGGCCTGCTCAGGTGGCAGAATCTTCGTCACTACCGTTGTCGCTGTCGGCATCTTCGTCCTCGTTATCGTTATCCGCCGATTCTTCGTCCTCGTCTTCACCTGGCACCATTTCAAAAGGATTGGGCATAGGCGGTGGGTCCGGCGGGTTAATTACCTGGTCTATTGGCGTAAGGTTATTCGGCACTAGCAATACATCGCCGTCAGGGTCAGGCTCTTTACCGTCAGTCTCTCGCACCTCGTTACGCGACCATACACCAGTGCTTATTCGTGACTCCTGTAGTTTCAGGTTAAATTCCTTATCCTCTGGCACACAGTTATCCGGGGCGACAAATAGCTTCTCGTCATACAACGGCATGATGTTTTGGTTTATCATATCCGCCATGCTGACTAGCTCTGGCATTATGGTATCCCGCATATATGCCCGGTAGCCTGCATCGGCGTTAGCCTTATTAACATCCTCCACGCCTAACAGGCTCAACGGCACACCAAAGCCAGCGGCTATCTTTTCTTTAGATGTCTTTAGCCCAATAGCGTAGTTAATATCCTTAGGGTTCCAGGCCATTGGCAGGGCCTTAACACCCTGTTGTAATACCGCTATTTTACCAGCCTTAGTAAAACCCTTATGCAATCGTTGCAGTTGCTTACTTTGTTTTTCCAGTGCCGTTTGGCCTATAGGTAAATCACTGGTTAGATAGAATGGTATAGCGGCGCCGTTATCTAACATTGCCCGATTGAACTCGTCGAAGTCCTGGTTCAACGTCACTGGCACGAACATGGCCTCTAGCGGACCCATGCCGTAGTACATTGAGGTTGGGCTAGGATACTTGAAGTGGACAACATCTTCAGGCGGGAAGAATTCTTTAGGGTCTGCTACGCCATATTCATAGCCCGCAATAAACTTAACGGGGTCGGCTATTACCTGCACGTATTGGGCAGGCATTATCCATATCTGTGTCGGTGTGCCTTGCAAGCTTTTGGGTACATACCAATAAGAGTTGCCTGTAACTTGCTTAAATAGCAGAGTGAGAGATTTGAGATCGAAGCCATTCAAAAACGGGTTGACTTCGCTCAGCAGTGTCAACCATGGATGATCTAGCACCTCCTCAATGTCCACTGCCTTGTTAGTATAAGGCATTAAGGCAGCGGTAGAGAATAGCCGGTCCTTAATGGCTTTAGGTACTACCCTGGTTGTTACACGGCCCTTAACTACCCCGCTATGAGGCGTACCGCGATACAGCCGGAAAGGCACCGACGCTACTGCCTCGGCGTTCTTCCTTGCGCACACATACGCCCAGCCAGAGTATTCCTGTACTAGGCGAATATAATTAGTCGGTGTGAACATCCCCCGGCTCAGATCGGTATATCTCGGTAATGACGCCCTGACGAACGTCACTACATCTTTAGGCAGCTTTTCCAGTACCTTATTATATTCCCTCCCCGCCAGCCAACGGGAGATCAAGGGAATTCTCATATATATTCGCCTTTAATTGTATCCGCCGTAACGGTGCGATATAGTTGTCTGAACAACAGCCTCTTCTAATTGTGTTATCTTATGTTCGCTTGACCTTAGCTCTGCTGTTAGATCGTCAATGGTTGTCGATAGTCGCGCATTGTCAGCTTTTAGGTGAACGACCCTGAGCTCCAGTTCCTTACATATAGACTCACTGACTGTGGTTTTCTTTGTAGTTTTCTTTGTGGTTCTCTTGGCCATATTAACTGTCCTTTACTTGCTCCCATATATCATCGGCTATCGGGTCGAAGTCGTCGTCCACCAGGTCGTTAGTCATTGCCAACATTTCTTCTTCTATCTCGGCTCGCTGTGCGTTTAGCCTGCGCTGTATCTCTTGCCGCCGCTTCAACTCCGCACGCCAACGCAGGAAGTCGCGCCAATATTGCTTGCTAGGGAAACAGTTTAGGAATAGGGCTTTGTAGTCCACTATCTTGCTTGCCATATCGTGTCCAAAACTTTTCGCCTTAGACTATATATCCAATTGTTTGCACAGGCTAACACAAACCTATCTTCCTCGTCAGGTAGCGGCAATTCTTGATCGCTTAACATTGTCTGGCGAATGTTCGCCCTTGCTTTTAACAGCACATCGTCCACGCGTCGTGTTAGTTCTTGTTTAATTTGGTTCTTTTTGATTTGTATCTTACAGTCCACTCTTTAACCTTTTTGCAGTCGCTGTAGTATTATTCTCAACCGTGATTGTATGCGGGTTAGCTCGCCGATTTCTTCTAAAGTAAACAACTCAAGTACATCATTCTCCGCAACTTCCTGTATGTTATATTGGGCATTCCATAATATATCGCCTGTCCGCTGTGCGTCAGCCGCCTTTAAGCTCTTCCCTATATTAAGCGTTACTGGTGATAAGGGTGGAGGAGCCGGTGGCGTTAAGCCTTCGGGTGGTGAAGGATTTGTATTAGCCTGGCTTGGCGGCACTAACGGAGGCTTTGGAATGTTTGGTACTTGCCTTTCTTTTATCGGCATATATAACCCCTATCCCCAAAACCCAGCATGCCAGAGGAGGAAGGCCAAAATAAACACCTCTAGTATATGGTTCCACGCCGTGTCGCTTTTTCGCGCCACCTCGTCTATCATGTCGCTCTCAAGGCGCAATACGCTTGTCAGCAAACTAAGTAACAGCCATATCGTTATCACTATCCCTGCCCAGTTCATAGCTTAACCCAAGCCCCGTCAATTTCCGGCACATCCTCAACCACCAGCCCCGCCTCCTCAGCCTCGTCATCGTCGATATACATATCGCCAATCTCTACAGCCCCGCCGCTGGCTACTCGCGGCTGCTTACTGTCCACTGATATTACTACCTGCCCGGCGTTGAGTATGCTATCCACATACATCATACCATATCGCAAAGCGTCAAGGGCGTGGTCAGCCTCTTTAACCGGCTCTTCTTTGATGCCCTTATCCTTCCATCGGTATGCGCTAAACTCTTTAATTAAGTTGACGCAGGCAGGGTTGACGGTCATGTACGGCTTGCCGTCACCTAGTACCCGCAGGTAGGAGGCAACGCAATTGATACCTGCCTGAACGCTGTTATTAGCTGCTCGTGCTGGTAAGCCCGCCAGGTTGAATTTCTGAATAACCTCAGCACAGGACGGGTCGATCATAAACAGTTCAATGTTCCATCGCTTAGCCAATGCCTGAGCTTGCACAATCAGCGAGGTATCCAGCGTCTTGCTTTGATAAAACTCGTCTAGTATTCTCGGCTTACCATTCTTGTCGATGCCTATAACCACGATAGCTGACGGTGATGGGTAGCCCTTGTCAACCCCGGCATACACCGTTTCGGGTATAAACTGGGCGTCATAGTCAACGAATACGGCTTGATCCCACTGGTCATATACCAGCCCTTCAAACGCTACCCACTTACCTAATACGTACCGGTCTCTATTCTGGCCGGTAAACTCAGACAGTGATTCAAGGTAATCAGTTGGCAGAAACACATTTTCGAGGCTACTGGTAGTTATCGCCTCGCACTTAGGATTCTGGCTCTCGAAAAACCGCTTATACAAAAAGTGGGTGGGAGCACCAGGGTTGCACGCCCCGAATATCTGCCTGCAATCGTCCGCTGTGTTTCGCAGGCGGCCCAATAGCATGATATAGTCAGGCTCAGTAAGCTCAATTGCCTCGTCGATACCCACAGCGCCAAGGTTCAAAGACCCGGCCTTTAGCGGATCGTCCAGCCCGAAGTAATATATCGAGCCGCCATCATTAAGAGTAATCAGATGCTCTTGCTTCTGATGTGTGTAGGTACCCGGCGGCAATATCGGAGGCAATACACCATCCGGGTATAACAATGTCCGTAATGTAGTCTGTCGCATACTGGCAAAAGTCTTGCGACACAACCCCACAAGATTGTTCAACAACATCGCATGGGTTAGTATTTTCCGGCATAATACCCTCGTCTTTCCCGACCCGTAGCCACCACTATACAGCATCTCCCGCTTTTGACTTTGGAGGAATCGCCATTGTTTGGGTAGCCATTTATTTTGAATATCCATTATTGATGTTAGCGTGTAGGATCGGCTTGCGGCCCGCCTTTAATAGCAGTGTTATCATCACTTACTTTTGGGCATTCCTCATTAATAACCTCAACCCGTTGCTCATCGAACCACTGTATGTCTATAGGCTTGCCATCTTTTAACTCTATTGGCTCTATGCCAATCCTAGTACAGCCATATAGCCATTCTGTTCTCCCAACTGCAACGCCTTCAAGCCCTGTATAAATATCCCTTGCTTTGCTTCCCAGCTTAACCATACTAAGACTCCTGTTTGTTAGTATTTGCCATTCGCTCCTTATTCTCAGCCATTAACGCATCATGCTCAGCCTTAGTCATCGGCGTATCAATTATGCGTATTACCGCGCCCAGTTCGCCGCCTAGGTTGACACCTTGGGGCACCTTACCCTCTGTTCGATCAAGTATTTCCTTCACCTGTGGCCACTTGCCCTTAGCCACCGCCTCAACCAGCTTCAACGCCGCCCGCCTGGACATGCTCAGCTTCGACTTAGCGGCCTCCTTCTTTAACTGCTCTGTTGATAACTCCATGTAATCACAGAAGTAACGCCATAGCTGGACCTTAGCTTTAGGGGGGCCGTTAGGGTTAAGGACCTCACCTGGTTTTACCTGGTGTTCTTTGGGTGGCTTTTTATAGCCAACCTCATAATCAGTTCCCTTTTTGGATGGGATTTGTTCCACATTAACTACCCGCTACTAACATGCCAGTTATACCGCCCCCTGCTGAAATCGCCCGCTTCAAAGCCGCCACTTGCTTGGTCAATTCGGTTACTTGTTCTTTTAAGTCAGCCAATTCTGGCCCTGTGTTTGGAGACAACACCTCCTTATAGCATTGCTGCGAACATACTTCCCCAAACGGAGAATTGTACCCGCTTGCGTCAAAATCAAAACGCTCGCCACAATGAACACACGTCATCATATCCATTTGCTTATCCTTTTTCGCTAAACCATCCGATATTGATCTTCATACTCAAGACACTCTGTTTCGCACCCTGTTCCTGTTCGGTCCGCGCCAGACGGCCTTACACATTTTGGCCGACCACAAGGAGCGGGTTCAGTTCTACAATCGACACAAAAATCAATCTCTGGCAAGCTCCCATCAGAATACTCTATTATGTTAATCTCACGCCGCACCCTTTTGCTGACACAATCCATCTCTTTACCCTTTCTCTGCCCCCTATTTCGGCTTCCCTGTAAGCAGGATCATCAGGGCAACAATAACGGCAAGTGCCGTTCCTGTAATATATTCAGTGCGAATATGTTCAGCCCAGGTCATTACCCCGTGCTCAGAAAGCCATTTTACAGCGGCCCCTAAGTGGGGCACAAGAAACACCAAACCAACCAGCGAAAATACAACACATTTTCTAATCCTTAGAGACATGTAACACCTTTTTACCTTGCTCCCCCAAGTTTCCGGTTTTTTTTGTAACGGCTCTGGTTCTATTTTACTATGATCCCAATCTCTTTGCCTTGGCTGTTCTACAAAAGGGCTTTCAGCCCCCGTCATTATGTCAGACACTGCGACTACCCCTCCAATTGCCCTCACTTCGTCTGGAATATGACCATCGTCTGGTATCTGTGCTACAAGTTTTGCAATATCCTTTGTCGCAACATCTGGGCGTTTCTTTAGTAGCCGATCTAGTTTGTTTTTGTCTGGGCGATAAAATGCGTGGGCAATACATGCCGTACAGGTGTCATTATGAATACGATTCCAGTCTCTATTCTGCGAAAAGTTGGGGTTGCCACCTCCGATACACGTATCACATATATCGTTATGTATTAGCGTGTATCTTGGATGTTCGTAATCTCGCGTTGACTGTTCACCATAGAGATTGGAATTGCTATTTTGAGGGCGGGCAACTCCCGCATTCGGCTCTTTGCCATAGCAATTATACGAACATACAGCGCCTTTTCCAGTGGCTATTCCTTTTGCGTCATAATCAAATTGCTTGCCACAAGTAATACATGGCACCCTGTCCATATTGCCGCCCTTTCTCTACCCCCCCCATTGGAGCCGCCCGGAATCGAACCGTTACCTGTCGGCCCCTTGTTTATCTAAGTATATACCTCAGTATCCATGTGCAAAAAGCTCGTGTCAATTGGTTGACAACTAATATCTGCCCGTCTTATCCTTTTGCTACCGCATCGTTTACAGTATTCATACACTATAAATTCTATGGTCTTGTGTATGTGCCACTCACAGCCAAGCACCCTACACATAATCTTACGATGCTTGCTTACTTGATATGGCGGACTAAGCGTACACATTACCACGTATTCAGCCAAGGCTATCTTGCCATCTTCGGTATCAGCCATCAAGCCACCTCACGCTTCGCCTCAAATTTGTGCCCACACTCCGGACACTCAACTTGCTTTGGTTCGGCTTCTGGGGATTGGTTTTTCTTAGCCTCGTCCAGCCCACTCACCAGCCCCTCAATCTCGTCGAGGTCAAATCCTGTGACCTCAAGATCAAGCTCGCCGGTATCTAGTTCGCCAAATAAGTCACCCAGCTTGGGCCAGTCCCATTCGGTTAGCTCTGCCGTTTTGTTGTCTGCTATCACGTATGCTGCTGCATCGTCGCCGCTTAGTGGTAGCCGTATCGCTGGTACTTCGGCTATCCCAGCCTTGGCAGCGGCCTTTAGGCGGGCATGTCCGGCAAGTACCGTACCGTTAGCGCCCAGCAATATCGGATTCGTCCAGCCGAAATGCTTGATACTCTTAACCAGCTTGGCTATTGCTTCATCTGGGTGTTTGCGGGGGTTGCCGACGAACGGGGTTAGCTCGCTGGTCTTTACATATTCGATTTGCAGGTTAGTCAACCAATAGCTCCGCGTGTGTTGCAACTATCTTGTCTATGTCAAGGGGGCCAGTAAGAATTCTTGTGTTTTGAAGAAACTCTTTGGTATCTTCCATTTCATCTGTCCCAAGACGATACCAGTGACCGCTATTATATTCAGCAATAAATCTATGAGGTTCGCCGCCCCGTTGAAACTCAGCAATATATATACCTTCTTTGTATTTTGGCCCTGTAACCATATCAACCCACTTATGAAAAGTTGCAACTGTTTGCTCTTCGCTCTTATTCAAGCCTATACCCTATCCGCCACAAAAACTTAGCTATATCATGTGCCGTATCCTCAACTTTAGCCTCTGTTGCTGGCCAGTTGCAGGCATGTAACGATTCGTGGATTAACAGTTCCAATGTCTCCCGGTCGTATTTGATACCGTTAGTCAATGCTATCCTGCGGCATGGTTCCTCGTGTGGCGGGTCGCACGTAGCCGCGTATGGGTTGTAGATATCAATATCATATCTAACCCCGCAAAAGGTGTGTTGTCGGACCTTGCGTTGCATTATGGCAAGCGCGCCACTTCGTGTATAAACGCCTCAATAAGGTCCTGCAACTCGTTATATTTATCAAGCAGCTCCCCTATATCTTCGTGTGCAAACTCCAGGTCTTTGTTCTCGTGCCGCTTCCAAATGTTACTCACCCCACCCCTTCTCTTGCAAGCATCTGCCATCCATTCCTTGGCTGTCCACCCAAGGTATGTATTGTTTTTTGCTAACGACATTGCTATTCTCCGTTCGCCCCAAAGTTAAAAAAGTTGCCGCTAATTCGGTTGAATATGACCTGGCTCAACGGCTAAGCCGTATATTCCTGCCAGTGGCAGGGCGTAAACTATAAAAACGGCGTGGCCTTCCCCACACCTCAACCCTCGCCCGCGTTTTACCGCGGCCCCACACTGGACGACCACGCCGTTAGTAATCTAAATCATCTTCGTCCGGTTCCCAGATACCGCCGCTGTCGCACATTCTGTCAATGATATCCCCTAACGTATCTGTTATGTCTTCGTCTTTGCCGCTTTCGTCCTCCGGCAACGCCTCTGTTGGCGACAGGTCCGAAAATGTTTACCAGGGCCACTTCATAATCTCTTCTGTGAGTATTTTTGGTAGCTTTATATCTTCTGTGGGTGTTTTTGACAGCGAATCAGGGAAGCCACAATCAACCATATAATATCCTACGTACGTATCATCCGTTGGCATAAGGATATTGTCAGGAGCCACGCCCTCCAATTTTGCCAACCGAAGCCGCTCTAATATCTCACCTGTCGGGTCAATTTTACTATGCAAGTTTCAGCCTCCCGTTCTTGGGTAACCGGCATACCACCCGCTCCCATATACCCTCAGTGCGAGGCGGCCAGGCCCCTACAATGGCCCGCTGCATATACGTGCCGCCGTTAGGGCCAGCTAGTGGCAATCTCTGTCTGCGGACACACACCACCCAAGGATTCACCGCCCATCTGTCAATATCATCTTTGCTCATAGGTATCAAATTACTTTTAAGCCTATGTCAGTAAAGGTTTTGGCACCGCGTTCCCTGCGTCGGCGCTCGTCTATAGCCCGTGACGTTACAGCCCGCATCAAATAGCGTTCTTCGTCTTTGATCTTCACGCTACGCTGGCACAATTCTACAAATACGTTTTGTACAATGTCCTCGGCGCCAATGTCGCCAGCGTTATCATCAACGCCCTCGGCTAAAATAGCCGCTGCGACTGGAACTAGCCTGTCAAACCAAATAATGTATATCTCTCCCAATTGTTCACTCATTCTACCTTATAGGCGAACGAAAATACAAAACGTTTCCCCTGTTTTATGTAACTACTTAACAGACAAGGGGAAAAAATATATATTATGTTTCCTTTATTTCGCGCCTAATCTTACGAATGGCCTTAAAAAGTCGCAGGCGTGAAGCAAGCGGGCTAATATTAAGCATCTTTCCCATCTCCTTATGTGATAGATTCATGCCGCTTAAAAACAGCACCATCACCGCCCGCTGCTTGTCTGTCAGTACGTCCAGATAATCTCGCCAGTCACCGCTTTTAGCCATCCTTGGCCCTTTCATCAAAAGTCCTCAAAAACCCAGCAAACAGCTTTTCTGTTTTTTCGTCCACTGTCTTTTTGAATTGCTCAATATCTGTTCTGTTACACTCGGATATTGGTCGCGCCCAACGATAGTCACATTTAACACATCGCAGTATAACGCAGTCTCGCCCAGGCACGTCCACATATCGCTGGACCGCTTCCCTATCTTCAGTCGCCTCAAAATCCAAAGCATAATCATGCCCGCCTTCGGATAGACAGTCGATAATTGTTTTTTGTGCCGTAACTCGTCCACAAAGATAATCCAGTCTTTCTTTTACTTGCTTTTTGTACTCAGTCATTTCTTGGCCCTTTCTTTCATAGCCTGCCATTCGTTACTTGGCCCCTCGGCCCCAATATCTGCCCAACCTTTATCGCCGAACCCGTCGGCGAACACCCCCTCCCACCGCTCAGCCATTTCCCATAGCTGCCGATCTGAATATTCCCGGCAGTCACGCTCTAGCCTCGCCAACGCCTTGCGAGCTTGGCAGGCGTCAGTTTCATATTGCTTAATCAACTGAGGCAACTCTGCCTGCAAATTGCGGATCATGTTCTTCAATTCTTGCTTGTTCAGGTTGTTGATATCAACAACCTCAGACAATGGCGTTTCCTTTTTATCCACTAGCCTGCCATTATACGTGTAATTGCGTATCATGCTGATATGATACGTGCTAACGTGCCAAAGGGCTGAAATTTCCTTGCCGCTCATACCCCTGGCTGTTGCTCGGATGATTGCATCTTGCGTTGATTGTGGTATGTTACTTGCCTGGCTCATAGTTTTATCCTTTTACCTCTGTTGACTCAATTCGTGGCTGTTTGTTCTCACCACCCCACGGCCAAATGCGCAGCTCTACCCAACCTAGCGGTACAGGTGGGTATGCGGCCTGCTCTACATAAGTCACTGCCGACGATTCCTGCTCGCACGGTAAATGCGCTCTTAATGCCGAGCCAGTCAATATAAAGTGTCTGTTTTTGTCCACTAATACCGGGCGGCGCGAATCAGAAGCATATAAAATAGGCTTCATACCAGTATATAGCGAATGGACATGCCCCATTGCGTATATATCTGCCTCGTAATGATCGCCAAAGGCATGGACTTTATTGATTTTAGCACCTTCGGTTCGGGCGCTACCCGTACCATGATGAACAAATATCTCAAGAACCTTGCGGGGGAACCCGGGCGGTTTCATGCACCGCAGTTTGATTATACCACTATATCCTAGATGCACTGCGTTAAGCTTGTAAGCCACTATATCCATTGGGTTTTCGTGGGTATCTTTCAAAGCTGTTAATTCGTGGTTGCCTGTTAGGCATGCGATAGTCTGCCCCTCCAACGGCTGAACGTAATCAAGCACCATATCCCGCGTCCATTTGCAAACATCCACATTGGCAGGCATGTCTTTATCAAGCACACCAGGCTCAAATCGCTTATCTTTATAACAAATGTAATCTCCCAAATCCCCCATCAGAATAGCCCGCGTATTCTTAGGGTTGTCAACCACTCGCTGAACTGCTCGACGAATACATGACTTCTTACAACACGCCGTGCCCAGATGCCAATCGCCTGTGAGCACTAAATCAAGGTAGTCCGTTGCATCTTGAAACGTATGTTCGTACCAGATAATTCTCATGACTCGCTTCCTTGCATCCCCAAGTAATCCACTTTAATTTTGCTTTGCTATATTATGTTCTTCTTTTCCAAACTCAAACATTGCGCTCGGATCATCCTGTATATTTGCTTGGTACTGCTCCCATGTTCTTGAGTAGCATTCCGCCTTATGATTTACCCACCTAGCGAACAGTCGTTGTTCCTCATTCGGAGGTGTTCCCTGACGATCCCTGTAGGGCTGAGCAAAGGCAATAACGTCCATCCCTTTTAAGAACCGGACCCTCTCTACGGCATCAGACACGTCCTTGACCAACACGTAACAGAAATACCTTCGAGGTGTTACATTGTGCCATCGCAACAACTCTACCGCCCGCCTAACGCTCTCTATTTGTCCAGTATAGTCACAGGCCAGTCGCACAGGACACAACCATTTAATCTTAGCCAACCGGCGGGCTATGCTGTCGTCGATCAATCGGGCATCAAGCCCTTGGTTGAAGTCCACCCGCAATCCAAGCCGTGCGATTTTCTCCAACTGGGCGATTCCGTGGGTATGGGCCAGCACGTTATTGTCCATAAGTACCACTGATCGGTGACGTGTGAACTCCTCAATATCGGCATGGGCGCAAATATCGCCTTCTTTTTCAGGCACGAAACACCAATCACATTTCCGCGGGCATCCTCGCGTCAAGAATCCCAGCGAATAATCCAGGCCATACAAATCATAGTCAGGGCAATAATGCTCTATGTTTTCCGGCAAGCAATTGACCGATCCATAACCCATACCGCCCCTTTCCGTGTGCTCTGGCAAATAGGAACTATCTGGCGTGAAAGTAAATACCTTACTCGAATACACCTTGTCGCCTCGCCAGAACAGGACATTAAACCGTCGGACCTCATCACCTGCTGCCTTATGCCACGCGCTCAGCTTCATTAACGCCAGATTTGGGTAATTGGTTTGGTCTGCATCATGTAATGCGATTTTCATTTATAAGCCCAACTCCGCCTTAACCTGGTCAAGTGTTTGAGTCGGCGCCACTGCTGCTGACTGAACGCTACAAAGCGTCTCGCTATTGGGCTGATCGCACGCTACTGAGTTATCGCCTAAATCCACCCTCTTGGTAAAATCATACGAGCCAGTAGCACATAGCGGGATACCCAAATCACGGCGGATAATCTGCGCCCATAATTCCTGTGGGAACTTGAACAGTTCGATGATTGGTATGCCCATATGCCGGGCCTGTATTCGCTCTGACGCCACACCTGACGATTCTGACTCATGGCAGAACTGGGCAAATACATCACACAGTTGAGTAATTTTACCCGTGTGTGTGATTATCTGGGCGGACGTTGCAGCTCCTTGTCGCCAGACAGGTAATAGCCAATCCTCAGCGTGTGGCACGTATAGCAAAAAACCTAGCCCCAAGGCGTCAGCTAAAACCATACACTTGCCTTTCATTTTGTTGCAATTATCCTCAATAGTTTCCAGCGGGGCGTCGTCACCCGCCTTACCTCTAAATGCGTCTGCACAATAAATACTAATTACCGGCATTGTTTTGCTCCTTAATTGTTTTCCGCAACTGTTCTACTTCGGCCACAAGGGCTGGTATATCTGTGTGGGCATGATACACAAATTGTAGGTCCCCCGGATACATGTGCTCTCCCGCCCGAGTTGGGTGCATCTTGCCATCGTTGCATACAAACATATCTACGGTATGGGCTAGATACGAATAATTATTTATCTTGATATTGTCTCCAACTATCTGCCACGGACCTCCAGACGCCTCGCTGTGTCGTTTTTTTATCGGTTCTAAATCAAGCATTGTTATTCTCCTTAACTGTATTTACTAGATTGATTTTTGCGCGTCGGAAATATCCTTTGCGGCTTTCTTTGTTACTGGCAGCCACGTCAAGCCAACCCCAAGCAACCTGCTGCGCGTCCAATGTGCCGTCTCTCTGTTGAGTTTGCCCCGACCATCTATTAAGACTCGCATAGCTTCCAAAAAACATTTGATTTGCTCTGCTGAAAATTTGGCAGGCTCGTGTATCTTACATACGTCACGTAACGTGGCTGCCAACTCGCTCTCGTACTTGTGGTTTGCAACCTTTGCTTGCTCTTCGATCTGGCCCAAGAACGCTTCAAATATCCTATCAGTCATTGTTTGCTCCTTAATCATTTCTAGTTTTGAACTATCCGGGATTTCCGGATGGTTCGGTTTTTGCTCCTGTTCTGGGCCATCCACAATTTCGGCAATTTGCTCACCCTTGCAATAAACCACCATGTGATCTTTTTGTGTTTTGTCGCTGTGACATTCTATCTCATTAAACCACGCACAGTTCTCGTTGCACAACCTTGTTGTATTGACGCCACAATTTACCGGCGCCTTATTGTCGGCCCGACGCAATATCTTACGCAATATCTTGCGATCTACGTTATACCCTCCGTAGACAGAGGGTATCCAACTTGCTTGTAAATATACTTTTTTCATTTTGTTTGCTCCTGTTCTCGTAACACCTGATCCAAGGCCATCACCGCCCGCGTAGCGGCGTGGGCTAATTCTTCAGTTTCACCGGTTATCTGCCACAGGTATATATGCCGTAGGGCATGATCTAACTCGCCCGCACAATAGTCATTAGCTATTACGGGTATCGAATGCCAGTTTAAGCTGCCATACTTACGCCGCCCCTCAGCCATTACCTTGCTTATCGCCAGCATCGCCCGTGGCGGTAACTCACTGGGCCACTCGGCAATGAGAGTCTGCTTGCCGCCGGCGGCGTTGGTTTCCATTTCTTCCTCGCTGCTCTCACAATTAGTGAACCCTTCATTGATTATGCCAGGATTCGGATCGTCCTTTTGCGGGAAGCCCTTGCCAATCAATTCTTCTATTTCCGGTATTGGTCGCCAGCAATCCGGTTCGGGCAACTGTCTGAGACTAATGCCATCAACACCCGTCCACATATTGTCATCACCATGCTTGCTATCTATATCAAGCCTGCCCTTCACAACAAATACGTTATACAGCGTGTCAATAAGGTCGGGTGGATATATATACCGAATACTAACCGGGATGCGCAATGAAAGCGCTCGAACCCCCACAAGCTCGGCTTTATAACCCAGCCACACAAGCGCGCCTTTCGACGGCGCGTTCAAAGGTGAATATTCTCGCCCGTCTTCATCCGCAAAATACCCAATATCAATCCACGGGCTTGGGTGGGGCGGGGCTATGGTTACTTCTATCTGTGTATCTTCGTCACAAATCGGGGCAAACGGCCGTATGTGTGTTTCGTCGCCGGTTCCAACGGCCCACACTTTAACACATTCGCCCTTGGGTATTGTAAAACTGTACTCTTCTTCAAACTCATTGGCATCCCATTGCAATATATGTTCAAGACAGTTTTTTCCACAAAGAGGATAGTCCCCTTCCTTGTCGGCCCGCGGCTTACTTCGCCACAAATCTGTAAAACCACACTTGGCATCCCGCGTCAAAAAACATAGTTGCTCATCTTTACCCATTATCTATCTCCTTGTAAATACCGCTTATTAAAACACTGTTTACATAATACTATTTCATACCGCGTGAATGGACTGTATGTGGTTTGCAGGTTCTCGGTAGTTTCGCATAGCTTACACTTACTGGTATCCCACGGGCCGTGATCGCCGGGTACACAAAAGGTAACGCTTGGTTTTTTAGGTTGTGCTGTCATAAAGTTTGCCGGGTGCCAGTGCGGCGTGCAGCCAGCACCCGGACTTTGCAAGAGAGTTTTAGCTAGTACGCGGCGACAATCCACGTATGGCACGAATGGCGCCTTCGGCCTTCGGGCCAAGCTTCTTCTTTAACAGAACCTCTAATGTGGGCCACGATTCGGTAGCAAGAGGCTTAAAAGCCTCAATACTATCCACCAATGCCACAACTATATCGTGAGATTGCTTCTCCTCAGCCTGAGAAGCTGTCAACCCGGCACGAGAGTCTGTCAGCGGCTTTTTCCACCGCTTCCACAGGGCACCTGTTGTAGCCAGCGCACTGCCAATCAGCGTGAACAACAGCGTGAGTGGCGGAAAAGCAGCCGAAGCCGCCGGAACCGCCACAGGTGCGATTCGCTCAATCGCGCTCGTGAGTTTATCAAGGATGATTGCCGCCTCTGCACTTAACACTTTGTCTTTGACAAACTCGGCCTGCTGCTCTGGTGGCAGGGTTTGCCATTGCTCTGGAGTTTTTGTTTCGCCGGTATCTTTGTGGCGGAAAAGCTCTGTACACCCGCAGACGCTAAACAATAGCATCAATACCAGCACCAATCCCATCAATCGTCTGTGTCTCATAACACACCGCCTTTCTGGAACCTAAGTTCCTACATTTAAGAAATCTTTATGCTTGATCTTTGTAATAATTCTGCGCCCGTTTCTTGCTTGCAATTCAACTTTCGGACGAGCCACAATACCCTCAGCCGCAACTCCTTGCCAGTTTGACTCGAAACCGTTTTTAGCCATATCCACCATATCCAAAAGGGTTCCCTCTTCGATAATTGGTACCGTGTTAATTTCGAGCTTGGCAGCAATGTTTTCTACGTCCTCTCTGCAAAGCCACCAATCGCCAACCCGAACATCAAACAAAATAAAACCTTGGTCTAGCCGATAATTCCCTCCACCCTTTTGAATTTTAGCCCCGTAACCCTCGCCGCAAAGAATTAGCTCTTCTGTTTTAGCTGTATCAATGACAGACTCAAACTTTGAAGCTGGCAATATCTCTTGGATTTTCTCAAACAAAAAGGTAGGCACCTGGGCGTTATCTGTTCGGCCTCTTATTGTTGTACCGCCGCCAGCCTTCCAGCATATCCTAATGTTTGTCCCATCTATTTTTTCAGTAAATATCCAGATGTTATTTGCAAGATATTCGAGTTCTGGCGTAGCAAATTGGCCTTCCAGCAGTGTTTTATATTTTGTTTGTGGATCACGACTAAACACAGTTGGAATCTTATGATACTCTAACATAATACACCGTCCTTTCTGCGGATTATCCGCTTCTTATTAACCAAGAACCCTCTAGCTTAGCTGTAATGTCTCTCATCCACGCATTCCACCAACTAACCCAAGGTACAAACAAAAACCGTCTTGCATCACCAATGAAAAATAAACCTTTCATGATTCATCTCCGTTCACTACTGATTCACCTCCGTTCACCGCTGAACCAGTACCGTCAAATTCGCCACTTTTTGTAAACCAAAAATCACGGTTCATTGTTCCGTCTAAACTTTCAATGTGCAGTTTGTCTAATTTTAATCCTTTCTCTGCACTTATCTTCAAGCCAGAAACTTTATCCTCAATCATCCAATCGTCTGCGATTATCATAACACACCGTCCTTTCTGCGGATTATTGCCGCAAGTTAGCTACTTCATCTAGTGCATATCGCATAGTGGGAATCCATGTGATAGCCATCCCTAATAAAGCAAACAATATACCCAATAAACATGAACTTGATTCAAATAGTGCCATTGCAGCAGAAACCCAAAATATCACAATTAAAGGTGTAGCAATCGCCGTCTGTCCTGCAAGCTGGGTGATTATGTCGTCTGCGCAATCATCTGCGAATTGCTCTAGCACATCATACGACTCATTTTGTGTTTTGTGGTTACTCATCGCTTCGTCCCTTTCACGTGTTGGGGGTTAAATGAAACAGCCGTCAACAATAGCACCACCATTAGTGATTCCAACACGTTTTAGTTGCTGAAGACCAATACCGCTTACGCGACACAATACAAACCCATATATAGAACTCAGCACAACGCTTGCAATATGCACACCGCCAAGAAACCATTTCACTCGATCTCCGTCCTGTTCCGTTGTCACCCCCACCTTAACGGTTTCCTGCTTTTGTACTTCACCGGCTACTAACTCAAAATTTGTACTCATTACTTTGCTCCTAAATTAGTTTCATGCCCCGCTGTTGGGGGTTAAATGTAATCACCGTCAATAATAGCTCCTTGTGCGCCAGTAATTACACCAAGAGCTTCCAGAGCTTTCGCCATCCCTGCTTTTCTGCCTAGAACAAAACCGCCAGGTGCCCTCACAAAACTAAAGGCGTGTACGCCATTAAGCAATATCTGAACATTTTCCCCGTCTTGTTTTGTTTTTACAAACACATCGACAATTTCTGACCCTGGTGTCTCTTCTGCTACCAGTCTGAATGCTTTACTCATTGCTTTGTCCCTTTCACTTGTTGGGGGTTAAATGTAATCGCCGTCATAAATACATCCGGCCCCATCTGGGCTAATGCCAAGAGACAAAAGTGGATCGACTATATCCTCAACGCGACATATTTCAAATCCATGTCCACTACTTGGCATGATACTTGCTATGTGCATACCATTGAGCAGCCACTTGACATTTTCTCCATCTTGCTCTGTTGTTACTAACACCTTAACAACGGTTTTGCATTTTCAACATCACCCGCCACTAACTCAAATTTCGTACTCATCACTTCGTCCCTTTCGTCGTAAAGTTTTATCGCTGTAATTTCATCGCCGACTTTTGTGTAGAGGACTTTGACGCAAGTGCCTCTTTCGGGAGGCCGCGCTATAGTTTGCTCAAAAGTACGCTCATGCCAATCTGCAATATATTCTCCAGAATTCTGCTCCGTGAGCCAAAAATCACCACAAGCATCAGATTTTGCTTCACGGCGACATAAAGTCACAATGTCATCATCTCCGTAAGCATTATTATTCCGCGACAACCACCCCACTTGCCAAGGCTCCTCGTAAAGCCTTATTTGATATTCATCGTTGTCGTTTTTGGAGTAAATAACTTTAATGCAAGTGCCTTTTAAGAAGGTGGAGCCACACCTATTTACATAAGTATTGGATGACAAGTTACAAATAACACCTGGTGGGTTATCCCCGTAGGGCATAAAATCGCCATCACGGTCAGCATGAGGTTCGCGTTGCCATAAAACCGTCTCACAAAACTCGCCACCGTCCACCGATACCCAACCTATCTGTTCCTTACTCATTGGTTATTCTCCTTCCACAACCCGTATCGGATTCTCTTGCCACTCAGCCAACGTACATAAATACATAAACCGATACATTTTGACGTGGTTAGGATCGTACACGCCATCTATCGGCGCTCCTGCAACTCCTGGCCCTACCTGCTCAAAACAAAACGGCTCGCCTACAGTAGGCACGATCATATTCCAGCAATCACCATCCCAGCCCGGCCAGTCACGGCAAGGCAAATAAGTAGTAACGCCGTTGCAGCCACCCAGAACAATCACCATGCTCAGGATGATAATCAAAATGAATAAGACTATAATCGCCGCTTCTGCTATTTTGCTTTCCATAGCTTGCTCCTTATATATTTCACCACTACACATATTAGCCCACAGCCCCCAACAATAATAACCATAGGCACAACGAGCACCGTTGCTATCATTGCGGCCCAAATAAACGCAAGGGCGGTTCTTGTTTTGTCAGTGTGATTCATTTTGCTTTTATCTGCCATGTTCACACCTTTCCGCCGCTATGTAATCGCCTTGTATTATTTTAGTTGTCATCACGATAACCCTGCCGGCACATTAAAATAATGGGCGAGGTATAGTATCGCGCGGGCTTGTTGTGACCTGTCAAGCGAACACATATATGCTATACACTCTACGATTGCCGACATTTCCTCTTGCAATTCTTGTGTTTGTTTTTTATTGGGCACAGTCCGCTTGCCCGCCTTCTTTTTACTTGTCTTTTTCTTTGCCATCAACTTGCTCCTTGTTTGCAAATATCGCTACTACTTTCCACACTTCTCTGCTTTTAAGGCCTATTGCTATCTCGTCTTTAATCTCGCGTATCTCATGGAATATTTCGTCATCGTACACACAAACCTCCATTTTGGGGTCCTTGCCTTGTAATAACTCCATTAACTTTCCTACCGTCATCATCGTTTTACTCCTTGTATTATTTTGGTTGTCATACAGATAACTTTGGCTCGTTAATTTTGACGCACTCGCCGGGGTTGAGACGCAGGGGGGATAAAGCATGAAAATCAGGGATGGTAAAATTAAATCTGCCCAAAGGATAAGTCGTATCATGCGACATGCTGGGTTCATCGCACCGATGATGAATGATATAAAAAGGAGCCTCATAATTACTTAAAATATCATCCAAGCCATCCAGCGTTAAAAACCACAACTTCTCTTTTGCCTTTTCTTTCGCCATTGTTTTGCTCCTTGTTAAAATTTACCCGTAAGCACCGGCACGATCAGTGTACTAGACTTTGGAAAATAAGCGTAATTCGCCATAGATGCTCCTAATGAGAGTTTAACATTTGCAACTGATAACACATGGTAAGGTGTTACTATTATCATTAAAAGCCGGTGCTTACGGGTTGTGCTTGTAGCTATCATAATCAATCATGCCTTTTGTCTGTTTGAATATTTCACTAGCGTTAATTATTCGCCGGACATATCGCTGGGCGTTCATTCGTCGGTTAGCTCCCTTGCTGCCGCTTTTGGGTATGCGCTGTAATATTAAGTCCATTACTACATCGGGGTAGTGTTTAGCCACCCGCCGGAACTTGGTATTTGTCTGGCCGTCGTGGAAGCCTTTACATTCGTGATAGACTACCGTGCCGTCGTTTTCAGTGACTTTGAAGTCTGGTAAGTATTGTACCGGGGCAGTCTTTTCGTTAGGGAAATAAAACCGATCTGGCTTGTACTCATATAACCACTCGGTAATTTCGCCGTTATCCCAAAGCCACTGCTGATACAAACACCACCGGTATTCTAAAATACTGCGAAACTTACACAACTGCCCGCCAACCGTAGCAGTGACCCATCGGTTGTTGTATTGTTTTCGCATGTTATTCACCCACCAGCAGTTCCGGATTTTTATGGCGGCTGCCTAACAGCATTATTGTTGGCCCATAAGACCAAATATTTATATCACATTCAAAGGGCAATCCGTCTGCGATGAATATCCACCAGCACGCCATATCCGGCCACCAGTCGATTCTAAAATTGTTACCCTTATCGTAATCAAAATACTCGCCCCCATCAGACAGATTCACGATGTCATCTTTGTAAATTCCTGCTTTGGTTTTTGTGTCTTGCAAGCCGGTGCGTTGTTGTGGCTCACCAATAACTCTACATGCTGTTGCTGAACAGCACCAACCAAATTCAACTCGTATAAACTTTTTTTGTGGGATATTCCATTTGTCTTCAAAGAATCCGTGCTTCCCGCAAGCAGTACACTTCATTGGTATCCGAAATTTTGGTTCTCGCATGTTATGCTCCTTAAACTACAATACCAACCTGGGCTAGTAATTCCCTCGGTCTGAATGGTGATCTTCTGTTACAAAATCTTTCATCCAGCCACAACGGGGACACACGTGGCAAGAAACAGAGAAACATAAGTCTATGGACGTTACTGTTTCGCCATCAACCACTACAGGCTCTTCGACGCCAGGCTTATAAGGTTCTTCGTCAAATCCTACTTCGCAATTAAAGCAATAGGCCGTTGCTAGTGCCAATTTGTGTCCGCAGTCTGTGCATTTATTTGCCATTGCCTTCTCCTTACAACACCAACCTTGGCTTGTTAATTTTGACGCACTGGCCAGGCTTGAGACGTAAAGGGTTCAGAGCGTGGAAGTCTTTAGCTGTAAAATAAAAACGCCCACGCGGATAAAATATTCCGTCCATAATAGGTTTTGAAATACGGTTGTGTAGATCGCAACGTCCTGATGGATAGTTATTTCTTGTCGCCCACCAACCTTTTGCCTTTTTCTTAGCCATTGTTTTACTCCTTTAATCCCAAAGCTTCTTTCGCTTGTTTAATAATCAATTCCGGTGGCACGATTAAACAATACCCTGCATTGCAGGTATTCGTAATTGCCTTTGTAAGTATCCATTCGGCAAAGTCTTTTAACTGTTTGTTTACAAGCTCAGCGGCCGTACTATTTTCCGACTGCGACTTAAATGTAAAATGATCTAGCTGTTCACAATCGCCCGGATTAAGATGAATAGTATTCTGCATTGCATAAAATATCTCAGGTTCAAAAGCCATCTCTCCTAACTCATAACCCCCACATGATAATATTGATGGAAAATCTTCTCGAAAATGTATCTGAACGGTTTTACAAGCATTAGCGTCCATAGATACAAATATCTTTTTCAACGCTTTGTGCTCTATATCTAATGCTGCTTTTGCCTTTTTCTTTGCCATTACTTTGACTCCTTCAGCACTTTGATTGTATTTTCGGCTATGCCTAGCTGTATTCTCAGGCTTGCATTTTCTCTTCGTAACAATATATTTTGTCTATGTGTTGTGCGTTCCAGTCGGTGTAAAATAAGGATTGTCTTTAGTTGGTTGCGAACTGGCTCCATGTCAATCTGTGCCGCCCGCAATTCGCTTGTGACTTGTTCTATTGTTAGTTCGGACACATCCATTACTTTTTCTCCTTCAACTTAATCGTTATGCTATCAATTTCACGGCATTCACCAACACGCAGGGAAATAGGATTGGGGAATTGCAGCTTACGAAACCGTGACGGTTCCCAACTTCCGGCACAGCCTGTCGGAAATAAACCAGTCGGAACAAGCACTGGTTCTGACACTTGCTCGTGTACATCATAACCATAGTAATCTCTCGTTAGCCATCTCCTTCGTTGTGCTTTTTTTGCCATATTGTTTCTCCTTCAGTTTAATATTAATCGCTAGGCTTTCGATTTCCTTACACTGGCCTCTCCGAAGACGGACTGTTTTTTGGGCAGCGTGAAATAATTTAGGACACACACACAAATCAACATCTTCGTAACAAATGCCCCAAGGGTCTAGAGTTGGTATCTCTACTGAGCGGTGGATATTGTATTCTCCGTCGCTATCATCATTTCTACTAATATGCATTACCTTTTTCTTTGTCATTACGCACCGCCTTTCTCTAAATCAATGTTATATATTCCCAATTGGCCACGGACCTTTATTGGTTCTATCTTTTTAATACCTTCCAACACCCAAGCCCAGGCGCCAAGATAGACATCACAGCACGCCGCATTTTCATCGCGTTCGGTCATAGGTCGGCAATCTACCAAAGTTGCCAGGGCTATCACACAGCCAGCCGGCTCAATCTTCGGTGTTTTGGATGATGCTATGGCAATTTCGCCCCGATAGTTCGTTGGCCAGGTTCTGGTTTCAATGGTTTTCTGCCCACTGGCGATCATGTTCGCCCATGGTTGCTTAATTGATATACACTTCATTATTATGCTCCTTGTCCTATCACATTTTGCAATACCACGGTTTTGTCATTACTTTTTATCCTAAACGAAGGCCAGTCAAATACAATGGCCCCGCCACCCTCTTTTATACGATCTATTATGCTAGGCCCAAGGATACCTTTAATTTGCTGTTCGTTACAATTAGCAATCATAATAGTTGACTTTTTAGCTCCGTAGCGTTTATCTATAATGAGACTTAAACTACGGGTAGCAAAATTGGTATCGAATTTTTCTTGTGTTTCATCTAGCACAAGTAAAAATGGCCTAACGAACTTATCAATAGCCTGTTCTCGCTGATGATTATCCTGCATGTCCAGCATGATGTTATTTATTTCACGCGCCCGCAGATACAAACAAGAACGCAGCAATTGGCAAGTCGCCTTAATTGCTTCAACGGCACATTGGGTTTTGCCATTACCCCTGTCACCCAACAGCAACACAATGCCACCAGTTGGATTTGCTACTATTGTCTTACACTTTTGCAATGCTTGCTCCCAGTTCTCGTGGCATGGAAATTCAGCCCTATTAGCATCTCGGTGACGATCATCAATTTTACTAGCCTGCAACAATTCAGTGATTCGCCGAGTTTGTTCAGCTTGTTCCCGCTGCTGTCTATGCTGCTCGATCTGCTCAGACGATAATCGATTCGCCTTCACCTGCGTAAGGGATTTCGTCATCTCGGTGCCTATCGGTCGTGCCAGCGACTTTGTTGTTCTTGCGATTGCCATAATTGCCCTCTAAAACTTTGAGGTAATTGTTGTTATTAGCTATTATCCAGTCGAAAGTAGTTATCCAGCCATGCGGCCCGCCGCCCTGACAAAACTTTGATGCCGCCACCCTGTCGATGATCTCCCGCCAGCTATTAGCAAACTGTGGCTCAGCTAGCCGGGCCTTTAGGTGCCGACGGCGATTGTCTGACATATCTAGGACGGCTTTTATGCCGTCTTTTTTGCATACAGAATTCCAATAGGTGAAAATATCACTTGGAGTAAGTTCAGAAAGCACCGCTGCCTCTGTATTATCCTTAACTCCTTTATGTGCAGGGAGTTGTGTTTTGTTTCCCGGAAATTCCCGGAAATTCCCGGAAATTCCCGGCGCCTTGTGTTGTGTTGAGTTGTGTTGAGTTGTGTTGAGTTGGGTTGTTGTTTCTGTATTATGGAGCCATCTTACGCTTTTGTCAGTCAAGACTTCCAGGGCGTGGTTGATCTGTTCGATAGGCACAGAGAGAATGAACGCCAAGTCTTTTGCTGTTGCGGGTTCATCCTTCTCATTCAGGAGTTGGCCGCGGTTCTCGCGGGGTTGGTTTCCGGCAAGTTCCAGGAATTTACAGAAAATTCCAAACACTTCCATACTCCGCTCTTTGGCTAATAGCTGCATTTTTCTATATCCCAAACCTTGCTCGTGCCCATGTACCCTTAGGCGTATGAAAGTCAGTGCCCCGGCTCGCAATACATTACCTTCTCTGGCCTCTCGCCCTTTGCTTGATACTTCATAACGCTTATCCCAGCCGGAGATTAGGTACATATATCGCTATCCCTTTTTATCATCTTTTTTGCATCCATGCAAGGGGCAGTTGGCACCATGCCAATACTGAGGTTCGCCGCCCACCAAGCTAAAGCCTCTGCCGTAATTATTGTCCATCACCGGGCAAAGGCAGCCTAGATCAAGGGCCGCTTCACTGCCGGGTGGTGGGGTTTTGTCGTCAGCTTTCATTGCTTACCCCTTCCTGCTTCAGCGGCATAACCAGCCCTTCGCCGCCGTCAAATACAAATTTGAGTATATCGTTAGGCTTGCCGAAGTTCACGGCCTTGGCGTTTGGCAACAAGCTGATTTTGTGTGCGTAGTTACCCGCTATTTTTCTGCCGCAAATCATTACAGACTCTGGGTAGAGCAACTGGCCTGTGCCGTTGCACTCTTCACATGGCTTGTCTTTGTCCCATATAACCCCCTCGCCGTTGCAATCAGGGCATGGATGACTCCCACTACAACATGTATTTGCACAATGCGTTTGGCCCTCTCCCTCACACCGCTCACAAAGTATTGTTGTCACTTTTGTTCCGCCGCAAGTCAGGCAGGCGGTTTGTGGTTCGTCTGGGGCGGGTGGAACAATGTCAGGCCATGTGACAAGCGGGCCATCAAAAGCCCAACTGCATACATCGTTAAACGACCTTGGTTTTCCATGGCCGGACACGGCATCTGGTTCGTCTGTTTGTATTCGCACAGCTATTCGTCCGTCAGTGGCACATTCTTTGCCTGCAAGAATCCACGGTTTAGGCCACCGCGATTCTCCGCCGCAAAACATTGTAATATTTATCTCATTCATCATTATTTACCTCTTCCTGCTGCGGCATTTCGCAGCTTTCAAAGTATATCCACCAGCCCAAGCCTTCTTTATTGCCAGCATATCGCCCAAGTTGGACAAACGAGCCACAGGTATAGTGTACATGCGGACCTGTCACAAAGGGCTCTTTGGGCGGTTGCATAAACTCACCAGGAGCGGCACTGCCGCCTTTGTACGGTGCACCACAGGCTAGGCATTTAGCGGGGACTTTGGGTCTCATTGGGAGTCCTCCGTGTTGGTGCAAATACCTTCAACAAAGCTAACTGTTTTGCCCAAGCATTTACGAGCCGCCGTTTTAGTGGCAAACGCATAAAGCAGGCCCACGCAGCCCTTGGGCAGACTTATGCGTCCGCGAGTAGTTAAGAGCGTTGGGCTTAGCTGGAGCGGGATATATACCTTAACGTATTGGTGGGTATTGGGCTTGTCACCTGCTTTTTTGTTTGCCATTTGGTTCAATAGGCAACCTAAAGGTTTGTGGCTTTTTAGACATGCTGTGCAAAACATCCTGCCGCATTGTTTACACAAGCGTTTTACCTCGGCATCACCACAATAGCTACATATTTGAGACTGTTTTTGACTTGTCATAGTCGCTCCCTTGCCATGTAGGGTTAGTCTGCTATTTGTCCGTTTTTTTGCGAGTCAATTATATCCCGCTGTTGTTTTTGCATTATTGTTATGTCTGCTTCTACGCTATTAAACATACCGATTGCTTGTTGTAATTCAATTTTTATATCGGATTGATTGCTTCTACCTGATATCTCACCTAGATAACATATAGCTCGTTTTAAGATAAGATTCATTACCCCTAACCTAAGGGCTGTACTTTTAACACATCTTTCATCTAATTCATACTTTTGCATCATCAACCTCTATTTCTTCCATCGGTTTGAAGTGGCGGATTCGGACTAGGGTTTTGGGGTTAACGGGTATCAAGCACTGGCTTTCTACATTCATACATTTACAGCAGCCGTTCTCAGTACATTCGTCGGTTTTCGCATATACATATTCTGCTGGCATGAGCATGCTATCACCGAAAGAAAAACACTGCCGGCCTTTCATTTCTGAAAGTGGCATTCGGCCTGATTTATCTTTCAGTCTTTTGATCTGCATCGTTAGCCTCCAATCTATCATATTCTTCTTTGGTAATCTCTTGTAGGGGTGCGAGGTAGCAGGGGGGAACTAAGTGTAGTGGGCTAATGACAGCCGTTATATGGGTTTTAATATCCATACATATAACGTGTCCGTTGGCGTTATATCTGTCTGTTTTGACAAAAACACGACCAAGATAACCAAAAGGCTGTTCTATTTTTAATTTTTCCAATGGTATCCCCTGTTGCTTCTCAATTCTTTTGATTTGCATCGTTCAACTTCCTTTCGTTAGCTTCCAATACTGCTTTGACTTTTTCCCAATGTTCCTTCACTTTTAGTTCGTCTTTTTGCAAGTCACCGTCTGGCCCGGCACAATGCAAGGCTGCTAAATCTTGGTTAGTTGCTTCATGGCCTAAGCGTTGGGCGCGGGCGTAATGGTTCAAATATATAAAAATCATAGTTTCACTTGCTAATGCAGAATATCTGTCGTCTAGTGTAAACTTTTCTTTGCCGATTAGCCTGTTTATATCGTCCACAAATATCGGCGTAATTTGGTATAGTCCTACAGCGTGTTCTGCATCATTCACCTTGTGCGAATCGTTACCGCTTTCGACTGTGGCTAAAGCTAATAAAAATGCTGCTGTTATGGTTGGTATGTTATTTTAGTGCCTCCATCGCCCTGTACCGTGCATAATTTGCAAAATCATTTGCGGATATATGCGTAGTTGTTGCGTCTATGGATTCTTGGAATCCCGGCAACCGCGATATACCAATCAATGCTTTTCTCAGTGCTTTGTTCTTGTCCACAAGCCCCCTAATTTTGTTTTTCAATTCAGCTATTTTATCTTGTAAAATGTTAATTGCTTGCAAATCTAGTTTATCCATCATTTACCTTTCACTGTTGGCATCATATTAGTACTTTCAGGCATATTGCCCGTGCCACTCTTCGTCTATTTTTACTTCTTCTTCGCAATCGCAATCGCAATCGCAATCCCAATAATCAAATTCATCATAACAACCCGTGTATCGCACGCGCTTCATTTCTTTTTCGCAGCAGGGGCATATTGGTCGTTTTTGTTTATCCATCATTCACCTTTCAAATAAACTACCAAGCCGTCGCTGGATTCTCACCAACTGGGGTATCGCAGTTCGTTATACTGCCCGGCCCGGTAGTTATTCACTTTTCAAAGACACGGGCAGGCTATGAACCTGCTACCCAATTTCTAGGACGTCTTAAGCCGTCCCGGTAGGCATTGGAGCGGTAAGTCTCGTCGGTACCATATGCCAAGTACTGCCTAGCGACAGCTTTAATTTAGGCCCGCTTCATGCGTGAAGAAATATTATACAACACGCGATTCCCGCTTGCGTCTTCCATTGACGCCCGTGCCATTATTCACTTTTCAAAAACTACGCCGACAGGTATCGAACCTGCTCAAAGGCACTGCTTGGTGCGTTACTGGCCTTTGTTTTATGTTGTGCTGATAGTACCCACGAGACTATTCCACCAAGGCTTCTCACCGGGATATCAGGCCATGCATCTTCCACCGATGCCAGCGTATTATTCCGTTGTCAAAACTCGATTATTAACTCTTTCTTTTCCATTGCCGCCTGAAAACTTTGCAGTAATGCAACAGCGTCTTCTACTAATTTTACCTGCTGAGGATCACTTAATGCTTTGTTGGGGTCAAGGTAGCCGCCATCTGTAATGTCATACCAAAAACCATCTGATGAACCTTGTGGCTCTGCATCTTCTTTGAATTCCCATTCTACCGTTGTCATAATTTATCCTTTCGGTTTGGTAGTTATTCAGTTGTCAAATTTCCCTGCTTTAAGTTGTGCTCTTACTTCTCGCATTGCCGTCCCATAGCCTCCGCTCAAGCCGACATCATAGTCGTAATCGCTTTCGGTTAATGCCTTTTCATGTTCCTCTATGGCCCACTTAATCTGCTTATCGAGGTATGCCTCTAGTTTTTTAGCTTCCATGTGTCAAAGTACCTTTTTCCAGGCCGTCTTTAATTTTTCTCAAAGCATCATCTTGGCCCCCATCCCAAGCAGCATCCCAAGCACCATCCCTAGCATCATCTTCAATTAAGTTCTTGCGAATATCATCTTGTTTCTTTAGTAATTCAATCTGCTCGTCAAGATATTCTGTCAGCTTTTGAGTTTTCATTTTTTCACTCATGTGGATTAACGTTTGTCATTTTAGTTTGGCCTGGCGCACATCGGGTATGATACAAAGATTTCTGATCGTGCCATCTTTCTGTTTGTGGATTGTACTTTAAGTACTGCCGATAGCAAGCCTGGCAGTAGCCCAGTTTTTCTCGCTCTGGGACAGCGGTTCCAAACTTAGTAGCCGCTCCGCAGTTTTTGCATGTAATGGATTTCATTTTTTCGCCTTGTGTGCAGTGTTAAGTTGTTTCAAAAAGTCAGCTATGTCGGCTAAGTGGTCCGAACTATAAGCACACACGCACCAGTGATCTGGGAAAAAACAGTATCGCTGCCACGGAGGATGCCATTTGACGGAGCCTAAATCTGTCTCGCCAGAAGGCGAAAAACAATACCACCTACCTGTCTTCGGGTTCGTTCCCTTTTGCTTAAAATATAGGTACTCGTAGTCTGTTTTCATATTCTCACTTCCGGCCAACTGCCCCGCCTAGCTTTGTGCAGCAGGCGAGGCAGGGGTTGTGGGATAGTCTTGGCATTCTTGTTTCCGTTATGCAACATCAGGCTTTCTGCGAACCGCTCCATGGCATTTAGAACAGAGCCAGATTACCGATAAGGGTTTAGAGTAATCTTCGTGGTGTCCTTCTAGTTTGGTTTCTATTCCACATTTTTCGCAGCACTGGGGCTTAATGATTCTGTCTTTTTTTACCGCTGTTGCTACAATGCTTTGTGCCTGTCTTTTGTATTTGTTTTTTTGTTCCCACTGTTTGTTATAAATATTTATTTGCTTACGATGGTTTTCTGCGTACCGTTTCATGTTTTCGGCATGACGAGGATCATTTCGGCGTCGCAGCCTGTCTCTCATTATCACGTGCGGTTTTTTGTTATATTTGCTGACGCGCTTTTTTACGCACACTTTGCAAAAATTCAGGTACCCGTCGTGCATTTCGGAATGCTTGTAAAACTCACTCAATGGCAACAAACACTTACATTTTTTACAGGTTTTCATTGGTATTCTCAAAAAGGAATTAAATCTGGATGTTGTTCATTTGGGTCTGGGGTTGCAGGCGGCGGGGATACTAGATCAATCGGGTCGGCCTTTGGCTTAGCGTCTTCCGCACCTACAGACAGGCTGGCGTCCAGGTTGTCCTGTATATGTAACAGTTGTGTTTTTTTCAAGCTGCGATACAGTGCTGTTAGCACGTTAATCTGTGCTGCGTCCTCGTTATTCTCTCGGTCCAACACGCTAACAGTTGACAGGTGGATCACCGACGCACTTGTTCCTGACGAAAACTTTTTCTTTTCCAAGCTAAACTCCACCTTGACCACCTGATAGCAAACGCCACTGCCAGCTTTACTGGCAACATTAGGGGCAGCAGTTAGCCAAGTCATTAGGCTGCCTTTTTGACCCAGGCTGCTAGGCGGCGCCTTTAATACGCACGGCAACACCTCGCCATCAATCAAAAGGTAAAACCACATCTGGTTAGTACATGCCTTGCCGCCACCTTTTATGGCACTGCCGTATTCGTTCTTGGGGCAGAACTCACAATGGTCGGCTATGGGATTGCTAGAGTCGGGCTTATCACCATTACTGCTATAACAGTCCGGGGATGTTGGCTCGCCCACGCCATACGGCTGTGCGTAATACACATTGCAAGGGTGGTAATGCAGAATGTGGGCAACAAAGCTCGGCACAAACGAACCGTCTGGCAACTCAAATTGTGCCGTTTCGCGTGCAATGTTGATACAAGGCAAGACGGCGCCTCGTGGTATCTGTGGCGCCTCTGTATCAAACGCCTGGTTAATCTCACTAGCCGTTGTCAGTTTCACAATGGAGGTTTTTGGTTCTTCTACTGTCATTGTTTTGCTCTTTTCATGTAGGGGGTTAGTGTTTTGTTATTTTGTGCGTTCTGTTATGTTTTGCCTTGCATCACCTGCCTTCCTCTAATTCTTTGAGCTTTGATTTGCTCATGGTTAATTGCCGTTGTGGTGGGGCTGGATAGAAACGCTCTTCGGGTAGATGATAGACACAGCCATCAGGTACGGCGACTGCTGTTGTAAACTCTTCGCCAGTAGCAAAGTCAATGGCTGGTTCCTTTAGATCGGTTGTTTCAACGTGCGCCAACAGCGGTGTCTTATTCAGACTAGCAATAGCTGCTATCAACTCGTCGCGCTCCAAATTATCTATCGCCCAGGCCGCCGCCGCTTTGACATCTACAATATCCAACCGCCCGGCACTCTTGCGGTAGCCTGCCCTGCCGGTCAGTAGGCTGATGCTTTTGGCCTTGCCGCCCTGCGCCGCCATCGCCTTGTCCACTTCGCTGCGAAAGGTATCGCCATAGCGGTAGAACAGCGCCCGAGCTTCTGCGCCGCAATGGTTTATCAGTTCTCTATACCGCTTCTTAATGTCCGCCTCTGCCGCCTCAATGCGAGCCAGCTTGCCCAGTAACCATTCCGGCACCCAACTCAGACCTTCTGGCTCGTCGGTGTGATGTTTGGCCATAACGGTAAACTCAGCCTCTAAAATACCCAGTATCTCGTCACGCACTTCAATATCAGTAGTTTCATTTGCCATCATTCACCTTTCGCTTCTTCTTTTCCCAACGTATAATTATCGTCTGCACAGTTTTCGCATTTTGCCATAAGAAATTCGGGTCCGGTTTGTGTATGCTTGACTTCGATTCTGTCAAGAATTGTCCCGCACTCACACCTGATCGTTACATCTATATCCATGATTCCGCCGCCTTCCATTATTTTGTAGCATCCTCATGCTGTTTAAGTGGCTCAGTACCGCCTGCCCCGATGTTACCTCAGCGGCTATTTGTGCCGCCCGCTTTCCGCCACAACATTCAACCAGTTCAGGCATACCGCCAATAGCTAATAAGTGTTTCATTTCGTTGTCGTTGTTAGTTGCCATTGTTTTCGCCCTTTCCTTCTCGTTTAGTTGGCTTATAGATCACCAACCCAGGTTTTTACTTGCTGCCACGTGCCTCTCTTGTCCACCTGGCATACTACGTAATTCGTGCATTCTCTTTCTCCAGTACTCCCCCGTTTCGTCTTGAAACCACGGATCACCAACAGGAGCAAATCTCCATTTGGACAACAAACTTTCATAGGCCAAGCTATCAATAGATTCTTTGTGTTCTTCTGTAAGTTTCATGTTCTCGCCTTACCTTTCTTGTGTAATTTGCCCGGCCCAGCCGAAAGGTAAGAACTCACGGCCAGGCCGAGCTTCAATCATGGTCTATCGTTATCCACCTTTTGGCAGTTGTTTGTAATCCGGCGCGGAGGAGGTGCTGAGCCGGTTGAGAAGGAGAGAAAAATGAAGAAGTTCTGTTTTGTTTTTGTTCTTATAGACAAACACGGCCACCAACCTCCACAAACTCCGGGACCTTGGTTATCTTAGTTTCTTGTAAGTACAAACTTCTGCCAACACTTTCCAGTTTACCAAGGCTGGTTATTCTGGCCCCCTGCAAGTGCAAACCACCGCCAACACTTTTCAGTTTACCAAGGCTGGTTATTCTGGTCCCCTGCAAGTACAAATCTCCACCAACCCCTTGTAGTTTACTAAGGCTAGTTATTCTGGCATTTTCTAAATCCAAACTCCCACCAACCCTTTGTAGCTTGCCGAGACTGGTTATTCTGGTGTCTTCTAAGTCCAAATCCCCACCCACACTTCGCAGCTTGCCGAGGCTAGTTAACTTAGTGTTCCACAAGATCAAATCGCAAGGACACCCATACTTAACCCAGTGCGGTATAATTTGCTTAATAGTAGCCTTTATGCAACGCTGTGCCCAGTCACTCTCAATAAACCAATCTGGCTTCTCGTCTTCGTCCAAAGCGAATCGCCATTTTGCAGGGCTGGTAGAGGTTAAGCTGCCAAGCGGCCACAACTCAAACTTAACGTGTCTGCGTAACTCTATGGGTTTACTATCATCAATCTTAAAGTGTTCTAATAGGACTGAATGACTGTTGGATTTTACCCACAGCAACGGGCTACGCTTTTGATGTATTATCCCAGATATACCTTTACACATAATTTGTCTCTCCTAATATTCGTGACGCATTGTGCGATTATTTTCGCCAGCTAGTGGTACATAACTGGCGGGCAATCCCTTGCCATTAACTACCGGTTCCACCGGCATCCGTACTGTTCTCTCGCTGGCCTCCCAGCTTTGTCGATTTTCCAACCTGTTCCATTGCTTCCGCAACTTCGGTTTGCAACTCACTAGCTTTGTCCGGCCATTCATCATCCAGCCAGCAATCTTCGTCGTGTTCCACGCCAAGAATATCTGCCCAAACAATAAGTGTATCAAAACTCAAGCTATCTAAAAATTGGTCTATCGAATCTTCTATACTCATCGCTAATCTCCCAGTTTTGTAGGTGTAGAATTCAATTTCAACATCGTCAACGTCTAGCAACTTAGTTGGTTCGCTAGGGCCAGGCCCTAAATACTCTCATTTCCAACCTCCCGGCTTTAACAATTGCTTCACCACGGCGTTACATCACCATCCATTAGGGTCTCAGGGTTTACCCCTGCGTTATCGTGGATATTGCCAATGATCCAACATTCCCAATTTCCTCTTTGCGTAAAACTTCGCAATAACATGCCGTGAAAATCAGTAGTAAACGCACCCTTTCTAAAATACACTTTTGCCCAACCGTTTGTAGGTTCGTCCGTTTCGTAAGTACTGCGGACTTGTAAAATTTCTCCTACGCATACTTCTTTACCTTTTTTGTCTTTCTCGCCGCTGTAGAATTCAATTTTAATATCGTCAGCGTCTAGTAATTTAGTCGGCTCGCTAGGACTTAAAATACGTATGACGCCATCGTGAGATATTGTTATGTCTTCTGTTATCCAACAGCCTTTTTTGTTATCCCAAGCCCTAAATGTTCTCATTTCCAACCTCCCGGCTTTAATAATTGCTTCACCACGGCTCCGGCATGGGTGGTAAGTCTCTCTCTATATCTAAACACCATCTGCACATTACCCGACCTGCCAACCAATGATCCTCACATGCCCATTCGCCACACTGTGCGCATAGGTAGCCACACTCAGGGCATACCCTATCCATACAAGTGGGTTCACCGTGGCAGTAGTCACTTTGATATGGGTTGGGATGTTTTGCACCACAATCGCACTGATACAGCGGGGCAGGCTCAGCGACAGGGCTATCTAGGTCTGTGGGGAACCTGTCGCATGTTACTTCTTTACTTGACATTGTTATTCCTCTATTCCCAAATCTTTTGTTAAGAATGTACTGGCAAATTCGCCCGCCCGTTTTACGCTGTACATATGGCTATTTTTTTCCGTTGCGACCTCCTCTATATCTATTACAAGCAGACCTACAAGTTTTGTCATTGCCTTTAGGTTTTCAAATCTTACATTGTCTGTGTTTGTTTCACCTGCTGGCAGGATGGGGCCGACAAGTTTTGTTACAACTTCATATGTTACGCTATCTAAATCTATACTCATCTTATTTGCCCTTCGCTGTTATCTTCTTCTGATTCTTCCTCGCACTCTTCCAATATTTGTGAATTTTTCGCTTTGCAGTTTTGACACGTAGTTTGATCTGTCCCATCACCTTTGATATCGTGGAGGTGTACATTCGATTTTGACGTCCATCAACCGCTTAACCCGCCTTGCTGTTTTCTGTTCTGTTACTTCTTTACTTAACATTCGTTATTGCCCTTTGCGATTTTTCTAGGTTGTCTGCAATCATCATGGCAAAATTAGCAATGTCGGCGCATTCTTCAAGTACATTCCTTTGCTTACGCACTGCGTCAACCTCACCTTCAAGATAGTCATCAACTAGCTCGCCTACTTCTTCTAAAAGTCTTCTCAAAAGATAAGCAAACGTACATTTTTCCCATCCAGGTTTATGACAGTTAATCTCTAATTGTTCTTCCATGGTTTCTGCAAACCACTGTACTTCTGGGCTTAGTTCTGTTGCCATTATTCACCTTCGCTGTTATTGTTGGTACTAGCCTACCTACCCCAAATTATAGCTAAGTAATTAACGATGCGCAAAGTCCACCAGGTTGCGAATAGTGAGCCGCCGACAATTAGGATTGCTTTATTCATGTCGTGCATCATTCGCCCTTCGCCTTCGGCGTGTAATCCCGTACAAACTCCCCACCCGGCCCGAAGCGGCAAAGAGGCGGGTCAACAACAGGCTTCAATGATTCTGCCAAGGTTGGCAGTCCCAGCGCCTTTGCTGCGGCGTCCATTACCTTGGTGTTGGCAACCGCTCTGTTTAGGTCTGCTTCGATCTGATCTTTAAGTGGATTCACAGTTAGTACATCCCATATTTTCCCCCTGATCTTGCTCTACTGAACCGATACGGTTAATTTGTATGTTTCGGGCTGCCAGCGCCTCGTCGAGGAGGACCTTAATCATAGCTGCTACCGATTTGCCGTGCTGGGCTGCCAGTTGGGCAACAGCCACATATACCGGCTCGGCTTGGCGATCAAAACTGATTGATATGCAAGTTGACATTTTGTTACGTACTCCTAAGCGATCCTAGTTACCGACTTACAATTACAGTATAATACGATTATGGAGGTTGTCAAGTAAAATTTAGTTTTTTTTATGAAATTTACCCTGCCTCTGCCTAGCGGGCAATAATACCACCGTCTAGATTGCCAGGATAGCTCAAAAACGAACGAGACGGGGGCGCCAGTCAATTATCTCCTCTCCCGGCATGGTCCAGGACCTGCAATCGCGCCACAAGCCTCCTGTGCAGTTTTCTCGCAATTTGTATCGTATATGATACAAATTGCAGGCTATCTTACCTATCTTAACACCCCACAGCTTACCCATCTTAACATGCTGGATAAACTTATCAAGTTTTATCAAGTTTTATCAAGTTAGTAATTTTGCTAACTCTAGTAACCACAAAGACTTAGCCGTATAAGCGCAAAACCTTGTTTCCCACATGGGAAAAAAGGTGAGAAAAACTTAATATTCCGCTTGCATACTGCCGATCTATGGAGTATGATTAATATAGATGAGAAACACAAAAACAACAAAACAAGGAGACAAAGATTATGGGTTACACACATTATTGGTATCGTGAACTGGAACTGGACAAGGACAAATTCACTGCTTTTGTTGCTGACTGCCGCAAGTTGGCAGAAACCCTGCCTATCCCCTTGGGTAATGGGTGCGGCGAAGGCAAGCCAGTCTTTGCCGATGATCTTGTGAGCTTCAACGGCGTAGGCGATGATTCTTGTGAATCTCTTCTTATTGCACCTAGCTTTGAGTCACGTACAAGCCAGAAACCTGAAAACAACAAATGGTTCAGCTTTTGCAAAACCCGCGGCCTCCCATACGATTTAGTAGTCCAATGTTGCCTTATCGCTTTGAAAGAGCATTTCGGCAATGCTGTGACGATTCGCAGCGACGGCGACGCCGGGGAATGGAAAGAAGCCGCCAATAGCTGTCAGACTATCCTCGGTTATGGCCTTACGTTTGAACCTGACAGCGACTAAGCCGTAAAACCCTGCCCGTGCCTCGGCAGTGCGGGCGATAATAACTGAAATGTAACCAATAACCAAGGAGAATGTTATGGGAACAAAGAAGGCAAAAATAACTAAAGCGCATAAATCCTTAAAAGAAGATGCTGTGTTTGTATCAAAATGGGGCAACGCCGAAGATTTTGCAAACCAAGTAATTAGTCTCGAAAAGCTAAAAGACGAATGGTATATAAAAAACATGTTAGCCGGTAGGCTTCACTTTGCCTATGGAACAGAGCTTGTGCATTTTCTTGACGGGCTAGATTTAACCAACAAAGAAGAACTTGTAGATTTCTATAATCAAGTTGTTTCTGCTCCAACAATAAACAAACCCACCCCCTTGGAATCACAAAATGACTAACCATAAACACAAGGAGAATGCCATGTATTACAAAATCTTACTAAACGACAAAGATGTCCAGAGAGTACTCGGCACGCTGATCGAGCAAATCGGACGACTAGAAGAAAAAGACGACCGAGTAGCGGACCGTGTGTCGCTACTAGATTTACGAAAGCGAATACAAGAACAATTTCTCGAACAAAGGAACGTTTAACCAGGCCGCTAACCAAGGAGAATGTCATGGGAATACACCGAACACGCCCCCACATAATAAGACCCGTAGCTCTATCTGACAGCCAACAAGAACTATTTACCGCTTTTTGTGACGAACAAATTGCATGGGCAAAAAGCCAAACAACCCCAAATGATATACGAAAGGGGTGGCAAGTTGGCTACATATCTGCGATAGAGCGAGCGAAGCACAAACTAACCGACTGGGACTACCCAACCGCTAACTGCTAATAATGACTAACCCTAAACTAAGGAGATCGGTCGTGTCACATCCTGGCATAATACGTTATGGCCGTAAATACAAAGTAGGCTCCAAAAGCGTACAGTGTGGGCTAATGGCTATCCACCCGACACGTTACATATTTGACGGCAAATATATATACTATATCAAAGACAGTTATGATTTACGCAACCTACAGAACACACCCGTAATTGATGCAGTTAAGTTGCGACCGGATGGTACTCGACCTAAAACAGAGTTTCCGAAACTACACCGCTTTACCAAAGGGACTGGCTTGCAATATGTTCGGGAAGTTAGCGACTGGATTGACGATGGCTAGCCTCCACCTTAGCAAGGCAGGCGGAATTGTTAGAAATAGCAACCTCTTGTTAATAAACAAGTTGTGACTTATTTGCCCCAAAAGCCTATTTCTAAACCGTTAGTTCTTATTTCTAATTATAACCCAAACACAAGGAGAATGTTATGGAAACACAAAGAATTACAATTACCACAGAACAGAATTACGCGCCAAATTGCTACATAGTCTGCATCGTTGACGATCAAGGCAACTGGAACCCAAAAGATGAACGTCGCACCGTCCTAATAGACTGCGATTTTGACTACCCTTGTGTTGCCTCGGCTTTTGGTTGGGACGGCGATTATGACGATATTGACGGCGCACGTGACTATCTTGATGCTAATCTGGGCAAGATCATCGACGACCTTGGTTACGTCGTGCTCTTTAATGGTGTGCAATGGACTAATCCTAAAGGAGCAAAAACTATGACTGACCAAGAACCAAAACGATTCACCCCACACATCGGGCAGAGAGTTAAGGTTGTAAGGATTATCGACAAAGACGAGTCACAAAGCGGTTGCGTTGGCAAGATCGGAACCATGCAACAACGATGCGACCTACGTCCAGAGGCTGAATGGGACATGTGGCGCGTTGAATTTGAAGATGGCACGCAACACGTCTTTTATAAGCAGGAACTCGAACTGATAAAGGAACCAAAGCAATGACTAACCCCAACCCAGACACCATCCGCGACGCGGTACTCGCCGAGTTAGAGCGCCTTGATTGGAGTCGCTATCAGCTTGTGCAACTGTTGCGGCCTAGCCTAGCTTCCACAATCTATGGTTGGTTGGCAGGTACTCGCCGTGTTGTTGATAGCACCGCCTCGGAGGTATTGGACGTGCTGGACCTAGACATAAAAAACCCCACCGCCTTATGAGCGGTGAGGTCGGCTGGGAGAAGGAAAGGGTACTGTTTGCCCGTGGCTCCCCGGTTAGGTTCCCGTTTGGCCACCTGGCCGGGGCTGGTTTGCACCAGACGGGCTGCTGGCCAGCTATAAGTTAAGGCGGTGGTATCCGCCGTAATAATTCTCTCATATCTTTTTGTAAATCGTCTAACCTCTCGCCGGTATTGCCGCTGCGTTCGTCGCAGAAGCTCTTGTGGACATAGCCGTTGTTTTCGTCAACGTGGACGTTGTTGTTCTCGACGTGGGCAATAACCTTTTTAACGTCTCGCCGTATCAGCCACCAGGCCAAGCCGCCGATGCCTACACCTGCCCCGCCGATAGTTACGCCTGTGGGCACTGAGGTTTGGGCCAGTAGCTCAATTAGATTGCTTATCATATTGCCATTTATCCTCCGGGCAGGTCTGCCCTATGATTTGTACAATGGTTCGGATGCGTTTATCTATCACATCACAGTGCCATCGCTTGCCACAACAGGTCAGCTTTTTCTTAACACGGTGAGTACATTCTGTACACACGCTTGCCCGGTACACCCTTTCAGCTTCTTCCACACTTGGCATAATTTAGTCCACCTCAGCCCACTTGCCCTCTGGGCAGCTTTCTGCATCGGCCCTTATTTTTGCTTCGATACAGCATTTACACTTGGCGCACCAGAGTTTGTCGAATCGTTCTGGCTTGTGGTTGATTGGCAAGTCCCGCGTTTGCAGGTGCAACAGCCGCTTGACGACGTGTTCGCCAAAGCCAGTACCCCATTCAGCCACGCTGAGAAACGTGCGATAATCACACGCCACGCAGATTTCCGCACGCTTGATAACCCAGTCTTCCGGTTCATTGCCTAGTATCTCCTGGGCTATTAGCTTGCCGAAGCCTTGAATAATGTTTTTGAGTTTGCCACAGCCTTTGCAACCATCTGGTTGTTTGCGTTTGATTTTCCCGCTTTCAGCGCATTGTTTCGCCCAATCCAATAAGGATATATTTTCAGGCGGTTTGGGCAGAGGTATCCCAAGTCTGCGTATTTGTGTTAGATAGTTAGTAGGGCGGCATTGCTGGTCACACCATACATCCAGATTTCTTAAATGCACGCCGAATACTACATGGAATTCGCAATCGTCACCGTTACGGTATTTACATATTTCGTTTGACATACGTAATTTTCTTTAGTGTGTTATTATCCAACTAAATGACGCTCCATCTATAAGGCAGCTTCCGTTAGCACAAGGTCCACTTGTTGGATCCCAGCAACCAAAACCTGAACATGAATCATCTGCAACGCCGCCGTTGCAACCAGTAGACAGAGATACAGCACCAAAGCCGGGTATATCAAGGTTCCAGATACAAGGATTGCCTCCAACCGACGGCCCCAAAGCCCACACTCCGTTAATTCCGGCTGCGCAGCCTCCGGGGACAGATACAGTCAGTGTGACTGCTGTAATTGTATCGCAACACTCATCATCTTCACACACGCAGCAATCATCTGGTATTTGCGCTACTAACGCATCGCCGTCCCAGCATACTGTATATGTAGCATCACAGTCAGCGTGATATGTTTCAAGCCGACTATCTCCATCATCCCAACAAGCTGTTAATTCTCGTTCACATACTGGATCGGTGCCAACTAAATTACCACCATCCCAACAAAACTCTATCTCTTGATTTCCCATTTATTAGCACGCAAAACAGGCTTGAATAAAAGCACAATTAATAGTGGCAATAGAGGCATCTATAAGGTCTTGTATTTGACTTATCGGTATTAAAGTTGGATTAACAAAATACCACTTTCCGTTAATATCTAGTGTGACTAATATAATATGGTCGTCAGTTATTATAGGCAGGTAATCATCGGGATCAACGGCCGCGCCGCTTGGCAAAATATAGGCGTTGAAGGCGTCTCCTACTTCTACTCCATCAACATTTAATAACTTAACAGAAATATAACCCGAAGCCCCCGCTGCGTCTCCCGATTGTTGCGTTTTGGCTCGGCGGTTAACGCCAATAGTTCCGCTTCCTATGTGTCCCACCCGCGACTGTAACGGCTGGGGCAGTCCCCGGTGTTCCTGCTGGATTTGCAGCTTCTTTTTTTCGATACGGTCCAGCATCGAATCTAGGCTATCGCTCATGCTTCTACCTCGACTTCGATCTCGTCAATAACCGGCGGGCCGGTACTGTCTGCCTGTACACTTACCCGCATCTCGTTATCGTCCTCGTAGTCCCCGCCGTTAGAAGTCACATAGGTTCGCACAATAAAATCATACCACTGGCCGTCGGTTAGGGCTGCACTTTGCCAGACGAAATTGCGAGCACGTAAATAAGGCTCAGTATCTAATAGCGTCCATGTTCCAGCCACATCATAATATATCTTAAATCCAGTCGGCGGTATCTCTTGATTGGTAGCCCCCAGATATTGCCAGACTAGCTCTACCTTGCCGCCCGCTATTGCCCTGCCAAGTAATCCCGATGGTGGGTTGCCTAGTGGCCCTACCATAGCACCGCTGCTGTCAACTATTATCCGGGTAATCGGTGCCGGGTCGCTTACTCGCCCGCATTTACCTACCGCAACGTGGCGAAACTGCCAATAGTTTTTATAGTTGTTGCCGAAGGCATGGGTGGGTACAGCGTAAGTGGCGCCGGTATATTCAGCCCGGCCTTTTAACACGCGAATATCGTCAACCCAACCACGAATACTTAACCCGCCAAACACATCCACATTATCAGCTACATTAGGAGCGGCCATGACGTTGTTGGCGGTATCTTTCCGGGTACCATTCCAGTATAAATGCCAATCGTCTGAACTATCACGAGTAACGGCCAAGTGATACCAGGTATCTACATCCAGAGCCAAAACAGCGGCCGATACCAACGACACGCTATTGACACCATCGTTCGCGTCGAAATATAGCTTCTCGTTGCCCCCAATAAACAAGTTAATTTCTACCGCCCCGGCATCTTGCATCCATAATGCAATTGCGCCCAACGGTAATGTATCAAACCGAATAAACATTTCAATTGTAAATTCGCCGGTGCCAAAATACCAATCGTCGTTGTCGTTTATAAGCAAGTAGCCATTGGTTACCCCTATGGCTCTGCCGCTAGTTTGGCCAAAGCGAAACTGAGTATCATCTAAAACATAGCTGCCTTGTGCCGTTATAGTATGGGTTCCGGCATACAATGAACTATCGACAATAGTTGCACTTCCATCAACTCCGTCGTGGTGTAACAATAACACACAATCGGTATCGCCAAAGACGGCAGTCAAATCCTGATAGTTTACATTTACCGATGCGTCACCATCGTCATAGGCCGCCCAAGCATTGCGGTAATTCCATTCGTCGTTCTGACCACGATGCACCAGATACCATTCGTCCTCCCATCGCGTCCAGAAATCGCCGTCGAGTAGGCTCTGGGTAGCGTAACGGCCAAGACTGAAATCGCCGTCGGTTAGACTGTTAAAAAATACATCGTCCATCATGGCTACGGGGCGTCCGGGTTACGAGTAATCTCGGTGTCGCTATCGGTCATATCGTTTTTGAAGCTGGGAGTGGTGCCGTCGGTGGCATAGACAACAACGTCACCCGTAGCCTTGTTCTGGATAGCCTTATGGGTTAGCTTCGCCAACGCCAGTCCTCGCACAGTAATTGCTACGGGTTTATATCTATCAATATCCGGTAGTGAGTTAGTGCCGTCAACAATTCCCACCAGGTCCTCAGTAGTTGTCCCCCATGCGCCAACGCCGTCACCAAAGATAATCTCAAACGTGTACCAGCCGGGCGCGTTAGCCGCGTCGATTTCTGTAATGGCTGGAGCAGACGCGATCTTGTCCGTACCGTTTTCGGCGGTAGCCAGGCTATTCCATACCGGCGTTAAGCCCGCTTTGGCAACACCAGCCTTTGAAAAATATACATAATACAGCATCTAAAATGATCCGGTTATCGGTGCACCAGGCAAGGTTTCTTGTGGGTGGGGGCTGTAACGTCGGCCTGCATGTATCGCTCCCATCGGCTGGGCAACGTCATATACATCAGCCATGCCGCCATAGATAATATCAGAATTATAGGGTGTGAAATCGTCACTGCCTGGATTGCCAAAGCGCGGGTTGTCGGTTACATTGCCGCCCCACAAAGTAAAATCGTCAGCAGCGCCGCCATTGTAAGAGCAAGTATATAAACCGCTAAGCGTTCCAGCACTTTGGATAAAGTTTTCACTGCCACTATCTGATACAATAGCATTGATAGCTAATATAACTGAAGCGGCATTGTTAGTTTTTATACCAACAGAATTTTGGCTATAAACAGTGTCCCCTACAGCCAACACATATGCCTCTCCTGTGTCTGCTATAATTCCAGCATCACCCGCAAAAAGACTCCCACAGTTATAAGCAATAGAATTTATACACGCTCCTACATTTCTTGCAAACCTAAATCCTTGACTACCACAATTATAAGCAACACAATTATAAATAAATACTGACCCGCCGGTAATTAACATGCCGGTAGCTTCTACATCATGAAACACGCAATCAATAAAATAAATTCCGCGTGGCTCTGTGCTGGAATTCACACCATGACGTGAATCAGTAAACACACAATTTATAAATAATATATTTTTTACAAAAACACCAGGCCCGTTATCTAATATATATACGGCGCTATTAGTACCGGGGGCGTTATGTGACACATTGGAAAATGTGATATTGCGACAACAGACATTCTTGACGTTGGATATTCGCGTCATGGGCTTGGTATCATTATTAGCATCGAATACCACCATACCGCCATCGCCAATGGTGGTGGTATAACCTTCCAACACTTTCCAAGTGCCAGCAGCAAGATCACCACCAGTGTCGATTGCCAAACATTGATTCGCACCATGATCTTCTTGATCTATTTCATCCCAAACGTAGTCGCCGCCCACGGCTTTAATATTTATTCGGTCACCAGCAACGGTATTATCGACAGCTTTTTGTACAGTTTTCCACGCGTTACCCGCACCCTCAGCGTGTCCGGCATTGCCATCGTTACCTACTGCATGATCTACGTAATGCTCAGCCACCGTCAATTCCTAAATCGTAAACAGGTTTACCTTCTAGCCACACCTTCACCCATTGCTTACCGTCTGTGCGGCCTATATCGAATTCAGCTTTGTCATAAGCAGGGTTTTGATTAAAGTAATTTGCCACTTCGGCTAACTCTGCCACACCAGCCGCCACTTCCATTTCGTGAATTAACAAGCCCTTCATATTAGAAAAAAACGCATCTCCTATGTCTTTTGGCGATACGTTTGACAAACTGGCGGCATCCTGTTTGGTTATATCCCGCACTTGCTCAATGGTATAATCGCCCAAACGGACGGCTAGTTTGAAGTCACAATATATTTGATTGTTTAACAAAGCCCTTGCCTTTATATAGCCGCTGGCGTACGGGTAATCGTTGTGCTACTATCAGTCATATCCAATTTGAAGTCAGCCGTTGCCTGATCTGCTGCGTAAATCTCCACATCGCCTGTAGCTTTGTTTTGTATGCCCTTGTGCACCAGCTTGGCTAATGCCAGACTACGAAGGGTAATTGATACGGGCTTGTAACGATCTATATCCACTAATCCAATGGCAGTGTCGCTATCGCAATCAATAACCCCTAGTAAGTCCGTCTTGTGGGTATCGTCCGAACTTTTCCACGGCCCCGCATCATCACCATATATGACGTTGAATTTATACCAGCCGCCGCCTACCTCAGTAAAGGCGGGGTTATTGGTAGTGACTGCGCCGTTGGAATCGTATAAATATTCCCACGCCAAAACTGCTCCGGTGGCAACTATCCCGGCGTTGGTTACGTGTACATAATATTGCATACTAAAAAGCCCCCGTTATTGGTGCCCCGGATATTCTCTGTGGCAACGGTGTGTTGCGGCGGGCGCCAGTTATGGCCCCACGAATTCCAATGTTACCTCGCTCATCAGGCGTCCCGCCATATAGTACGCCAGAATCGCGCACTGTAAAGTCAGCCCCGGCGGCATCGGCGAATCTAGGAAAGTCATTTGTACTGTTACCCCAATCGGTAATGTTGTCGGGAGCGCCCGTGTTGTGAGAACAGTTATACATTCCCGTTAGCGTTCCAGCTGCTTGCTCAAAGTTTTCTGAACCACTTGAGGATACAACAGTATTTATACACATCCCAGTAGATGAAGCATGATTAACTACTACACCCTCCCAGTTTGCGTCATAAAGAGTACAGTTTATAATAAGCGCGGCAGTTGCGGCGTTAGAGATGTGAATAGGCCTTCCACAATTATAAACTATGGAATTTATGCACGTTAATTGGCCACCTACATGCCGGATACCACCGGAGTCACAATTATACACTTTGCAGTTATAAAACCATATAGAACCTGCAAAGAATGTGCCATCCCAATTGGTATTATGAATAGTACAGTTGATTAAATAGACACCCTTGGCATAATTGTCGCAAGTCAAACCATACCGGCCATCGGTAATAACACAATTTTCAAATATAGTGTTGATACACGTACCTGCCCCATTGTCTAAAAGTATGATACGCTCTGCCACTCGTGATGTATTTTGGAAGGTAATGTTGCGATAACAGGTATTCGATATATCGTCGATGAACATCATTCGTTTGGTATCATTATTAGCATCGAATACCACCATACCGCCATCGCCAATGGTGGTGGTATAACCTTCCAACACTTTCCAAGTGCCAGCAGCAAGGTTACCGCCTCCGCCAACAGCATCCATCATTAAGCAGGTGTTTGCGTCGTGATCATTCTGGTCTGCCTCGTCCCAGACATAATCGCCACCGACGGCTTTTATGTTTATACGATCCCCGGCGCCGGTATTATCAACGGCGTGTTGCACGTGCTCCCACGCATTGCCCGCGCCTTCGCTGGTGCCAAGGTTGCCGTCGGCACCCACGGCATGATCTACATAGTATTCGACAAAAGCCATTTATTGCCTCTTATGCGTCGTAAAGAATACCGAGCAGGTAAAATGCGTTAGTTGCGTCGCCAGCAAAATTCGCCACGGTTGCTTCAATTACCGTGCCCGCTGCATAGCTTTTGCACTTAGTGGGCGTAGTATTAGGGACTGGCATCACGGTGATGGCATCAAATTGGGCGTCCAAATTGTCCATTTGATTAGTTGGCAACCAGTCGGTTGTGGCGCCGTTCTGCCCTATTGTTAAGTCAGTTGAATTAGCGTTGGCATTACAAACGATAATACAATGCGATAAAACACATCGCACATTAGCAGGCACGATATATATCACGGTATCGCCATTGCCAGCAAAAGAAACGTTCGTCGTACTTAAAAGCGTAAGTACATATTTAGCTGAATCAGCCATAGAAAAACTCCTATGTGGTTAAGACGTTGTTTCCTGCACAAAGCACTTCGTTCTCTGCACAAAGAATATCGTTATAAGTCGGATCATTTTCTACGCCGCGAAATATCGGACGACGATCCACGACGTTGGTAATTACCCCGGCAGTATCAGTTACTTCGGCCAGTTTGATATGATCCACGATAGGCCAGCCGTCCCCGTCGATGCCGGAATCCACGGTATTTTCCTCGGTCATCCAGACGTAGGTTGTATCGTCGTGGGTTGGATTAAGCGCCCCGCTGCCTGCGTAGGATTTAACTGTACCCTGCCAGACATAATAGCCCTCCTGTACTTTGAACGTGCCGTCGGCAGACGTATAAGCAAACACGCTTAACGCCGCCCCTGATTCGGTGCGGTTCAATAATCGCCAGAGCATCTGCCGGAACTCTAACAGGTAGTCGGTGTTATTCTCGGTTATTTCCTCGATGCCCTGGCTAATAAACTTTGCCTGTATAGTTGCCAGGCTGGGATATGCGTATGATTGTGCCATTATATATTATCCTATGTATTCAAAACCAAAACATCAGTAACGCTGTTATAACTGGATTTGTTCAAGGCGTGTTTGGGCGTCTTGGGTGTTAAGCAAACGTAAACCTCTACGGTAGCCGGTATGCCAACGTGCGGGTTGCCTGCAACGTCCCATGCCTTAACGCCATATTTGTAATAACCGGGTGAACGCGGCTCTTGTGTGATTGTTATTAACGTCGAGCCGTGGCCCCAAGGGAAGTGTCCCCACGGTAAATGCCCCCAACCCGGCACCCCGCGCGATTCGCCATGACCCCAGCGGTTGAAGCCCCACGATGTATAACCCCAGCCGAAGTAGCCTTTATTGTTCGGGTATAAATAATGCTTAGTACTCTCAGCAGCAGTAACCCAATCTATCGCATCGACACCTACACCGGAATTGTCGTGTAGTCGTACGTAATCGCCAGGTAGGTAATCCACACCTGTGGCAAAATATACCGTGACTATTTTGGTTAGGTAATCCATTAACCGATACGAGAGGTGCGCAGGTCAGCGGTGACAATTTCTGTTTCCGCCAATTCCGGGTTATAGATGATTTGTTCTATCGTGGGGTGCATAGCTACGCCGTCAACATGGCCAAGGCCCAACTCCACTCCTCGCCCCTCAATAGATTCAACGCAATCGCCTACCACAAAGCGAGGCATTGACCACGCGCCGCTTCCTTCTGATAGATGAATTACTGGCAAGGAAAACGAAGCAGAATAAAGCCCTTGGGCGTTAGCACTTAGTAGTCGTTGGTGTTGTTGTTCTAATGGCAGTCGGTCGTTAATCTCGTTGGGAGGCAATTCACCACCCTCAAATTGGCTGGCGGCCTCTCGGTTGCGATACAAGAAATGTTGCGAATAATCATATATGCCATATTGGTCAATCGTTGCACCTGAATCTGCTATATTGCGAATATCCATTAGACGATCATCTAATTGTACCGATGCGGTTATTCGTACTCTTACCTGCCATTCGTCATCTTTGAATTCGCGGCCTTTTTCCTCGTCGCGGTATATCGCAGTCCAAAAGTTACCTTCTTGCCCGTCACTATCATCAGGGCCAGGCTCATATACTGGCCCGGCCTCATTCCAACCGTCAGGTTTTATATCTGCCAGATTTGGCTCGTCGATATAAATACCAAATTCATTAGGCAATACTTTGTATTTGTGAGCCAGTTTATGCCAAGTGGTTCCGCCGTCTAAGCTATACTCAACAAGGTGGCTTATGGAGTTGCCTTCGGCATCTGAAGTTATGGCATCAGAAATAGTACGCGGGGCATACGCCAATTCATCGCGCGACACATCATATATTATAGTGGGAAAAGCAAACGGATCACCACGATCATACAAAGCGCCGGAATAGGTACCGATTTCGTTTAATGCCCATTTGCGACCGGCATAATAACGGAATTCGTCACCGGCAGTATGGAAGCGTGTAAAATACGTATATTCATTAAGGTTAGCGCCTCCGCCAAGAAGGTCTTGCATTTTGTCGCTATATAAATATAGCGGGTCTTCGTCGGTAACATTAAATTGGGTTAAGTCGAAATCTACCCAAGCAGGAACCAATTCTACGGTAATTTCCGATACCACTCGCTCTCCCAACATAGCACTAACGTTTATTACATTTTGCGTATCTTGCATTATATTGCCAGAGCGCACAAGATTGATAGTGTCATCAGCCAACAAATCGGATAAGTCTTCGGTAGGAACATCCCCATTGATTGCTTCTTTGCTGTAATTATCTGGGCAATATAATTTGATTAGTGTTATAGGGTTGTGTGTTCCCCGTTGGCGAACCGTAGCAACGCCAGGCTTATAAAACACGTGCCTCTGTTGTGTCGTTTCTCCCAGCCAATATGTATCCAGCCGATATTTCCAACCAATGCGGTCAGCCAGATACTCTAATGCCTCTGGCACAGTAACAACGCTATCTAAAACGATGTGGGCTGGCTCTAGGTCCCAGTCGGGTTCAGTTAGCCCGGTTGTGTTTTCTGGAATAATCAGCGGGGCATAGCCGTTATATCGTGCTATCCAACCATGCCAGCCAATAATATATTCTACCATGTCCCGGATTTTCCATCGTTGTGGTTCTAGTTCACCAAAGACCGGCACCTCGAAAGTTGTAAAACTGTTACCAAGTCCATCTTCTGACAATGCTAATTCAGGGTCTTTATTGGGCTTATCGTTTTCATTAAATATGCACCGCCTACCATTGGCAAAAAATACATCTTCGCCATTAGGCGTAGGTATCGTGCTGCTCCATGTGCCAGAATAAGCATCTTGGTGATGATAATAACGCCCCCAAACTGGTCCTTGTTTTGCCATTACATATCGCATGTCCTGGGCGAACCAGCCGGAATATTCATGGCCACCACCTTGTTGCCCACCACCTGCAAAACTAGCGGCGCGGGAAGTAATAATGCCAGAAAACAAAATTGTTGCCTGGCCATAAGGAACGTCTGCCTCAATGACACGAATCTCTGTCCCCAAAGACAGCCCGCCTTCGTCGTTCCACCTCGCCTCTTTGCGCTGGCTATATGTTTCATCGCCCTGCTTAATAGATATCTTAGCAGTTGATGGACGGGCGCCGCTGTTTTGCACTACCTCGTCACAGGCGGCAACGGGGTTAGTAAACCAATTACTACCCCCCCATACCTGGACTATCCATTCAGGAGCCTTTGCCATTTTAGTATAATTTCCTGCCAGTAATCACATACCGCACAATAACCTTGCCGTCGGCGGTAGCCATGAACGGGCTAGTCAGCCGAATGCTATCAAGCTCGATATTGAAATAAGCAGCCCCGTCGTGACCGATCAAGGTCCCTTCACCCCAATCGCGAATAGCCTCCTCAATATCTTCCACTAGCGCGTCAACATTATTGCGAGTAGTGTCTTTCAGTATTCCCATAATCTGCAACGGCCAGCCCCGGCCCCCCATTGTAAGTGATTGCACCCCGTCAACGCCAACGAAGCCGGAACGCTTTTTGCTTACCACTTCGCCGTTAAGGATAATCTTGTAGGCACCGGTGCCGAATATGTCAACGCCTTGGAAGGTGTCCGCCATTTTTTACTTGACTTTCTATGAAACAGGGGGTAGGGTTAAGTGTGTACTAAATTCGAGAGAGGCTTGCTTAAGGAGCACGTAAGATGCGTAATACAGTAATAGGGCTTGTGGTAACTTTGAATTTTATAGTCGGCATAGGCGCCTTGTTATATGGTTCTATAGATTGCGGGTCTGCGATTATCTTGCCTGGCGCGATTGGTGCAATTAACACAGGAGTGTATAGTATAACCGGCACAATTTTATACGCAACGACGTGTCAAACAATAATAATTATGTGGCTAATATCTAAGCCTAAACACTAGCGGATATTATTGTTGACCGGCTACTGGCCCGGCATTTTGGGGAGCTTCGCCGCCTTTACCAACATTATAGAAGTTATTTACGTTTACAGAGTTGTTGACGCCGCCCGGCGGCTCCTCAAAATAAGTTGCAGGGCTAACGCCCCCGGCCTGGTCTTGCAAGAGCGCCTGAAGCCGCTCCTCCTCGCTCATTAGCCGCCATTGCCGTCCAGTGCGGAGTTTGTCACGGCTCAGCCACCTTCGCCTTGCCGCTTCTTCGGCCTCTGCCCCCCTGCCGATTATTAACCTTTCTCGAAACTCTTGCGCAATAGGTGTGTCGCGCTGATATTGTTCTTGATATTCTCGCCCTATATCGCGTATGAGTTTTTGTGTTTGTTGTTTGCGGGGAGCCTTTAGTTTTTCAAATAACCGTGAAGCATCAACTATATTTTGGCGGGCTTCTAAGGTACCTAAAAACTGCCTCTGATCTTCTTCTTCAGCGGCGCGCCCAACAGGTCCGGCGGCTTGTCTTAAAAATTCGGTGTCGGGTCTTCCTGCGGCAATAAGTTTTACCGCACCCGCCGCACCCGCCGTGCTATATAATCTTCCTGCTAATAAGTGTCGCTCCGCTGGCGTCATCCCTGCCGCTTGTTTTTGAAACTCTTGGAATATTGCCCCTGGGGTAGCCCCTTCGCCTAACCCAAGCCGCTGGGCTGCCGATTCAGTAGGCAAAGCCAGGGCCTCCAGGGTACTAACGGGCAACGTTCGGGCCTTGCGGCCAGTTAATCCTTGTGCCAGAATACCAAGTTTTGCCATGGATTCTTCTGGTGTCATCTCTAATGACACGGCAGTCGGCTGGAGCCGCCCCATCAACCCGATCATTTCAGCATCGGTTATTTTGAATCGCTCTGCCGACGCGGCGATTTGCCGCCTAAAGGCGCCCTGCCCCTCGGCAGTAGTTACGCCGAAGCCTCCCATAACCCGGATAAGATCGGCCGTCGCCGGGCCGCCATGTCTTGCGGCATAACCAATCGTTTCTCTTCTAGCTTTTGCAAAATCGTCTGGCGTCATCTGCTCAACAAATTGTCGCCGATATTGATCGGCAATGTCTTTAGTTAGAGCAACGCTAGCCCCTGTCTGTGTAGCCAGTAATGCTACATTGCGAGCCACGTTTACTCGCTCTGCTTCACCGACCGCTCCTGTTGATTCTTGTAATGATTCTAATGTTTTGCGATAGGTGAGCACCGCCTGTATGTTCAAGTCGACCTTTGCTTTAACTTCATCTAAAAACTTAATGAACTTGACGCCCGCCAAAACCACAGCGGTTATTGCCGCCGTCAGACCCAGTCTACCGACAAAGGACTGAGCTAGGCCCTCGATGCCTTTGGTAGCTTTTTTGGCACCACCTGCTATATCGTCCCCCATCTTTTTCGTAGCCTTGCCAGTCTCGCGCAGCTTGCGTTTAGCTTTCGCGGTCCCGCGTACGGCAACTTGGAGGTCTATATCATTCTTGCCCGGCATAGTCGGCCCTTAAGTTATCAGAACGGCATTAGCAATAGTCAACGGCGTACCAATAGTATCGCCGTGAACGTAGAAATCCATTGCGTAGCTGGTATAGTTAGCACCAGCGGCAGACGAATTACCCAGTCCTGTAAATACACAATTTGCAATAGTAATAGTTTTGACTGCTGCCCCGGCAGACTGCTTAATCGTAAGAACTAAAGGTGTGACAAGGCTTGTGTCATCTAGCCGGATCAATACAGTCTCAGAATCTTGCACAGTTAGCGTCCCGGTAATTGGTGTGCCTTCGTATAATACATCGACTGCTGTAATGCCCTCATCTCCATCGTGAGATGCAGTTGCTAGTTGCCCGGCCATATTTAGCGTCAATCCCAGGATGTGAGGCATAGCGACACTATGCACAGCATCGGTAATCTCCGTACCACGGGCGGCAGTAAGATCGGGCAAAGCCGCTGCCGCCACTGCCGTATCCCTGGCCCACACATCAATAAACTTGTCCCCCACATCAAATTGACATTCAAAGGCAATAGACATAGTGCCATAGCCTCGATGGGCAAGATTCAGGGTGGCGTTGTGAACATGCACGCCAGTCAAAGTATTCCTGGTGTATGTGTTTTTGGTAGATTCCTTTTCAAAGAATATAATTTCATCGCCAACACCAGCAATTATATTCTGCATCTCTACCCAATCCTGTGTAACCATAGTGCCACGTATAAACTTAGTGGCCCTATCAGTATCCGGCACAGCATTGCCATCAGCAGGCGAGGTTAATATATCATCGTAACCCGCCTGGATATTAGCTGTCATCAGCCCACCGGCGTCAATGCCCACAATGCTAGAATCGCGGGCGTGAAATAATCTTGTATTCGCCATTGTAAACTCCTATTATGCAAAGGTAATAATCTGACCGGGGCTGAATTGTAACGTCCCGCCTTCTTGATGATATGCAGTGACGTCAAAGTTAGCAAAGGTATTTCGCAAGTCAACGCTTCCAGCATATTGCCAAATAGTACTAATTAGCGGGTCGGCGGTAACAGTGTTTAACATGCCGGTAGCGTCCAGTTTACCGCCGTAAATATTAGCCAGAGTAATGACAGGGCTGTGGCTGCAAGTTGCCCCAGAGCCGGTCATTGGCTCCCAACGGAATGTGCCGCCGCTTATATTCAATAGGGCAATATTATCAGAACTAATAATATCTTGATCGACACTAGATGAACCATAGATCAATGTGCCGCCGTAAACATCAATCTGTTCGATACTGCTACTGTGGGTTACAGTGCCACCGTTGATTATTACATCCATCTGGCTGGCGGCTTTGAAGTCTTCGCACAAGTCCATAACTGTAACTGTGCAACTAGTACCCGGCACTACATTAAGTGTGCCTATAGCTGTGCCGGATTCACCACCGTGACCGTCGGCCCCGCCCTTATCTGAATCGCCGTGGATAATAGTAGTGCCGCGCAGAATGTTAAGAATAGTAAATATATGGACGTTGGCACCTGCGTTTAATCTGCTGGATAGATGGACCGTGCCCTTAGTGTTAATCGTACACACTGCAATATCGCCATCCGCCGCCCCGTTAGCAGAACATTGGATTCGATAGGTGCCTGTGCCTCCGATTAACATAGTACCAGCACATTGTATGAGTAGTGGGCTTTGTGACACGCCAGCAGTATATTCCCCGATATCACCAGAGTAAGTATCACGCACCGTCATGCTACCAAGATCGACGGTGTCTTGGTCCATACCTGCCGTTGCCGATTCGCTAGTACGCCCGTCAAATATAACGTCGTCGCCACCCACCGGCACAGCAGCGCCCGTCCAGTTGGCCGCCGTGCTCCAATCATTATCCCCAGCGCTGCCATCCCAATATCTTGTGGCCATAATTGACCCCCCTGTCTATTTGATATGATTTTATTATTCGATACGATCTATACTAAACTTCATTAGTATTGCCGATTGGTTGGGCATGGCCCAAACCACATCGTCGCCTATATATTCGCAATATTCGTTTTGGTCGTCAGTGGTTGCAATGCGCACATTTTGCAAGGCCGTTATTACCAAGTCGCGCAGGCGCGATATGCCAAGTTGCTTTTTGCGAACGTCTGTTCCCGTACCTATTCTAGCCGCCCCGTCCTCAACGTTGCCTGTTATGGTAGTGCCAACGCGGATCGAGAATACCATTCGTTGCAACAAGTCATGGTCACCCTCCCAATTAGCCCGCGTACTACCTTCATATTCAACGTAGGCGAACGGATTGAACCGGCGAAAGCTATCGCCGCTCTTGATTTGAAAGTGCCAATTATCCACACTGCGAAAAACAGTCTTGCCGCCCAGTGTTATCGCTGTTAAGGCAGTCACAATGCCATTCTCTAAATCGGCAACTAGGCCATTGTCATCAGCCATTATCTAATTCCCAGTTTCATTAGCGTTTTTATAACCGCCTGTTTTATAATCTTGACCATTGAAGGTATCTGCTGCTGCATAGTTTCCGGTAGTACCCCACTGGCAGTTATGGTCACTTCTTCTTTGAGTACGAACAGCAAATCAAACGTGCCCTTGCCGGTTTTCTTACCATAAAACAAGGTTTCGTTTTTATTAAAGAAGAAACCCCCGGCCTCCTTTGGTACATCACGCGGGCCGGTGTATCGTGGCACACCACGAGCAGTCAAGCCATCAGCAATAGGTATCGCCAAGAACCTACCCGACTTTGGCGTGATGGTTTTCGTCTCTTTTTTACCCAGCAGCCAGGCGTATGGCTTCACTATTCTTGCACGACCAATACCGACATAGCCAATAAACCTGTCGGCGGAGTCTTTGTATGATGTAATAGCCTGGGTTAAATGGCCGCTGCGCCGTTTGAGATATTGGCCGCCCCCCACGGCCACTTTAACGTGATACTCTGAATCGGTCAGGGCCTTACCCAGCCCATCGGATATAGCGTTGGCTGTTTCGATAGGAGCTTTGCGTAAAGCGAGCTCCAAGGCCCTAAAATTCTTACCTAGTTCAACTTTTATTTCCATACAGGTATAAATTTATATGAGTGTGTAAATTTATAGAAAGGTGTAAATTTATAGGTGGCTATAAACGATACTAATTATCGCGTATAGCGGGCCAGGGTGTCAACAACCTGCGGTAGGAGGTTGACCGGGCTGAACTTGGTTATGGATTGCCCTTGTGCAGATATGGCCGTCAGGCCCACGTCGTCACGCCGCTTAATGTAGAAAACGGTCTGAAGTATAGCCGCCTCCCGCAAATCGCCAGGCATGGCCGTTTCGCCCGCCCCCGCCGTTACCCCCGCCCCTGCGTAGCCCCCGGTATATATCACCCGGATATTGTCAGTGCCGTAGGGGAAATCCTCTGCGATCCCAGCATTGTCTCTGGGACACCAGCCGGAAGGCCAACTGTAACCACCGGCGTAATAAATCACACCCTCGCCAGGTATGAGTCGATAG
>SDBU01000330.1_pt1 | contig 67409 bp, 69 predicted proteins | sample 2277071 | NCBI WGS metagenome assembly SDBU01 (sample SAMN10397929, study PRJNA504765) | marine sediment metagenome | isolation source: marine sediment core GS08_GC12, 126 cmbsf | place: Arctic Ocean: Gakkel Ridge, Loki's castle | collected 2008 | reverse complement strand
ATCGGGCCGAATCCCTTTCGTTCCTGGCCGATCTGGGCTTCACGGTCGAAATCGTACCGGAACACATCAGCGTCAAAGAGGCCGTCTTCCCCTTCATCAAGTTCCCCGGCGTAGATTCCCTCCTGGGGCCCGAGATGAGGTCCACCGGCGAGGTCATGGGCATAAGCGATAAATTCGGACTCGCTTATGCCAAGGCCCAGCTCGCAGCCGGGATGGAACTGCCCCTGGAAGGCACCGCCCTTCTATCCATAAAAGACGGGGACAAGGATGCCGTACTTCCCGTTGCCGAAAAACTGGATGCCATGGGCTTCCGGATACTGGCCACGGGTGGTACCCGGGATTACCTGGTGGAGCGGGGCATCCCGGTTGATTTCGTCAGGAAAGTAAGGGAAGGTAGACCACACGTGGTGGACGCCATTATCAACAGGGAGGTCCACATAGTCATCAATACGGTCGAGGGGGTTCAATCCATTGCTGATTCCTATACGATACGCAGGTCTGCTGTCGACCAGAACCTGGCGTACTTCACCACTGTCGCCGGTGCAAAGGCAGTGGTACTGGGCATCGAGGCCCTCCGGAGGAAAGATTGGGACGTAAAACCGCTGCAGGATTTCTATCCATCCTGATAGCCGCCCTGATCACGGGCCTTCCCGCCTGCCGGTCAAGCAAGGGCCAGACACCCGATCCCGGATCTTATTTCCGGACAGATCAAGAGAACACGATCCGGACCCGGACCCTGGGTATCTATTCAAATACTCTTAGAATAGGCACCTACAGCATAGAGAGAGCAGAGGGCGTGTGGTCCGGGTTCGCGGAAGGCCCCGCCGTGCGCCAGACCGAGAACCTGGATATGAGGCTCTCCTTCATGGGTGAGGAGATGGTCCTCAAGACACATCAGAAATCCTACATCCGGCCTGACCTGATCCTTCTGGGCAACACGAGCACCATCGATTTCGGCGGCGGGAAGTGGGACACTAAATGGCTCCTGACAGGGGATGGGATCTACCAAAAAGAAGAGCTCATGGGCAGGAGTTTCAGGAGCATAAAGGTAACAGTCCCGGAAGGGGCCATCACCACCGAGGCCCTTTCCCTGTATATATCTGGTCTTAATGAGATGGAGAATGATGAACTGGAAGTGAACCTTTTCAACCTCACTTTGGCAAGGCCGGTACCCGTGAAGATAAAATACAGGGGCGTGGAGGACGGATTGAAGCACTTCTCCCTTTCCATGTGGGGGATGGAGGAAGATGTATGGATCGATGAGCACGATATGGTGGCAAAAGAGACCATGCCGTGGGGGCTGCAGGCACGGGAACCGGGGGATCGAGAAGTCGCCGGCGCCCTTTCCCTGGAGAATATCTTTACGCAGACAGCCGTTTCCACTGAGGGGATTCCGGACAGATTTGCCGGTCAGGAGTCTGCCATAATCGTCATCGATGGGCTGGCAAGCCGGCCCCCATCGGATGCGTGGCAGGAGGTCAGGGCCGATGGTAAAAGATTTAAGGTAGTACTCAAAAAGCCGGTAATCCCCCTTCCCGGTAAAAGATCATCGGGTACCGTGCCCGTGGGGGGGGACGGTTTCGGGTTGAACATGGGGTCTGTCAGGATACAGGAGCTTGCCCGCGAGATAACTCACGACATTGAGGATCCCTGGGAAAAGGCCGAGGCCATCGGAAAGTGGGTATACAACAATCTCGGCAAGAGCATGCATGAGAGTTTCTCCGCCCTGGAGGCCTTGGAGGCGGGGGAGGGGGAATGTCAGGCCCATAGCCTTCTGACTATGGCTCTTTTGAGGGTTTCGGGAATACCTGCGCGCTTTGCCTACGGCGTGGTATACATGCCGAACCGGGGCCACTACCTCTTCCACACCTGGGTACAGGTTCATGTGGGCGAGTGGATACCCATGGACCCCACCCTGGGGTTTTTTCCCGCGGGGGTAGACCACCTGACCCTGGCTGCCGGAGAATATATGGACCAGTTCCAGTTATTCCCCTATATTCAGGGGGGGACGAGGTGGCGGATTACGTACCAGGGTGGAAATTAGTCAATGTATATTAAAGGAGTTCCGGCAAAAGCCAGTCCTTTAATAAATAGGGGGAATTGTGAGTAACTGTATCGACAAGCAACAGATAAAGTCCCTCGTAGAGGCAAAAGTTGCAGTTAACGATGATGCGGCGGACGGCCATATGAAGCTGGAACTTCATTTTCCCGCGGACGAAAACGCGCGGCCTGTCCCCGGGCAGTTCATAATGCTGCGGGTTCATGAGGGGTCAGACCCCCTTCTGGCAAGGCCCCTGGGCATAGCGGGGTATTCAGAGGAAAACGACATTGCCCGCATTGAGATCTTCTATCGCATCGTGGGGAGAGGAACGAGGGAGATGTCAAAGTGGCTCGCAGGACATAGTGTTAAATTCCTGGGCCCCCTGGGGAACGGTTTCGACTTACCCCCCGCAGGCAGCCGGAGCCTCCTGATAGCAGGGGGAATCGGGCTGCCGCCTCTCCTTGCCCTTGTCAGGGAGATGGCCGCCCTGGGCAGGAAGGGCGAGCTGACGGTCCTTTACGGTGGAAGGAGTCTGGCGAGGATGGTGGGGATGGATGTCCTTGAAGGCCTGGGGATAGAGGTGCAGACCTGTACCGAGGACGGCAGCTGTGGCCGACAGGGAATAGTAACGGGACTGCTATCCAAATACGAGAACACAAAGGGCTCACACCTCTTCGTATGCGGCCCCAACTCCATGATGTTGGCCGTTCATGAAGCCTGTAACAGCCTGTCAGAAACTTCCCAGTACAGCCTGGAGTCAAGGATGGCCTGCGGGTTCGGGGTATGCTCTGGCTGTGCGGTAACCGTTGAACGGGGCGATGGAAGGGAGTATCAAAGGGCGTGTCGGGAGGGTCCGGTCTTCTCGGGCAGTGACCTGGTATCTGATTCCTTTCCGGATAGCCTGTAGGCTGGAGATGCCATGGATAATGGTTTAAAAGCGAAAAATCTCGATCTTTCAGTGGACCTGGGCAGGGGCCTTGCCCTGAAAAACCCCGTTATGACCGCATCGGGTACCTTTGCCTACGGAGAAGAGGCATCAAAATACTTCGACATCTCCCTTCTGGGGGCTATTGTCGTGAAAGGGATATCCCTGGAACCCCGCCAGGGGAACCCCCCTCCCCGGATAGTGGAGACCCCCTCCGGGATGCTCAACTCCATCGGTCTTCAGAATGTAGGGGTAGACTTGTTCCTTTCGGAAAAACTCCCGTTTCTGGGGGAAAGGGGCGCCACCGTTGTCGTTAACATCCTGGGAAGCTCTACTGAGGAGTACCTGAGGGTTGCCGAGCTGCTGAGTCCGGACAGCCGGATCAGCGCCCTGGAGGTGAATATCTCCTGTCCCAACGTGAAGGAGGGGGGAGTTCAATTCGGGATGAACCCCGACATGGCATCGGGGCTCATCAGTTCCTTGAGGGAAACTACGGACCTTCACCTCATGGTCAAACTCACCCCGAATTGCGGGGATATTACCGGCATGGCCAGGGCTGTTGAGGATGCGGGCGCCGATTCACTTTCGCTGATCAACACCATAACCGGCATGGTAATAGACGTTGGGAAAAAGAAACCGGTGCTTGGTTCGGTAGTAGGGGGGCTTTCCGGGCCGGCTATAAGGCCAGTGGCCCTCAGGATGGTCTACGAGGCCGCTGGGGCCGTTGATATCCCTGTCGTGGGAATTGGAGGGATATCGGAAACCGACGACGCTCTTCAATTTCTAATAGCGGGTGCTGCCGCTGTTCAGGTAGGGACCGCGACATTCCTCGATCCCAGTGCGCCTCTGAGCATACTTGAGGGGATAAGATCCTATATGATTGATGGAGGACTGTCCGACCTTTCGGATATCGTTAACACCCTTGTTCTTTATTAATCAACTTGGTTCATCTCCTAATTAGTTGTTGGTAATATACAATATACCAATACATAAAACCCGTTACCTTCCCCAACAAATTGGACCATTCAAAACTGCTCTTTGCTCTGACACCAAGGGGGAAAGGGGAGAACGGTTCAGCCACTGACTCTGAATGGCTTGTCGTGGCCCGGGATCACCCAGTTGGCTATATCGGTGATCATGACCATGCTCTGGAGGCTGACGCTGCTGTTGTAGGAAATTGCGGGCGGCACTCCCTTGAGGAAGTTCGCTTCCGTTGGCACTGCGTCGCCCGCGGCAATCACAGTTTCAGTGGGCCCCGCGAAATCCGAGTTGACATCCTTTATCACGACACTGATGGAGTCCCTGGTGTGTCCTGGAGTGCGGATGATGTAGACGTTAGAGTTCAGCTCCACACGGTGCCTGGGCAGCGGGAAGGAACCGGCCGGAGTTACCTGGATCTTGCCGGCCATTTCCTCCAGCCCCATATATCCGCAGATGATCCTGGCTTTTGTGAAGAGCCGGTTCTCGCCAGCATGGTCCTTGTGATCGTGGGTATTGACCACCATATCCACATCGTCAGGCTTCAGATTCGCCTTCTCCAAACCTTCCAGAATACTGTCGCCGTCCCCGGGAGATCCCGTGTCGATGATAATATTCATCCGTACCGTACAGACCAGGGTCACGGATGACCTGGCTTCAAGGATTGTGCCGTTCGGGGTCCTGCGAAGAAAACCGGGTCGGAGTGTATGGAGGCTCGGGATCATGGATGTCATTTCAGCCCCCCTCGTGCAACTATCCCGTGCGACCATTACCACCTCGGGAAAACGGGATCATCATGCCCTCAAACACAACTCAAAGATTTCCTCTCTGAGCCTCGACAGCTCCAGATTTGAGTGTTCCCTCGGCCTCGGGATATCAATGTCAAAGATGTCCATGATCCTGGACGGCCGGTTGGACATAACCATGACCCGGTCCCCCAGGTATATGGCTTCGCTCACGTTGTGAGTGACGAAAATAACAGTTATCTGCCTCTGCTCACAGATATCGAGGAGGAAGTTCTGCATCTCCATCCTCGATTGGCTGTCAAGGGAACCGAACGGTTCATCCATCAGCACCACCTCGGGATTGGCGATGAGAGTCCGGGCGATGGCGACCCTCTGCTTCATCCCACCCGACAGCATCTTCGGGTATGTGTTCTCGAAACCTTCCAGTCCGAACTCCCGCACGTATTTCAGGGCCTTCTCGCGTCTGTTGGCCTTGGGGACGCCGCTGATTTCCAGCCCCATCTCGATGTTCTGGAGAGCAGTTCTCCAGGGGAAGAGGGCGAACTCCTGAAACACCAGCCCCACCCGCCGGTCGTTGTCCGTTATGGCGTCACCGTTGAGGAGGACCTGCCCCTCCGAGGCCTTCTCCAGACCGGCTATTATCCTCAGCAGGGTGGTTTTGCCGCAGCCGCTGGGGCCGACGATGGAGAAGAACTGCCCGCTTTCGATACTGCAGTCGAAGTTGTCAAGAACCGGCACCTGCCTGAGGGAACCGTTCTCGGGGAAGGTTTTCGTTAACTTGAACAATTTCAGACTCACCGCCATATCAATACCCTGCCCTCTATCGCCATCTGATCAGACTTTTTTCCAATAGCCGCAGAGATCCGTCGAGGAGAAACCCCGCGACACCGATGAAGAACATCCCGGCGAGGATCATGTCTGGACGTTGAATGTCCCTCGCCGTCATTATCATGTAACCCAGTCCGTACCCCTGCTTGACCCCCGAGAACTCGGCCGCAACCAGGGTCATCCAGCCGAGGCCCAGTCCGATCCTCATGCCGGTGATAATGGAGGGTATGGAACCGGGTATTAGCACCTTGAAAACGATGTCCCTGGGCTTTCCGTTGAGCGTCCTCACCGCCTCGATGAGCAGAGGGTCCACCGCCCTGACGCCCGCGCAGGTGTTGAGCAGGATCGGGAAGAATGCCCCCAGAAAGATGATGAAGGCTGCGGATTTGATGCCGATGCCGAACCAGAGGATGGCGATGGGTATCCACGCCAGAGGTGGTATGGGCCGCAGCAGCTCGATGAACGGTTCCACCAGGAAGCGAACCCGCCTGGACCAGCCCATTGTTATCCCGAGGGGTATTCCCACCATGGCCGCCACGGAGTAGCCCAGGAAGACCCTCTCGAGGCTGTACAGGGCATGCGTATGCAGCAGGTGCTCCGGAGGAAGGCCCACCACGATGAGGTCCCTCAGGCTGACAACCACCTGAAGGGGCGATGGCAGCTTGTAGGGTGGAATCTCCCCCACCGTTGTGGCGATCTGCCAGACGGCGATGGCTATGAGGGGCGGAATGAACCGTTTTCCTCTCATCTGGTCTCTATCTTGTCCACGAGCTCTCCGACAATGAGATCGGAGACGAAGGCGGCAGGGTCGTCGACGGTAATGTATCCCAGGTCCGACAGGAAGCGCACGTATTCCATCTCCCCCTCCACGCTGGGAACGTAGGTGTAAGTTACTGACTGGAGGGCCCGCCGGACGGAGGCTTCGTCCATGCCGGTGTACTTGACGCCGATGCGGACCGCCTCCTCGGGGTGGTCACCGATATACCTGGTAGCCCTGACGTGGGCCCTGAGAACCTTTTTCACTTTTTCAGGGTCGGACTTGAGATAGGCCGAGTCAGTGACCAGCACGCAGCAGGGGTGGTTGGCCCAGATGTCGTTGGATGTGGCCAGGTTCCTGCCCACTCCGCTCTCGAATGCCTTGGCCGGGTACGGCTCCCAGGCGATGAAGGCGTCGATCTGGCCCGTTCGCAGCGCATTTATCATCTCGGGAGGCTTCATGATGAGGATGTTGACGCTCGAGGGTTCGATCCCGGCTTGCACGAGCGCCTTCTTCATGAGAAAATCCTGGACGGTGGCGTGGCCGGGCACCCCGACGGTCTTCCCTTTCAGATCTGAAACCCGCTTTATCGCTTCCTGCCCAGATGATACGACCAGGGCCGAACCCTCGGTGTTGACCTGGGCTATGATCTTCACGTCGGCGGTCCCGTTAGCGGCGGCGAAGGTGGTGGGTGCCTCCCCCACATACGCCATATCCAGGGCCCCGGCGATAAAGGCGCTCATCACCTCCGGCCCCGCCCTGAATATTCCTGCTATCTCCACCTCAACATCCTCTTGCTGGAAAAACCCCTTTTCCAGGGCGACCCAGAGGGCAAGGTGGTGGATGTCGTTCTGAAGGTAAGCCATTCGAATGGGTTTATCACCAGGCTTCCCTTCCAAAGAGGTCTTGTCCCGGGTCAGCAACAGGACACCCATGACAGCAATTACTGCGAAAATGGTTAAAAGGATTTTTCTCATTGTATTTCCTAACTCTGATGTTGTCAGGTAACTGGTTATCCACCCGAATCGATCTGTCTCCTTCCCGGAAACGAACTGATCAATCCAGGCTTCAGGTTAAATCCGTCCCAGGTGTCAGCAGCAGGACTTCGCCCTTCCGGTTCCACGGCCGTTTAAGACCCCTGGACCCCAGACCACGATTGATCATGGAAAGGTCGGCGCTCCTCGGATGAAGCTCATAGCCTGCCTCTTCCCATGTTCGAGCCACAGCCTTCTGATCCGCACACGTCTCTGTAATAAGGGCATAGACAGTGGAACGAGAAGCCATACAGGATCTGAACAGGGACGACACCTTCTCCGGCGGCAGATAGTCTAAAATATTACTCATGTAGACGAAATCATGCCGGCGTTCCGTCTCCTCGAGATAGTCCTGAATATCCCCATGAAATACCTCTACCAATTCACCGGCCGCCCTTGCTCTTGTAAAAGCTTCATGCTCGAAGAAGAACCTGATCCGGAAGAGTTTTTCCATCGCTCCGAGGACCTGGTCCTCACGGTAAAAGCGATCCGCAACTTTGATAAAATGATCCCGCAAAATCGGATAGACTTCCGCTGAGAACCACTCCCTCAACTGTCCCGGTGAATCACACCGGTTCAGGGCTTTTAGAATCTCGCCGAAATATTCCACCTGGAACCTGGAGACGTCAACGTACACCGCCCCGGTATCCTCAGGAAGAGTCCTGGCAACCTCCAGCAGCAGCAATCCCGATCCACCGACGAACACCGGAAGCCGGGGCGCTTCCTTCATCATGCCCATCGCCTCACTGACCACATGGGCATCCTCATTAGGAAGGAAAAAGCGGCTCTTCCGCCCCCACGATGGTTGAACATCGTTCATCTCCCGGAAAACCCTGTAAACGGCTCTTCCGACCAGTCCCACAGAATCTCCGTTTCACCATCCCTGGACAGAAAAACCCGGGAGCCACTGCAGAAGAATCCAACATCCCTCATTTGCAGGGAACGACCTTCAAACAGTTCCGATACGGCTCCCCATCTGTTCTCATCCACGGCGAGGAGAAACCCGTAGGAAAAGTACGCCACCAGCCATCTGCCTGGATCAATTCCCTCTGGAATAGGAACACTGTCCAGTTCTAGATACCCTCCGAGACCTGAAGCTTCAGCGAACATCAGAACAGTGCCGGCGATGCCGGCCATGCTGATATCCTTTCCTGCGTGTACCAGCCCGGATTCGGCGGCCTGGGGAAGGAGTTCGAGATCGCCCACGTGATCCTGGGCGCTCCGGCCCGGAATTGAGTTCCAGAATCCCAGGTCGTCCAGCCATACGCCTTCAGGGTTATATACGAGTGCGATTCTGTCTCCCGGGTGGGCATCGAAACTGGTGATCAATCGTCTGGCTCTGCCGAGGATCGTCAGGGAAGCTGATACTCCTCCATCCGTGGTCAGCGTATGGCCGCCAACTATCGGGACCTGAAATCGCGTTGAGAAGTCCCGCATGCCTCGCAGGATCTCACGAGAGATCTTTGGGTCCTTGCTACCGATGACATCGACCATGGCAACCGGGCGTCCTCCCATCGAGTAGATATCATTGACATTTGCCAGGACAGCGCTTCTTCCGGCCATGAATGGATCAAATTCTACCAGAGAGGGAACGATCCCCTCGGTAGCCAGGAGGAGGTAACCATCGCCATCGGGAATTGCGGCGGCATCGTCTCCGTTGAGGATTCGGGGATTCAGGGAGTCCTGATCATTCTGGCCCACAACAGCACCGATGGATCGCTTCTGAGCAAACTGTTCGGAACCGCGCAGGTCCTTCACCAGACTTGACAGGTCGAGCCGACTCAATGGCCTATCTCAAGAATTGAGGAAAGCCCCATGGACATCCCGGCAAACGTATCCACTCCGCTTGAATGTCCCAGATTGAGCAGCCTGTTCGTCGCATTCTTCACAGCATGGAGATCGCCGAGATGAAAGGAAACGAGCCAATCGGACACGTCCTCTGACACCAGGCCTTCGGCGGCTGACAGGATGTTCTGGGCTGAGAAAACCGATGTCCTTCCCTCTGCCTTCGATGCCAGAGCGGAAAGGAGATCCAGCTCAGGACCCGGTCCTTTGCTGGCGCGGTGGAAGCGCAGTGCCGCCACCAGACCGACCAGAAAATCGTCTCCCGAGGGTGTCAGGCCCTCCCCAACTCCCGCCAGTTCGACGGCACTGGTCGCCATCGCTGGCCAATCTTCCCTGCGTATAGTCTCCATTACCCTGTCCAGAACAGGGAGCACAGCCTGGGTGATTATCCCGTGCAGGGGGGTCGTGATCACAAAGGAATGAAACCCGTCCTTGAAGGAGGCGGTGGCCATCAATCGGCGCGCCTCCTGGAGGCAGGAAAACATGGACGCGGTTTCAGCCATGCTGTCGACACACATCCGCGGCTCGAATATCTCCATGGCACTAAGGTCTTCCCGGTAAAGGTCCGGGATAACGATCTCCTCTGGTGTCAGATTGAACCTTAATTCCTCACGTATCCCGGTGGGGAAATGAGGTGTTCTGATGGTAAACGGGTGGTTGGGAATCTCCAGCGTTCCAAGGGTGATGATGGCGTCATCGGATTTCAGATGCGCTGATCTCTCAAAGACCGCTAGCACATGGCCTGTGACGCCGGAACGTGCTCTCTGAACGACAGCACAGCCAACTACCCCGGTCATAGCCTCAATCTGCCACCGACTGCAGGAGGAGATCCTCGACCCCCAACAGTTCCAATGGAGCATCCATCCTTTCGATGGATTGGGAAAAGCTCGTCTGGCAGAAAGGGCACATGGTCACCAGCGTGTCGGCACCTGTTTCAATTGCCTCCATCACCCTCCTGTCTGCAACCTCATCAGCTATTTCCGGGTAGTTGGCCTTAACGCCTCCACCGGCACCGCAGCATCGCGCATCTTCCATGGTACTCTCCATCTCCAGAAGTGTCAGGCCTGGAATGGCTTTAAGAATCTCTCTGGGCTCATGAAAAATGCCCTGGGAACGCCCCAAATGACACGGATCATGATAGGTTACTTTCCTGTCGATCACTTTGGTCGGTCTGATCTCGCCTTTACGTATCAGATCAACGTAAATTTCTGAAAAATGCTTGACCTTAAAGGTCCACTCCTTGCCCAGGATCTTGGCATACTTGGGATAATCGGCTTTCAGGGTTTTCGAACAGCCGCCGCAGGGAGTGACGATCTCCTTCACGCCCAGCTTGTGAAACAGATCGATGTTGGTCTCTATTAATCGCATCGCCGTTTCCAACTGGCCTGTTCTCAGGATCGGACTGCCGCAGCAGACCTCGTCGCTGCCCGCGTAGGCATAGGAGATTCCCTGTCGCTGGAGAATGTCCACCCCTGACTGAAGCATGAACGGCATTTTGTAAGAGGCCGTGCATCCTCCGAAGACCATCAGGTCGGCCTCGCCCGCTGGCCGGTGATCCGGAAGCATCCATTGGTGTCTCTCCTCAGTGGGCTCACCGTAAGGGTTGCTGTAGGTGTCTACGTTTTCCCGGAGTTTCAGATGCATCGGCATGGGCCCAATGCCCTGCTCCACCGACTTCGCCCGTAGCGCTTCCCAGAGGTGAACCAGAGGGATGTCCGTCTGGCAGACCTCCTCACACCTCTCGCAGGTTGTACATTGGTAGAGGCGGTCCACCCAATCGGGCGTCAGCTTCTTCTTTCCCTCCAACACCTGTTTGATGTAATGCACCTTCGCGCGGGGGGAAAATGCCTCGAACCCGCCCCCAAATGGATGGGTGGTGCACGCCGGCTTGCAGAATCCGCACCGGGCACATGTGTCAACAGAGAAACGAAGTTCCCTGGAGATATCAGCCTTTGCTCGGGAGGCGATCTTGTCTTTTGACATCGTCCTAGTTATCCATCCTTTCCCCGGAAGAGCGCTTGAACACCAGGGCCTTTGACAAGGGTGACACGATCCTGGAGGAGAGATCGATCAATGAGCTGACATTAACAAATGGGAGAAATTTCATCTTTGGGGAGATGATCTTGCCCGGATTGAGGAGTCCGGCAGGATCGATCCTTCTTTTTTCCTCCATGAGAGCGTTATACTTTTCCTCTCCGAAAATCCGGCGGGAACTGGAAGCGAACCATAGACCTGCAGTGTAGATGGACCCTCCGTACCGTTCCGCTATGCGGATGGGCCTAAGAGCCTTCGCCATCCTGAGTTGATAGAGAAACCTGTTGGCATCGTCGAGCATATAAACCAGAACCGCCATCTTTTTATCGTGAACGATCAAGGCCTCCATGCCCAGAAGCTCTTTTGAGAGATCCTCTTCGATCTCTTTCCAGACTTTCCGGAAATTCTCAACCCGAAGGTAAAATTCGCTGACCAGGAGCGAGGGACCCAGCTTTTTTATGCGCATGGGATAAAACCGATCTTCCCATAAGTGTTTCGCGACGGCCTCGTCAAGGATCACTCCTTCATGCCGTGCGGCGATCTCGGTCAACCTGGCCCCGTTGGCGGAGCCCCCTGAAAAGACGACGATCGCCAGGAACGAGTCCTCCGGGACCAACTCCTCCTCGCCCATATCTTTCCTCATCCTCACGTATCCGGGTGAGTGGAGGATGACGGTATAGGGACGCAGTTCGTCGCAGGTGGCCATGGCGAATCCCTCAACAGCGTCGGCATCAGGCAGAGCGACGGCATGAGGCCTCATATCCTCGGCCTTTCTGCATTGAAGCCTCAGCCGGGTGATGACACCCAGGATGCCACAGGTCTGGTAGTGTTGGGCCAGATCCTCGCCGGAAAGGGTCTTCAACTGGCCGTCCAATCCCACCACATCTATTTCCAGCACCACGTCCAGAATGCTGCCGTAAAGAAGACTGCCCAGACCTACGCCTCCCATGGCGAACCAGCCACCGACGGTAGAGGAAGGCGCGCTGGTCGGAACGATACAGTTGTCCAGGCCAATCTTATGCAACTCATGGGAAAGCTGCTTCCAGACAACACCAGGTTCCACATCCACTGTCTGGTTCTCCTCGTCTACGCAGATGATACGGGTCATTTCGGCAAGGTCGAGGAGAATTCCCTTCCGGGTTGGGATGGCCCCTCCGTACCCGGAACTCGCCTGTCCCCTTGGAGTTACAGGTATCCGGAATTTCCCGGCAGTGACCAGGGTCTCTCTTACATCTTCTGCTGAACGGGCAATTACCACAGCCTCTGGAACGTTGTCGATAAGAGACATGACCAATGACGGCATCTCGGCGATGTCGTGGTCGTAGGCGGAAAGGATCTCACTGTCGAAGGAGACCTTCTCCATCAGCTTTTTCTCAAGAAGTTCCCGGGCCCTCTGGTCCATCATCTCTCCTCAACAGTTCTTCCATATCCGGCGGTTCGACTCCGGCTGGCTGCATCCAGATTCCAACTCAACGTGCCGAAAGGACGACATCCATGGCGGCACGGGCCGCCTCGGCGTTGGTCCCAAAGAGGAAAACGCCGGCCTCTCTCAATTTGTTTTCCTGTCCATCCAAAGATTGCGGGTCTTGTGTAGTGCCGCATACATGGGCCAGGACGACAGGACCATCTTTACCGTTACCCGACCTGGCTTCATCCAGGGCGGACACAATATCACCCGCTGGATCGGCATTGGACCCATATCCCAATACCACATCCAGGAGAATAACCCGGGTTCGTGGGCTTGTATAGGCTTCGATGAAATATTCCTGACGCAGGGTTGAATCAATCATGGGATGAGGGCGGCCCCGGGTGAATTCGTCATCCCCCAGATCAAGACAGTAATTTCCCTGCCGAATGTTTTTCCTCATGCGCTTTTTGCCATTCCCGATATTTGAGCCAACCTTCAGAACACCTTCGAAGATCAGAAGGGCTTCGTAACAAAGGGTGCCTCCTGAAAAGAGCCCATTCAGGTATTTTCTGGACTTCGGCATCGAATCTATCCGCTCCGCCAGTCCAGTGGGGAGGGCCGTTACCGGCCTATCCTGACCCATGGCGAGGAAGGCCGCCTCTTCAAGCGTGTTTACGAATGTCAGACTCCCCCCGGTTTTGGGCAATTTCCCGGTACCGAGCAGGCACACCACCACCGGCAGACCACTTTTCCTGGCTTCCCTCAAAACCCGCCTCGTCGAATTAGGCGCTCCGGGTTTTCCGATAAGGACCAGTGATCGTGTCGAGGGATCTTCCGAAAGCTTCCTGATGGCCGTCGCCATCATTTTTGCACCGATCTGTTCGTTCAGATCGCGGCCGCCCACACCGATGGCGTGGGAGATACCGCCTCCCAGCCGGTGGATGAGACATGTAACCTCCTGGATCCCGGTTCCCGAAGCCCCGACGATGCCCACTCCTCCCCGCCGCACTACATTGGCAAAAGCGAACGGAACACCGTTGATGATAGCGGTGCCGCAGTCAGGCCCCATCATCAGCAGACCTTTCCTGATAGCCATTTCCTTCAGGAAAAGTTCATCCTCAATGGAGACATTGTCGGAAAAGAGCATGACGTTGAGGCCCCGCTCGAGAGCCGTCATGACTTCCAGTTTGGCGAACTCACCGGGGATAGAGATCAGGGTGAAGTTAGCCCCCGGCAGTTCATCCATTGCCTCGTCGAGTGACTGGGCATCTCTTTGTCGGGAAGCACCCTGGGCGGTATCCAGCAGCAGCCTGTCCACCTCATTCAGGGCAATATCGAATTTATCTTTGGAGACGGCATCGATACAGATAACCAGATCGTTTGGGGAAGCGGAATCCACATCCTGGTTATAGAGACCGAGATCTCTCAGGATCTTTTTGTTACCCTCAGTTCCCAGAAGCGCCAGGACCTTTTTAATCCCATCCGGGGAGCTGGCCTCCCTGGAAATTTTCATCAGCCTAACCGAGTCGTGGTACTGGTTTCTTCTTATAGTCGCCCTGAAAACCATTGCCTGATCCTGTTAATCGTCAAGTGGATCATCGCTGACGATCCTGGTGCAAGATCCATGATTCAGAGCATCCAGGACATTCCGCTCACCGGTTATGATGACTTCTTTTCCTCCCCTTTCGACAAATTCAACAGCCGCTTCGATCTTGGGGCCCATGCTGCCTGGCGGAAACTGGCCCTCTTCCAGCCAGGCTTTAGCTTCATCAACTCTCATGACGTCCACTTCCCGTTGAGTCGGCTTCCCAAAATCCACGCAGACCTTGTTCACCCCCGTCAGGATCATGAAAAGTTCCGCTCCTAGATTGTAGGCGAGGAGGGAAGCGGTGAAATCCTTGTCGATGACCCCCTCCGTGCCCATTACCTCACCTGTCTTGTAGTTGACAGGGATCCCCCCACCGCCGCAGGCTATGACTACTACCCCGCTTTCGATCAGCTGTTTGATCACGTTCAGCGCCATGATCTTCCGCGGGCGGGGGGAATAGACGACCCTGCGATAACCGCGGTTGGAATCCTCCACGATATGCCATCCTTTTTCTTTCATCAATTCCTCGGCTCTCTCCTTGGTGTAGAAAGGCCCGATGGGTTTCGTGGGCTTCTGGTAGGCGGGATCGTTCTCATCCACAACAACCTGTGTCAGAATGGCGATTACCTCCTTCTGAAGACGTTCCTCCTCCAGAACCGATCGCATGCTGATGAGCAGCATGTGTCCCAACAGCCCCTGCGACGAAGCAACAGCGACATCAAGAGGTGGAACCGGCATGAGGTCACGGGCATTCTCGAACTGGATTAGCAGGTTTCCCACCTGAGGACCATTGCCGTGCACGATGACCAGCTCATACCGCTTGTGCAGAATGGCGAGCATCTGGCGGGAGGTTTCTTTCGCGTTCCTCAACTGGGTCTCGAAGGTCATGTCGTCATTGGAACTGAGGATCGCGTTACCACCAAACGCAACAACAGCAACTGGTTTAGTCATTTTTCGCCTCCAAAATGGATGACAGCATCATTGAATGCCTGCATTGGTGCCCTGGCGATTCCGGCTCCGATCTGGCCTACACCTGAGGATTTATGGATGACCCCGGTATCGATAATGGGCATGATCCCTGTTTTAACGACCTTACGGATGTCTATCCCGAGGGGAGCGGACATGAAATCCACAGAGGCTGGAGCGAATTTCGGATTGGTCCCCTCACAGATGCTTTTCATGGTCTTCATGGCCCGAACCGAGTTCTCCATGGAGCCTCCCACGAACGTACTCAGGGATGGAGCCGCACCGATGACCATTCCACCGAGTCCTACCGTTTCAACAATAGCACTGTCACCGATATCTCCGGCGGCGTCCTCGAAGGAATAGCCCGAGTAGTAGATAGCCTCATCCATGGGAGCGGTAGGGCAGATGAACCATCGATCGCCTCCCCCTCCGACCCTGAGGGCAAATTCCAGGCCGTTCCGACTCATTGCCGTAACGATAGTAGAGTTCTTGATCCCATGGGCGGCATCGGCAGTGACCTTGCAGGCCGTCAAGGTCAGATTCAGGAAAAAATGATTATTACTGCTGATAAATTCCACTATGTCCAGGATAGAACTCTTGTTCAGTTCGGTCTTCAGGAGGAGCGGATAGAGCCGCTGGAGCAACAGGGAGGTGCAGGCCGCACTCCTGGCGTGTGCTTCATCTCCCATCTGGATGGCCTCTGAAAGTATGCCGAACAGGTCAATACCGCCATCACTATTCTTCAGGGCCTCCTTCAGTCCTGGTCCCAGGGTATCTCTGATCCACTTGAGTCTCTTGATGGTTCCATCGTCATAGGTGCCCATCCAGAGAACGTTTCCCTTTCCTTCGTTGAAAGTGGACCATGATCTGTTTCCGAAGGGAGCATTTTTGGTGACGATAACGCTCATGGATGGCGTGATGACACCACACATGGGCCCAACGCTGTTCAGCGTGTAGTTCGGCGCCAGAACGATCTCTTTGCTGCGGATCTTCTTTCTCAGCTGCGACCTGTTCCTGACCCACCCTTCGAAAATTGCAGCCCCTTCCACGGCGCGTTGTTGTGGGTCACACATATCCTCGAAGTCGATGGGCGGACCGGAATGCAGAACATGGTTGGACTGCATACCTGGGATTTCGTCCTCTGCCCTTCCGACGTCTATCCAGACAGGACGGCTTTTGAGCATCCTGGCGACAGTATTTGCGTTCGCTCTGTCGTATTTTGCACCGCTCAAACGGACCAGCGAAGCGACCAGGTGATGATCCCCCTCTGCCGGTGGCCGCCAATCAACATGGATGACGGGAACGTCCAGTGCTTTAAGATCGGCGTGGAATTCCTTTAATCCAATGTTGATGACTTTGATGTTTCGGTCAAGATTGCTCATGCACTACCACTCACATTAATCTCGATATCGACGTCCTCCGAGAGGGAGTTGGAGATGAAACAGTTGTCGCTGGCGATCTTTACAACCTCCCTTAAGCGATCTTCGGGATAGTCTCCATTTATATTTATGATGATCTTCCGGTACCGGAATTGGTCGGCATGCTTTTTTCCCTCAATACTGAGGGTCAGATCCGTGATGGTCTCCCGGAATTTTCCCAGGATGTGGACGATGGATTGGCCGATGCATGAGGCGATAGCCCAGAGAAACAGTTCGCTGGGCATTGGTCCGGCCCCATCTCCGCCGTATTGCGGCGACTGGTCCGACGTAATTGAGAGATGATCGGCAACCATTTCAAATTTATAACCCTCGAGGAGCCTTGCCGTGACTTTCATTACCTGGCCCGGTTCAGGGAGACTTCCATTAGCTGGTGCCGAATACCATTTAACAGAAATGGCTGACCTACCCTGAACCACCCCAGCTTCTTGAAAAAACGGACATTCCGGATCTGGATTTTGGCCAGGAAGCGCTCGACATCTTCATACTGCTCCATTGTCTCGACAGCCTTGCGAACGAGACGGGTACCGATGTCATATTTTCGGTAATCCTGGTACACGGCCAAACGTCCACCATACCAGATCCCCTTAGATTCCGGGTAACATCTCACTACCCCGGCGATCCGACTATCACAACAAGCGATTATGTGGATGCTGGTCTCGTCGTGTTCATCCCGGTCAGAATCCTTGAAAATCCCCTGCTCCTCCACGAACACCTGATGCCGGATCGTATAGTATGCCTCAAGTTCCCAAGGCTCCGATGCAATCCTTAGCTCTAGAACGGGAGTGGAGGATTGAGGGGATGTTTGTGATGGCAGCTCAAACTTTTCTTTCTTTAACATCTGCGCACTCCAGAAACGCCTTAGGAATTTTCGCCGCTTTCGGTTAACTGGAGTAAGGAGCATGCCTTGCATTTGACACATCCCGCGCTGCTCTGATCAGCATTCATCCGGTTTTGTTCAAGCATTTTGCCCACGGCAATGTACATTCGATAAAGATATTTCGCGTCGGGTGGTTCAACGCTTGCCATGAATGTGCTCGAGATCGCCCGCATAGGGACCAGGAAGGGGTAAACCCCTGTCTTGATCGTTTCCAGGCACATGGAGAGGGTCAGTTCTTCATCCTCACCCAAACCGAGAATAACAAAGGTGCTGACCCTGTTCTTACCGAATACGGCAACGGCCTTTTCAAAGGATTTAAAATAGGTCTCGATGCTGATGTTCGATTTCCCGGGAGTGATCCTGGAACGAACCTCCGGGTCAAAGCTCTCAACATGAATGCCGATATCATCGACTCCCAGCTTCCTCATTTCTGCGAAAAGGCCACTGTCCTCTGGAGGTTCGCACTGAGCCTGGATCGGAAGGCCGGTTGCCTGCTTTACCGCGTACGCGCACTTGGCGAGGTATTCGGCACCCTTATTGGCCAGATCTGTGGTTCCGGTGGTTAAAGTCACGTGGGTGACACCGTCGAGCTTTTTGGCCGTGGCTGTAACTTCCGCCAGTTGAGCCGGCGTCTTCGTGTGAATCGTGGATTCGTTCTTCAATGAGATACCGATACCGCAGAAGCGGCATCTCTGGTCGGCGTCGTTGTATCGAACGCATTCCTGGACAACGGTTGAGGCAATACAATCGGAGCCATGCAACCTGGCTATTTTTCTATAAGGAATACCATCCCTTGTTTTCAGATCGTAGAATCTGGGAGGTTTGACCTTTCTGACGGTATCGATCACCTTCCCGTTTCGTTTCAGGACGGTCTGGTTGTCGATATTTTCCAGAACATATTCCGAATTCCTGGCGGATTCATTCAAAGTCGGGACCATCAGAGTGATGCCATTTGAGAAAATGAAGGCTTTATCATCGGTTGGTCCGGCTCCGCCCCTACGGGACATACTGTCGACGCTGCTCCGAACCCCGCATCTCTGCAATTCTATAAAGTCCTTCAGCTTTTCAGACATCACCCTGATAGTCTCCAGAAATGTAAGTTAATCAGTGTTGTTAGGGTCGTAAAAAGTCCATTCATGGCTTTTTACTCTTCGGAAAGCGAAAAGCGTGGTTTTAGCCTCCCTCACGGATCAATGACTCAAGGTTTATGTCATTGATCCGGGCGCCCATGCTCGGGCGCGATGGTTATATTGTCGCAAAAAGTCTATCTGGGGCTTTTTACTCCGCCGCCAGTGATGTAATTATGCACCGAATAGGCGCTCGGCGTTGTTCCAGAAAACGTTGTCCTTCAATTCCTTGGACATCTCCAGGCCGTCGATCTTGTAATACTCGCTCCAGAAATCGCTCCAGGGTTCATCTGATCCGAATAGAACTCGATCCTCACCGATGCCCTGGTTTTCAATCTCGTCGAAAAGCCAGCGTGAGCAAAATCCGACGGCCCAGGAGGTATCTGTGTATACCTGATACCCCTCTCGGATGAGGTTGAAAAACTCAGGTATGAACTTGATGTGGCCAGATACCCCTCCACCAGCATGGACGACATGGACCTTCACCTCTTTTCCGAACTTCCTGACGAATTTGATACAGTTGCTCACATCGGACCCACCGCCAGGGCTGGTGTGAAGATGCAGGACATAGTTGTGCTCCCTGGCCGCCCCGAGGACGGCATCCCAGGCTTTCTTATCGTCATCATCCCACTCATCCGGGTCCCAACTGCCGCCGAGGAGGCAGGTGGACTTGAGGACTTTTACTCCCGGAGCACCAACGCTCTTGAGCGCCTCTGAGGTCGCGTCCTTCATTTTACCCATGGGTGAAAACCAGATCCCCCCAACAATCCTCTTATCCTGAGGTTCGCAGGCCTCCAGAACCACAGGGTTGAGCCCGAAGGGCTGGCTGGGATCGGGGATTCCATAATTGGACATTACCACTGCTCTTTCCACTCCCAATTCGTCCATCAGCTTTATCTTCGAGGCCCGATCAGGGTCATCGAACACTGTAGGACTAACCGGTTCAGGAAGGCCGTAATAGGGGAACTTGTCCATGGCGCCGATGTGGCAATGAGCGTCAAAAACTTTGCGTTTCAGTTTCAGTTCCCTGTTAAAACGTCCCATAAATTCCCCTCCATTTCTGGGCTAACGCAAGGCACACTTTATTGTGTCCGCGTTATCCTGCTTACGTTCCGGATTAAACTGTCCATGTTGCCAGGATCAGTGAGCCCGACCTCTGATGGTCTATTATGGCATCGAGAACATCCAGCGGATCGATAAGCGTCACTCCATCCATCACGTCCTCTTCCCTGTGACCGTAAAGAGCAGCCAGGGCAAACCGGCAAGTAAGGATTCGCCCACCCTCATCCATGATGACCTGGAGTTGCTTGTTAAATGCCAGGTGTCCTGGGAAAGCTTCATCACCAACATTCGGATAACCCCGTGAGGACGCGGCCATCAGAACGCCTGGGCCGTAAAGCAGAAGCGTTGTATCGTAACCCTTGCGTACCAAACGGGTGCAGGTGAGCATATTGATCAGCCCAACCGAACCCTCATAGGGCACTGTGTGCATGGTGATCAATGCCTTCTCTCCCTCTTTCGCCTGGAAATCTTCGTACAGTTTAGCATCCATGTTTACGATCGTGTCTCCAGCCTTCGGTCTCGGAATCTCTACCCTACCCATATCTCTTCTCCTTTGTTCTGGTGCCCCGTAAAATCATTCGGTAAGCGGCGCACGTTTAATGATGTTAGATATATAGCAAACGATATGCCAACACGAAGTACTCCGGCTAATCCATTGAAAACAAATCATTTTGGGGTAAATTTACTCAAATGACAAATAACGAATATTCGTTTTTCACGAAATTTCAATTGACATTCAACGATATTTCGTTTATCGGACGGAGTATGTCAAATATGCTAAACAATGAATTCCAGGCTTTTCAGGCGCTTCTGTTTGAGATGGCCCAGCAGTTGTCCCTCGACGCTCTTCTCAAGCTTATCGTCGAACGGTTGGCCGACTATGAAGAGATCGCCCTGGCTCGCATCTGGTTGATCCAAAAGGGCGACATATGTCCCTCCTGCCGGATGGCTACTGAATGTGAAAGCAAAAAAAAATGCCTCCAACTCATGGCCAGCTCCGGTCGGTCTCTGAGTCCTGACGGTGGCGATTGGTCCCGTACCGATGGGGATTACCGTCGTATCCCCTTCGGCCACAGGAAGGTTGGGCGCATCGCTGTTAACGGTCAGACCGTTGAGGCCTTAAACGTCGACAAGGATGCGGAAACCTTTGCCGACATCGAATGGGCACAGCGAGAACAGATCAACAGCTTCGGCGGCCAGCCTCTTATCTTTCGTGGCGAGATCCTGGGTGTCCTGGCCATCTTCTCGCGCAGGCACTTGAAGGAGGGGGTTCTACCTATGCTCCGGATGGTGGCTGATCATGTGGCAATAGCCATAACTAATGCCCGGGCCTTTGAGAAGATCAACCAGCTCAAGAGGCAGCTTGAGGTGGAAAACATCTATCTCAAGGAGGAGTTTCACACCGCCCAGGCATACGGCGATCTGATCGGTATGAGCCCTGCCCATCAGAAAATCATTCAACAGGTCGAACTGGTCGCACCGACCGATGCCAGCGTCCTCATCCTCGGTGAAACCGGAACCGGGAAGGAACTTATCGCCAGGGAGCTTCACCGTAGAAGCCTTCGCCATGACAAACCTTTGATCAAAGTGAACTGTGCGGCGATCCCCAAGGAACTGTGGAACAGCGAGTTTCTGGGGCACGTTAAGGGCGCCTTTACTGGAGCCGTGAAAGATCGCATGGGCCGGCTCATGGCAGCCGACAGAGGCACTATGTTTTTGGACGAGGTTGGTGAAACATCCCTAGAGCATCAGAGCAAGCTTCTCAGAATTATCCAGGAGGGCGAGTTCGAAAGGGTCGGGGAGGAGAAGACCCAGAAGGTGGATGTCCGCTTTGTTTCAGCGACAAACAGATCCCTTGACAGGGCGGTTGAGCTGGGCCAATTCAGAAATGACCTTTATTACCGTTTGAACGTCTTTCCCATTGAGGTGCCCCCCCTCCGCCAGCGAGTGGAAGACATCCCCCTTCTCGCTGAATATTTCCTGAATCTGATTGCCCGGAAGATGCATAGGCCCATACCGGCCCTGACCCAGAGGCAGATCAACATGCTGCAGAGTTACGAATGGCCTGGAAATATCAGGGAACTTCAGAACGTCCTGGAGAGGGCAATGATCAGATCCCGTTCAGGAACGATCGAATTGGACCTGCAGAATATTCCCGGGCACACTGTCCTTTCCTTGCCGGCCTCCAGAGTTCGGGAGGGAGTGCCTGTTGAGGTTCTGCCGGAAGCGGAAATGATCAAGCGGCACAGGGAAAATATCATCGCGGCCCTCGGCCAAACCAACTGGAAGATCTATGGACCGCGCGGAGCCGCTGAACTTCTGGGGATAAAACCGACTACCCTGGCCAGCCGCATAAGTAAAATGGGCTTGGAAAAGCCCCAGTAAACCTGTCCCCCTCCTTCAGTACCGCTGCCCTTCAGCACCGCCTTCCCCGTCCCCGTTTCCAGGGGAAGATGCCACTGTCCGACAAGGGAACCTTTCTTCAACGGAGGGAAGAGGAAAAACAGGAAAGCGATCGTCTGCAGGACCAGCATGAGGGAGAAGATCGACCATACGAGGAAGATAGTCACACGTTTGGAGTCATATCCCCTTCTGGCAAGGCCCCTGGGTATAGCGTGGTATTCATAGGAAAACGACATTACCCGTATCGAAATCTTCTGTTGCATTGTGGAGAGGGGAACGAGGGAGATGGCAAAGTGGCCCGCAGGACAATGATGTTAAACCCCAGGGACGGGACCCCTGGGAAACGGCTTCAACTGCCCCCCGCGGGCAGCCGGAGCCTCCTGATAGCAGGGGGAATAGAGCTGCCGCCCCTCCCTGCCCTTGCAAGGGGAATGTCCGACCTTTCAGGAGTCGTTAACTCATTAATATTGTAGGGTCGCAAAAAGTCCGTGAGCGGCTTTTTGCTTCTCGTGAAGCGAAAAGCGTCGTTTCTGCTTCCCTCACGGATCAATGACTCAAGGTTTATGTCATTGTTCCGGGCGCCCACACTCGGGCGCGATGATTATAGTAGGGTCGTAAAAAGTCCATCCATGGCTTTTTATGAAGTCATCAACTTTTTGAAGTTGCTTTTCCAAGCTGATGTTGTTAAGCATTTATGGGGGTAATATCAAGTCCAAGATCCAAAATCCAATGTCCAAGATCCAGGATCAGGATAATAATGAATATTATCTATCTTTTGCTGGGTGAGATCTTGGTTCCGGGACCTTGGACCTTGGATCTTCCCTATCTCATGAGGGAAATATATGAAAACCGGATTAATGGTGGCACTTGATATTGATGACCCTTCCGAGGCCGTGGCTCTTGCCGGTGAGTTGGGTGACAAGGTATCCGCTTTCAAGGTAGGGTCGCAGCTTTATGTCCGTGGAGGGCCATCTGTTATCGACAAGATCCGCGATGCGGGTGGGGAAGTCTTTCTGGACCTGAAGTTCCACGATATCCCCAATACGGTAAGAAAGGCGGTAGAGGGAGTCGCTGAAAGAGGAATTTCCTTCTTTACGGTACACGCCTCCGGCGGCAGCGAGATGATAAAGGCGGCAAAGGAAGCCGCGGGCGATGCAAAGGTCCTGGCAGTGACGGTATTAACGAGTCTGGACAGTGATGACGCGACACAAATTGGATTTTCGGAGCCTCTGGAAAAGCAGGTACTGAGGCTGGCTCGCCTGGCGAGGAATTCCGGGGCCGACGGCATAGTCTGCTCTCCCCTGGAGGTTTCAAAGCTAAGGGGGTCCCTGGATGATGATTGTATACTGGTTACGCCCGGTATACGCCCGACAGGGTCGGCAAGCGACGACCAGGCCAGGATCGCCACTCCCGCTGAGGCCGCTGGCTCCGGCGCCGACTATATTGTCGTGGGCAGGCCTATCGTCAAGGCTGAAGACAGAATCGCTGCTGTTGATTCTATTTTGGATGAATTGGATAATTTAGAGCATTAGAACATTAGAAATTAGAATATTAGACATTTGCCATCCAGAAGGGATAAATGAATGCTCTAATCTCTAATGCTCTAATGTTCAACGACATGACTAACAATTACCGATCTAAACTGATAAAAACAGCCCGGAACGAGACAGAATATGTTAAACTGCGCAAGGTTGATGACTTCGCAAGAAGTCATCAACGCGTCCATTGAGGGCGCCCAAATCAGTGACTTGCGGAGCAAGTTATTGATTTGGGCGGAAAGTGAAAATGACACTTTTCGCTTTCCTCGGAGTAAAAAGCCATGAATGGACTTTTTACGATACTATCAAGATGTAACCGGGAAAAACTGAAAGTAATGGATATGGGAGGAGAAAATGAGTCACAAACTTCTCATCGTGGAAGATAACATCGTTATCCTGACCATGCAGAAGCAGATCTTCGAGATGGAAGGTTACGACATTACTACCGCCCAGGAGGGCATGGACGCGCTCAAGAAGGTTCACCAGGAGCGCCCCGATATCGTCCTGCTTGATGTCAATATTCCAGGGATGAACGGTTTCGAGTTGTGCCGGCAGATAAAGGAAGACCCGGTCCTCTCGGATATAATAATTGTAATGATTTCCGCCGTTTACTATTCAGACGAAGATGCCAAAAAGGGCATGGCTATGGGAGCCGATGCCTACTTCACCAAGCCATATGAGAACGAAGTCCTTCAGAGCAAGATAAAGGAGCTGTTGGAAAAACGCGGTGGGTAAGGACTTTCTGCAGATCTTCAGGGAGAGGGAAGCTCTCCTTGAAGGCCACTTCGGCCTGACTTCCGGCCGACACAGCCCTACATATCTACAGTGCGCAATGGTACTCCAATATCCCGAGATTGCCAGGGAGATCGGGAAGGAACTGGCCGCCATGGCAGATGGGGATATCGATCTTGTAGTTTCACCTGCCGTGGGTGGCATCGTTGTCGGCCATGAAACCGCGTCAAACCTGGGTGTCAGGGCAATCTTCTCTGAGCGCGTTGACGGTGAAATGACCTTCAGGCGGGGTTTTTACGTGAAACCGGGAGAGCGGATCCTGGCGGTGGAGGACGTGGTCACCACCGGGGGTTCCATAAGGGAAGCGGCTCTTCTGGCCGAAAAAATGGGGGGAGATCTGGTAGCCACTGCCTCCATAGCCCACCGATACACCGACAAACCAACACCGCCCACGGACCGGCCGCACCATTCTCTCCTCCAAATTCACGCGCCGGTATACGATCCGGCCGACTGCCCCCTCTGCAAAGAGGAAATTCCCCTCCAAAAGCCTGGAAGCCGTACTTTAAGATAAGTAGAAAACCCCTTGACAAATAACAGTATTTTTTTTTAGACTACAAGCGTAAGCGTGAATTCACACTTAACACTTACTGCTGGGGGTTACTATGGCCTTGCTTGTTAAGCGGAAAGATATCTGTCGAATGTTGGGGATTTCCCCCTCAAAGGTGAATTTCTATACCACACAGGGTTTGTTTCCCATTGAGGGAAGGACCCAGGGAGGATACGGTCTGTACGATCAGGACACGATACGTGCCCGGTTCCGGCGGATCACGCAGCTTAAGGATGAAAGGTTAACCATTGCCGAGATCCGGAATCGTATCAGAGAAGAGGAGAAGGAACGGGGCCTTTACCTCGAACTGAAATTTGATGAATAAATCCGAGGCGTTTCCCGAAAGTAACAGAGACGTGGTCAGCGTTCTTCTGAGGGAGAGGTCCGAAGACCTGACGGCGAAGCTTCGCAAGATCCTTCCCAGGAGCCTTTTTGAACTGGATATCGTCCAGAGCAGCACCGATCTTGTGCATCGCCTTGCCGTGGGGCAGGTGGATGTTGTCCTGATAGATCTATCCGTTCCTACCATCGATAACAGGCGTTCCTTTGATGCTGTGCTCAGCCTGGATGTTCCTCCCCCTGTCCTTGTCTACGGAGGTCGTGATTCTTTTTCCACAATGACCAAGTTCATTAAGCACGGGGCCCATGGTTTCTTCAACATCGAGGATGTGCCGGACATTATAATCCACGCCATCAGGCAGGCTGCCAACCACTATGCGGTAACCAGGGAGAATGAATCTTTAAAGGGATCATTGTTCAAAAGGGAAAGAACGGTGGAGGTTCTCGAGAGGCTTGGGGAGGCGATGTCCACAGTGTTCGATGTGAGGAAGATTCTCAAACTGACACTGAAAGTGGTCCGCAGGGCCCTGGACTCAGAGATCTGCTGCCTGTATTTACTTGACTCGGATTCGGGAAAGCTCGTCGACAGCAGGAATCTGGGTGGTAACGGGGATCAGCCTCAGTTGGAGCTTTGGGGGTCTGAAGGTTCCGGGTTGACACGAAATTTTCTCGACAGGGCCGCCGGGATAGCATTTGCCGAATCCAGGCTTCTTAGTCTCGAAAACAGGGAGGAGATCCTGGCGCTGGGAAAAGGCCTGAAAAACTCTCCAGGTGATGGCGAGCTTAGAAACATCATCGCTGTTCCTCTCAACGTCAGAAACTCTACTTCGGGGGTAATAATCGCAGCGAACAAGCTTGATCAGGAAGAGTTTACCCCTGAGGACCTGGAGATCATACAGTCTGTTGCCAGGCAGACCGCCTTTGTCCTTGAGGGAATGCGGTCCCGGAAGCGGGAGCAATCCTTCCAGGGACAGCTCACCGAGCAGGTTTACATCGCCACCCAAAAACTCAAAGAGAGGAACCTGGAACTTTCACAGCGCCTTCATGAAAGAGAGGAGGCCAACAGGAAGATTCAGGAGATGGCTGAGGAGATAACAGAGAAGAACGTTTCACTCAAAGCCATGATCGAGCAATTCAGAGTGATCCACGAAATTAGCCAGGTTATCGGCTCCGAGCTGGAGAACGAGAGTCTTTTAAAGAAGATAATTTCCGAGACAGCGACCCTTCTCAAGGCAAAAACGGTTTCGCTGATGCTCAAGGATTCTGAGGGCAGCCTTGTAATCAAGCACGCGCTGGGTTTGAGCAGCGAGGTGATCAAGAAAACCAGGGTCAGACCTGGTGAGGGGATCGCGGGCTGGGTTGCGGAGGAGGGTAAACCGATCCTCGTGAGGGACGTGCGAAAAATAAAGAGGAGCCGGTCGGACAATACCAACTATCAGAGCGATTCCCTGCTGTGCGCGCCCCTTACTATAAAGGGTGACGTTATGGGGATATTGAACGTGACTAACCGTGACGAGGGTGGTTCCTTCGATGAAAGGGACCTGTTCCTGCTCACTATCCTGGGTAATCACGCTGCGATTGCCATAGAGAATGCCCGCCTGTATGGGGCGATCCGGGAGAACTACTTCAACACCATTAAGGCGTTGGTCAATGCCGTGGAGGCCAAGGACAACTGGACGAAAGACCATTCTGAAAACGTCACAAACTACAGCCTGAAGATGGCCGATTACCTGGGACTTTCCGAGAAACAGAAAGATATTATCCGATATGCCGGTGTGCTCCACGATATCGGAAAGATAGTCATAAGCGACTCTATCACCGACAAGCCCGGGAAGCTCAACGACGATGAGTGGGAAAAGATGAGGGAGCATCCCCTGATAGGCCAGAGGATACTGGATCCCATAGACTTTCTGGAACCCGTGAAAATATGCATACAGACTCACCACGAGCGCTGCGATGGATCAGGGTACCCCTTCGGTCTGCTGGCGCATGAGATACCGCTGGAGACACGGATCATTTCCGTGGCTGACGCGTATGATGCCATGACCCACTCCAGGCCTTACAGGGAGGCGCTTACTGTCATGGATGCGGTTGACGAGCTGAAGAGATCGTCGGGGTCGCAGTTCGATCCGAAGGTGGTTGACAGTTTGGTAGAAATAATAGAAGCTGAAAATCTGGCAAATATGACTGAACAATAAAAATTAGAACAGGCCCAAAATGGGGAGTGACTATGTCCTGGCGAGTCAGGTTCAGACGCAGGAGGAACTTCTTCACAAAGCAGTGGCTCCAGATGCGCTACATGCTGCTCCTTGCGGGGGGAGCGGTTCTGGGAGGTTTTTTTTACGCCGTAGTTCTCAAGAAACTGCTCAAGGCCCGTCTTGTGCAGCTTATGTACGAGAGCCATTCGCTTTTGCCCAACACCTGGGAAGTTCTTTATCCCGTGGTGATGAGGGCCACACTGATACTCTTTGTAGCATGTGTCACCATCCTTTTCGTCCTGATCCAGGTCTTTTCCTGGTGGGTAAACAGAGCCGGATGTGAGGTGGAGGATCTCCTGAAGGTGATGGCAAGGGGTGAAGAGGGGAAGCTCAAAGAGGGTGGTATCGCTCTTAAGGAGTTCGGGGTCCTGGCCGAAAAGACCCAGTCACTTGTGAACTTTTACCGGAACCGATGGGATAGCCTGACCGCTGAGGCCAGGGAAATATCTACTGTTGTCGATAAATTGGAGGTACCAGAGGGCCAGGAGGAAAGAGTGGAACTATACCTGGCTCTGGATAGTAGCCTGGAGGATCTGAGGGGGAGGACCCGCCACTTCGGAGAGGAGGATGCATGAGGTGGTTTACGGTTTCAGGCCTGCTGGTCATCATCCTGATGGCTGCATGGTCTGACATCTGGTCCCTGATGGAATTCGAGGATAATCCTCACGTCTTCCTTGCCGACAGGGACCAATGCACCATGTGCCACGCCCTTGACAGGGAGGGCGAGATTATAGAAGACGAGTTCGGGGAAATACTCATAGACGTCTGCTATCAGTGTCATCCGAATGAGAAGCTCGGGAGGTCCCATCCTGTGGATGTGGACCTTAAAAGGAACAGACGGTTCCCCGATATGGAGGTACCGGAAGAGCTTCTGGTCGGATGGGATGACGTTCTCTCATGCGCAACATGCCACACCATCCACAGTCCGTGGAAATCGACGAAAAAATGCTATCCGAGCCAGAAGGCTATTGATCCCGGCGGATCACCTGTGCACTACAGGACTTTCTTTCTCAGAATACCCGGTGACCCGCAGGAAGGGTGGGCCGGGCTGTGTGATGCTTGCCACGGTCTTTTATAGGGGAGGGCGCAATGGGTCGTTTTATTAAAGCCAGCTTTATTCTTCGCAATATGATCGCCTTTTCATCGGCAACCCTGGTGGCCTGTTTTATTGCGTACTACTGTCTGTCATTTACCCTTACGAGGCAGCTTGGCGGATCCTTCAGGGGTGCGTATTTCCTGTTGAAGTCCATGAATGAAAGCATCGGTCTTGTCGTCTGGTTCGCGGTGGTTCTATACGGAATAGTAATTTCCATTTTCATCCTGGCTATAGCCCTCTTTGCTACCCACAAGGTCGCGGGGCCCATTTTCCGGCTCGAGAGCCTGGTGGATTCGGCAAGAAGGGGAGTGATACAGAAAGATATCAGTTTCAGGACCCAGGACCAGATCGTACCCCTGGCAGGAGCGGTGAGCAGGGTTTTTTCGGTTATAGGTGAAAAAGAGGACATCATATCCCGCCTTGTAGAGGATCTTGAGAAAGCCCGGCAGCGTCTGGGAGAGTTGATACTGGCCCAGGACCCGGGTTGGCAAGATCAGGCCCGTGCAGTTAAGGGGATCCTGGATCAGTTCGCTCTCCTCGAACAGACGGCTCAAGAGGAGTCCTAGTGGCCAGAAAAGAGCGCAAGAGGATCGGAGAGGTCCTTCTAGAAGCCGGCCTCATAACTGAAGAACAACTCAAGGAGGCGCTGGAGGAAGCCTCCCGGAGCGGTATCAGGGTCGGTTCGGTGTTCGTTTCCCGCGGATTCATTACGGAAGACGATCTCACCGAGGCGCTGTCATCCCAGCTGAATATCACAAGGGTGTCTCTTAAAGAGGAGCCACCCGACAGGGAACTGGCCGACCTCCTCCCGGTGGGCCTTGTAAGGCGCTACCAGATCATCCCGCACAGGATGGAAGGGGAGGATCTGGTTGTGGTTATGACCGATCCTCTGAACGTTTTTGCCACAGACGCGCTCAGAAGGATCGTTACCCATCCCGTAAAGAAGGCCATTGCTCCTGCCGGTGAGATAAGGAACTGGATCAGGGAACAGTATGGACTTGACAGTCCTTTAACAGCTGCTCTGGAGGATGCCGGCGCCGAACCCATCGGGCTTATTTCAACCGCTGCGGAGGAAAGCCCCGACAGGCTCATGAGGATGGCGGAAGAGACCCCTGTAGTGAGGCTTGTAAATGCCCTTCTCGCCCAGGCGGTTACCCAGAAGGCAAGTGACATCCACATTGAGCCCCATGAGAATGACGTGAGGATCCGGATACGCATCGATGGGGTCCTGGAGGAAGCAGCCCAGGTACCAGCCCATTTGAAGCTTCCCCTCACATCGAGGGTGAAGATAATCTCGGGAATGGACATCGCCGAAAAGCGGTTGCCCCAGGACGGTAGATTCCGCTGGACCGAGGGCGGCAGCCAGACAGATGTGAGGGCTTCAACGCTGCCCACGGTTTATGGTGAGAAGATCGTTCTCAGGCTCCTTGACAGGGCCGGGGACATCTACGACCTGACACACATGGGATTTACAGACCAGATTGTGAGCGATTTCAGGGATCTGATCCATCGGCCCTTTGGCGTGATCCTGGTGACCGGACCCACAGGCAGCGGAAAGACCACTACTCTTTACACCTCCCTCAGAGAGATAAACGAGGTGGGCCGCAACATAGTAACGGTGGAAGATCCCGTGGAATATGAGATCGACGGTCTCAGCCAGGTTCAGATCGCGCCCCTTATTGGTCTGGATTTTTCCACGCTGCTCAGGAATATCCTCCGCCAGGACCCGGATGTGATCATGGTTGGTGAGATAAGGGACGCTGAAACGGCAAATATTGCTATCCACGCCGCGTTGACGGGGCACCTGGTGTTTTCCACCCTGCACACAAACGACGCCGTTGGGGCTATTCCACGATTACTCGACATGGGTATTGAACCCTACCTCATCAGGTCATCCCTGGCCGGTGTGTTAGCGCAGAGGCTGGTGCGCCGTATCTGCCAGGCCTGTAAAACGGAGGTGAGCGCGCCGGAAGAGCTTGATCCAGTTATCGAAAAGCTGGGAGTAAAGACCTTCTTTACCGGCGCCGGATGTAGTGAGTGCAGGGAGACGGGTTTTTCAGGCAGGGTCGGGATCGGCGAGCTGTTCCGGCTTGGACCCTCCGTCAGGGATCTCATCAACGAGGACGCCTCCGCAGACTCTATCCTTGAAGCTCTCCGAAGTGAGGGATACGAAACCATGAGGGAGGCGGGGATCAAAAAGGCAGCCGAGGGTATTACCAGCCTTGAGGAAGTTTACAGGGTCACACAGGATGTTGACCTGTAGGCCTGACTGGAGTCGTTGATAATGCCGCAGTTCAGATACAGGGCAAGGGACCGCGAGGGTAAAGTGGTCCAGGGTACGATCGATTCGGCCTCCGAGGCTGTTGTAGCCACCAAGATACTGGAGATGGGCTACTACCCGGTGGAGATAAAGTCAGTCGAGAGAGGGACCGGTAGGAAGTTCTGGAGTCCGGGAAGGAGAATTCCCGTTTCCGAGATAGTGGTTTTTTACCGGCAGCTTGCCACGATGCACGATGCGGGGCTTCCCCTGATCTACAGCCTCGTGACACTGGCTGACGGTACGACAAACAGGCATTTCAGGGATGTAGTAAACGCTATCAGGGCCGATGTGGAGGGGGGCGAGACCTTCTCGGGGGCCCTGGAGATCCATGCCGATGTTTTTGACGAGGTGGGAGTCAACATGATCAGGGTGGGAGAGACCAGTGGAAACCTGAGCGAGGTTTTAGAAAGGCTTGCCGAATACGGCGAGAGGGCAGCGGAGCTCAGATCCAGGGTCAAAAATGCCCTTGCTTACCCGCTGGTCCTTTCGGTCGTGGCCACGGGAGTCGTAGGGTTCAGCCTTGTAGTTGTAATGCCACGTTTCGCTTCCATTTTCACCAGGCTCAAAGCTCCCCTGCCCCTGCCCACCAAGATGCTCATGGCACTAAGCGATGTTGTGAAACACCAGGGGTGGACGATCCTGGCGGGCCTGGTGGTTTTACTGGTGCTCTTCCGGCTGCTTATCAATACAAACCGGGGAAGGTGGGTGTGGGACGGTTTTCTGTTCAGGATCCCCGTTTTCGGGGAGCTCAGGCTGAAGAATCTCACAGCCCGTTTTGCGCGAAACTTCGGAACACTGATAGAGAGCGGTGTTGATATTCTGTATGCCTTCGAGGTCTGCGAAAGAACCCTGGGCAGCGTCCGTTTTTCCAGAGCCCTCGAGATAACACGGGAGAGGGTGAGGGAAGGGGAGAGCATCGCTCCCGTCCTTGAGGAACAGAAGGTATTTCCCCCGCTCCTTACCAGGATGATAGGCGTTGGTGAGGAGACAGGACGGCTCGGACAGCTCCTTTACCGAGTTGCGGGATACTACGAGCTTGAGGTTGAGGTTGCAGTCAAGCGTCTGACGACGCTTCTTGAGCCCATGCTGGTGGTTGTTATGGCTGGAGTAGTCGCCTTCATTGCGGCTGCGACACTGCTGCCCCTGTTTAATATGGTCAAGTACATGAGGTAGTGACGAAATTTGTCATAAATGACAATTTATACTGACAAATCTGTGAAAGGGAGGTGTTATTGGAGGCCAAGTGCCTGTAATTGTTGGACTTATTATAAACGATTCTGGCTTTAATGTTGCATAACACACACCTGTGCAGAACTACATAAATGTTGATGACTTAGCAAGAAGTCATCAACGCGCCCATTGGGGGCGCCCAAATCAAAGACTTGCACAGCAAGCTCTTGATTTGTAAGGAAAACGAAAATGACATTTTTCGCTTTCCGCGGAGTAAAAAGCCATGGATGGACTTTTTACGACCCTATCAATGATGACTTAGCAAGAAGTCATCAACGCGCCCACTAAGGGCGCCCAAGTCGAGTAAAGAAGTAAAGGGAAAAGTAACTAAAATAGGAGGAAAAGTGATGAGATTCGCAGAGAGTAAAGGTTTTACGCTGATCGAGCTGCTCCTGGTGATACTTATTATCATTGGTCTTGCGGCTATCGTAGTGCCCAACTACATGAATGTTTCCGATGAGTCAAATGATGCTGTTGATTATGCGAATTATGAAGCACTGAAAGCTGCATCAAGACTATTGGTCCTGGATGCCGGCCTCAGTAACCTGGCAGGTGGAACTCCTTTTTCGGGCAATTTAAATGTTGCGACGGGAAGTACTACTCTTAGTGCCGCTTACAACGGTACTAACTTTCCCCACGCACCATACATAGAAGTGAATGATTTGCCTGTTCAAACCACTGGCGGCGTGGGCTTCACTGTCACGATTAACAAGTCTTCGGGGGCATTCAGTATCTCCCCGGGACCACCGAATTTCTAGTATAGCGCGAATTGCCGGTTGCTTTTAAAAGCAACCGGCAAAACAATACGGGTTCTGCACATTGAAGGGGTTTACACTCATAGAGTTGCTCGCGACTATCGGGCTGATGCTCGTCCTCGCATTGGTAGTATATCCGACCTTTTACGCCACATCTCCAGCGACGGTATTACGGGCTGCGGTAGAGCAGGTGGCAAGTGATGTGCGCCTTGCACAGGACCTTGCCATCAGCGAGAGAGCAAGATACCGCATCACCTTCTCAGCAGGATCATCCAGCTACACATTGGAAAAGAGAGATCCCTCCACGGGGACCTGGGGAGCCGCAACGGGCACTCAAGTGCCCTCACCCCTGCCTGATGACGTTGTTGTCCAGACTGTGACTGATCTTACCAACGGTATTCTGGTATTCAACTCCCTGGGAGCTCCCTACGAAGGGACAGGGGCGGGAGTGCCGCTGGCGGGGAGCGGCACCGGAGGCCTGGATCATATAGTTCTCAGAAACTCAAAAAGCGGAAGGACGGGGGAGGTTACAGTGTCACCCGGAACAGGGCGCGTGGACAGGACTTGGTAGCAGAATATCGAAAAGAGAGTGGCGTTACCGCCCCGGAACTGCTTATGGTGGTTGCGGTACTCATGGGTATATTCGGGATCATGCTGTCCATTTACGGAACACAGGTGAGGAGGGCAAACGAGGGTATCCTGATAGCCCAGCTCAGGGCTATCAGAGCTCAGGCGCGTGTTTTCAGGGTTCTTTCCGGAAGGTGGCCCGTTGACACAAAGGAACTGGTTCAAAGCCGTCTCAGCCTGTTTCCCCTGGGTGCTCTGGACCTGGAGGAAGCTCCCGTATCGAAGATACTGGAGGATGAACCCGTAATAGCATATGCCGTTGACGATATGGGGTATCCGGTGGACCCATGGGGCAACCGGTATGCATACGATCCAGTAACCGGTAAGATCGGATCCGCCCTGGAAAAATACGCTGACTGGTAGGAAGGCAAATGTGATTAGAAACCGGGAAAAAAGCAGTTTTAGAAAAACTGCCGGAGGATTCACGCTCCTGGAGATCCTCCTTTCCCTGGCTATTTTTGCCGTGGCCCTACCCATTCTCAGCAGTCTGTTTTCCGGAGGAATGAAACAGCCGGCAATTGCGAGAGAGCAGGCCAAGGCTGTATTCCTGGCCCAGGAGCTCATGGAAGAGATACTTACGCAAAAGTGGGATGAGAATGCCACGCCCCCGGGACATACAAACAATCCCAGCGTCATAGGGACCGACTCGGGAGAGACGGCCTCGGTAAGATCCAGTCTGAACGATATTGATGATTACGACGGGTTGATGGACAACCCTATGCACAGCGCCGATGGAGTTACCCTCACAGCGTTTCAGACCTTCTGGTCGCAGGTGCAGGTCAATTACGTTGGCTCGGATGCCTCAAACCCTGACTTTGAGACCTTCCTCGGGAAAAACGCGGGATCCGAGTTCAAGAGGGTGGATGTAACGGTCAACTGGGGTGATGGCCGTCTGACGCTCACATCTGTGAGAGGTAATTTCTGATGCGGGCTATCACTACAGATAGGGGTTTTGGCTCCCAGAGGGGTCTTACGCTGATAGAATTGCTTTTAGCGGTAGTTATCATGGCGGGTGTTGCCGGGGTCTTCTACCTGATACTTTCATCCGGCCTTGATCTATGGGAGTCGGGGACGGCCCATTCCGCGGTCGACCAGGAGGTGAGGCTTGCCGTGGAGAGGATCTCCAGGGAACTGAGGGCATCCAGGAGCAGCGCGGGGCAGATCACCATTGGCGGCGGTAACACCACTATCGACTTTCCGTTGGATAACGATAATGACGGAGTGTATGAGGTGACTGTAAGTTACTATCTGACAGGATCGGAGCTTCGCCGGCAGGAGAACGGCAATCCCCCGGATGGTGACCTGATGGCCTCTGACGTCAGCTCTATCTCTTTCGATACCCTCAAGGGCTTTGATCTCATTGGTATTTCCATGTCTGTCTCAAGGCCCGTTGAGGGCATGAAAGGTGTGGGAGCAGTTTCCATGAGGACGGCTGTCTCGCCGAGGAATAACTGAAAAATGGTGGAGATCATGATGGTAAAAGAGAGGGGTTCTGCCCTGGTTCTTGTAATGGGGCTGGTCTTCTTTTTGCTGGTCGTGGGCTCCATCTTCATACGGCTGATGGGGACCGGGACCATGATCTCCGAGAACCTCGAGACGAGAGTAAAAACGCTATATTTTGCCGAATCGGGTATCCATGCCGGGATCGTCTACCTGCAGGAGAATTCGGCCTGGCCTACCTACCTGCCAAAAGCAAAGGCGGATATTACCCTGGCGGGAGGGCTGGCGTCCTACCGCATAGATACGACCTCGGATCCTAACAGTGTCCTGATTGTGGGTACGGGGACGTTGATGCTTGCCGTGCGAGAACTGGAAGTGACGGTGAGGAGATGAAACGTCCGCTTTTGATAGTCCTTATAGTTGCGGGAACGCTCATCCCATCGGTTCTTTGTGGGGCTCCTCCTGGCGGTGACGTCGGTACATACAGCCTTTCAATTACAGGCGACCCGGAAGTGATAATGGGCAACAGTACGGCTACTGTTTCTGTTTCACTCACCAATACAACAGGTTCGGGAAGTCCATCCATTGGATGGGTTCGTTTCGATGTCGAGTCCACTCTGTATTATGTAAGCTTGTCCAACCTCTCGCCCGCTGGATGGCAGGTCGTAGAGATAAAAAATGCCGGTGTCGGCCAGACTTACATTATCTACGAGGCGACATCAGGTGCGCTTTCTCCTGGTGAAAGCGAAACGTTTGATCTTGTGGTTACGGGCACTACTGATGGGCCCTTCCCGGCGGATGTCAGCAATATCACGGATGCCTTCGATGCTGTCGAGGTAAAAGAGGACGACGGCAACAAGGCTGGCACGTTTACCGGTAACAACCCGAGCTGGACGCGCTATGGTCTTGCCGTAAGCATCACTGCCACCCCGAATTCCTGCGGTGTGGGTGACAATATTACTTTAAGCACGTTGGTAACAAACCGGACAACAATCACACAGACCGGTATTGAACCTGGAAGCATAACAGTCACCGGAACAGGGGACGGGGAGGCAGAGTACCAGAGTGGTCCGGTTCCGGGTAGCGCAACTCTTGATCCTGGCGAACAGCAGGTCTTTATCTCGACTTATGAGGCCTCCTCTGATGGTGTGGTTGTTTTTTCAGGGCCAGCCTCGAACGGGACAGCACACGTGACCTCACCGGCTGCGGTCTCTAATGGAGTAGTAATTGGAGATTATACGGCGCAGATCCAGGTATCCTCTTCAGAGGTAATAAGTGGACAGCAGATCCAGGTGGTCCTGACTCTGACCAACAACGGTACCGGTGTACTCACAGGCATCGTACCAAACATCTCAAGTGCAGGTACGGCTTCCATGTCACTGGATTCCGGGCCTGTTCCTGCGAGTATCGGTGTTCTGCAACCCGGTAATTCAGCAAATTTCCAGTGGACTTATACCGTTACGGGAAATATCGGAGATACCTTCCAGGTTTCAGGGTGGGGTTCTTCTAACACACTCACCAGCGATACAGCCACAACGCCATGGGGAAGTATCTCCGCCTATTCTGTTATGGTCTCTCCCGACAACGTCACTTCAGGCGCTACGGGTATTTCGCTCAGCTTCACTGTGTTCAACAATGGCGGCCTCCCTGTGAAAAAAGTCAGGATCAGCACGCCTAGTGGATGGGTCTACCAGACCAGTACACCGCCTCCCGGCTGGAGTGCGGGATCCGCGGGAAATCCGACGCAGATAAGCTTTACAACGAATTCCGATTTCATACCAATCGGGGGAAGCAAATCATTCGGCCTCACTTTTACCGCTGTTCCAACAGTTTTGAGTCCGACCCCGTACAATTTTCTTGTTGAGTTGTGGGATACAGGACAGAACCAGCTGAACACGGATCCAAGGGGCGCCGTGGAAACAACTGTTACAGTAACACCCTATCAGATGGTTCTTGCAGCTGTGCCCGGGGCGGGTATTTCAGGTACCCCGATCGCTGACGGGTTTCAGTACTACGATATCACCGCGACGCTGACAAACGGCGGCAGTCCGGTCGCTGGGGCACCGGTTCAATTCACAGCTGACCTTGGCGCGTTGGGAAGCGGTTCAGCGGTGAGCGACACCCTGGGAAGGGCTGTTAATACGCTGACTGGACCTCTCAGTTTGACCCCGGTTAGCGCAACGGTTACTGCAACCTACCTGGGTGCGGAAGACAGTATAATTCTACCGTTTCAGTCCTATACAGGCATGTCTCTTGACTATGTTCCGGGGACTCTTGGACCGACGGCGGTCTCTCCCGGTGATCCCGGGGTGGTATTTGCCGTTACAGTAATAAACACTGGCACATCCACGGTTACTCTGGATAATACGTCTACGTTCAGCTTTTCTGATTCTACCGCCGGTGGGTCCAGCGTTTATACCTCGACACTGGGCAGCTCGAGCCTGGCTAACATCGGCCCTGGGGAGCAGGCGAACCTCACTTTCCTCGCCGCGGATGTGGATGAAGATTTTCAGGCAGGAGATTTCTACCCGAGCATGGTCCTCACCGACGGGTTCACCCCGGGCACGAGACCTGTATCGGATTCTGTGACTGTTAGCGGCGGGAGCTCGGTTCTTATTATCCGCTGGAGAGAATCCATCGAATGATGGGGAGGGAGATAATATGACGGGTGTATATCTTGAAAGATTCGGATTGAGAGAGGAACCCTTCAGGCTCACGCCCGATCCAAAATATCTCTACCGTGGTGAGCAGTACGAGCGTGCCCTTGTTGAACTCCGGTATGGTATCGATCAGAGGAAGGGTTTTATGGTGCTCACGGGCGAGGTGGGTACGGGAAAGACCACTATTTGCCGCGCGCTTCTCGATTCCCTGGATCCTGATACAAAAACAGCCCTCGTCCTTAATCCCACCCTGTCTACCGAAGAGCTCCTCCGGACGATCATCCAGGATTTCGGTCTGACAGAGCTTCCAGGAATGGCCAGCAAGAAGGATCTCGTTGACTACCTGAACGGATTTCTTTTAAGGGTTGCTCTGGATGAAGAGACCGCCCTTCTCATTGTGGATGAAGCGCAAAACCTGTCTCCTGAGCTGTTAGAGGAACTTCGCATGCTTTCAAACCTGGAAACGGAGAGGGAAAAACTCCTTCAGATCCTCCTCATCGGACAGCCGGAACTGGCGGACAAGCTGTCTTCGAAAAAGCTCAGACAGCTCAAGCAGCGGGTTTCAGTATGGACACATCTCGCGCCCATGAAGCTCCCGGATACATCCGCCTACATCCTCAGAAGGCTGACTGTCGCCTCGCGGGGGTCGCTCATGGTGAGCTTTGCCAACGGAGCCTTCAGGAAACTCCAGGCGTTAAGCGGCGGTATCCCTCGAACCATCAACCTCATGTGTGACCGCGCCCTGATAGCGGCTTTTGCCAAAGATGAGGATAGGGTGAGCATGGCTACGGTGAAGAAAGCGTCCAGAGAGGTCCTCTTCGGCTCGGGACGTAGAGTAAGGACCGGTTGGACTTTTTCATGGTCATCCGCTCTGCTTCCGGTGCTGCTGTTAACGGCTTTTCTACCGTTGATAATAAGCAGGTCCGGAGGAGGTAAGCCTGTCGTGGAGCTGGACGCACCAACCCGGGAAGAGGCGAATGCTCATATCTCGGGAAAAGTCGTGGTAGCGCAGGAGGGAAATGTTCCAGAGGTACTGTCCAGATACTTTGCGATGACCGGTTTTGAGTACCTCGGGAAGGAAGCACTCCTTTGGAGAATACGGAGCGCCAGTGTAAGTGACCTCGAACTGGCCCTCAGGGTCCTTGATATAGACCGACAGTACGGACTGAAAACCGCCGTTATACCTTTAGCGGAAAGCCTCTGGAGAAAGGCCGGGACAGTTGGTATTGTAAAAAGGACCGACCAGGACAAGTTATCTTTGATACTTCCCGCTGATGGCTCCGAGGGCTTCTGGAGACTGGTCTCGGCAGGTGGTGAGGAAAACACTTTAAACATCGATGAGCTGGCAGAAAGCATTCAGGGCAAAAACGCCCTGGTCCTGTACCGGTCTTTGACAGGGCTTGATGGTTCCCTGGCCAGGGGCGATACCGGAGCGTCAGTTTACGCTCTTCAGGAATACCTCTCTAATGCAGGTATATTGAGCGGCAGCTCCGTGGATGGGATTTTCGGAAGCGAAACACAAAGGGCCCTTGCCAGGCTCCAGGAAATGTTGGGGGTCGAGCCCACGGGTATACTGGATAGCAGCACCGGATATTTTATGGCGACTATCAACCATGGGGAGTGGGGATAGGATATGAGCATTATCCACGATGCGCTCAAGAAAGCCCAGTCCGCCGGGAAAGGTACTGGTGCTGGAGATCAGGAGCCAGGCAAGAGACCTCTGGGAAGAAAGCGGGAATTACGTTCAGTCCTTTTGATCGTTGCGATAGTTGTGGGAGTTGTGGCTCTGGGTACGATAGTATGGAGGGTCGGGTCCGTGATGAGGGCAAGATCCATCATGGCAAAGGCGGGTGTTTCGGTACCGGTACAGTCAGAAAAAGTCAATGTCGGGAAAGTTGCTGTTCCCGTAAAGCCCAAAGACAAGAGTGACTCCGGAAAACTGGATGAAGTGTTAAGGAACGCCGAGAGATTTCTGCGACTGGGCGACCTGAACAGGGCTGAAGAAAGCTTCAGGAAAGTTCTCGAATCGGGAAAGGGTGATCGGCCTGAGCTGATATGCAACCTGGGCCTGGTTCTCAAGAGAAAGGGCAGATATAAAGAGGCTCTCGGGCTATACAACGAGGCCTTGAAGATCCGACCGGATTTTGCGGAAGCCCTCAACAACAGGGCGGTAGTATTCAGAAAAACGAAACAGTACGCCAGAGCAGAGGCGGATCTGAAGAGAGCCCTGCAGTTGAGGCAGGGTTACTCGGAGGCCCAGTTCAACCTGGCGGCTGTATACGAAGCTTCCGGAAAGAAACTCAAGGCACTGGATGCGTACAGGAGTTACCTTTCGAATCCGGATCGCGATCCCGGTATGGTTGATCCCCGTGTAAGGCAGCGGATCTCCTATGTGGAGGCCGAACTGACCGCTGCTGGATGGAAAAACAAGAGGAATTAAGGACTTCGCAAGAAGTGATTTGAGAGGAAAGTGAAAATGACATTTTTCGCTTTTTACGACCCTATAAACATTGATTATCCCTTAAGAGGAAACAACTGATGTTTCAGCGCACCGGAAAGATAATCGGAATAGATATCGGGCACAGGGATATCAAGCTGGTTCAGGTAAGGGGAGGGTTCAGGAATCCCGTTGTTGAGGCATGGGCCCTTCTTGAGAAGGAGAAGGTAAACTACGAAGCGGGAAGGTGGCGGCCCGACCTGGCTGAGGATCTGGGACTGGCATTCCAGATAAACTCTATCAAGGGCGGGAATGCTGCCGTGTCCCTGCCTGACAGCATGGTGAACCTCTATTACAGGAAGCTGCCGTCCATGCCTGATGAGGAGCTGAAAAACGCCGTTATCTGGGAGATCAGAAAGGACCTGTCTTTCCCCGTTGATGACGTGATGATAGATCATCTCAACCTGGGTGAGGTATCAGAGGGTTCGGATATTATGAACGCATACCTCATAGCAGTGACCAGGAAAAGGCCCCTTGAGGATCTCTGCCGGAACCTTACAGACCTCGGTGTGAAGATCAAATGTCTTGAGTTCTCGACGATGGCCCAGGTCTCATGTCTGAAGGTTATGGGAGAAATCTCCGGTACGGTGGCACTGGTGGATATAGGTGCGACTCAAACGAACCTGGTTGTTCTGAAGGATGGGAAGATCAGATTCTTCAGGGTTATCCCTTCAGGGGGGGATGCAATCACCGAAACAATTTCCCACTCCACCGGCCTGTCCTGGTGGGAAGCTGAAAAACACAAATCAGCAGGGATCAGTCCCGAAAAGGGCGGGGACGAACAGGTAATCCGGGCCCTTCAACAGAGCGTCGAATCCATAGTGGATGAAGTCTATCAGACATTCCATTTCTATACAGCAGAGCGGAGAGAGGGCGGTGTGGACCGCCTGGTGATCTCGGGTGGCGGTGGGATGATGAAGGGGATAGATAAATTCTTTCAGGATATTCTTGGTATGGCCACCCAGGTAATGGACCCCTTCGCCAAGATCCAGATATCGGGAAAGGTCAAGGATCCGGAGCGGATGGTTAGCTGGGGCAGCAGGGTGTCCACAGCTCTGGGTCTGACGCTATTAGAGTGAGGATAGGATGAAATACAGGTTCAACCTGCTACCTGATAGCTTCAAACCGAGAGATCTCATGGAGATGGGGCGATGGTTCGTCTTTCTTGTCCTGTTCCTATTCATGGTGGGTCTGGTCGTGATCGGGTTTATGTACGAGAAGCGGTTTATCGATATACAGCGGAGCATTGCCAGGCTCAACTACCAGAAAAACCAACTCCTCTTTGATGAGGGCCAGGCTCAAGAGGTTCTCAAGAGGATCGAAGTGATACAGGTGATGGATTCCAGGGATCGGCAGATTCTGAAGATACTGGATTCCCTGGTCAATGAACGTATCATATGGTCCAGGACAATGGCCCAGATCACCTACATCGTCCCCGACGGCGCGTGGCTCAACAGTATCAGCAGCAGCGGCGGAGGACTGGAGAGGGTCATTAAATTCAGGGGTACCGCCCTGTCAAATAAATGGATAGCGAGGTTCATCTTCTATCTGGAAAATCACAATGACTTTTCAGGGGTACGCCTTGAGTACAGCAGGTTATTGAAGCTGGGCGGCAGAGAGGTATACAGCTTCGAGGTGAATGCCAACCTTCATCCGCCATTGGGGAGGATCTGATCATGGATCGTCTCATGCAGCTTTTCAGGAAGCTTTTCACAGGAAGAAAACTGCTTGTCAATCTGGTTCTTTTCCTGGGCCTCATAATAGGTTTCGCTGTATTTCAAAACATTTATATTATCCCGAAACAGAAGAAAATCGAAGTTGCCAGGAAAAACCTGATTCAGCTGACCAGTGAAATGAGCGCTCTCCAGATCAGAGTAGATGACAAGAAGCTCCGTGCCCGGCAGGAAGCGATAGTACTGGAAAAGTACCGGAGCCTGGAAGAAAGGCTCGAAAGAGCAAAGGAGATGCTCCCCAACAGGAACGATGTTTCAGGGCTGCTGGAGGGCCTGACCGAACCGGGCAAAAGGACCGGTGTCTCTGTTTTGAGCCTGCTGCCCTATCCTCCTGAAGATATGCCAAAGCTTACGAAATTCTCCTTCAAACTTCAGCTTGAGGGAAAATACCGGAACATCGGCAGGTATCTTGCTGCCCTGGAGTCTTTAGACAGACTTATTGTAGTGGATAACGTTCAGCTAACAGGCTCGGAAGGGAACAGCAGGAATGTCCAGGCCCAGGTGCTGGCGTCAACGTATCTTTTCAAGGAGGAAAGATGAGGCCGACATCCCTGCTGGCTGCTATCTGCTGCCTGATGCTTATCACAGCTGCCGGGGAAGTTCGGGCAGGTGCTGTATCCGACCTCGACCTTGAATGGTTCAGGGACAGGCCAACGGAGGTCCAGTGGGGTCCTGATCCATTTCTGCCAAAGGTCCGCATAGACCAGGGGTCTGGTAATATGACCGGTCAAAAATACATACTCACGGCGGTTATACTGGGTGGCGAAAAACCCGCTGCTATCATTGATGGTGAAGTAGTTCATGCGGGGGAAAAAATAGGCTCAAACAGGGTTGTCAAGATACTCAAGGACTCGGTGGTCCTGAAGGGACCGTCGGGCCTTGTGGAAGTTCCTCTAAAACCCCTGTTTTCATTAGGAAGCAGTCTTCCCTGACGGGAGGGAGTAACCATGATGAGAAATAATTTGAGATTAAATCCAGTTGGTATTACGGCCCTGGTTATGGCGCTGGTCATATTTACAGCGCTGCCAGCCGGGGCTGGAGGGACCTACAATCTTGAATTCAGGGATGCTGACGTCAAGGATGTCCTTCGTCTTCTGGGAGATCAGGAGGGGATAAATATTCTGATCTCAGACGACGTTTCGGGGAACGTCACGGCCAGTTTCAGGGGTGTCACCTTCGAGGAGATCCTGGGTTCGGTTCTCAGGATGAACGACCTGAAGGCCGTTCAGGACGGGAGCATCCTGAGGGTGGAGAGCAGAGCTGCCATGGTGGCGCGGGGCGAGACCCTCTCGAGCAGGTTGTACCGCCTGAATTTCGCCGAGGCTGCGGAACTTGCAAAAACCGTTGAAAAGGCGCTGACAAGCGACGGAACGGTGAACGTGGATGCAAGGACGAACAGCCTCCTTGTGAGGGATACGGAGGAAGCCCTGCTTGAACTTGCCGGCCTGATAGAGGAACTGGACAGGCCCACACCCCAGGTAATGATTGAGGCCAGGATCGTAGAGGCAACCACGAACTTTGCAAGACAGCTTGGTATCCGGTGGGGGTTTGACTATTCCCGCACGGGCGCCGATGAGCAGATAGATGTTTACGGTACTGATACCGGGAACAGCCTTGTGAACCTGCCGTCTTCAACCGTTTATGGCGGGGTCGGGATATCCTTCGCTACACTGTCCGGATCACTTGACCTCGATCTTGAGCTGACGGCCATGGAGGACAAGGGTTGGGGCAAGATCGTTTCCAGCCCGAGGATAGCGACATTGGAGAATAACGAGGCCGTCATAAAAAGTGGGGTCCGGATACCCGTTCAGCGGGTAACTGTCCAGGAGGGTGTCGGGACAACGGAGACAGATTTTGTGGAAGCGGTGTTGAGCCTCAGGGTCAGACCCCAGGTCACCTCACAGGGCCTGATCATACTGGATATCTCGGCTGACCGGAGCGTACCTGACTGGGGCAGGGTGGTGGACGGTTTTCCAACCATCCTGACGAGAGAGGCGCACACACAGGTTATGGTAAAGGACGGGGAAACGGTAGTGATAGGCGGGCTCCTGCAGGAGACCGAAGGCGAGGACACCAGCCGCGTGCCCATTATCTCCGACATACCCATTATCGGTGGGCTTTTCAAGAGCAAGAGTAAGACTCTTGATACTGAGGAACTTCTCATTTTCATTACACCAAAATTAATTACTCTGTAACTCGATTAATTTTGGTGATGACTTGAAAATAAAAAGCTCCTGGAAATTGGAAATTGGAGATTGGAAATTGGGTTGAGATCATTAGAGCATTAGAAATTAGAACATTAGACATCAGTTCATGATTTACTAATCACCAATAACCAATCACTGATCACTCATCATGCGTCACACATCACGCATTACGCGTCACGCATCACGATCCGGGACTTTGGCCAAATATAGCCGGCTCTCGAAAGAATAGTAGAAACCAGAAACCAGAAATGAGAAACTGCCACGCCAAAGGCCCCGCCTGCGGCGTGGCTTAGCGTTGAACTGGGAAAAGAAGGATCGATACAATGAGCAAAACAAAGCAGGTTGATTCCAAAGAGGCGGGTCTTGCCGTTGGCCTTATCTTCAGCAAGTACTTCCTGAAAACAGAGCACATGCATTACGGCTACTGGCCGGGAGATTTGCCCCTTGATATCTCCAACGTTGCGCAGGCACAGGAAAAATATACTGAGTTCCTGGCCTCCCACATCCCTGAGGGCACGGATACGGTTCTCGATGTAGGGTGCGGTACCGGCGCCACAGCGAAAAAACTTATGGATGCGGGATATTCCGTCGAGTGTGTTTCGCCAAGTGATTTTCTGACGGGATATGCCCGAGATCTTTTGGGTGAAGAATGCACCATACACCAGTGCACATTTGAGGAACTGGATACGGACAAGAGGTACGATATGCTCCTTTTCTCCGAGAGTTTCCAGTATGTGGGACTGAATGATGCTTTGACAGATGCCGGCAAATATCTGAACGAGAACGGCCACCTCATGATCTGCGACTTTTTCAGGAGGGGGGGGGAGATCAAGAGTTTTATGGGCGGAGGACACAATATCGACGAGTTTTACGACAGGGTGGGAAGTTCCGGATTCAGGATCATCGAGGATGTTGATATTACCGATCAGACTGCACCAAACCTGGACCTCGTAGATGATCTGCTTGGCAATTTTGCCAAGCCTGTCTGGGATCTGGTTCAATATTCAATGGACAGCAACTATCCCCGAATAAGCAGATTTATTAAATGGCGGTACAGGAAAAAGATCGAAAAGATGAACCGGAAGTATTTTTCGGGCTTGAGAAACGCAGAGAATTTCAAAGCGGATAAGGTTTATAGGTTCCTGCTTTTGAGAAAAGGGCGAACGCACAGAAGTCAGAATACAGAAGTCAGAATTCAGAATACTGACTCCTGACAACTGGATTCTGCTCAACCCACTTCGACTTCGACTACGCACTTCGGCTGGTGGCGGAATGATAGAAAGGGCTTGGAACATTTATGAGCGAGTCTAAACAAAACAAGATATTCAACACCCAGTACAGGGTAACCTACGAAGATACCGACGCCGGTGGCGTAGTCTACTATGGAAATTACCTGCGATTCTTTGAGAGAGGCAGGACAGAGGCCCTGAGGGAGACAGGTTACACCGTGCGGGATTTTGCGGAAGAGGGGCTCCTCTTTCCGGTTGTCAGTGTAAAGGTCGATTACAGGAATCCTGCTGTCTACGATGACCTCCTGCGTATAGAAACAGAGATTATTTCCGTGGGCAGGACATCGGTGTCTTTTGCCAACAGGGTGTATCGGGCCGGTGAAGATACGCTCCTGGTGGAGGGTGAAGTTACAATAGTCTGTGTCGATGGTAACCTGAAACCTAAGAGAATGCCGAGTCAAATAAGAAGCTCCCTGGGGGAGCTTTGTTAGGTCCAACGTCCAAAGTCCAATGTCCAACGTGTATACTTCAGTAATAAGTGTTGCTTAGATACTTTCAACTTTTAACCTGCAACTTTCAACTTGATCCAATGGAATAACGCATGACGGCTAATAAAGACGCGAACAGAGTTGACGAAGCTATACGCGTCACAAAAATTGGCGCGGTTATCAATATCGTTCTCGTGATCACCAAGATAGTCCTGGGTTATTTCGGCAGCAGCAGGGCTCTTATCGCGGATGGCCTTCACTCAATGACCGATCTTGTTTCGGATGCCGCTGTAATGGTGGGTGTCATCTTGGGCGCTAAGCCCAGGGATGAAGATCATCACTACGGCCACGGAAAAGTGGAGAATCTGTCAGAGATGGTCCTTGGCATTATACTGGTTCTCGCGGGGTTGTTTATAGCCGTGGACTCGGTGAGGGCCATATACAGACCGAATATCAGTGTCCCCTCCTACTTTGTTATTCCTGTTGCGGCAGCCAGCATTATTTCCAAGGAGTGGCTATACAGGATCACTGTCAGAACAGGCAGGAAATTTCACCTGCAGTCTCTCATCGCCAACGCGTGGCACCATCGGAGCGACGCCATCACGTCGGCAGGCGTGCTGCTGGGAGTGACCCTGGCTATTTTCGTCCCCAAATTTGCCATGGCGGATGCTGCTGTGGGCTTTTTGGTCGCTATCGTTATTGTGAGGATAGGCGGCAAGATCGGATGGGATTCCGTAATGAGGATCATCGACACCGCACCGGGAGTGGACTACGAGTTAAAGGTAGAGCGCATGATCCTGGAAGTGCCAGGTGCCCTTGCTGTGAGGGAGATGAAGTTCAGATATGTGGGCAACATGATAGCAATTGAAGCCCACGTTGGCATGGATCCGGAACTCACTGTCCGCGAAGGCCACGATATTGCTACAGCTGTAAAGAGGTCGGTTATGGAAAGGGACAGCAGGATCTATGACTTGGTGGTGCATGTGGAGCCAGAAGAATAATTATAAAAATGTTTTTCACCACAGAGGGCACAGAGGACACGGAGAAATATTTTGGGTTTTAAAGGCAGAGTGTATACATAAGCTATTAATTGCTTACTAAATTTAAGATTTTTTATTCCTTCAGAATATTGCTGATATATGATCTTAACCAAAGTCCCTCCTGATTTACTCCGTGAACTTCGTGCCTCCGTGGTGAACCCAAAGCAAAGGTTTTTCTCTGTGTTCTCTGTGTACTCTGTGGTTCAAGAAGGGATTTTATTAGAGGTTGTATCCGTAAGTCGAGTAATCAAGTTCCGACCCTATTTCCCCAGTGATCAGATCCGAGTCATCAGAAGCCAGGAAGACAGCGAGGGATGCTATATCCTCCGGATTCTTCAGATGTCCGTCGGTGTGGAAGGTTTCAAACTGTTCTGCCATGGTTTCACTCAGTATATCCGGACCGAGCTGCCTGATATTTTCCTGCATGATCGTGTCCATTATTCCGGGGTCAAGGGCATTGACCTGAATATTGAAGGTTCTGAGTTCCTCAGCCATTATCCTGGTAACGTGATTCACTCCTGCCTTGCTTACCGAGTAAGCACCGAAAGGGGGCATCACGATCTCTGCCAGTCCGGAGGTGACGTTGATTATCTTGCCGGCTCCCTGCTTCTTCATTTGGGGTATGACGGCTCGGGAGAAGAGGAAGACTCCCTTTAGATTGATATCCATCGTCTGCTCCCAATCCTCCGGATTTATTTCCAGGAAAACTCTGGGAGGGCCGAGGATGGCTGCGTTATTCATCAGAATATCGATCCTGCCGAAGACCGACGTAGTCTCTGCCACAACCTCATCGACTTCGCTGGAATTGGAGACATCAGCTCGAATGGCAAGGACTGTTCCCCCTTCATTCTCGATTGCCGTTGCAGTCCCGGTGATCTCCTCTGGTGTTCTGCTGAGGATAACCACAGAGGCTCCCTCCCTGGAGAAGGCCTGGGCGCATGCGCGACCGAGCCCCCGGCCACTGCCAGTAATAATTGCTACTTTATCTTTTAGTTTCATCGTTTATCCTGACTGTGGCTGATAGCGTGTCCCAGGACCCACGACCCACGTGTATCTTTCACGTGGGACCAGGGACTTGGGACAAGGGACTCTGATTCCGGCTTTATTTCTCTTTATAGAGGCCCGAATCAGAATGTATTCCCTTCCAGACAAACCAATATGCCACGACGTGGGGGATCTCGACGCCATCCGAATCCCTGATCGAAAGCTGATCAGTTTCCTCATTGAAATTGATAGTTACCTCATTGCCGCTGAAATTGTCCGTCAGCTTCCCCTTTTTCCTGAGCAGCTCAACTGGATAGGCCTTTGATGAGTCTCCGATCTCGATCCCCGCAACCAACTCCTTTTCCTTTTCGCCTGGCCCGGCCCTGAAGAAGGATGAGAAGAACCCGCTGCTTTTCCTGTAATAGTCCCCATAGGGATCACGGCTATAGTCCCTGCTGTAGCCTGTATCGAAGGAGAGTACTTTGGTTTCCGGATACCTCTTTCTCCATTTCTTCCAGGTCGTTACGGAAGAGGGGAGGACTTTAAGTTTTGTGCCTGTCAGAGGGCCTGTAACGGCACGCCTCTTTACCTGGAGCCACAGAGATTCAGTCTGGTGGTCGTACATAAGTACGTTGGATCTGTACAGGAGTCCGGAGACTCCGAAGGTCATCTTTCTTGCACTTACCTCGCGGGAGTACACGACTCCCGATGCTGCCAGTGGTCACCAGCTGACCAGAACAGGTTTGCCGTTCACCTCATCGTTGACAAGCTCGTGCCACGACATGATCCGCATTGGATATGCACGGGCATCGCCTCCCAAGACGAATCCGATCACACGATCCTCCGGTTCAAGGCCTGACTCGGCAGGTGTTGCGAACCGGGGGTTCAAGAGTGCGGGGATACCGTCCTTGGGGGGACCTCCGGACAGGATCTGATCAACTGGAATGCTGTGTTTCTCGAAATCCCAACCGTACGCCGTGCCGGCGATCAGGCAGACCATAAGTATTGCGAGAAAAATTCTGTTCACTAGACATCACACCTTTCGGATACTCGTCTAAAAGTAATGGTTTCAACCTTTGATAGGGTCGTAAAAAGTCCATCCGTGGCTTTTTACTCCGCGGAAAGCGAAAAGTGTCATTTTCGCTTTCCTTACAAATCAACGACTTGCGTTGCAAGTCATTGATTTGGGCGCCCTCAACGGGCGCGTTGATGGCTTTTTGCGAAGTCATCAAACCTTTCAAAGAAAATATAACATAAAATCCAGAGGTTATTGGGTGCTCTACCCAAGAAGGTGCTGATTTCCGATGCGCACCCTTGTAAGCCCCTCCTCCCTGGCAGCGGTCAGGCACTGCTCAGCAAGCTCTCTTGAGGTGACGGGAAGGTCCACCATTTTGAAACGGGGGAAGAAGCCAAGCAGGCTGTAGGGTATGTCAGGATTCACTGACGCGATGAAACGCGCTATCTTTCCTGTTTCTGCCGGGTCTATGTATCCTGGTACAAGAAGGGTGCTTGCTACGAGCAGGGGAGGGATTGGTCGTTCCGGTATTTTCTTTCCTATGCGGACAAAATTCTCCAGGGTTCGCTGGTTGGAGACACCGGTCAGAGCGAGATGCAGGCTCTCGTCGAAGGCCTTGAGGTCGAATTTGATGCATCCCCCGGATCCAAGGGAAAGCTTGACCATATCGTTAAGAAGACCCTCTTCCATGGATCCGTTCGTTTCCCAGCAGATCCTGAGGATCCTGTCGGATTCTTTAACGGCCAACCGTGAGGCCCTAAGAGCAAAGGGAAGCTGTGGAGATGGGTCGCCGCCGAAATAACAGATGCAGGCAGTTGAGCCGTCAACGTCACTTACCAGATCATCAATATCTGTTGTTTCAGAAGCCAGGGTGTAGTCTTTGAAAGAAAAGTTTTGGCAGTAGAGGCAGTCAAAGGAACAGGCGTGGAAGAACACCGCAAGGTTTCTGTACCCTGTTTCGGGACCGGGTGAGTAAGCGTACTCGGGATAACCGGCTCCTGTTCCCCCCGCGCATACCCAGTCGGCCACACAGTTGGTGGGCAGAGGATCGTGGTACCAGGATAGCTTTCCTTGGGCGACTGAAACTCCCTCCAATATCCCGTCCCGATTTTCCCTGAGTCCGCAGTAACCCAACCTTCCGGGTGGGATCGAACACTCGTTGCAGCAGATATCACAGTATACCCCGTCCGGCGATTGGGGGGCTTGTTCTGGCAGACCGTGGGATCTCCGAGCACGCCAGTGGGCATGAGTAGCCAGTTCCAGGGCACCCTCGGCGTCTATCCGAATACAATTTAGACACACTTCCATTTCCGCCGAGACCGGGGTGGTGTCTGAATCGCATATTTTACAGTGTGTGGTCATGCTTTCACCGTTTATGGTGTTCCAGATTCCAGGTTTCAAGTTCCAGGATCGTAATGCGTGATGCGTGATGTGTAAAACAGGCTATAGGCTCTAGGCTAGGGGCTCTGGGCTAACAAACAGCACCACAACCTTACTCTTCCTCTCCCCTGGTGGGAGAGGAAGCCTGCCGTTGTTAAAAAAACTTGAACGGCAGGCGAGGAGAGGGGGATATCCTACCACCCTCCCCTTTGTCCCACCACGCCTCAGCGTGGTCAAGGGAGGGGTGAAACTAAATAATATAGTGTCTAATGTTCTAATTTCTAATGCTCTAATGTTCTAAATCCAATCTCCAATTTCCAATCTCTAATTTCCCATACGCCGTTACACCGTCACGCCGTTACGCATCAGTCTGTACGAACTCTAACAGACCTGAATCTCTCCACCCGCACCTGCCCAGGCTTTCCTCCTTTTATTTTACGGACCCACTTTCTTTGGGTAACCATAACCTCTGCCGATGAGTCACCCTTTGCACCGCTGCTTTTGGCTGCCAAGCCTGCCGCGTATCGGACGACTTCTTCGGGAATATTTTTCTTCTCCGCCAGTATGACCACATGAGATCCGGGATAGTCCCGGGCGTGAAGCCATAGGTCGTGGGATCCGGCAGCCTTGAAAGTCACCTTCTCGTTGTCGGTAGCGCTTTTGCCCACGAGGATCCTGAATCCCGAGTGAGTATAAGTCCTCCCTGGACCTCTGGGTTGCCTGTCATGGGGATCCGGCCTGCTTGTCATAGATTTTTCACTTGCCAGCAACTTTTCAGCCTCCGCGCTTTCACCGGCATCAAGGGTGAGGAGCGCTTCCTCGATCCTTGCAAGCCTGGACTGGAGCTCGGTCTTCCTGCGGGTTACTTTGGAAAGACCCCTCTTGAGTCTCTTGGACAGTTCGAACATCTGTTGTGCGTTCTCCTGGGCCGAAAGAGAAGGGATAAGTTCGATGTCAAGGGAAAGCTCCGGCTTGTCGGGACGGGTTAGGTTTATGTTCCGTGTCCCGCGGGGGATGTTGTGAAGGTTGCTAAGCAGTGTCTCAGCCTTGAGACGCACAGCATCATGTTCACGGCACCTGCTCTCTTCCTTTACGATTCCGTCCAGCTCCTTGAAAAATCTGTCTCTCAAATTTTCAAGCCCCTTTTTCAGGTAGGCCCTGTTTGAAATATCCTGAGTGGTTTCCTTCTGAGCGGTTTCGGTTCGCCAAGCCCAGGCAGCCGCCGAAAAGGGGGAGCGGCTTTCAATGGAGCCAGGATCAGCCTCGACCGGCATGAATGAGGAGAGATAATGGCGGCCTTCCAGGGTGTAGTTGTGCCCTGATCTCCCATCCGACTGGGAGACCAGATCCGAAAGAGCGCTTCTGATGTCAGATATTCCTTCGGTATTGACCATTGCGATAGCCTGTCTGGCGGTGACTGGAGACAGGCCGGATACGCTCTCCATAAGGGCGGCTGCTCTGTCGTAAACGACATCGATATCCAGGTCATTCCTCTGAGCTTTATCAATGGGTGTTCCGCTCCTGGGTGGAGGGGGTGTCCAGGTCAATCCGGATAGTATAGGGCGAATCCTGCTTTTTTCCTTGGGAACCCCTTTGAGGGGCGAAAGAATACGTGATTCGGTATCCACAAGGATCAGGTTGCTGTGGCGGCCCATAATCTCAAATATGAGCCGAAAAACCTCACCGGATTTGCTGGGCCACGGTGCCTCGAAGCTTATCTCCACTATCCGTTCTCCAGGCAGTGGCATAGACATGCCAGTGAGCCTTGCGCCTTTCAAGCGGGCCCTGAGGATATCTGAAAAACTGGAGATCATTCCCTTCCTGATGCTCTTTGACGGGGCGATGAAAAGACCTGGCCTTCCCGGTTCAATGGATAGAACCAGAAGGTTTCGGCCTTCGAAAAGCAGGTGAACCTCTGTGGGCGTCGGGCAACTGGCGTCCTTCATCCGTGATCCGATAAAATACTGCCCGGCCTCGCAGACAGCGGCTTTGCAACTTAAATAGTCCATAGATAAATAATACTACCTTCTTAATGCTGCGGGTGTAAGCCTGTTTATTGAAGTATTTGCATGAGATGCCCAGAGAAGTTTGTGTCAAAAAATACAAAAGGTTTAAGAATGCAGCATATATTTTAGCATCACTCCTTGACAAAAAAATGGCGAAAAGTATAGTCTTTGTAAGTTTTTTGTTCCAGTTTTCAGTAACTGCCTATCAGAGTTCAGTACCTGGTTAGGGTGGGGATTTTTCAACACAAATGAATCAGGATTAAGGGGATGTGAGGAGCCTTTCACCCTAACGCCCCTCCCTGTAATTTCGGCAGGTTAATATGACCAATGATTCGAGAGGAGGCAAGCCAACTGCAGTTGCCTCTGATCATGCGGGTTTCGACTTAAAGGGCATCATAAAAGAGCATCTCGAGGCCAGGAATGTGGAGGTGATCGACCTTGGCCCCCACTCCGGGGAGTCCGTTGACTATCCCGATTTCGCCAGCAAACTTGCCCAATGCATTCTAAATGGCGGGGCAGACAGGGGAATCCTGGTCTGTGGTACGGGGTTGGGTATGTCCATGAGCGCCAACCGTTACCGGGGCATCAGAGCAGCGCTGTGCCACGATCATTTTACAGCGTTGTCAGCGAGGCGCCACAATGACTCTAACGTCCTTGTACTCGGAGGAAGGGTCCTGGGAAGCGAATTGGCTATCGAGATCCTTGATACGTGGCTGGATGCTGATTTTGAAGGGGACAGACACAAGAGAAGGATCGACAAGATGGAAGAACCGGGTACGTAGGGGATTATCCAAAACGAGCCTGGAAGGAAGAACGGAGGAATAATTTGTCCAGCAGTCTACTGAAAAAATATGATCCGGAGATTCACAGGGCTATACATGGCGAGACAGAAAGGGAAGAACATCAGCTCGAATTGATTGCTTCTGAGAATATGGTCAGCGAAATGGTTCTCGAGGCTCAGGGTTGTCTGATGACGAACAAGTATGCGGAGGGATATCCCGGCAAAAGATACTACGGTGGATGCGAGTATGTTGACCAGGCAGAGAACCTTGCGATAGAGCGTGCCACTGAACTTTTTGGCGCCGACTATGTGAATGTTCAGCCTCATTCAGGAGCCCAGGCCAATATGGCGGTCTACTTCGCTGTCCTGGAGCCAGGGGATACTATGATGGGTATGGACCTCTCACACGGGGGGCATCTGACCCACGGGAGTCCCGTTAACTTTTCAGGTTTTCTGTACAACGTGGTTTCATATGGTGTTGATGCTGAAAATCAGAGGATCGATTTCAACCAGGTCAGGGAACTTGCAAAAAAGCACAGACCGAAGATGATAATCGCCGGTGCGTCGGCCTATCCCAGGACCATAGACTTTAAGACTTTCAGGGGAATAGCCGACGAGATCGATGCTGTATTCGTTACCGATATGGCCCACATCGCCGGCCTGGTCGCGGCTGATGAGCATCCTGACCCCATTCCCCACTCCCATATCGTGACTACAACAACACACAAGACTCTTCGGGGACCAAGGGGCGGTATGATCATGTCAGAGGAGAGTTATGCCAAGAAATTGGGAAGCAAGGTATTTCCAGGTTCCCAGGGTGGCCCCCTCATGCATGTCATAGCTGCGAAGGCCGTGGCCTTAAAAGAAGCTCTGACCCCTGAATTCAAGGATTACCAGGAGCAGATAATAAAGAACGCCAGTGCCATGGCCGAAGAGCTCCTCTCCCAGGGTTTCACCCTTGTATCGGGTGGAACCGATAACCATATGATGCTCATCGATCTCAGGGACGAGGACTACACGGGTAAGGATGCGGAAGAAGCCCTTGACCTGGCCGGGATCACAGTCAACAAGAATACGGTACCCTTCGAAACCAGAAGTCCCTTTATCACCAGCGGGGTCCGCGTTGGGACGCCCGCCGTAACGACCCGGGGCATGAAGGAACCGGAGATGGTTCAAATCGTCAGATGGATCGCCCAGGTGCTCCGCAACAGGGATGACGCAGCATTTCTGGAGAAGGTCAAATCAGAGATCAGGGCCCTGTGTGATAACTTTCCCTTCTACAGGGACAGGCTTGAGGACTCGCAGTAAAGTGTCGGTCTCTCCGGATGGTCGTCCTTCGTGGGACGATTATTTTATGCATATTGTCAAGCTGGTGGCCACAAGATCCACCTGCATAAGACGTCAGGTGGGAGCGGCATTTGTGAAGAACAGGAATATTCTTGCTACAGGCTACAATGGTGCTCCCTCGGGGATACCCCACTGCACAGAAGTGGGGTGCCTCAGGGATGATCTGGGGATACCCTCAGGGGAGAGGCATGAGATCTGCCGCGGTCTTCACGCGGAACAGAACGGCATCATACAGGCGGCCAAGCACGGGATCAACCTGTCAGGATCTACTGTATATACAACGGACAGCCCCTGTATTATCTGCGCGAAGATGCTGATAAACGTTGGAGTGGAGAGGATAGTCTCCTGGAGAGGTTACCCGGACCAATTGGCGGCTGAGATGCTGTCCATGGCCGGCCTGGAGCTGGAGATCCTTGAAGGTGAGGACCAATGAAGTGTCCATTCTGTTCAGATTTTGACAACAAAGTCGTTGATTCACGACTGTCAGGCGATAACGATGTTATCAGGAGAAGGCGTGAGTGCCTGGGCTGCGGGCGGCGTTTTACCACATATGAGAGGGTGGATGACATCATGCCCATGGTTATCAAGAAGGACGACAGGCGAGAACCCTTCGACAGGGGGAAGATCCTGGTTGGCATACAGAAGGCCTGCCAGAAACGGCCGGTCAGCGTCCCTGTCATGGAGGAAATAGTTGACCGCATCGAAAAAGCTGTTCAGGAAAAGGGGCACAAGGAGATAATCAGCACCGACATCGGTGAGACGGTTATGAAAGAGCTGCAAGCGCTGGACGAAGTCGCCTATGTCCGGTTTGCCTCGGTATACCGCTCCTTCAAGGATATCAACGAATTTATGGACGAGCTCAAAGAGCTCCTGAAAGAGGGAGAATCAAGACTGCTCAATAACGCAGAGGAAAAAAGTTGAAAAGCCAGTTCAGAGGTGGTGTACACCCCGCAGACAGCAAAGACACAAATAAGGAAGCTGTTAAGACCCTTCCGCTTTTAGAGCTTTACCTGGTGAGTTTATCTCAGCACATCGGGTCTCCAGCCGAACCCATTGTCAGTGCTGGAGACAAGGTCCTGAAATATCAGGAGATAGCAAAGCCAACAGGGTTTATCTCCGCATCATTGCACGCGCCCACTTCAGGGACTGTCAAAGCAATCGAACCTTCTCCCCACCCATCAGGAAGACTTATACCAGCCATTGTGATCGAATCTGATGGCGAGGACAGGGAATTCGACATCTCCACCAACTCCGACCCCAATCTCGAAAAAGGTCCAGAAGTCTGGAACGACATGGTAAAAAATGCCGGAATAGTGGGTATGGGTGGCGCTGCCTTTCCCACTCACGTTAAACTGAGCCCGCCGGATGACAAGCCCATCGAGCTTATGATTGCCAACGGTATCGAGTGCGAGCCGTACCTTACAGCGGATCACAGGCTGATGCTCGAGAGTCCAGAGCTTGTTGCTGTGGGCCTGCGTCTGACAATGGAGATGGTGGGCGCGAAAAAGGCCATTATCGGCGTCGAGGCCAACAAGCCGGATGCCATCGAAACCTTCCGTTCTTTTGATCTTCCCCCTGACGTTGAGGTTGCGGAACTTCCTGTAATGTATCCCCAGGGAGCTGAAAAGCAGCTCATCTACGCCCTGCTGGGTAAAGAAGTCCCCAAGGGAGGACTTCCCATGGATGTGGGTGTTGTAGTGCAGAACGTGGGTACACTGGCAGCAATTTGTGAGGCTGTTACAAAGGGAAAACCTCTGGTGGAGAGGATCATGACCCTGGGAGGATCGGTCCCGGCAGGTCCTGGTAACTACCTGGCAAGAATTGGAACGCCTCTTTCCGATATTGTCGAGCAGACCGGAGGAATGAAGGGTCCGGCTGCCAGGATCGTTTCCGGTGGTCCAATGATGGGACAGGCCATGGCTTCTTTTGAAAGCCCGGTCCTTAAAGGAACAAGCGGGCTGCTTGTTTTCGGTCCAGGTGAGATGAAAGCCCTCAATCAAAGAGCATGCATACGCTGTGGTGCATGCGTCAGAGTGTGCCCGGTTTCGCTGATGCCACAAACGCTGGGTAACATGGTGGAGTGGAACAGCTTTGATGAGCTTGAGCAAAATCATATCAACGACTGCATAGAGTGCGGATGTTGTGCATATGTATGCCCCTCGGACAGGAATATGGTTCAGTTCATAAGACAGGGAAAAGCAGAGATAATTACAAGAGGCCAGAAGGGCTGATAAGAGGGAGAAAACAGAGCCTATGGAAACTGTACTTGCGCCATCACCCCATCTGAGATCCCCGGATACGATCGAAAGAGTGATGTACACCGTGCTTATCGCGCTGGTGCCAGGTTCCCTGATCGGGATTTATTTTTTCGGACTACATGCCATAAGAGTAATGCTGATCTCTATCGTGGGCTGTCTCGTGTTGGAAGGGATCGTTCTGAAACTGAGAGGACGAGACATTTCCCCACTTAAGGATGGGAGTGCCATACTGACAGGCCTTCTGCTCGCAATGAACCTGCCGTCATCCACTCCGGGCTGGATGGTCATGGTGGGCGCTTTAGTGGCAATTCTCCTTGGAAAGCATGTGTACGGGGGGCTGGGGTACAATCCCTTTAATCCGGCCCTTGTAGCAAGGGTATTTCTTCTTATCAGTTTCCCGGTGGCTATGACGAGTTGGCCGGAACCAAAACCCTTTACCTTCTCTCTGGATACCGTGACCAAAGCAACTCCCCTGGGAGAGATGAAGACGAATCTGCTCATGACGGGGAACATAGGGGATATAGCAAATATCGATCTTATGGCCCCATTCCTGGGGAATTTCGGGGGTAGTCTGGGTGAAGTATCCGCCCTGGCACTGATCGCTGGCGGCCTCTTCCTGTTGGCAAGAAAAGTTATAACCTGGCACATACCTGTGACCTTTATTGTTACCGTATTTGTAATGACCGGTATGTTCTGGGTTATCAACCCCCAGAAATTCGCTTCCCCTGCCTTCCACATAGTTACAGGTGGTCTCATGCTGGGAGCAATTTTCATGGCCACTGACTATGTAACGAGTCCTGTAACCAACAAGGGGATGATCATATTCGGTGTGGGATGCGGAGCTATTACGGTTTTCATCAGGCTGTTCGGCGGTTATCCGGAGGGGGTATCCTTTGCAATCCTTCTGATGAACTCTGTCACGCCCATTATTGACCAGTACACCAAACCGCGGACATTTGGTTACCTGCGTGAAAAGAAGGTTATTGCATAATGTTTTCAGGAATCGGACGACTTGTTGCAGTTCTGGCCTCCATCTGTTTCGTGGCGGGTCTGGCTCTGGCGGCGGTGTATGAAGTGACCAAGGAACCCATCGCCTACCAACTCAAGCTTGAGGTAATAAGATCCCTTACGGCGGTTCTGCCTGGGATGGATATCGATCCCGACAGGGATTTTGTGGATCTTCAGAGGCCGGAGGACGGGCATGTGAAGGTATTTCAGGCCGCCACCGGAGATAAGGCCGACGGTATAGCCTTCCAGGTGAGGGCACCTGATGGTTACAGTGGAAATATCTTTGTAATGATGGGTGTGCTCGCCGATGGTACCCTGGGAGGGATAGAGATACTCAACCATGCCGAAACTCCGGGGCTGGGATCTCTTATCATTGAGGACAGCTTCAAGGACCAGTTCAAAGGCAGGTCTTTGGATGACACGAACTTCAAGGTGAAAAAGGACGGCGGGGATATCGATCAGATAACTGGAGCCACCATCTCACCCAGGGCGGTATCTGGAGCGGTAGAAAAAGGCCTTATATGGTTCAGGGACGAGAAGGAAAAGATCCTCACATATACTCCCCAGGTTATTGAGGAGGAGCAGAGTACCGATAAGCCGGATGAGGGGTAAATCCCTTCACTCGAAATTGGAAATTTGATATTCGGAGTATTTGATTCAGGTTAACATTGAACGTTGGACGTTGAACTTTGAACAAAAAACTGAAAGGTCAATAGCATGAGCAGCGGCAATCTTCATGAGTTTACGAAGGGATTCTGGCTTGAGAATCCGGTTTTTCGTATGGTTCTCGGCCTCTGTCCTGCCCTGGCTGTGACAAACAATGTTATCAACAGTATCGCTATGGGCCTTGCTACTCTCTTTGTAATCGTTAATTCAAACCTTGTTGTATCGGTTTTGAGAAATTTTATCCCGAGCAGAGTCCGTATTCCGTGTTATATAATTATAATAGCGTCCTTTGTTACAATTGTAGATTTGGCCGGAGCAGCTTGGGCGCATGGCGTCCATAAGACACTCGGTCTGTTTATCCCACTGATCGTCGTTAACTGTCTGATTCTTGGGAGAGCTGAAGCGTTTGCTTCACGACGCCCTGTATTGACCTCCGTAATAGATGGTGCCGGTATGGGACTCGGGTTTACAGTCGCCCTCGTGGCAATAGGGGCCGTAAGGGAGATCCTGGGGAGCGGAGCTTTACTCGGGTATCCAATACTGGGTGCCGCGTACCAGGATATGCTCGTCATGGTCCTTCCTCCAGGAGCTTTCCTGGCCATGGGAGTTCTACTGGGCGGCTTCAACGCCATGGATAGGTCATAAGCTTAACTCACCAGTTGTTGCAAATTTAATACATCTGTTGCATTCATAACACATATTTACACTGAAAGTTCACTCATGTTGTTCAGTACGTTTGTGAACATAATTCTCTAACTACCTGAAATACATGATAATTACATTTTGCAGTTACTTGTTGGTCTATTGGCACGCTTGTTGCCTTATAAGACAAGGATGCCTTCACTAATTCAGCAAAAGACCCTCAAGGGGACGATGGAGTTTGTGGGTACAGCTCTTCACAACGGTCTGGAAACCTCCGTCAAAATATCACCTTCCGAGCCTGATACTGGTTATAGATTCAGGCGCGCCGATATTCCGGGTGCTCCGGAGGTAGAGGCGTGTGTAGCCAATATCAGGGATACTTTGCTTGCTACAAGTCTGGGACTTAACGGTGTTTACATACAGACAGTGGAGCATCTGCTCTCGGCCCTGGCTGGCTCTGGTGTTGACAACGCATCCATCGAGGTAATGGGTGACGAGATCCCGATTCTCGATGGCAGCGCGGCACCATTTACCAGAGGTATCGAGAAAGTGGGTCTTTGTGAACAGAATATACCCAAGAGGATGCTCAGGATTAAAGAGAATATCAGTGCCGAGAGGGGCGATTCATCGGCCATTCTAAATCCATCTGACGATTTCTCTGTTCACTTCATAATTGAATTCGAAAACACATTTGTCGGAAGGCAGGAGCTTAACTTCCAATACTCTCCTGATGCCTACCGGAAGGACATAGCATTTGCGAGGACCTTCGGATTCATGAAGGATGCCGAGTACCTTATGGAAAAAGGCCTTGCCCTTGGCGGTTCCATGGAAAACGCAGTTGTAGTTGGAGACGACGGGGTAATCAACCCGGAGGGGCTACGTTCGCCGGATGAGTTCGTGAGGCACAAGATACTCGATACTATCGGCGACCTCTCTCTCCTGGGGATTCCTATACTGGGCACTTACTCCGGATTTAAGGCGGGTCACGGGGTAAACAGGCTCCTCATGATGGAGGTAATGAACCAGCCTGAAAAATGGGATCTTGTCTGTATTGAGGAGACCGATAGCGATGATATGATTTTCTATCCAGCCCATGATACAGATCTCCCGTCCATGGTATCATCCCCGTAATATAGACAGCTTTTGGATTCTGAAGCCGTGATCTTGTTGGTCACGGTTTTTTTTGTGCTAATGTAATATCAACGCGCCCATTGAGGGGCGCCCAAATCGATGACTTGCATGGCAAGTTAATTACCATCGCGCCCGTGCATGGGCGCCCGGATCCATAACCTTAACGCATAGTTATGGATTCGTGAGGGAAGGGAAAACGACGTTTTTCCCTTCCCGAGGAACAAAAAGCCACTCATGGACTTTTTGTGACCCTAACAAAATCCCGTGAGGGAAGCGGAAACGACGCTTTTCGCTTCCCGAAGAGCAAAAAGCCGCTCACGGACTTTTTACGACCATATCAATGATTAAATGATAAATTCTAGTGAAGCCCAACCGGCAGTATTGGCGCGGGAAATATTCGGAACTCTTGCAGAACTGTTCCCCGTGTGTTGTGCAAGTGACGAGTTCTATTACTTTCCCCAGGTAGTGGGCAAGGAAAGGAACTGGTCATCGTGGGATGATTTTTCAGATACTTCCCTTCAACATCTTTCAGGTAAGCTTTCCGGATGGCAGGAAGATCTTTCATCCGTCTCTGATCCGGATATGTCCCGGGAGGCAGTGACCGACGTTTCCCTTCTCAAACACCTGTGCGGTACCCTTCTCGAACAGCTCACTGAGGTGGCCTTTCACAGATCTCAGCCCACCTTCTACCTCTCTGTTGCCAATATAGGCATCGCAGAAGCGATTGAATCCGGCGAGAAAGAAGCTTTAATTGATAGAGTCAGTACCCTTTCCGACTTCCTTGTAATGGGAATGGATAATATGAAGGTTGTTCCGGAGATCTTTCGCGATCGCGGTGCTGAAATGGCGGACAGAACGAGAGAATGGTTCCAGGCTCTTGCACAGGGCGGGCACTTGATATCCCCGGCCCTGGAAGCGGTGGAAAAATATGGTAATCGGTTGAAAAAAATACCAGTCAAGAGCGATTTCAGACTGCCGGAGGAGGTATTTAGCCGGATCGTGGCCAAACACATGGGATGCGACATGGGGATCGAACAGATACTGGCTGAACTGGAGGAAGAAGCAAGCAGGATGAAGGAGTTCATTGATGAAGTGTCAGATGCGATGAGCCCGGGAGGAGCCTGGCAGGATGTGTACGAGAATATGTCCAGGCAGCCTGTGGGGGAGGGTTCGCTTCCGGGTATGTTCGGGAAACAGATTGACGAACTAATGGCCCACTGTCTTGCCGCGGAAATGGTATCTCCTGAGTTGGCGCAGACATGTCCTGTCAAGGTAGGCAATGTTCCGGTATCACTTTCCGCTATCCGCTCAGCCGATTCATACAGCGCAAAGCCGGGCCACCCTCCCGCGGGAGGAACTTTCTACATCTTTGATGAGGGTAACTCCGAGAGGTCAGCCAGCGGCCTTCACCCGGAGTACAGGATGACGGCAGCCCATGAAACGTGGCCGGGGCACCACCTGCTGGATATATCCAGGTGGAACCAGAAAAACCCCTTGAGAAGACCCCTGGAAAGGCCTCTTTTCTACGAAGGGTGGGCCTGTTTTGCGGAACAACTCATGTTTGAAACGGGATATTTTTCAGGGCATCAGGACCTTCTTATTCTCGCAAAACGCAGGATGAGGCATGCCCTGAGAGGTACGGTGGATATTTCGCTACATACCGGCCGAATGGACATTCCAGCGGCAGCCAGGACACTTTTGGTTGCTGGCTATTCCAGGAAACTAGCCGAAAAAACGGCTCTCAAGTACACTCTGCACCCCGGCTACCAGGTATGCTACACTATTGGATTACGAAGGTTTAAATCGCTGTACGATCGGTTCGGAAAGGACGATGTTTCAGGTTTTGTAAGAACGATACTGGCACAGGGGGAAATTCCCTTTAGTGACCTGGAACAGGTTTTCTTGAGTGAGGGCTGAATTGGAACACCTGAGAATGTGGAATTTTATGCAGGCAGGAGGCAGAAGGCAGAAGTGGGAAGAAGTCAGAAGTCAGAATCCAGAATTTTATTTAGAGTAATCACTTATTCACTAGTTACTTGTAATTATTCCGTGGAAGTTATTCTGACAACTGAATTCTATTTTGCGCCCTCCGCACTGCTCAATAATATAGGAGTGCAACATGAAGGACCAATTTCTCGGATATCACTCTGAATGGAACCTTGGCAGCCCGGGCGGATGGGACTATCAGCGCATCACCCAGATGATCGGCAAAAAAACCTGGGCGAATCTCAACAAGATAAAACCTGTTGATGTAGATCTTGATTTCGACCATCCACTCCTTTATCCGGTTTACGGTTTCGTGGAGATGCTGGTGGGTGCCCACCGGGAGAGAGAAGGGTCCAATTCAGGGTTTATAGCCGTCGTGGCCGAAGAAGAGACATTGATCGATGTGACCGAGAACATTAATCTGGCCGGTCACCTTAATGAGGTGGATGGCATTTCCAGTGCCTTGATGGCGCCCCACGAACTTGAGCTGGATGACGGCAGAGTCTCCTGGCAGGGCAACCCGGTTTCGGTGATCTTCATGGATTTCAACTCCGACGTTCTCCTTTCACTGCACCGCAAACATGGACTTGAACCTCTACTGAAAGCCGTATCGGAGGGCAGGGTCATCAATCCCAGGGGCACTGAACCCATAAACGTTAAGAGCATGTTCGAGGTGATAACGGGTCCTGAGCAAAAGAGGTTCAACCACATATCAGTCCAAAGGACTCCATGGACCAGGAGATTCTCTCACAGGGAAACAACAGGGCCGGCCGGTGAGCACATCGGTGATCTGGTCAGGTGGACTCACGAGAACTGGGAGAACCTGGTCCTCAAACCCGAACGGGGGTATTCCGGCATGGGTGTCAGGGTGGGGGTGGTCAATCCCGATCCGGACGAGGCAGTGAACCTGGCTCTTGCAGAGGGAAGCTACATCGTGCAGGAGAAGATTCCCCTGAATCTCTGGGCGGAGGACAGCCCGAGCATCAATAGACAGACCGGTAAAGTTGTCCTGGAACGATACCAGACCGATTTCAGGTGCCTCATGGGACCCGATGGTCTCTTTGGATTTCTGGTGAGGTTCGGAGGTGTTCCCACTAACGTGGGTAGTGGAGGGGGAGTCCAGCCTCTTGCTGTTCTCAGGTCGCAAATGAGCGTGAGAGAAGCTGTGCATCGAATCAATGATGCTATCTGTAGTATCAGCTACGGTGACCTGCTGGAGGTAGTGGAGGGACAGGAGAAGATGGCTATTGATGAGAAATTCACCTATCTCCTCGGTCCCATCTGGCTTGGCCTAAGGCCAAGGATAATCACCGACGGCCAGCTTGACAGCCTTAAAGAATACTGTCGGGCGATGTGGGCTGACTGCCTGACTCTTGAGAAAATGTGGCTGGACGGGGAGCTTGACGAGTATATAACTATCGAGGAAGACGAACTTGCGATCGCCCGGTCTCAGCCATGGGGAGGATCAGCCGCTGTCTTCGCTTCAGACGGACTGTTCAGTTTCGGAGCCCACCCGGAGGAAGAATGAGCATAAAGGTGGATCCCGACTGGTGGAAGACGCTTTTTGATGAGGTCTACCTTCTTACCGACGCCAGATCCGTATGCGACGAGGACTTGACCAGGCGTGAGATAGACGTGATCTGCGATCTCATCCCCGTGGAAATGCATCACCGAATACTTGATCTGTGCGGAGGCCAGGGGCGGCACAGCATGGAACTTTCATCACGGGGTTTTCCCAACTGTACAGTGCTGGATTACTCCCAGTACCTGGTAGATGTGGGAGTGGAGATGGCCGGTCGAAGTGGTTATGAGGTAGAATTTCTGCAGGGCGATGCTCGGGAGACAGGTTTGCCGGAGAGCAGTTACGACCATGTACTTATACTGGGCAACTCCATAGGCTACCTTCCGGGTCCCGACGACGACAGCCGGATACTGATGGAGGCTTTCAGGGTACTCAAGCCTGGATCATGGATACTGGTGGATGTAGCCGACGGTGAGCAGATAAGAGATAGTCTTTGTCCCAACGCCTGGCACGAGATCGATGAAGACATAGTCGTTTGCAGAACTCGGCAGATCGAGGGCGGATCCGTCCTCGCAAGGGAGGTCGTGGTCTCCAAAGAGCAGGGACTCATCAGGGATCAGAGCTATTCCATAAGGTATTTTGAGGCTGAGAGTTTAAGGGATATGATGATCGGAGCCGGCTTCGAAACCGTCACAGTGCACAGGGATTTCAAGCACCACGACAGGGAAGGTGACTACGGCTTCATGAACCGTCGCATAATAGCTACTGCAAAAAAAGCGGAAAAATGAGTAGCTTACGACCCTGGCAAGGTTGATGACTTCGCAAAAAGCCGCTCACGGACTTTTTGCGACCCTACTAATAATTACCCTTGAGTGAAACTCATCAAGGGAATATTATGAAGCACAATTTGATGATGGCTTACCGATGTACACAGGGAGGTTGTAAATGAAGGGAAATCGCATAATCGGGACCGGCGCCGGCTATCCGGACCGGATAATGACCAACGAGGATCTTGCCAAGATCGTGGATACAACGGACGAGTGGATCTTGACCAGAACGGGCATAAAGGAGCGGAGGATCGCCGAGGATCACGAGAGCACATCTGACTTTGCCGCCACCGCTTCTCTGCAGGCCTGTGAAATGGCCGGAGTGGACCCGGAGGAGATCGATCTGATAATCGTGGCGACCCTGTCACCCGATATGTTGATCCCAGCTACCGCCTGTATTGTTCAGGACAAGATAGGGGCGAAGAACGCCGCCTGCTTCGACCTGGAAGCGGCCTGTTCAGGTTTTGTATACGGTTTGGCCTGTGCCAATGGAATGATGCCCGAGGCCGGGATCAAGCACGCTCTTGTTATCGGAGCCGAGACACTATCCAGGGTTATTGACTGGAGTGACAGAAATACATGCGTTATTTTTGCCGATGGTGCGGGAGCCGCCCTGGTAAAGCATGAGGGGGGTGACAGGGGGATCATGTCAACTTACCTGAGGGCCGACGGGTCTGCTCCACCGCCGTGGCTCATGGTATCTCCGGGTGTAGCCTACCGCGGTCCTTTTTCAGAGGGGAGCGGGACTGATTTTGCCATCCGGATGGAGGGCAAGGAAGTCTTCAAATTTGGCGTAAAGGCCTTGCCGGATGCCGTTATTGGCGCCGCCAAACGGGCTGGAGTGGCCGTAGAAGACCTCGATATGGTTATTCCCCACCAGGCCAACATCCGCATCATCGATGCGGGTGCCAAGTTGCTGGGTGTAGACAGGGATAAATTCTTCGTTAACCTCGACATGTTCGGAAATACTTCAGCGGGAACCATCCCCCTGGCCATGGACCAGGCCAACAGGGAAGGCCGCCTGAAGGAAGGAGACCTCCTGGCCCTCTCCGGCTTTGGTGCCGGCCTTACGTGGGCGGGGTGTATTATTAGATGGTAGTGATGATCGAGTCCAACGACCAACGACCAACGTCCAACGTGTTTTAGAGTCCATTATTAGATGGTGAAAACTGGTTCCATGTTCCAGGTTCCAAGTAGAAAATATATGCATAGGATATATTCGCGTATTTCAGATTACGTGGAACGTGGAACCTGGAACCTGGAACTACTCTCAAATCCTCCAAGCACAGTATCCACAATAATAGCAAAAAACCCCACCAGGACCGCGCCCTCGATGATGTAAGCGGGGTTGTCCGAAATTATGCCCGCGATGATGGGCGCACCGAGGCCGCCGGCGCCGATAGTCGCTCCCAAAGTAGCGGTTCCTATATTTATCACAGTTGAGATCCGCACCCCGGCCATAACTACCGGCATGGAGAGGGGCAGTTCGACCTTTGAAAGCACCTGAATAGGGGTCATTCCCATACCCTTAGCGGCCTCGATAACGTCCACCGGTACTGAATCCAGTCCGGCGATCGTGTTTCGTATCACTGGCAACAGTCCATAGATGAAAAGGGCTATAAGGGTGGGTTTAAAACCGAAGCCCACTATCGGAACTGCAATTGCGAGGACGGCTACAGGAGGGAATGTCTGGCCGATGGAGGCAATAGCGTTTACAACGTGCATAAAATCCCTGCCCGATTCCCTGGTTACGAAGATGCCGGCAAGCAGACCAATAAATGTGGCCATGATGCTGGAGATGAATACAAGGCTGATATGCTCCCTGACGAGCACGTGAAACGGGGCTCTGTCGTATATAGCGGTGGATGGATCCGGGGCAATCCCTGATACGATCGCCCTCCATGTCCACTCACTGAAAATAAGTATTAAGAAGATACCTGAAAGCAGGATCAGGATCTTTATTCGTCCGCTTAGTTTCATGAAGGTATCCTGTTCATCAGGCTTCAAGCAGGTCGGCGAGACGGATCTCTCCAACCAGAAGGTCTGTATTGTCCACGACCGGCGCGCTGCTGGTCCCTGCAAGGACCATCCTGGAGAGCGCCTCTTTAGCGGTGGAGTCCGGACTGACGGCAAAATCGGCAACTCTGATCCTGACGATGGAGTCCTCCATATTAAACGGTGCTTTGTCCAGAACTTTCCGATCCAACCATCCTTTCAGCCGACCTTCATTGTCCGTAACCCACAGGTAGCTGTTTTCTGCCAGGGATTTTTCTACTTTCCCGGGATCATCGCTCAGGACCACTGATAAGGCGGATCTCATCAGGCCTTGTACCGGGAGCCTGGCAAGGCGCTTCAGTGCCCTGTCGGTCCCGATGAACTCCAGGACGAATTTATCACCCGGACTGGTAAGGATGTTTTCTGGAGTGTCGTACTGAACAAGCTCGCCTTCCCTCATGATGAGGATCCTGGCCGCGAGCCGGATGGCCTCATCTATGTCGTGGGTAACAAACACAATGGTCTTTTTCAGGCCTCGCTGAATACGCGAAAACTCATTCTGAAGGGATTCCCGCGTAATTGGGTCAAGGGCTCCAAATGGCTCGTCCATGAGGAGTATGGATGATGATGGGCACGCAACATATTTTGGCTGTCAAGCGGCCTAAAATGCCCGCTTTGGAAGAATGGGTGTGAATAAAAAAAGGCTTTTCACGGATAATCAATAGCAGAATTGAGAAAAAGGCTTTAATATCATTAACAGGATCTATCTTTCTCACTAACGATGCGATGGGAATGATCCTGACACCACATTCCTCGGCTTTTTCAATTTGCCTGTCAACCGATTGTTGTTCCAGATCGGTCATTTGGGATTCAAGGGAAAGGCCGCAGGCCAGAATCACTCCATATTTTTTCTCGCTCAAGCCCCGGCAGGTAAGCAAGGTATTCTGGGCTGAACCGCCCATGTCCAAGCGGGTAATGATATGGATGATTTTTGTCATATCATATAT
>SDBU01000329.1_pt1 | contig 67429 bp, 106 predicted proteins | sample 2277071 | NCBI WGS metagenome assembly SDBU01 (sample SAMN10397929, study PRJNA504765) | marine sediment metagenome | isolation source: marine sediment core GS08_GC12, 126 cmbsf | place: Arctic Ocean: Gakkel Ridge, Loki's castle | collected 2008 | reverse complement strand
TATATATATAATTATATATAATTATATATAATAGGCGATATGTTATAGAGAGAGTCATGAAGTGATAGGTTTGGTCAGCTCCCGTGCCCATGCATTGATAGGGAAATTATACAGTAGGGGTAGGACAAAAGCATAATGATTTCAATAGCTTATATGCCAATAGGTTCCCGAAGGGTAATCAATATGCCTTATGATTATATAATGATTTCAATAGCTTGCATTAAAATGAAATCCAATCAATTTTTCTCTTGACATGCCAGATTAGATATGCCATAATGACATTAAAGCATGAAGTAAGTCATTAGTCCTTGATAACCCTAAACAACAAGGAGCGAAGACATGAGACAGTGGATAGACGAGTTGGGTGAGTGTGAGACATGTAATGACATGAGTAAGATGCTTAAAGAGTGGCACAAGGTTGGCCGTGCTAGGGATGAACTAAAGAATGAGTGGTTCATGACTATGGCTGTTTGGTATCAGGATTGTAACTCTAAAGACCCAAGGAACTTGCAACAGTTGACTAGATTTGGGCGTGTTAAACATATAGCGAAACTCGTGGAGGAAAAAGGTAGTGAGCTTGATGTACACATGGACGAGGTCATGTATCGACTTAATAAAGCGTTGCATAAACTCAGCCGTGATCGGAAGACAAAACTAGATACTAGAGTTGAAACAAAGTGGAAGAAGGATATGGTGAAGAAGACACGAGACGTTGTTGGAAAGAACGTCAAGACGTGTGAAGTGAACGGAATGATAGAGAGAATGACTAGACATGACAACGCGACAAGACTAAGTGAAGAACAAAAGCAGGGGATAAAAGAGCAGCGTACAAGTGAAGGAACACCAATGTTAGGTATGGTTCTTAGTGATGAATCTTAACGAGAAAGGAGACAGAAGATGTTGGATAAACTAAACAGAGCTAAAGGTAATGACGCGTGGAACGTGTTGAAGGAATGGGAAAGTCTAGGTAAGAAGAAAGAACTTGACAGAGGATGTAAGATGGTTGATCTTGCTAAGCAGTACCAATGTGATGTGGCTGTTCATGGGCGTTTGGACGCAACGAAAATCGGTATTGCGTCAGCGGTGAACTATGCTAATGAGTTTGGGTGGGACGTTGACACCATAGTGTATGAGTTCAGAAAGGTACTAAAGAGACGGACCACAAAGAAGCGTAGGACGATCAACAGGGAGAACAAGGCATTGATAAGACACCAAATGCAGAGAGGTGTGCATGACTTTTTTTGCGAGTAGACTAGATTGGACACATGCCCTGTAAGCTATTGGAATCATTAGGCTTTTGGCCCTTTGATTAAATTGGCCTATATCATAAGCCCCTAATATCATTGCATAATTAGGCAAAAATAATGCTTGACAAGCCCGATTGAATATGATAGCATGATTTTAGATTGTGAATAGAAGGGAGGTGATGGACATGTGGGGTGGAAGTCATGCAAAGTTTGAAGAATTAGAAGGTAAGACCCTGATTGAAGTCTCTGGAGAAGTTGGAGACAGCCAAATCTTTTTTACGACAAGCGACAAAGAGGTTTATAGGCTTTATCATGACCAGGACTGATGTGAGAGCGTAACCGTTGAGGACGTCAACGGAGACTTAGAGGACTTGGTTGGTAGTCCTATTTTCCAGGCTGAAATGTCTTCACAATCAGAAAACCCAGAAGGGATGCAACCACCAGATTATCAAGACTCGTTTACGTGGACATTTTATAGGTTAGCAACAATAAAAGGAAGTGTGAACATAAGATGGTACGGAGAGTCTAATGGGTACTATTCAGAAGAGGTCGACTTTGAAAAAGTAGAAAGGAGGTGAATCACCAATGCCCATATTTGAACAGTTACTTGCGAGTCCTAGAAAGGCGCAATGGTTGCATGACGTGTTGGCCGCTCTGGAACTGAAGATTGTGGCGGCGAGAGGAAGACATGGGTTTGATGTTGTGAGGGAGAGGAGGTAGGTATGATACAGTGCAATTTTTGTGAAGAGAAAGCAATAGTGGTCGCAGCACAATATCACGGAGGGGACATTACCGGAGAGGTCGAATGGTCTGGGGTATGTGAGGGACATCTTAAGGACTGGTACTACAACATCCCTAAAGGCCACCAAATATCCACCCTAAAGATTACTAAAAAACAACACGAACAAATGAAAAGGGCACTAAAAGACTTAGGTTAGGTGCCACACTGTAGAGAGGAGATAGTTGAATGGACTGGTTGATTTGGACGTTCGGTGCGGTGAGTGTATGTCTGGTTGTAGGACTCGTTATGATTTTGGTCGAGAAGAGAGGAGGTGAGACGACATGCCAATAAGGTGGAAGGTTGTAAGTCAAAATAGAGAGAGTTGTATGGTAGGTTGGTGCAGGAAATACTGTCTGAAATACAAGAGAGGCACGGTTGTTAAAGGAGTCAAGGGAACGCTAGGTGTGATGGTGTTCAAGAGTGAGAAACAAGCAGAGGGTTTTCTTGGTCCGTATAACGGACAAACAGTAATCAAGGTAAACGGAATCGGACGAGGTAAGGTTCCAGCAGTGTTGAGTAGCATAATAGACATCACCACAATAGACCATTTCTATAAGCACCCAGAAGACATCACAATGCATCGAAACGTACCTGACGGCACCATCTGTTACAAGTCAGTAGAGGTCCTAACATGAGAGAGGAATTGGATGAACTTGTACGTCAAAAAGGCGCACTAGAAAAGCGTCTGAATGAGTTGTATCAGGAAAAGCTAGGTCTTTGGAACCGTCGTAATGACCTACAAGCACGGATTGATGGTTTGATAGTACAGGTCAAGCCAACAGAGGTTATACCGACCAAAGGTAGCAAGGTTCTGATGACGAGAGTCCAAAGTAAGATAGTTGAAAAGATCGAAGAGGCTGTTCGTAAAGATACGAGTGGCCTTTTTACGTCGGAGATGGAGAGGTTGTTGAACCTGTAGAGGAGGTGGAGACATGGAAGACTTTTATGGGGACGCAATGAAGTCGTTAGAGCACCAACGCGATGTTGTTGACAATAGAATTAGACTTTGTGAAGAGGTATTTCTCCCTATACTTGACATTCTAGAGGACGAAGACGTGACGGTCAAGGAAGCGTGGTGGAGTGAGTACAGTGAGTATGTTGTGTTGATGAAGGAGACCAAGTTGACAAGAAAGGCGTTCGACAGGATTAAGAGCGTGTTCAGTGACGGTGTGTCGATCACACATGAGGTCGAAGACCAGTATGTCAAGATACGATTTCACGACCCAACTAATAATCTGTTCTTTAACATTAGTAATGGAGCAGGGACGTGCAAGGTCGAGGTCATTGAAGAGAACGTACTTGTCCAAGCTAGAATGGAAAAGAGGAAGACATACAAGGTAGCAAACGGGTGTGATGGGTTGGATCTTGTGAAGGAGGGGGGAGGTGGGACGGATGGAGAGCAAGTTCAAGCTATACCAAGAGAAGAAGAACTCACGTAGGTTTCGAGCGCAGGATGACGACTTCCCAATTAGGGACGTTTATGTTATGAAACCGTGGTCGAAAGAGAGGAACTCGTTCGTGATGGAGTTGAAGGGAGAGAGGGATGAAACAGTTGAAGGTGATAAGTAAGACGAGGTACCCACAAATGGCAGAAAGGAGGTAGGAAGGATGATCGACATAAGTAGGGTAGATTTGAAAGAGTTCGCTAAGAAGGTGTATGAGTTGTCAGTACCACAAGGGTATGGATTTCTTCATGCGAAGCCAGGTCCGCTGAGTGATGAGGTTGCTGAGGAGCTTGTTAACCGATACAAAAAAACCAACCATGGAGTTGCACTAAGTATGGATTACGTCAGTGGTTGTGCTTGTAAGATGACAGTGTTTCGAGAGAACGAAAACCTAACGATACACGATAATTGGTACGACCATACTGACGCGCAGTTCGATACGCTTCTTAGTAGTTCTGGGGTTGAAAGATTGACAGCCCCGAAACATGGTGGCGCGTGCAATTGTTCGGATTGTCAGAAAGAAAGGAGGTAGGAATAGTGAAAAGACCAAGTAATCTAAGCATTAATAGTTTCGCTACATGTCCAAGGCCATTTCGTTACTGGAAGAAACAAAGAGACCAAAAAGAAGACGCCAGGTTTAATCTTGTGTTTGGGGTATTGTGCGGGTTTGTTATTGGGTTTGCGATTCTCGTCATGGTCGCGATGTTATCCAGTGGATGCACCCACTTCTCAAACGAGGTCGAAACAATAGTCGAACTCGCCGCTGAGAGAGTGGGGGTGTATGTATGTGAGCACAACCCTGACCTTGCTGAGAAGATGAGGACAGTAGGTCAGAAACTTGTTATGGAGCCGAGTGATAAGGCGCTTATGGACTCGCTCATCAACCTACTCGTCCTGAGTGCAAACGAGGACATTGTTGAGGATGTAGCACGCGTACTAAATGCGCGAGATAATGTAGAGGTTGTTGTGAGAGCATTGTTGAAAGGTCTTAGTGTAACCCCAGTCAGCCAAACCTAGGTAACGGCTGACTAACTGACCTCCTGAAGGCGTCACCTCTCCGCCGCGCTCGCAAGAGCTAGGGAGGTCAGTCCACACAAAAGAAGAGGAGATAAGATGAACGATAAATTACTAAGGGTTATCATAGGGATGGTGCTCGGGGTAGGTATCACTTTAGGGATAATTATTTCACAATTAAAACAAATAGTGGCGTTGTTGCAGTAACATCAGCAAACAAAGTGAGTTCAATAATTGAAGTGGAGGTGAGGGCCATGAAAATACTTGATTGGATAGTACCAAAAGTGTTAAGGGTGGGTTTTGAACGGGCGTTGGCTCCTGGTTATGGTACTTGCTATAAATGTCAGCGCCCTTGGAAGTTCGTCAAATCACACAGCACACAGTATACCGAAACGTGGGGCTGTTTTCCTCTTTGTGAAGGGTGTTGGAGCAGCATGACACCCAGAGAACGGCTACCGTATTATCGTCAGCTGTGGTTGAATTGGGGTGGAGAGGAAACAGCAAAAGACGAGCAGCACAGTTGGCCACTAATTAAAGAGGCAGTTTTAGCAGAACAATAAAGACATTACAGGGAGGTGAGTCAAATGGCAAGTAAGAAAGAGTGGGCAACGGTTGTCATAATGGCACATGCGTGTCATGACAAGCTAGATAGACAAGCGCAGATCAAGAACTCCATACCGTATCCAGTTGAGCTACCCTTGTGGGTCAAGAATTTGCCAGGGTTGCATACTCCTGAGAAGTTGGACGACTTCGTGAACGAGACGTTTAAGATCGCGTTAGAGAGAATGGTCAGGATACTGGTGAAAGAGGAGTTCGAGTCGTCGGACGACTGTGTCCAAAGTATGATGAAAATGACAGAGGAGGTTGAGAGAATTGCAAGAGATAGAGGTTGGACAAAAGAGCCATAGAAAGGAGAAGGCAATGAAAGTAACTATTGGAGAAGCAGGACTAAAAGATACGTGGCAGGGGGAATTTCCGAAAGAAACTAAGTGTGTTCATTGTAAGGGTGTGGCAAGGATTGGTTTTGTTGTGTGTGAGTGTTTGGACGAAGATGATAATGCCAAAAATACACCTTATGAGGAACGAGTGTGTGCACTACATGGAAGCACAGGAGAGAAAGGTGGGTTGTGGCTACATGATTGTGTTTCTGTAGCTATTTACTTTTGCTGTGACTGCCTCAATACTACTGCATTGTATAACCAAGCATAAGGAGGTAGGTAAGATTGCAAAGTCTACATGATCGAGACGGCTCGTGGAAAGTGAGCGAGATCATAGGTGGGACAGACTGGGAAGGACGGCAGTGTACGAGATGTCCTAAGAAGCACTGGCTCCCAGACCCACTAGTCAAACACGACATAGCGAGTGAGGAGTTTACGTGCTTGGCGTGTAGGTTTGACGTGGGTGATCTCGTACTCCTGACAGAACCACATGAGATAAAAGGTTATGTGGGTATAGTCGTCACGGCAGGAGCAAACGTCACACTAGTCAGACTTCTCGACGCACCAGTTGGAGAGGGTCACCTTCCGTATAAAGGAAGAGAGGCCCTCTCGCTCGTTAAGACTGGAAAGTCGAATGAGGATTTGGCCTATTTTGGACCGGACCTAGTGGCAGAGGCCATTGAGAAGGAAATGGGGGTGGTCGACTTCATACTCAAGAAGAGAGGTGTGAGGAAGGGTAAGGGTAAGGTTAAGTCAGCGGAGGATTTGGTGTTTGAGGCACTTGGAAAGGCTTTGGTCAAGAAGGCGACAGAGGCAGGGAAGTTAGGGGAGTTGATGAAGGAGGTGACTAAATGAGCATAGAAGAGCTTGGGAAGATAGTTGTAACAAACGCTAAGGGGAGACTTGTTGTGATTAAGGTTATGTCTTGGAGGTGGGCAAAGAAAAAGGACAAGGACGAAATTCTTAGCTTATTGGTAGAGGGGAAGTATAGGACTGGAACGATGTTGTGTCCGAAAGATTTTCCGTGAGAGGAGGTAGGAGAGATGCCGATTAGGTGGAAGGTCATACGAAAGGTTGATAGGACTAGTTGTATTGTTTATTCCAACAAAAAGTATTGTTTAGTTTATAAAAAAGGAACCACGGTAGTCGCTAAGAAAGGAACTCTTGATTCGATGGTATTTAAGAGGAGGAGGGACGCTGAGAGTTTTAGAGGCAATGCCCCCAACCAAGTAATCATTCGAGTAAACGGTGTAGGAAAAGGGAAGTGTCCTAAAGAGATTTCGTCGATTCTGTTTAATTGCGCGGAGCTTGATAGATTTTATAAGGGTGACCTAACAGCAAGGCGCAAAGGTACCCCGACAGGCACAATCTGTTATAAAAGTGTGGAGGTACTAGAATGAACAAAGACATTCGTAAATTCGACAACCTAATGTTGCAAGCCTTTCGTGATTGTCCACGTTTTTACTATTTCAGACACGTCAGGCATATATCGGTTGAGAATCCGACCCACCCATGGCCTCTCTTGTTTGGACTTGCTATACATGCAGCGTTGGAGTACTATTACAAAGGCGTGATGAACGGACAGACGCCTGATGAAGACGCTGTAGTTAAGAAATTCCTGGAGGTTTTTCCGGAAGAACAACCTGCGCCTACATTGAAGTCGGGACGTCAAGGGGAAGCGTTGTACACTCGCGTAAGGGGAGCTTTTATACTTACGGAATACCTTCCTAGAGTGCCTGAAGGGGTGGAGGTTGTGGATGTCGAAATCGGAGCTGCGGAGATGTTGAATGACGTGTACGCCTATTGTGGACGGATTGATAGGTTCGAGATGGAATCTGGAGGCGTCAGGGTGATAGATGTCAAGACGACATCAAGGATGGATCGACTAACGACCAATCCGTCCAATCAGTTCGAGGGTTATCAGTGGCTTGCAGAGAAGTACTTTGAGAAGGTCGCAGGGTTTATGACAGATGTGCTTGGGATATACAAGAACAAGCCTATTGATGAGACTTTTGATCGTCAGTATGAGAAGTTCAACCAGTATCAGGTAGCAGATTGGAGAAAGGGCGTGTTGCAGATCATGACACAAATTGGTGTGTGTGAGAACGCAGAAATGTGGCCTAGGAATACCAACCACTGCGGCGCATATCGTGGCAGGTGCCAGTTTATGCCGTTGTGTACGTGCACGAGTGACGAGTGCGTGGAACAGTTGGTTGAGACAATGTATGAACACGATGAGTGGAAGCCGTATAAGGAGGTAGAGGATGACACTATTTAATGAGTTGATAGACCACATGAAGAAAAACTATAAGAGTAATTTTCATGTGGATAGAGAAGATTGGAGGACAAGAGAGGTATTGCGTAGTCTGTGCAAGCTAATAGAAAGACGCCTTGATCTATTGAAACCTGTGTATTTTACACCAGAAAGCGAGGAAGAGGACTTATGAATAAAAAGAGAATTAGAGTGCTTAGGACATTAGAGTACGTTGGGACAAGTGATTGGGTAAATAGCACTATAAAGGGAGGACTAGTATCGAACGGAGGAAAGGCTAGTTTTGCCAACGGTTCTTATATAAAGGAGCTGTCTTGTGAACACATCGAAAACCTAGGTGGGGTAGAGACGGATGATGTACCTGTTTGAAGACGATTTCGCCGATGGGGTGTTTCATGCTCGCGTGTGCAAGAAGGGTGGGGAACGGTTCAAACGTACAGGCGAGGATATTCCAGGGTTTGGGAGACAGAAGATAACTGACGTCAAGTTGGAAATCCTAGACGGACAGTTCAAAGGGAAGTTGTTGTGGTTGAAAGTTGAGGAGGACGAATGACAGACGACCTATACACAAAGCAGTGCGACACCCCGCTTATTCAGGATGGGTGGGTGGCAAAGATAGGAGATTTGACGGATAAGGGACTTGTTATATGCTGCTTTGAATACGGCATTAAAACTAACCATGTAAATACCCAAGACCAGACATTTGTAAAAGGTGACCTTATCTTCAAGCCCTCCCAGGCGCAGTTGCAGGGGATGTTGCTAGAAAAGACAGAATGGCGACTACGTAAAAAGTGGATATATGGACCTGGCGGCGCACTTATGGGATATATGGGCTCACACTATTATTGTAAAATTAACAACAAGAAGCGATTCAAAGGAGACACAGCCGAGCAAGCCCTGATTCAAGGAGTCATGCACTCACTTCACGGGCTCGCGTGGCGGGACGGGAAGTGGGAGAAGTGACATGCCAATAAGAAGAAGTAAGAAATATGTTTCTGCACCTTATACCAGATTCAGGAATACATTAGAAGCCCTAGAGGATTGTGCAAATCATATGGGGGAAGCCTTAGATAATCCCCTAGAACTCAGAGCTAGAGACAATATGATCTCTCTGTGTTTTCATATGGTTGACGGGCTCGCGTGGCGGGACGGGAAGTGGGCGGAGGTAGCTTAATGGTAAAGCACAAGTCATCCAGGCACGAAGATGCAGGTTCGATTCCTGAACTCCGCTCCAACCCACTCCTATTCTACAGCTGGCACAAGTTCGACTCGTCGTGGTATGTGTATACAAGAAATATGACTCTTGTACATGTCAGTGAGCCAGGAGAGAGTTATTGTTTGGAACTACTACCGAACAAGGAAAGAGAGGTGGTTAAGGCGTGGATAACAAAGCAGCTTCAGAGGAAGTGAGAGAGTTAAAACGACGTGCTCACGACCTTGGGTACTACCTGATACGTAAGGGGTGGGATAATATCAACTGGCCTGAGCTTGCAAGACTGGCAGGGTTTGGGAACGAAGTAGAAATGTTCAAGAAGTTATACAGGACTGATCGAAAGGATTTGACTAAGATGCCACTTAAACAACTTGGGGCCTTCTTGGGGGTGTCGGCTCCTTCCGTCAGACAGAGAATGATTGTGCTTGGGTTGGAACGTGCGCCGGTTGGTGGGCATAGTGGGAGTAGGTATGTTAGTAAGAAGAAGGAGCGCAACCACAACATGGGTTAAAATAACCACTGTCGTCGTCTGGCCTCACGCCTCGAAACCTCTGAACGGGTAACAAACGCATGAGCAACGATCCCACCAACTACAAGGCCAGGCGACTACACTAAAAGGGAGGTGAATAAAAATGGAAGAGTTAAAGATAAGGTCAGTGAGTCAAGCGCAGGTGACGAATCTTAACGCCGCAACTTATGGGCAGTCTGGAACTGGTAAGACCATATTCGCAGCAGGGTTTCCTAAGCCGATTTTGTTTATAGATACGGACAAAGGAACGTTGTCGCTGAAGGTGAGCGATATTGTCAAGGATAAGGATAAGATTCACGTAGTCGAGATTAATGATCTGGACGTAGGGAATGTCGCCCCACAAGGGTTTGACAAAGTTGACAACGTGCTCCAATCATTAGCAGGAGGGGAGTTCAATGGCATTAAGCCGAGGACTCTTGTGATAGACTCATTGACGACGACTAGTCAGATGTGTCTAGCTAAGGCACAGTTTTTGAATGGGCACTTGGGCCAACAACCAACCCTGCCTGATTATGGAGGTCAAAGGAGGTACCTTGAAAAGATCATTAAGACAGGCGTAGGTCTAGACATGCACTTCTTGGTTGTATGTCATGAGGACTATTATAAGGATGAAAACACAGGAAGATTGTGGCTCACGCCTATGGTTGTTGGTAAGCTAGCTAGGGAGTTACCGTTGTATTTTGATGAAGTCTACCACGCGGCTCCGGTTGTGAGTGACAAGGGAGTGACAGAGTATAAGATGGAGACGAGTGCGAGTGGACTCATTACAGCTAAGTCTAGACTCGGATTGAACGGGTCGGTCGTGATGTCATTTGAAACAATAAGGCCGTTGCTGGAGAAGGCCCAGGGACAGGTACCAGAGCCAGAGAAAGGAGGGCAAAAAGACGTAAAGGAAACGGGTGGGAGTAGTGTAGCTAGTTCACTTAACATTGATTAAGGAGGTGGTTTGGTTGGGAATAGACGAGTGTGCAAATGCTGGAGGTCCGGTCGATAGTGCGACTATAGACCTAGAAAAAGTTGCTTCGTTCTCTAATGAAGTAAGGGTAAGGACGGTAGACGTGATAGCAGCAATAATAGGCGCAAATCCTCCGTCTCCGACCTCAGATGAGGCTAAAGAAATTGCGTTGTTTCATGTTAGCAGGATGCAGGACTATAGACTAACCATCACTGCAAATCTCCAGACTATTCTGGATGAAATCAACAGACTTTAACAGTAAGGAGGTGGATAAGACATGCCAGTTGTTGACACTTGTGTTAATTTCGACGACATAAAAGACCTAGATAAAGGACCCCCACCGTTTGACTCAGGAACGTATAAGTTCCAAGTCGAGTCAATCGAGCAAAAGGAGACGGGGCCAGACTCAAAAAATCCCGGACGACCAATGTTGTTGTGGTGGCTCGGCGTTATTGAGAGCCCTGGACTCGTTGGACGAAGGTTGCCGTATAATACGGTCCTTCCCTGGATGAATCCAAGCGCTCCTCCTGGAGAGGAACGTGACACGTCAGGTTGTGGACTACTCGTAGCCGTCTGCAAGGCTGTTAAGAAACCATGGACTGGTCAGCAGATCACAACGGAAGACTACATTGGACTCACCGGAGATATGATCGTAGGACAAAAGCCAATAGGGGCTGGACCTCGCCAGGGTGAAATGGCCAATAACATCACGAAATTCGTGTACTAAGGAGGTACGGCGAAATGAAGACTGAGCAAGTTACAATCAAGTCAAAAGGTTCCGTGTTGGAGGAGACAGCGTATGCGTTTCCAGAGACGCTAGAAGAAGGTCTCAAGGTTGATGGGCCTGAGAAGGTGTTTGCGTTGTATGCACAACAGCGCAAGATCAGGTTTATGGACGGGAGACGTCGGACGCTAACTGGTGGTGGCATTGGAAGTGCAATGGCGAAGGCGTTGAAAGGTGCTGATCCGGCCAAACTGCTCAAGATTGCAGAAATGGTTGGGGATAAGGACCTTGTGGCTAATGTCAAGGCACTGTTGGGTGCGGCAACGACAGATGCGAAGGCGGACGCGGTGAAGAAGTAGGATGGATGAGTGGGCACAGTGGCGGAATTATTGAAACGAAGTGGTAGACGCTAATTGCGTAAGGCAATCGCCCGAAAGAAGCGCAGGTTACATGCTATAGGCGTGCCGTCCAGGTTCGAATCCTGGCTGTGCCCAACACTAACAATCCAACCCCTTCTTTGTCTTGACGTCATAAAGGCTAAAGAGGACTGATCTGCAACTACGATGCAAAAGAGGTCAAGCCTCCTTTGCGTGCGCTAGATGAGGTTGGGGTTGGATTTGAAAAAGAGGAAGGAGGACTTATGGAGTGGACCAGAACAGTAGCAGGGTGGTTTGGTGGTAAGGTGTATACTCATGAACCACACAAAGATGAAGAAGAAGACAACGAACCAAGGTACGGGCATAGGGGAGACATAAGTCACTGTGCAAGGTGCTCGTCAGAAAACACAACAGCAACAGAGATATTTAATGGCGGTGTTTGGTATCTATGCTACAACTGCAGAGAAAAGTTCTATACATTTAGATACTCAAACAAGACGTTCCTGACATTCGAGCAACTACATGAGCCGTACATAATGATTAAACGGAGGGGGTGTACGGTTGAAGAAGCCATGAGGTGTGCGGACAGTAAAGAGTTCAAGGAAATGATTGCGAGACTTTCGAGCTTAAGACTTGAAATGCAAACAGAAGTGCAGGAGTGGATACGAAATGAAAGCGAAACTGAATGACATCATAGTAGGTCAGACACGTCACAGACGAGAATTTGACGAGAAGAAACTCGAACGTCTTGCACTCTCACTTAGGACAGTTGGCTTGTTGCAACCTGTTGTAGTGGACGACGAAGCTCACTTAATATGCGGTGAACGTCGCATCCGTGCAGCCAGACTAAACGGTTGGGAAGAGATTGAGTGCGTACGTAAGGACGACCTGGACGACCTAGACAGAGAAATAATGGAGTTTGAGGAAAATGTCCAGCGAGAGGACCTGGGTCCGGCGGAAAAAATCCTCGCCCAGAGTCGTCTGCACACACTATACACTGAAAAGTTCGGCGAATGTAAGAGAGTCTCTATTGAGGGCAAGTGGGTCTATGGGGTGAAGGGGACAACAGGGTGGAAACAGAGCGAGACTGCTGAGTTGTTAGGGGTTAGTGAGGGCATGTTGAGTATGAATATGGACTTAGCCAGAGCGATTAGGACTGACCCTGAGTTGAAGAAGTTTAAGACGAGGAGACAGATCGTCTTGAATGTCGAGAAGAAGAGAGAGGTTGGACTTAGGAAGGTTATGGTTGCGCTTGCACAAGCGGACGAACCTGCCCAACCACTCATGGTTGGTGAGGATGTCGTCGATAACTTCTATGGCACTGAGTCCTACTACATATTTCAAGCAGATTCTACTAAGTTTTGGCCAACACAACGGGACGAGTGTGCAAGCCTCATCATAACGGACCCTCTATGGGACGTAGATTTTGACGACCAGATCGTACCAGAGATTGGAGAGGTCAAAGGTGTCATAGCAGACGTGATGAAGGAGTGTTGTCGTGTTCTAAAATGGGGTTCGCATGGGTTTATGTTCTTCGCAATGAAGAACTATGAGGTGTATAAGTCTTTACTAATTAACGCAGGTTTCACAGTCGATCTCATTCCTATGATCTGGCACAAGCCAGGTCAAGGTTGGGCACGAGATTTGGACACTCAGATAAGGTACGATTATGAGCCTTGTTTTCACTTTTTCAAGGGTGTAGATAGGCCAAAGTTCATAAAGTATATGATGGCGGTGCATACGTACAATACGACAAGAGGTCGTGGGCATCTGGCTGAGAAACCTGTGGAGATGTTATGTGAATTGATAGAGGCGACCACGGTTGAAGGCGAATTAGTCATAGATCCCTTTTGTGGGGGCGGTTCAACTATTGAAGCTGCAGTGAGGACGGGACGTAAGTGCATAGGGGTTGATGTGGATGAGGCAGCGTTTAATATGTCAGTGTTGAGGGTTAAGGAGGTGGAGGCGAAAGATGATCGAATTTAATGACGGTAGCTTCTGTGAAGATTGTGGTCGCGTACTTGATACGAAAGAAATTACCTTCCTAAGAAAAGTTATCAAAGCGCAAGATAGATTATTGATGTGCTACAGGATTGGCAGTCACGCTCCTGAATGGGCTCTTGATATAGTGGAAAAGTTTCGCAAACAGGAGGAGTTAGAAGATGCCAAAGGGACCTAGGATTTTCAAGCACACCTTAAGAATAGACGTGACTCCTCAACTGTATCGTAGGATCAAGAAAGTGACGGGTATGAAAGGTTGGGGGTATCAGACTCATATCTTGAGGTCTGCGATTGTGGCACTTGTGGAGAGATTGGAGAAACACATGGACGAGAGTGAGAAGAGAAAGAAGGAGGAGGAAAACAATGGACAGTAGAATTGTTTATGGGATGGGATGTACGTGGTGGGACTCTATTAGTAATGTTGAGACAAAGGAGGTAAAAGGCGGGCACAAAGTTCCGTGCTGCCCACATTGTGGCTCTGTCTTGTTTGAAGTGGATAGTGAGGAGCTATTCCTTAAGGATGTTGACAAGTACGAGAAAGACGGGCACCCAAACTATAGGAAGACCCTATTGTGGTCAAAAGGTAAGTGTTTTAAGACTTGGAAAGACGCCATGTTAGCGCACGGTCGTAGACATGAAATTTAACCAACTACCAGCATACGCTGAACTGGCAGCGAAGTGCACCCGTCTAGGCGTCAAACTAGTCGAACCCAAATGGACTCGTTCTAGGATCGCATTTGTAGGCGAGGCACTAGGACGTGAGGAAAACGCACGAGACGAGTACTTTGTCGGTGCGGCAGGTCGTCTCCTGACCAAACTCATAGGCGAGTCAGGACTACAACGGGATGGATGTTATATTACGAACGTCCTAAAGGTCCAACCACCAGATAATAAGGTCGGACGACTGGGTGAGTTAGGTCTAACAATAGAGGACTTCTTACCTATTCTAAAGGAGGAACTAGATGAAATTCAACCTAGGGTCGTGGTTCTACTTGGCAATTTGGCACTCAAAAGTCTCACAGAGAACAGCGGTATTACTAAATGGCGCGGGTCTGAGGTTAAGAGTAAGACTCATCCGAACATCAGATTTTTTCCTACGCTGCATCCAAGTTACATCCAGCGTGGGCAATGGACACTCTATCCTTTCTGCCGTAGCGACATTACTATTGCCGCACAAGCAGCGTTTGGACTTGAGAAAAAGGCACGAGACTACCAAGTAATCCTAGACCCTTCACTTGAGCAGGTCCTAGACTACATAGAGAGGTGTAAGAAGAGTGACGCGACCGTCGTGGACATCGAAACAGCCCATAGAAAGATAAGAGCGGTTGGACTAGCTGCGTCCGCAACGGAAGGCATTTCCATACCATTCAGATGGAAAGGTTTTCGCAATCGGTGGTCATACACAGACATGTGCATTATCCTACGTGCCTTGCGAGAGTGGTATTGTAGTCCAGGCATTAAAATCGCGCATAACGCTGAGTACGACTTCCTCTGGTTGCACCCACTTATCGGTTGGCCTATGGAGGCATGGTTTGACACCATGCGTGCGCACGCTCTGGTCTACCCTGAAGCGCCACATGACTTAGGATTTGTCATGAGTACGCATACAACTCTGCCATACCACAAAGACGAAGGGAGGGCTAGTGAGACCGACGAGCAGTTATGGACGTACAACATCAAGGATTGTGTTGGGACCTTTAGGGTATACGAGAAGTTGGTTGAGGAACTTAAAGAGATTGGGATGTGGAAGTTCTTTCACGGTTATACGATGCCTTTCTTGCGACTTACACTCGAAATGGAACGAGTTGGAATCAAGGTCGATAGAGATACGTTCAACACCAAAAAGACTCTCATTACGAAACGAGCTAAGTGGTTGGAACGTGCGATCACCAAGAAAGTGGGTCGGGAGGTCAACGTCAATTCGCCCAAGCAAATATGCGAGTTATTGTATGACGATTGGAAGCTCCCGCCGCAGAGACATCGAAAGACTGGTAAGCGTACAGCTGATCGAGTTGCGTTGGAGTTCTTGTACGCTAGGTATCCTAATCCTGTGTTTAAGATGATCGTGGTCCAGAGACACTTGACAGCAAAGATCCTTGGGACTTACCTTAGTGACAAGATAATAGGAGAGGATGGAAATGCGCATACGTCATTTGGAGTTACGGTCACAGGTCGCCTTTCTAGTCGCGAGTCGGACGTCTTCAGTAGTGGAACGGATTTACAGAACCAACCTAAAAAAATACGGGATATGTTCGTACCAGATGAGGGACACGTATTTACTAGCGTAGACTTAAAAGGCGCAGATAACTCGATCCAGGCTCTCGTGGCAAACATGAAGCGTGCTCTTGAGTGTTTAGCTAGAGGTGATAATATGCACCTAAAGCTAGGGGAGTGGTTTTATGGTAGGGTTGTTGACAAAAAGAAAGAGCCAGACATCTATAAAAGGATAAAAAATGTTGAACACGGCACAAACTACGGCATGGGGGAAAGGACGTTCGCGACGTATATTAAGAAAACGGCTAAGGAGGCTAAGGAACTTAGAGCTAAGTATCTGGAGTGGGTACCGGAACTCGAAGTGTGGCACAGATGGGTTGTCCAACAGGTCACAACAGGAAATCGCTCACTCACTACACCTATGCGCAGAAAGAGGACGTTTACGAAGCCGCCTACGGACCACAGACTTAAGACAGAAGCATACGCTCACATCCCGCAGTCAACCGTAGCTGACATCGTTAATATAGGAGGTCTTGGGTTGTGGCTTGTCCTACCTAAAGAGTGCCGACTGGTCCTGCAAATTCACGATGAGTGGTTGTTATCTCATCCTATCGAACTTTCTCCTATTGTGAAACAACTATCCCTAGCGCATTTACAGGACCTCCGGGAGGTCAGGTGGGACGACAGGAGGATGGTTATACCGGTGGAATTTGAGAGTAATAAGGAGACGTGGAGGGGGTGATGGTGGAATGAGTATTAGATATGTTTGTTTTGACTGTGGGGAAAAATTAAATCTTAGTGGGTTTGAGGCAGTAAATGAAGTTGGGCGAAAGCAATGTGATAGTTGTGGGGACAACCAGAATAGACTTTATGTTGTGGACACAATAAAATATAATAAAGGAGTAAATAGACATAATAAGAGGGTACTTAAGCGACTAAAAAAAGAAAAAGAGGGTAAGGTAGATAATAGGGTAGTTAAAATTGGCAAGGATTTTGGGTTTGGTGGTATATGAGAGGAGGACTCAAATGCAAGTCGTCAGAGGAAGGTACGTCAAAGAGAGTGACCCGGAAAGGTTGTGTAAGTGTGGGCGCAACATGACGAGGAATTATTACGGGTGTACGGAATGTTGGACAGAGAAAGGTAGGTACATGGACATCCAAGTGTATTGTGACTCACTATGTGAGAGAAAGGTAGGTGTGCAGGATGACTCGTGAGGAAATAGAAGGTGTTCTGTTCTTTGGTATCATCTTTGTGGTGTTGCTGGTTTTCTTTTTGAAATGGTGCGAGATTAGAAACGAAAGGCTTATTCGTACGGCAATGGATAAGTACTTTGAAACAAGTAATTTTCGATCTCAATACATTGAGGGCTGCTTTGAACCTTCTCATTATCTTGGAGACTCATTCGAGCTGTACGCTGAATGGGGAACAGGCAGGAGATAAAAAATGATACGTCTTGAACTAGTATGTGACAAGTGTGAGGCAAGTAAGGAGTTGGATTTGGACAATTTTATATTTAATAAAAATGATGAACTAGAAAAGTCGGGTTGGAAAGAAGTCTCAGCTAGGTACTCTAAATATGTACCTGAATCAAACGCAGAACCTGGAATGTGTCTCTGCACAAAATGTGCAGCCGAGTGGTTGATCTTGCTAGCCGACCACGCACGCCTAGAGAGTGAGTTTCTTGACAAGTAATGGCGCGTCAATGCAAAAACTCATGGATCGAGTCATACTTGGAGTTCACCAGATTCCAAGAAAGCCCAGGAAAGTTTCACCTCTGGTGCGCCCTAACACTCCTATCAACCGCACTAGCACGTAAGGTTTGGCGTGAACGTGGATTCTTCAAGCTCTATCCGAACCTATACGTCGGGCTTATAGGACCAACAGGAATGGGCAAGAGCGCGGCAGCAGAGATAGGTGTGAACACATTTCGAGGAGCGATTGAAGGTTGCGATATTATACGAGGAAAGGTCACGTCATGGTATTTGTACCAATGGCTCGGAACGGCAGCACTCGAAAATCGTCCTGCTGTGTGTACGATCCTAGCAAGCGAGTTGAAGACACTCTTAGGAGACATTAACAAGATGGAACTCGTGGCGCTACTGACTGACTTGTATACGTGTCCTGATTTTACGGAATATCGCACCAAGACTGAAGGAACCGTCGAGTTGAAAGACGTCTATCTTAATGTTCTAGCGTGCTCGACTCCTGAATGGCTCACACTCGGACTCAACGAGAACGACGTTAGCGGAGGTTTCACAGGACGATTTGTGTACGTATGCGAGGACGAAACCAAGCGGTCGTTCCCGTTTCCAGAAGACTTCTACGAGGAGTTTCGTCTGGACGAGAACAAGGAGCGATTGTACGCGGACCTCCAACACATCGCGACCTTAGAAGGAAAGGTTGTGATTACAGAAGAAGCCAAGGCTAAGTATGTTGATTGGTATAGTACGAGAAAGGAACATAGTCAGGATAAGGATGAGAGACTGGTTGGATATTATAGCAGGAAGCGGGACCATTTGTTGAAAGTCGCTATACTTATCTCGGTAGCGGAAGGGGATTCGCTCGTTGTGACAGCACAACATATTGCAGTGGCACAGTCGATCTTAAAAGTTGCGGAGGAGAAAATGGTCCTGGCGTTTAAGGGTGTGGTTAGTGATCCAGCACTCAGGTTTAGGGAGACAGTCCTCGACCAAGTCATGAAGGAGGGCGTGGTGACAAGGAAGGAATTGCTGAGACGTAATGCTAATAGGATGGATAAGGACATGTTGATGAGGATTTTGGAATCACTACAGGCTGAAGATAGGGTAGCGTTGGATTTGAGCGCGGTGGTTGGTGGACGGACGGAAGTTATGGTGAGGGCTGTTTAAGGGAGGAGCACAAATGGAATGGACGCTTAATTTGGTAGAGATATTCGGTCTGATCGTGCTAGGCGTTGCTTTTGGTGCTATACTAATGTTTAAGGTCTTGGAGAAAATATTATGAAAGTTTTAATCACAGGAGGACGAGGTTTCATCGGCAAGCATTTGAAGGAGTGGTGTGAAAGTAAGGGGGAGGAGGTGACAGTTTATGATGTTGAGGAGTATTTATCTGAACCTCCCTACGAATATATAGTAGATGTCGATCAGGTTTATCACTTGGCAGCACGTACTGGATTCTTTAGAGTTTTTAACAACCCGACTGAATGTTATAGCGTTAATCTACAGATAGCTAAGAGCGTTTTTTCAGCATGTTCAATCTTGCACAAAAGAGTCCTCTTCACATCATCAAGTGAGGTCTACGGTCAGGCTCTAATGCAACCACTAAAGGAAGAGGACCCATGTGTTATAACAAGTCCTACACACGCTAGAGGCTCCTACGCGATGTCCAAACTAGTCAGTGAGTACGACGCGTTCATGACTCCAGGACTTGATTTTATCATCGCACGCCTATTCAACACAATCGGCGTTGGTCAGACAGGCAAGTACGGCATGGTTGTACCACGTATGGTCGAGCAAGCCTTGATGACAGGTGAGATTAAGGTCTTTGGTTCGGGACAGCAGACTCGTACCTTCTGCGATGTACGTGATACGGTGCGAGCACTTCACGGGCTTATGAACTCAGGCAACTCACGTAATATATTTAATGTGGGTGGGGCGAGTGAGATTACGATAAACGAACTAGCGTTTATGGTATTTGATCGAACGAACGTAGATGGAATAGTGTGCCAAATACCTTACGCTGAGGCTTACGGCGACAAATCATTCAAGGACGTCAAGCGTAGATGTCCTGACATTAGTAAGATCAAGAACTCAATCGGATGGGAATCTAGGTATACATTAAATGACACACTTGATTGGATCGTTCACGAGAGGAGGAAAGATGGAAACAGTACCACCTAATAAAGACATTATTGAGATAACAAAAATGGTAGTAGAACAGAACGCAACAATATTAGAGATTAACAGTAGACTAATCTCAATGTTGACTACAACACACTGGACTTGTGATGACAAAGAATTTAATCGTGTTATGAGTGAGGAAATGGAAAGGGTAGAAAAGTTCTAATGACATTCCTTTACCCGTTCATAATAAGCGCACTGATCTCATGGCTACTCCTGGACAGCCCGATCCGTCGTAGTCACTCAGAAGACCGTTGGCGACCAGAGGATCAGGCGCGTGTTGGGGGGTTGGCCGTGGTCGCCGCCTCCAGCCTACCAATCCTGACTCTGGTCGCTACCTTGACTGGACTAGTCGACGACTGGCGCGGCCTTAAACCGTGGACTAAACTACGCTTCCAAGCCATAGCAGCGGGGTGGTTGGCTTTCACCACACCTCATACGATAGAAGCGTTTGTCCTCGCAATGGTCTTGATGAACGCGTTTAACTTTATTGATAACATGAACGGCCTCTGTGCTGGAACTGCTCTCCTCCTTTCCGTGACCCTGTGGGTCTTAGGTTCTGGCACGGAGGCTCTCATGCTGGCAGGGGCGCTTGTTGGCTTCTTGGTGTTTAATTTCCCACGTGCACGCTTGTTTCTAGGTGATTGTGGTTCGATGACCATAGGAATAGCGATTGCGTGGTTGGTGTGTAGAGAGGAGGTTGTAGGATGGACAAACATGATGATGGTTCTGGCCTTTCCCCTAATGGACCTGATGTTCGTGGTTACGACCAGGATTTGGAGAGGTCAACCAGCGTGGGTTGGAGACACAACTCACCTAAGTCACCGACTAGCGAGGTACCTGGGGTCGGAAGTGGAGTCAGTCGTGCTGATCCTGATAGCTGTCCTAGTAGGATGTGCTATGGCGCTGGTCCGAGGCCCAAGATTTGTTTTCTAGACCACTCTGGCACTATGCCTAGACGGAAGCGAGAGTTATTAGAGCAGGAGTTCGACGTCACGTGCATAGGTGTAGATTGGTCCTATGGACATGTTAAGGCTGCACTAGGTCTGAGAGGGCATGACGTCATTATAGCACAGACAGCCTACCATTCAATCGTTGCGATGTTGTGGGCACCTAGGACGCCTGTCGTGGTTGAGAATCACGGTGATTTGGGTCTGAGGAACCGGTGGCTAAGGTGGATAGGATTGAGACATGCGAAGGTTTATCGTGCTGTGAGTCAGTGGACTGCAGGGCAATTTCCTGACGATAAGATGACAGTGACGTTCCCTCCTTGGGTTGATAGGGAGTTGTTTACGCATGATTGGGACGCATATAGGATACGTAGGCAAATCCTGTACCTTGGTGGTGTTGATCAGGTACACAAGGGAAGTGAAGTAGTTAGACACATTCCTTACCCTCTAATCAATATGTCAAACTCCAGACCGTCAATGGTAGCAGTGACTATGGCAGAGAGTACGGTTGTTATTGTCCCATCGTTGAGAGAGGGTTTTGGTTTAGTTGCACTTGAGGCAATGTTTTCTAGGACTCCAATAGTTGCATCAAATGTTGGAGGGTTAAAGGAACTCATTAAGCACGAGGAGACAGGAATACTTGTCGAACCTAATAGCGTCAGGGAACTAACTATGGCAATTAACGATGTGTGGAAAAAGGAAAAGCCCTGGAACACGGGAATGGCTGATCGCGCCTACGACTTCGCATGTAAATTCTGGACTCCCGAACGCTACCTTGAAGGGCATAGGAGACTCGTACGTGAAGCAACAAGGACATAAACCAGACTTCATAGGGATAGGAGCGCAGAAAGCAGGTACGAGCTGGCTAACAGCATGTCTACGTGCTCACCCACAAATCTGGATGCCTATGAAGGAGATAGGGTTTTTCAGTGAGTGGTACGAGGCAGGTTTGGAAAGGTACGAGTGGAAGTTTAGGAAGTGTCCGAAGGGGAAGTTAACGGGTGAGTTTTCGACGTCGTATCTGTGTACGGAAGGTGTGGCACAACAGATTAAGAACGCGTATCCTGACATCAAAATCATTGCAGTCCTACGTCATCCTGTCTCACGTGCATTGTCCTACTGGCGTCACTGTGAAATGCGTGGTCGCTTGCCTGACCTTGAAAGGTTGTTTGAGTGGTCGAGATATTCTAAGCACGTCCCTATTTGGCAAGAATTGTTTGGGAAGAACCTACACTTAGTTGATTACAGGAGTATGTGGAGGTACCCACACATGGAATTAAGGTATACGTACTCGTTCCTTGGATTACATGAACCATTTATCCCATCAATAGTAAGTCAACGAGTCAATACATCTACCAACCCTAGATCGGTATGGGCTGTACGTGTAATAGATCATGTAGGCAAGTTGAGAGACCACAGACCTTTCAAGTGGGTCTGGTGGCACCCTTCTGTTGTAGGGATTAGAAACGTACTTAAACGTATGAACAGTAAAGGGTTCCAGACAATGCACCCAGACAATGTTAGTGTGGTCAGACGTAAACTAGAGAAGGAGTCCGAGTGGTATGAGAATTGGGTTTCAAACGCATCGGTATGATCCTAACGACTACATCAACGGCTGTCTCGTCTACTGGATAGACGAACTCGCCAAGCATGTCGACGAAGTCCATGTCATGACACTAGACAAGCCAGCAATCGCGCCCACACGTCCAAACATCTTCCTCGCAGGTCACCATAGAGGAAGGACGCGTTTGCACACTGTAGGTAGGTTCTATCATAACGCCTTACGACTAGCATCCAAGGTCGACTGCTTCTTCATCTGGCAAGGGGGACATTATCCTGGCCTCTTGCGACCAGTGAAGTTCCTAACAGGCAAACCTCAATTCCAATGGAAGGCTAACGCGCGTGCTGAGTGGCGTCAGAAACTCTACGGTCGTTGGTGCAGTGACATCACGTTCACATCAAGCAAGAGTTCCTATCCAGGAGGAGGGCATGTAGAGGTAGTTGGACAAGCTATCGACACTGAGCATTTCCGTCCCGACTTCGGATGCGAGAAGGAGTATGACTTCGTCACAGTCGGACGTATCAACGGAACCAAGAGGTTCCAACACATGATTGGAGCACTCGCATTGTGCAAGGAGTGGTATGGGAAGGACTACTCCCTTGCTATTGTAGGTCCGATGTTAAACGAGAAAGATCGTCACTACAAGCAAGACATCTTGGACCTTATTGAGAGGTGGAACGTGGATGCGAGGTTCGTCGGGCCTGTAACTAGGTCAGAAATGCCTGGGTGGATAAGGAAAGGACGTGTGCTTTTGAATTGCGGAGTGGGGGCGTTCGACAGGATCAACCCTGAAGCGATGGCTTGTGGAATCCCAGTCATATCAAGCTGTGAACTTACACCAGAGGCTATGCCTGGGTGGTCGCACAAATATATCGTCATTAAGCACAACGTAAAGTTAATAGCAGGAAGAATGGTGTGGCTAATGACTAGAGGTCAGGCTGAGTTAGACCTACTAGGCACACGACTAAGGTATGAAGTCAAACGACTACACGGGTTGGACAAGTTATGGTTTAAAATTCTACCACATATGGAGGATGTATGTTCAAAGAGATAAGAGAGCTAGTCCCTGCCGCCTCTGGATGGATGATTGGACCTTTGATGTACTTAATGTGTGAAAGGACGAAACCCAGAAAAACACTTGAGTTAGGGTGTGGGTTTGGTTACACGTCTCTACATATAGCGTATTGGACTACGTACAATACTGGGCGTCATGTAGCACTTGATAATAACGCGGAGCGGTTAGACCAGTTAAACAACCACGCTAAACAACTCAACCTTGATCTTATGACAGTTAAATTTGACGCGCACAACCTATGTGTAAAAAACGTCGAAAGCACATACGACCTATGTCATGTTGATCTACCTTTTGAACTATCAATTAAGTGTGTCCGACTAGTCTCTGACTATATCCAACCAGGAGGAATCCTTGGCATAAACCACTGGAAAGGCTGTCTAATCGAACCTTCTGGTCCCGGATGGTGCAAGATCATACAAGCCTATAGACCAAAACCACATAAGAATTACCTAACAATTTGGCAAAAGGAGGACTAGAATGAAAGACGTACGTGATCAAAACGGAGGTGAGAAGGTCGTCGTGACAGGAGGATCAGGGTTCGTGGGACGTGCAATCTGTGAGGAGCTAGCCAAGCAAGGGTATGACGTACACGTCTATGACACCCACCCTTGTTCCATAGGCACATCCCACATAGGTTCGATACTTTACATGGAGGACATCTTACGTGTGGTCAAAGGCGCAAGGGCAGTGTTCCACATAGCTGGTATCTTAGGCACACATGAACTCCTCTCGCACAACAACGAAGCTATCGACGTCAACATCAAAGGCACTGTGAACGTGTTAGAAGCGTGTCGAGAGGCAGGAGTGCAGACTGTGTTCTTTCCAACTAAACCTAATGTATGGTTGAATACGTATTCGATAACCAAACACGCAGCTGCCGAATTTGTTAAGGTCTACGGAACTGTGTATAACATGGACGTCAAGATCGTCCGATGGCTGAATGTCTATGGTCCTGGACAGAAGGCTTATCCAGTTAGGAAGGCTGTACCGTTGATGATCTTGCAGGCGTTGCACGACGAACCGGTTGAAATCTTTGGGGACGGTAAGCAGGTCGTGGACTTGGAGTACATAGGCGATATAGCCAAAACCAGTATAGCCTATACGTTAGGTCCGCCTTGCAATATTGAGATTGTAGACACAGGTTGCGCCAAGAGAGTAACAGTCAACCAAATGTCAGAGCTAATTATAGACTTAACTGGTTCAGACTCAACAGTTAAACACCTTCCAATGAGGATTGGAGAACCAAATACTTCTGTTAGGTGGAGTAAACTTAAGCAGATAGGAACGATACCAGTAAGGAGTATAGGACCAGGAATGAAGAGGACGATTGAATACTATACAAACCTCCCACAAGAGGAACAACTCAAAGCATTGAGGTATCATAAGTCGTGAGAACTCTACTCGTTTATACACACATGAATAACCCAAATGCGTATCCGCCGTTGGGGGTTGTGGAGCTTGCAACAGCGCTTAAAGCAGACGGAATATCAGTAGGTGTCCATGACATGACATTTGACAAGAGCCTGAACAACGTTGAGCTTACAATAAGGACTAATGAACCAGAGAGTGTAGGACTATCTACTCTGTCAATCGCGTATAACACAACAGTAGAAGTTGCAAAGCTAGCTAAGAGCATAGACAAGAACTGTGAAACAATAATGGGAGGGCCGCACGGTACAGCGTGTACAGAGTGGGACGACAGTATAGATACTGTGATTGAAACTGGAGGTGATTTTAACCCTAACTTAGTCCCAAACCGCTCCCTCCTCCCAACCATGTCTAAGTACCTCCAAATCAACCCAGGCTTTCCGTACCTCTCACCATGGACTCACATCATGGCAAGTCGTGGGTGCCCATTCGACTGCTCGTTTTGCCAACCGATCTTACGCACGATGTTTGGATCAAAGGTCCGTCATCGAACAGTCGAATCGGTCATCATGGAGGTGGAGGGGTTGATTAAGGACTATGGAATCAGAAGTTTCTCATTCCTAGACGACACGATGTGTTCAAACATCACATGGTTGGAACAACTATGCAAGGAGTTAAAGCGAGGACTCACACGTCGTGTCGTCTGGACCGCACAAACTAATGTCCGTACTCTAACCCGTGACCGCGTAGGTCTCATGGCCGACGCAGGTTGTATCTTCCTAGGTATGGGTGTCGAATCAGGCTCGGAACGAATTTTGAAGGAGGTGTATAACAAACCCCAAACTCTAAACCAAATCCGTCAGGCGTTCAAGTGGTGTGACGAGTTCAATGTTTTAACCGAGGCCACACTAATCATAGGAGCGCCAGAGGACACACGTGAGACTATCCAACAGACAGCCGACCTAATGCGAGAGGTACAGCCTGATGTCTGCGATATACATTATCTTACGCCTACACCCGGAAGTAACTTGTACGATAAATACCAAAGCGAACAGCGTCTACTTTACAAGGAAGACGGACAGCGGGAAGGTCTACCAGACCGCTACACCCCTGGATTGGTTCGAGGAGGTCTTAGTGAGAGAGAACTCAAGAAAGCCTATTGGGGAGTCGTCAAAGGATGGTTGTCCACGAAGAAGATGTGGAGACCGAAAAGAATGTGGTTTGAGTACCTTAAGGGACTCAGAGGATTGGAAGTATTTTGTGAAGGACTGGTACGGTTTCTAATCTACCACAACTACTACCTACACCGTATCCTTAAGGAGGGAGTATGGTTATATCGCCGTTTAAAAAGATTCCAAAGAGGATCATAGTTGAACTCACAAACAAGTGCAACCTTCGTTGTCCAGCCTGTAAGACCTGGTCACACATGCGAAGGCCACGTGGATTCATGACGAATGAGACGTTCACCCATATCATCAAGGAACTCAAGGGCAAGGTCGAACATCTGTCGTTCGACTTCGCTGGCGAACCTATGTTGCATCCTGATTTCTTTGGCTTTGTAAGTCGGGCCTGGTACGGAGGGTTTAAGACTAGCGTTTGTACTAATGCAACTACACTTAGAAAGATTCCTCCTTGGTTGACTACCCTCACTGTCTGCTTAGACGGCTCGACCTGGGAAGCGCACACAATGTATAGAAGAGGTTCAGACTTTGAACGGGTCAAGTACAACATCACGAAGATGTGTGAGAACAAAGGCTGCACCCACGTAAGAGTTCAATGCCTTCTTACATCCAGGTCCGAACATCAAATCGAGGACGTCAAACGTCTAGCTTTCGAACTTGGAGCAGACTCTGTCGTATTCAAACGCATGCACACAGGTCACGGCTTAGGGACAGAGCGTCTCCTACCAAGCGACCCAACCATGAGACGTAAGAACAAGTGGCGTCCCATATGCAGATCAGGCTTGCAAACAGGATTGATATATTGGGACGGACGACTTGGAATGTGTTGTGTGGACTTCAACAACATGGGTTCAATGCCTAATGTCATGGGGAGGGATATTGAACGACTGTACGCATCCAAAGACGTCGCGAGGCGGAGACGTCGGGCGTTCTTCAAACGTTACAAAGAGTGTAAGACTTGTGAACTATCAGGAGCGGGAGGACTGAGATGGCTAGAGGTGAGGAGAGATAAATGAGATACATATGTAAATGTGGAAACCTCTTTTGTAAAATCCCAGGCATAGCAAAAGATGTCACTTGTCCTAAGTGTGGTAGGGAACACCCTCTATTGAGGTTTCAAACTGGCATTAAAAAAATTATACACGAAGAGGTTGATAGACTAGCTGCAAAATACAGACTAAAGGACAGATTAAATGACTAGAAGTTACAAGAGACTAATGTGGTCACCTAGGTTGGGGCTGAGAAAGCCATTGATGTGGTTATTGAAGCCGAGGTGGAAGCAAAGCGGGACTAGGGTTGTGTGCTTACACGAAATTGATGATACGAAGTTGTTTTATAAGAAAATGGTCTGGCTTAAGAGTAACTACAATATCATTAAGATGGATGATCTTACGGACCTTGAGTTTAACGCACCAAGAGTGGGCCATAACGTAGTACTCACATTCGACGACTGCTTTGCCTCGTGGAAGACTAATGCAATTACGATACTTAAAGCAATGGAGATACCAGCGACGTTCTTCATTCCAAGTGGTCGCATTACTAGGACTGACAGAACGGCAGCTGACGTTGAGATGTTTAGGGTAACTACTAGAAACCTACGTCGTGCCATCATTGGGCCGTCGTTGACTCAACAAGAGGTCCAGTCAATAGCTAATGATTTGCTGTTTACAATAGGATCACATACAATACATCATGTTGATGTAAGAGACTGTAGGTTCAAAACTGATTATGACGCGGAAATCTGTGGTGACCGAGAATACCTTAGGCACTTAACTGGACAATGGATCAGGTACTTCGCCTTCCCATACGGTATGCCCAAAAACTGTCCGTGGTCCGCAACTCTCTACTGCATGAAACTAGGATTCAAGAAAGTCTTCTCAACCATTCCAGGTTGGGTCGGACAAGAATATGTCATTGGTCGTGACTGCCTTTCGATTGAGGACCCAGAGTGGTATTGGAAGGCACGTCTTGGTGGGTCTTATGATTGGTTGTATAGGAGGTTACACAAGTGAACTACGAAAAGGGAGATATAGTTCAGATCACAGATGAAGGCCATCACTGGTTTCCGTGCCTCATTGTGGTTGACAAACCAAAGTCATGGGGAGTGCGTGGTTATGTTACGTTCCCAAAGAAGAACTCTGGAGATGTTAGAAGCGCTTACATAAGGCTTGACAATAACGAAATAACAAAGGTTGGTAGTGCTCAGGTGCTGGCAGAATGAGACTAGCCTACGTAGACCTAATGCGCCAACCGAACATCCGCGCCCACGGTATAGCTATCCGTGGTATGTGTAAAGGCTACCATCAGAATGGCGTTGAAGTTCATAGGTATCATCCTAACCGTTATGATCCAACGGGACGTGGTCCGTGGTGGTACAATAAATGGTATAGATTATTGTACTCTTACTCTCTGTCGTCAAGAGCTATGCTTGGAGGTTATGATCTCTACCACACTCGCTCTCCTCAATGTGCGATGTGGTTGCCCAGGGACAGAACTATTATGGAAATTCACATGGTCCCCACCACCAAATTGAGACTAAACTGGTCCAAGTTCAAACTTGTTGTGGTGACCACAGAACACGTAAGACAAGCTATGGGCAGTCCGTCCAATTCAATAGTCGAACCAAGCGCAGTCGACCTAGACGATTTCAAGGACGTCGACCCGATCAAGAACGACGGTCCAACAGTAGGTTATGTAGGTAGCCTATCATCCTGCAAGATGGATAAAGGTGTAGGGATGTTACGTGAGGCCATGAAAGGTGTCGATGCTACCTTAAAAGTAGTGACTAGTCTACCACGCCACGAAGCCATCCGTCACATGTGTGGTTGTGACGTTCTTGTACTCCCATACGCGAATAACCGAATGGTTAATGAAGGAAGTCCACTTAAGTTGTACGAGTACATGGCTTCTGGAGTCCCTGTGGTTGCTTCTTTTAGTCCTGGCACCGCAAACATCAAAAACATTTGGAAGTACACAAATCCCATGAACCTAAGGTATGGGATAAAAAGTATACTTAAAGGCTACATAAACGGTAAGAGATTGTCCAAGCTAGCACTACAGGAGGTCAAACACTACACATGGAACAATCGAGCAAGTCGCATCCTCGCGTCTATCAACTCTGTCTCTCACACGGCCTAGGAGGTGCCGAGAATCATGTCCGTACATTGCACACTAGAAATCTGCATGTTAAGTACAAGGCAGACATTATCCATTCCCACCTCCCCTCAGGAGACATCGTGGGGTTTGTTCTATCCCGTCTTCTCAATCGGAAGTGGGTCACAACTATACATGGTCATTATGGAGCTTGGCGTCTTCGTTGGGCGCTCAAGTGGATGTTCCATATCTGGAATCGCGCAGATACCGTGGTCGCTATCTCCGAGGAATTAAAACGCTGGCTAGTACGTAATGGTGTGGACGAAAGCAAGATAAAGGTTATACCTTATGGAGTCTAAAGATGACAAAAACTATCGGCACAGTAGGCCGCCTCGAACATCGCAAGGGCCACGACAGAGTGATCCACTCGATGTGTTCGCTCGACCCAAGCACAAAACTAAAGATAGTGGGAAGGGACCAGGCGCATTACGGGAAGGTCTTGAGAAGGCTTGTCAAAAAGCTCAATCTCGAAAGCCGCGTCGAACTTCTAGGAGAACTCTCACCAGTGGACGTGGAAGGGTTTCTAGGTCAGTTAGACGTATTCGTACTCGCGTCACGAGAAGAAGGTCTGGGTCTCGCCGTTCTTGAAGCCATGAAAGCACGCGTGCCTGTTGTTGTCACGGACATACCTGCGTTCAGGGAGATCGTTCAGGACCATAAGACTGGACTGATTGCGCGACCACAGCCGTATTCGATAGCGTGGAAGATTAATTTCTTGTTGCGTAATCCACTCTACGCAGCTAATCTTGTTAGTCAAGCGACTGAGGTGTTGGAGAAGAAGTTTACGAAGGCTAAGATGTTGGAGGAGTTAATAAACGTTTATGAAAGTTTGTAGGAGGTGAGAAGATGAGTGAGAAATACGTTTTGTATGAACAAGTCAAAGACCCAAGCAATAAACCTATGCCATATGGACACACTCTTTGTGTTGCTGGCACCCCCCTAGACATCTTCGCGGCCCTGCCCATGACGCCGGAGGAAAAGCTGGCGGCGGGGCTGAAGCTGAACAAGAATCTTTTGCGGTGGTCCTATATAGGAAAGGGTGAGAAATATCTAACATCGGACGGAGAGATTTTCGTGTGGGTTGGCAAGTCAAGCTATCAGTGCCACCTAATCCTCGACCCGGCCCCAGAGCCAGAGCCAGAGCCAGAACCAAAGTCGGAACAATCAAAAAGTTGTGGAACCTGCCGTTTTAGGGCCGCAGACCCCCCTGAGGATTTTTGTTATCATCATTCCTCCCAACCAGAATCTCAACCGTGTGATGACTGGGAGTCTGAGTCTGACGAGTGGCAGGTGTGGTTGGACAAGGAGCCAAGATGTTACACTGAAGGAGATTGTAATATAATTGGATGGATCAAAACCATGCCAAGACCAAAATGAAAATAGTCCGAATCATAACCCGTCTAAACGTCGGCGGACCAGCCTTGCAAGTCCTTGAACTAGCAAAGCTCCCCGTCAACACCTACATCCTCACAGGTCTAGTAGAGTCAGGAGAGAGTGACATCCTTCAAAACCTACCTCAATTCCCTCGCAATCTACTCACCATTCCGTCACTCCGACGGTCACCTACGCTTAGGCAAACGGGAGCAGCGCTGAGGGATGTCACTCGACTCTTGAAAGAAATCAAACCGGACGTCGTCCACACCCACACATCAATGGCTGGACTCATAGGTAGGATAGCAGCATGGTGGACTGGTGTACCTCTCATCGTGCACACCTACCACGGGCACACCTTCTACGGCTACTGGTCGCGACCCGTAACGCTAGCTGTTGGACTAATCGAACACCTCCTTGGTTGCATTACGGACACAATCATTACAATTTCACCCAAGCAACGGACAGAAATTGAACGTTACATAGGCCACAAAAACAAGACCATCGTGATACGTAACGGGTTCGACCTTAGCATGTTCGACAACAACATCACCAAGATCGAAGCAAGGCAGAAACTATGTTGGCCAATAAGCGCACGCATCTATGGCTTCATAGGACGCCTTGCACCAGTCAAGAACGTCCAATCCTTTATCAACATGGCTGAACGTCTACGTCCGATCAACCGTCATGCATGGTTTGTTATAGTAGGTGAGGGACCTGAGAGTGATAAGGTACCCAACTGGATATGGCACCAGAAACACGTAAGAAGAGACAACATGCCACTAGTCTACAAGGCCCTTGACGTTCTCGTTCTCACATCAAAGAACGAGGGCACTCCTACAACAATCCTAGAAGCTAAGGTCAGTGGGTGTAAGGTCTTGTCAACGGAGGTAGGTGGGGTGGAGGATGTTATACGACTGACTAAGGAGGAGGTCTTGAGTATGTACGATGCAGGTAAGTTACGGAAGAACGTCTTACAAGTTTATAGGAGGAATTTATGATGGGTTGGATAATATGGTTTTGCAGCGGAGTAGTAGCTTGTGTGTTATTTTGTCTGGTTGCATGGGTCTATGATCACATTAGGAACTTATAGGAGTGGGTTAGGTGGCAGTTAAACACATATACAGTGTACGTGAAAAACGCACTCCAGAAGAAATAGACGCTTTAGGACTAGAGAGTAAATGGCAGAAACGAATCTTAGAAGTCTGGGGGGTTAAACATCCCTGGGGGTATGGATTCACTCGTCGTCTAGTTCACGCTAATACTGGTTGCAGCAAACGCGCAGCCGATAGAGCGATACACGCATTAGTTAAGAAGGGGTTAGTACATTAGGAGCTTATAGGAGGGGTCTAGGCCGGAGGATCAATTCTAAGCCCTTTAATCAATAAGCCATATCATCCTATGGCCCTGACCTTTGGATCAATCCTAGCCCCCATATAAGGCCAAATTCTTATGGATTCAATCTTTATTCTATATGCCAAATGCTTCTCCTACCTGATCTTATTTGGATGCGTGCTTCTCGTAGTTGGATTTGCCTGGGACTTAATCCGTGCCAAGTTACGGAAGGCCAAGAGATTCTAACGCACGTTGTCCTACGTTCTTTTTCCTGCGTCTATCATACCTACGACTCTGCATCTTACGACGTCTTAACTTGCTACGAGCGCGTCCCTGTTGTTTCTTCTTGAGCGACTCGTATGGTAATTTAAGAGCGTATCTCCAATTACTATCACCGTACATCTTAGGCAAGTCACCTCTTGCAATTCTGTCGCCTGTCTCAGCCATACTCCAATAGGTAAAACTCTCCTTTAAGCCCTCATAGACGCCATCACCTCTATTAACTGCGTTGACATAACTTACAATGTGTCCTGCAGCCGGTGGACCCTTATATGTGTGACGACCGAACCTATCTGTATATATACCAGGAAGGTGCAACACCATGCTATAGATTGACATGTCATTAGCCTGAGCTACGTATTCTAGTGCACCAAGTCCTGTCATAAAACGTACTAGCTTCCACCCGACCGCGCGTCCATATATATCCTTTTTGCGCGTCGCAGCACCATGTAGTAGCTTTAATTTGTGCTCTAGAATCTTAGCAGGTGTCATTGTAAACATCGTAGCTGCACGCATGAGTGGCTTTCTCTGCCATGTGTATGCGTCAGGCCCACCCAAGAAGTTAATGTCCAAAATCGTGGCCATTATGTTCTTATGGATGGTGTGAAAGTTAGCGTTCCTGGACGAGCCAGCTATAATCGACGCATATAGAGTTGTCCCTCTATCAAAGTATTCAACTGCAGTCGTCGGAAACCCAAACAGTTTACGTACGAACCTCTCAAGACCTGAAAGACCTTTTAACTCAGCAGTACCAGCAAGAATTATGTTAGACTTGAGGTACCTGTCCGCGACCAGAGCGTTGTGTAAGTCCCCACCACGCCAACCAGGACCCATGTTATATTTCTTAACAAGCTGACCTCCCAACTTGACAGTATGACCCATACCCTGAACGAACGGTGATGCGCCGTGTTCAAAATACGTTCCAAAAGACTTCATTGCGTGTTTGAATCCAACTGACAACGACCCGCCTATCAGACGTATATAGTCTACACTAGTATAAAGATTAACTAGTTTGTCGCCTAATTTAGTCTTCTTCTGATTCAACGCATCATCAAACCAAAGTCTCCAATAGTCCCTTAACTGTCCACGTTCACCAGAGGACTTACCTAGACGAGTCACGTGCCCTGCCCACTTCTTATGGAACGGTTGGAACGCTATCCGGTGATTAACTTGTGGAATGTACCAATCCATAGACGCACGTATCGAAGGCATCAACGGAACCGACCCCTTGGACCTGTGACCAAACTCCAGAACCTCCTTCATTTGTCTGTTCCGTCCCTTGAACACGTTTGACAAGTGAGGCTCGATATAAGCACGGTAAAGGTGGGGAGTATACAAGAACGTATCAGGTGAACCAATCTGCTGGTCTCCGGCCTTACCTATTATAGGAATCTTGTGCTTCTCTAGATCGTCACCTGCTCGTTTGAAGTACTCTCTGAACTGCCCAGCTAGACGACGTTCCTTAGTTGATAGGAGTTCATCAACTTGAGCTATTAACTTCTTATCGCCACGATGCCAGGACGAGTTGGTCTTGAGGAATACACGTACGTCAGCGTGCTTCCTGGCTAGACTCACCATCAATTCCTTGTACGCTGGCCACCACTGACTTTCTAAAGCTCTCATTGCGTCATGATCTGGTTTAGCTTGCTTCTGAGCGCCTAACCATTTGAAATACGCGTCGCCGTGTTTCTCCATGTATGGAACGACCTCTTCCTTAATAGGGTCGTAACGACCAAGAGGCCCACCAGGACGTGGAGCTATTGCTGACTTGCGACCAAGAGGCTTTTCTAGTGCCATGTTCAACCACTGCTTATGGACGGAGTTCATACTGGCCTTGGCTGTGAACGCATCGGAAGCCTCGTAGACTGGGTTGTTAAACTGGGTGTAGACAGGTTCCATTTCGTTGTGTGGTGATACAACTGCCTTCCGCCCACGTGCTATTACTCCACGAGTCGCATCCATGTTGGCCTTAGGTTTGATCGACTCATCTACAATACCAGATATGCGACTTGGAATACTATTAGCCGTGCCGTCCCACTTGATAAACTGGCCTCGTTTCTGAAGCTCCTTAGAATACTCCTCAATGGGACTCAAGTTCATCATCTCCTGGACTTGCTTCCCTGAACTCGTCCCTGCTGCCTTCATCGCAGTCTGAACCTTAGGCAACGCCTGATCGACAGTCCGCTGACCAAACATCTTAACGGCTTCTTTCGTACGACCCATTTCGATCAATCGCATTATGACCTTATAAGCTAGGTGAGAACGTGTAGGCATTATTTGCGTTTCCGGTGTCGCTTCTTGATTTTAGTCGCACCTCGTTTCTTCTTGAGGATTTCCGCGTGTTCCATTTTCATTTGTTTAGGTACAGGAGGGTGAATACGTTTAGCCTCCTGCATCCGCTTCTCGCCTATGACAATGTTCTGCTCCCCTCTTGTGAGCTTCCACCCTGCGCTAGTCCGTCCCGTCACAGTCCACTTGCCTCCCTTATAGGTAATGTCGTCCCCTATCCGAAACCGTCCCATAGTCTTAGGGTCAATCGTCACAGGATGGATGGGAGGTTTGACTCGTGTCCCAAGGCCGACCTTCTCAGCCGGAATGTTCTTCAATGGAGTCGTGTCGGCAATAGCACGCTCACGTGCGATCTTGGCTTTCATCAAGGCGTAGTCCTGACCTTGTTTCTTTGCGAACTTCTTCCCAAACTCTTCCTCAATCACTTCCATAAACGCCTTACTAACATCATCATCCACGTCAGCCTTCTCAAGCACCGCACGCATTTCACCAAAGGTCGGAGGTCGCTCGCCCAGCCCTCGAAGTGCTGTATCCTTTATAACAGGATCAAGCTCTCCAATCTGCTCAATGGTATCAACTGCAACCTGTCTCGCTTTAGCCCGTGACCCCTGTGGCACTCCATTGACTAACTCCTTAACGCCTCCAGCTAGTCTACGACCTGCATTTGCAGCGGCCTTACCTCCTGTAATCGCAACACCTTTAGCAAAAGACGCTGCTCCTGCCATGACACGCGCACCAACAGCAAGCCCACCAAAGATAGCAATTTCACTACCGTACTCTCCCCACGTCGACCCCCCTACTGCCTTACCTGGACCACCTACTATCGCACCAGTCAAAAGATTAGCTCCTACACCTGCTACAAGTCCCTTAGCCTTACCAGTAGCAGCGTACATCCCTAGCCTACCCAATTTCATAGCCTCGCCAAACGGAATGAACGACCCCATCCACCAACCTGGAGACAGATAGTCAAGGATAGGATTCTCGCCTTCGTACTTACCACTAAAGTTTTCAGGAGGACCAGAGACGTCCTCTAGTTCCACTCCCATACCCTCTGTCATCTGACCTGCCCAGTTAGTAAACTTCTCATAACCAGGCTTGAGGTAGTCTATGTCTTCAAGGAAAAACGTCAGACCTTTAATAGCGTCCAGACCTTGACCAACAGCAGCAGCACCTACATGGCGTACGAAATCTGCATACTTATCCATCATTGGAGGAGGCGTAACGAACTCCTTCCCTTCCCACCTCTCTGGAGGAGGTCCAGTAGGTACGGGAGGTGGAGGCATCATAGTTGTCCCTTCATTAAGGTACGTCTCACCACCGGGCTCGTTCATACGTACCGTACCCTTACCAGGGACTTCCATTATGTCCACAGGATACTCGGGTCTGTATGGAGCCACAGGAGGTTGTGACCTCGGTTCAATATTTGAAGTGGGTGGCCTAATCACACCTGGAGGTTGTGGTGCTGTGGGAGGCCTCTGAGCTGTTTGGTTTAACAACTGCGGCTTTGGTCCTTGCGACCGTTTCTGGTACTCACCTAATAGTCCCATGTTACTTCACTCCTGGTGGGTGTTGTATATACGTTATTCCAAGCTGTCTTCTCCAGTATGGAACCTCGTCTAATATCATTTGAGCAACTTGAGGCTGATAAACCTTTCTCAGGTCTTCTACCCAATCGTTATACGTCCTCTTATCAACAATAGCCAAAAACCTTGCAACAACGTCTGGAGGCGCTTTCGCGTCTGGATTATACCTTTCCAACTCCTCATACGCTGTCATAGCAGAGACAGTTTGGAGTCTTACAGTATTAGCGAACGTATTGAGATTACGAAACTTAGCCTCATTAATAATTTTAATCCCGTCATCGTCTACCCATGCTTCTTCTTTCGAGAGCGCATCAAGGGCTTTATTCAACTTATAACTTGCTTGACGGATAGCAGTGATTGAAGCCCTAGCAGCGTTAGTAGTAGAATCGTACGACCGCTCCGTGAACATCTTCTTCATCGCGTTATTAGCGCGTTGGTCTATCTCACCTGCAGACTTGGTCGTTTGATACTGACGCTCTTCTATCTTACCAGACTGTTCCAGAAGCCGCTTGTCCTCAGCCTGTTGTTCCTTGTACGGACGACGCTTCACGTCATACTCATACTTAGCCTTTTGCTTCTGTCTTTCTGTCTCGTACGCTGTTGGCTTAATGTCCTGAGGTCGAATCCACTCCTGACCGTCAAACATGACAGTATCATCCTTCGGCCTATAACCAGACCTCAACATCTGGTCGTACTCCCTCAACGTATCAAGCTCCCGCTCACGCTTTCGTTGTCGTTCGTACTTCTTGCCCTCGATCAGACCTGTCAAGCCTTGGTTGATTGGTCTCCAATTTAAACCTGGCATCTTAAACTCCTAAGTCTAAAATAATGGAATTTGATTTTTCTTTTTCCAGTCTTACCTGTAATCGTACGCCCTATTACTGGTTGGTGTAGTAACTCTAAACGTCGGACCGCCCTCGCTCCACGAACGTGGTCTGTCTTCTCGCGGCCCGCTGGTTGGTACTCTACTTACTGTCCTTTTAGGTTCTGTTTTCTTTGGGTCCTCCCCCATCGCTGCAAGTTGAAACAACAATCCAGGATTCAACCCACCTTCCTGTCCAGTACTAACACTAACCCCTGGTGCTCCAGACATCGCACCCGTTCTAGCTACACCAGGCGGAGCCTGAGCAACAAACGCCGCAGGTGGTGCTGGAGGTCCAATCACGGCACCTGGATCAGTCCCCTGAACTGACCCAACCCCAGGCTGTCCTGGACGTCCTGTAGTAATTTGAAGCTGTGCCGCCATGCCATAAATGCTCTGCATGACCTCACCAACTAGAGCAGTCTCCTGGTCCGCATAAGCAGCAAGTAACTGTGACCTAGCTCTCTGACCTGCGCCTGACCTACCGTACAACTCATCTATCCTACCTATGTCCCTAGCTTTAGACCTTCTCAAACTAGCGAACGCACTAGTGAACATTGGGCTCTCACGAACGTCAGCCGTTCCATTCAAAATATCCCCGAACTTGTTTAGAAAGTCCTGCTTGACACCAAGACCTTGACGCCAGACTTTACGCTCTTCCTCATAGTCCGCAAGCTCACTAATGCGGTCCTTTTTAGCTACATCCCACTGTTGAAGAGGTATGTCTCTAAGTGTTTCACGTCCCTCCGCACCACTAGCCCATTCACTATAACCAGCTAGATTTCGCGCTAACCCTCCACCAAGTCCTTCGGGGTCTGCATCACTCACCACTCCCGCAGGTCTATTAAACTCGGTCCATCGGTCTGCAGTTATATCCCAAGCTGCTTGGGTGTCTTCCCATGTTCCTTTTTCTTGGTCCCAAACGCCTCCCGCCTCGGTTCGATGCTCTAATTCCGTTCTTGCAATCTCACGATTCAACCCAGACGTCTTCATTGCGTCCCGATACATGTCACTTGACGAAACATAATCCGGGTCCCAAGCAGGTCTCGACGCCTCACCTATCATAGCCCCAAACCCTGCTCCCCGCATTGCGCCTCCCCAACCACCTCCACCTCCCCACCAACCACCTGCGCCAGCATATCCGCCAACTACCATCGTTGCAACACCTACCCAATCTTCCCACGCCATAATAACCTCCTATCCGTCTGGAGTATAATTCGTCGTCTCTGCTACAGGGACTCCATTAGAAATCCACAACCGCCAAAACCTCGGCGGATTCGCGTTGTCCTTTAGGACCGGTCCACTAGTCCTCTTATCAAAAATCATATCCTTCTGCATCACAACCTTAGCTTCTTGATGAACGTCCCCTCCCTCACCTTTCAACTGTCTCAGGTCTGTGTACACACGCTTAAGTATTAGATTCAACTCGTCCCGAATCTCCTCAATCGTTTCCCCTTCAACCCTAAACCTAGCCACTACCTTACCTCCATCGAATAAAACCTACACCCATTAGGAGTCACACTATTCCCACTCGCCACGCCTCGTACATAACACGTCATACCTTTCTTGGACTGAGGTAGCTTATATATTGTGTACCTGTCTGTTGTATTATATGTAGTTCCAGTTTGCGTATGTACAAGAGCTTCATCTATATAGAAATAAAAGACCCAAAATCCCAACGCATGTACCCTAAACTCACTTATATAACCTAACTTTTGTGTCTTGGTGTCACGATCGACCTCAATCGGTTGGGCACGTGTGACGAAATCCGGACCATAAAGACCTGCCTGTCCTGCTGTCCCATCCGTGATCAACCTCGCAACAGTATAATTAGCTGGAAACGAGACTCCACCCCAAAGGATGTTATCAATATCGTCACGCCATAGACATGTAAACTGGTTCGACCTAGCGTACCAACGATCAAACTCTTCTTCGTACACAAACGTTGACACTCCTGAAGGATTTGGTAGTGATAGGTAGTACCTGCCGTTCCAAAACTCGCCCCGCGAATCTTCAAGGTTGGTCCTGCTTATGACCGAGTTCCATGTATTACTTGCGTTAGCATTAGCCTCTGAAAACACCCAGTCTATCTTGGTCGACGCTATCTTGGAACGTGTCTTGTACACATACACTCCATCATACGTCACAAAGTAAATTCCCTTTGTCCCAACCGCGACAGACTTGGCTGACGAAGTTCCAACATGCGAGAGCGTTGTATCAACATCATACGATGAAGATGTCGATCCTACTAGTTCATAAACCTTACGTTTAGTAAATATATACAAGGACGAACTCATAACTGCAAACGCTTTGACCTCAGTCTCGGTTTCGCCTAGGTTGATATAGTAATCAGGCGGCGTAATTTCAGGATGGAACCTTCTTGAATAATATATCCGATCACTAGCGTCTTCATCATTATCTGTACCTTCCGTGATCGACGTCGCGCCAGCCGTCCAAAGTCGTCCTCCGAATGATGTGACGACTGTTGAAGTAGGTTCAGGTCGTCCAACCTCACCAAGAGGCTCGCCAAGGACTGAGTCAGGTCTCCTAGATATTGTGCTACCACTAGTATTGAGTCTTGAGACCCCACCTGCGTAGTACAATGTCCCTTGGCCAGACTCGGTACGATAAATTCTTACTGTGTCAGCGTATGCTCCTGTTGCACTTGCGCCCCTAGCTGGCCACGTTACCTGTATCCCATATGAGATCCCAGTCCATGAACTTACCCCACTAGGGTAGGACTCCGATCCTGTTGTTGAATCATACCACGTATAAGCTACGTCATAGTCACCGTGTATGGAAAGTCCTGTTATAGGATTATTCCATTGGACCTCTTTAATTGAAACGTTGTCAATATAGAAGACATTATTAGGTGCAGCATTGAATAGCCCATAAACATGAATACTCAATCCAGTACAATCGCCGACAGTTGTAATGGGTAGACGAACATTAATCGACTCATCCTCTGGAAAGTGCCTTACTGTTAACCCAGAAGAGATCGTTACATTAGCTCCATTATCCCAGGACGTACGTACAGTAACCCCAGTCATGTTAGCACCAGCGTCTCTGATAAAATCAAACTTGAACATGGTCGAGAGACCTGAGGTCGAGACATTAATTGAATTGCCTGTAAGCCACGCTGTGACTCCTGTACCAGAACCAAAGAACTTAAACTGCCCTGCTTCTATGGCACGGCCACCACCAACCTGTCGCCAACCACCAGTTAAATTAGCAAAATCCCGATTTGCTCCATCAGTAATCAACTCAGTCCCATGTTTAGTAAATGACATTTCAAGCGACGCGCCAGTATGCCCTCCAACAGGAGGTAGTCCGACTTCAGTCCAAGACGCCCCTGTTACGTACTTACTTGCGTTTGGACCTGTATTACCAGAATCTCGTATCAATCCAGCAGGGGTCGCAATGTATGTAAGATGAGTCTTCTTCAAATTAGGTGTCATGACAACATACGTTGCATAACTCAACCCTGACATAACCTGCAAGCCAGACGACTTCCCACTGACCTGTCGTCGCAACTGTCCACCTTTGATGAAGTAAGAACGAGTGTTCGACCCACTAACACACGAAAAGTACTCCTTAACTACACGCGACCCACTCAACCCAGTCGGAACAGTCCCAATCTCACCCAACTCCCTCACCGACCTCAACGCTCCTTCAATCGTGAAGTTCAAATCCGTGCACCGCTGCAACGACCCCTCTGGCATCAACTCAGGAAGAGCCCTAGCGATCCAACCTTTTGCGAACGTAGAAAATCTCATTACGAAAAACGCCCACTCTTAAAAAGTGATTTCAACACCATAGTCAAGACCGCCCTTAGTGATTCAAAAGCCTTAGCCTTTGCAGGATCGAACGTGTCCTTATCGACCATATACGCATCAGCTAGAGTTTGGAATTTCAACGGGAGTCGGAACCAGTCATTTATACGAATCTCCTCACTCATTGAGAAGTTGTCAAAATAGAACAAGTCACCCGCAACCCCAGAATTAACCACTAAGAACACGTCACCAGAATCACCATCAGCCAAGAAAGAACTCATATAAGTTACCCAGGTATTGTCATTGAAATCAGTTATGGTATCGACTGTTTGCTCAGTACTCCACCTAGCCTTTAGGGTAATTGAAGCTACTGTAGAGGCTGCCGGCTTATAAAAATCAAAAATCAGCACATAAGTTTTACCGTCCACAGAAGTTTCTAAGTCACTTCCGGATAAAAAAGGACCAGAATTGCCAGTTCCATAGGTAAGTTTTGCGGACTTGTCGTGTCCACCAACATCACCATTCTGATGCTCAAGAGTGGCTCCTGCTCCAGTCTGGTTCGTAATTTCCCAGTTACCTATATCAACATCAAAGGTTCGGTCATTATCAGACGTTATAAGTTGCACAACAGTCGAACCAGGATAATCAAAATCAGCTTTGTAGAAAAGTTGTGAGGTCGCTCCACTAGCCCCATACCTAGGAAATGCTCTCAAGACATGATTCCCACTACCTTCATAAAAATCACTAACCATCAAAGGAACAGACACTCCAGACTTGTAAGTTGGATTAGTCAACCCAGTCAGTAGGTCCGCCTGTCGATAATCCTCAATATCAACTATGCTAGTACCCAACCATCGTACATGATAACTTGAGATATAATTGGTTGGCACTGCGGCACTAGCTCCAGTTGAATCAAAACTGATCTCTGAACTCACGTCCCTAGCTAGAGTCGCCCCACCTAACGACCTTAGGTTAGACTTAATCAGTTTCAATAACTGAGCACTAGTCCATTGGGTCGAGAGTGAGAAGTCTTCTTGTAAAATCTCCGCTATCTCATCTATCAACGTTTGTACGCTTGCCACCTCTTGACTCCTTTTGGTTTAGTAAGTCAACGTCCACACGTTCAAGAATGTTCTCAACTGGTTCAGGTTCAAAATCACGTCCTTCAGGGTACCTAGATTTCATTATGTCACCAATCTCGTTCACCCCACTAAAGAAAGTCTTCAAAACCTCAGTTGCGTGTTCGGCCTTTCCTGGTTGACGTATGAGACCCAAGAAAATAGCGTAGTCAATCAACGCACGTTCAGTTCCACGTGGAACCTTGGGAATATCTGTAGTCGCACTCATTGCAGGAGGATCTGCCGCATAGATCATTTCGACTCTCATTGAGGTCGTATTGACCCTTGGGTAAAGCAAGAGATCATACCTTCCTCCAGTTGGGGTTGCAGATACTCCACTAGGATTAAAGATTGAGTAGTACTCATAAGCCGAACCTTTTCCAGACGTGGTCCACCATGACGTATCGTTAAGTTCAAGGTTTGACAACTTAGCAGGATAGATGCGAGAGCCGGAAGCCTTATCCCGTACGTAAATAGGCACGATGCAGTCAGTTGGTACTGGGATAAACTGCTGATAAGCTGTAATAGTAGGTGCCCACGACGTCGACAGTTTCTCATAACAAAGCGTCATGAGAGACGTAATACGCTGGCCCTCTTGTATCGCTGTCGACACGCCACTATTCAAATAGTGTACACCTACGTCGTCCAACTCAATCTGAACTATATCTATCATTTCACCTAGAGTCATCTGTGAAAATCCCCAAGTGCAAAATCAACATCGTGATCAAGCCCATAAACATCGTCAACATAAGACCCACGTACAACATCCTTAATCCTATCAGGCAACGAGGCAGAGTCAAGATCACTCTCAATCTCAATCGCAAGTAGGGTCCGAACATCAACCATTTGATCTCTGGCTAGTTTAGAGTAGTTAGGGTTCTTAACAGTTGCAATTTTATAGCAGTCATATAGCGCCCACGCCTCAAGTAACTCAGGAGAGCAAACAGGCTCGTCCGTATTTGCGCTCAAATCATTAATCGTACGTTTATAGTATACACGAATCCCGTACGGACTAGAAGCAGTCGCAGGCCAGAACTGAATCGTCACCACACCCCTATACTTGTCTCTCTCTACTACAGAATATTTCTTAGGTTGGCCTGTCGACGTACGTTCAGGGTCAACACGATTCATCCAAGAAAGTGGAACCTCCCTTATTGGTTGGTCATACACTATCGAAAGAATTTCACCGACGTTAGCCCCAACTTCATATTGGTTCTTAAACAACGTATAAGACGATCCAGTCAAACCAACAGTGTTACCTGAATACCCTGTCTTCAAACTCATAGTCGTTCCAGCCACACCGTTTACGGCTGACACCTCGTAAGCCTGAGGCTCTGAACCAAACCTAAGCCACCAACCAATTTGAGACGAGGTCCATGTATTACCTGATCCAGCTGCGGCTTGTGTGATTCCCGTAGCACCATATGAAGTTGTAACACTCGTACCTGTATTACGATAATACCCAGTCCCTAACATCAGGTTGTCTTTCAAATACTCCCAATCACGCATTTTGACGATCTGCTGGTAACGCATGTTGACACGTTGTTTTATGACAATGACCGAAAGATCAGGAACGAAAGCCTGTATGTTAAGCGTTAGTGTTCTGTAGTCCATCTGGTGGTTTCTCCTGTGGGCTAAAATCTATAACGATCTTTCCTCCGTTGTTAAGTATCTGATCGCACTGTTTGATACCTCTAAGTGCGGGTCTGTAGTACGGAAGGTAAGACGTTGCAATTTCATATGCACGCTTAGCTTCCATGACTGACCCTAAACCTAGACGAGCGTTGCCATAATTGGTCCAAGTCGACCAAGGGATAGTATCCCCATCGAAGTGTTCAATTATACGATTACTACAGGCACAAGCTGCAATCACGTCTGTGTTCATAAGTGGTGGTATGACTGCTGACAACAACATCGAATTATAGCGGTCATAACGTTCTGCGCGTTTTATGTACCTAGCGTCCTTTGTCACAAACGCTTTATTAGCTAGGTAGTTAGACATAACATAGGCATAGGTTGTTCGTCCTAGAGGGATACATACAATTAAGCCTATAATAAGACTTGCAAGGATGGTTGGTGTGTAGTACACAGGAACAGCAGTCGTGGTCGCAACTGAGACCATTGCCAAAAGAGTCCAAAAGATAATTCCCATACCGGCCTGTCTAAATGGATAAAATACAAGTCCGTCAACCATCATCGCAAGAACACCATAAGTCAGTACAACAGTCCCTAGTGAAAGGTTCGTCGCTGCCCCTATCAGAACAGCTACAATCACACTCATGAACAGGATCAGCCCAACCAGCCCAACCTCAACAGCAAACCCTACGTAGTCATTATGAACCTCTCTAGGTTTAGGGTTTGCGTAGTTCTTCTTATCAAGAAACTTTCCTTTTGTGTCCTCATTCAACTTAACATTAGCTCTGTAGACTTCCCGCCTATACATCCGCATCCCATGACCTAGGAAAGGTCGTTCTCGTATCAAGTACCACGCTGACTTGATGAAACAAAGTCTAAATCGCATCGTTTGATATTTCTTAACCATAAATGGCAATGCAACTCCTGCTAGTCCTAATGACAATGACGCTAGTGCCGCCTTAGATCGTCCTATGTAGAGCGTCCACAATACGAGAGGGAGGACCAAAAGCCACAAATACGACTGCTCAACCGTAAGATAAAGCGGGAACGAGATCGACCCAACTACATAACCAGCGTACCAATTTCTATTTCCAAATGTGGCAAATTCTCCATATTTCTTGTCTCCATTCGGTAGCCTGATCCAAGGATCGCCGTAAAAATGCTGCCATGTTGCGAGTCCAGCGTTCATGACTAGAGCGACAGTCCCGCAAATCGCAAGTGAGGTTAGATCGTATAGGTCCAACGTGCTCGACAGGAACACAAACCATAACGCGAACGACATCTGAACCATAGCCGCACGAAACGAGAACCTAGGCGATTGCGACCATGAACATGACACAAGGCATAAGAGACCCCACACCAGTGCTAAGACCTGAGGTGTACCCAATACAACCGAATGTTCAACACCAGGTATTGACATTATCACTACAGCCAATAGCCCAAGCACTAACATCGTAGCTGTCTTAGGTGTAACGTGCCAGTTGACAATCCTTTCCGGTACCATGATTATTGAGACAATGTAAAGTCCTAAACAAGCTAGTAATAAATTCACGAGTCCTCCTTTGGATCGTATTCGATGTGGATGTAGCCACGGCCAAGTATTACATCATACTTCCCACCAAGAATGATTTTTAGTTTAGGCGCTATTCCTTCCATTTTACGTTGTGCACCCGTAGGATCAATGTCCTTGGATGCTGGTCTGCAGTCGTACGCCTCATCACTATAGTGGAGTGACGATGGCATATGGTCCCCTTCATAAGTCGACGACACCACACACGACTCGCCGTGCTTAAGAAATGCCCTGTTTGTCTTGTTGAACGTCCTTCTGATCGGACGTCGCAAGCGACTTACATCTACTCCCAGTTTTACCAGCATAAGGACACTCCCTCACAGCCTCTAAAGTTCGTCGTAGGCTCGCTTCGATCCCTATTATTAGGTGACGAACCTCATCCGCAAAGTTGTCTAATTGGTCAGTCCCCACTGTCTATACCATTATTTCTTGCTATACTTTTAACAATAACAGCAGTCTCAGTAACAATCTTAACTATGCCACCAGCCATATCCGTGCCATGTAATGTTGTAATGACACTGTCTAATTTCTCATTGACCTGACTCAAGCAAGTCTCTCTCGATCTTTCACAGTCTGCCTTTCTTACAACGTTAGAGCCAAATTTCAACCACAGCAAAACAAGACCACCTCCTACAGTTATCAACCCTCCACCTACCGTGAGAAGTTCTTGGTGAAAGTGTACCATCGTCGATTCACTCCGTGTCTGATTTTAGTTAACGTACCAGTTTCAGGTCTAGGTTTTAGGTGTCCACGTTTAATTAAGTCTTGTTCATGTTTGTAATAAACATGCTGCCATACTGTACGCTCCCTTTGAGTTAGTTGTCCGCCTACGTGATGTATGGATGATTTTCGTATTTCGCGTTTCATTACCCAGAAATTCCAAAGTAGAGTGTTTCAAGTAACACATCAGCGGCTGGAGCAGAAATAAACGCACTAAGTCCTGAATAATGCCCCGCTGCTTGGATTCTGTCGCCCGTGTCAATTGTCCCATCAGGCAACGGTAGCATGACATAAGGCATTACATTAATGGCAGAAGCTCGTTTCTCCCTACTGTCTAAATTAGCCACTTTCAAACTCTCCTCTTATGAATGTTGTGAGGTCATCACTTATCGTTGATTGGAACAAGACTGTAGAACCTGCGTCGTCGTATATACTAATCCCAGTCTTTATAGCTTCTAGTTTATTACGAAGTATGCGGTAGTTAAAATTAAGCATTTGAACAACAGTTGGAGTTACAGACGGTGCTCCTTGAGCCATTTCAGCGACTGTTACAGTGTTCAGCACCCCACTTACGTAGGTTGACACACTCGTTAGTTCTATAGCATGAGCTGCCATATCGGCCGCAACCGCTGTAGACAACCCAGTAAATCCAGCACTCGACATCATACGTGTTGACACGCCCGTTATTTGGACACCTATAGAATTACCTAAGGAGTTAGACACCCCAGCTAGCTGTGTCGGAATATCGTCTTGTTGTAGTTCATTTGTATCCGCTAAGATAAGAACTGTCTCAGCCTTTACTTCAGCAACGTCAGCAGCGACAGCAGTTGAGAGACCAGTTATTCCAGCTGAGGACATCATTCTAGTCGATAGACCTGTCACATACGTAAGAGTTGCAGCGTGATCTACACTTGTAGCAGTTGACAATCCTGTCAACCCATCCGCACTCATAAAGCGTGTTGAAACCCCAGCAATAGTTGGGTCGGCTGGTTCAATCGTCACACCAGTTGCATTGACTTCAACAGAATCCCATTGGAGGGTGTCGACTTGTAGATAGTCCGTCCCCGCAGCCGCAAATAATGAGTCATAGACATTAGCCGATACAACCATGTATTGTTGCCATACTGGAAGACACACAGACACAGATGACATCATGTCTAATAAACCAGAAGTATTTGTATCAGTCGCATTGAGCCTTATCCCATACCAACCTTTGTGGTAGTGAAGCACCTTATTGGTGGAGTTCCTAGCCGCTATTGCCACTCCGTTTTTTGAGAGACTCACTCCAGAAGCACCAAATGCAAACGCAGTCATTGGAACTGTCCCACCACTTATTGAAAGGAACGGCCCGAAGGTTACCGTGACTCCAGTGTCTTCTTTAAGGTATTGCATTTTTTAAGCTCCTGCTAGTTGCTTATAATGGTGCATTGCTACCGGGATGGATAGCCCGCCAGCCGCTCCCTCATACAAGCGGTACATCATGCTTTTAGCTACACTAGCTAAGACCCACGCAGCACCATCATTGTCAATTAAGATACGTTCAACAGCACAATCATCAAAGTGCCAGTCAACGTAATTTGATGCATCGACTGCGCTTGAGATAAGAACTACCCAGAAAGTGCCCCCGTTTGTAATAGCAGCACTTAAGTTAGAACTAAAAGTTACCCAATCTGGTGAGCCATCTGCCGGAAAAGTTGAAGAATCAAGTGCATCACTGTTATCCTTTTGGTCAGTTATTTCTGGTTCATCATTTACTGCGTCGTGACCCCAGATACCAGCAGTTACCCCAAAAACAGGACTACCGTTCTTTTCTAGTAAAACATCAATTCGACATATTGTAGCTGCCGCAGGAGCAGTAAACTTAGTTGCTCTATACATTATAGCAGCATTGCTACCAAGAGCATAAGTTCCCGCCGTTGAATCATCACACGAATGTACTAAGGTGTCACACGCCCCAGCCGCCCCAGTATCCCCCTCTAAAAACGCAAACCAGTAGTAATCTGTAGTATTCTCATTTACTGTGACATCATTCCCAAGAGAAAACCCGTCCGCATCGAGGGATTCGATTGCATTTGCAAAGCCACCACCAAAATACGGATACGAGTCATCTACAGCGTCACCGATGTCGTGTGTGTGAATTACAGGGTAGCTTGTTCGATCACCTTTTACGGCAACCCAGTCAGCCTGGAAACCAACGGTTGTTATCGCTGGTACTCTTGGATCGTTCCCATCCCCAGTATAATTTCCAACATCACAGAATCCGGCAACCTGGTCGAAGGCTGCGTAATAGTAAGTTTCCCCCCCAATGTCGTTCACAGAACTTGACTGCCCAAGCTGGAACCCGTTGACTGCTAGTGCCTGGATTCCGTCAGCAGCCCCGCCACTAACATTAGTCAGATATAAAGAGTTGTCACCTAAGCCCGTTATACTTACTCTTCCACGCCTAGCGCCAGCAGACTTTACGAATAACAGCTCTGGCGTGAAGCCCATAGCCACATCGGTGATGTTTCTATCGTCGTTCCCATCACCGGAATATGTACCAAAGAAAACATCCGCAGTACCATCGTCTTCAATAACTATGTACTGATAGTTTGTCCCGTTGTTGTTTACTTCTATTCCCGATCCGATCTCAAAATACGGGTTGCCGTCATTCCCGTAGCCCTGAATAAGGTTAGTCTCCTCGACCTTATTATCCCCCATTTCTGTCGATTTGTCCCCTGCCATGTCAGCAAATCGCCACACCCCAGACACATTAGCATCCGCAACAATCATGACGAGCAATCTAGCAGTCTCATCCATACCAGCAACATGGATTTTTGTGTTGTCAATACCGTTACCTGTATATTCGCCAGTATAAATCTTCATGTTATTTTGTTATCACGGCCTCAAGAGTAGTCTTTTGCGTTTCCAGGGAGGTCTTGTCATTTGTGAAAAACTGCTCAACATCTGTGAACCCAAGGTCATGGGCCTTATCAATTCTTATGCCAACATCAACGAGCTGATGCTTCACTCCTAGAAGAGTGCGCTCCGCCCTCATCTTTTCATTCTGTATCAGGGTCGTACCATCGTAATGATCGCCTATTTTTACATCGAGGTTGGTGGGGACTTCCCAAACCACACAGTTGGGGTAGTTATACCCACGACTCAAATTAGACTCAGCACTTGATATATCCTGCACCATTTCATTTTCATCAGTAACTATCCATTTCATTTTCTGCCCTCCTTAGTTCTTCACTATCGACTTGAGGAAGCAGTTCTCTGGAGCTGCCGGTGCCGTAGTGTCAATGCGCTTAGTGACCTCATTACTGGGTCCACTCTCGTTGTCGTCCCCGTCCAAAGCAGTAACCACCCAATAGTAAGTCCCATTAGGGACCGTGAGAGTCACATCCACAGTACCCGCAGGGACAGCCGCAACCTCGTTACCGGGACCGAACGTGTGACCTCCGGGGGTTGTCGCCTGGTACGCACGGTATCCTGCCAGGTCGGTCTCGGTGTTAGGGGTCCACTGCAAGGTCACGTCCGCCGCGTGTGCCAAGCCTGCCCATGTTAGTATGAGTGCTAAAACCAATAATGCTTTCATTCTCTAGTCCTCTAATACACCAACCAAATCCCATAACTGCCGTACCTAAAAAATGTCCAGTGGGTTGCACTCACAACCCCAATAGAAATACACGGAGCTGTACGAGTTTCGGCTGATTTCAAATACCCCCCTACGCTTGATGGGCCAACTGTGTCTGAATCTACAGCTTGGACTCTAAGCTCGCCGGTACCTAGTCGAACTATCGTCAAGTTCTTATCTATGTCAGTAGCACTAATTGACATCAACGTGCAGATAAGGTTACTTGCGCTATTCATTATAATTAACTTACCAAAATCTGCACTTGTTAAAGTGGCGTTAGTGGTGTGAGTTACACTACCACCAACAACAATGTTGGTAAGATCGTACTCAGTTCCGGCGTCGTTCTTGAAATAAGGTATACCGTCAGGCTTCTCGTACAAGTATCCACGTCCAGGCGCAGGTGTCCCAGGCGCGACACCCTCTTTGTAGTGTCGTCGCTTTCTAGGGTCTCGTCTAGCTCCACCTACGTAGAGTCCCATACTAATAACCTATATGAATGGTTGTAAAAGCCATTCCTGTCTCAGCCTTTGTTGATCCCATATTGACCAAGAGGTAGTCATCTGAAGGTATAATCAAAGTAGAATCAGGGATAAATACAAAACTGAACTCGTCCGAAAGTAGCTCGTCAATTATTGGAGTGTCGTAACTTACTCCGCTTGCGGACTTCACAACGATTGACACACCACTTGAGACTGTTTGACGTGCGCCCGTCCCGTCGGCGAAATTGACATACACGCCCAAGACCCTAAACGGACAATCAACCCAATCTTTTCCTCTAGACCTACCAGTCGACACGCCTGTCATCACACTAGACGTACCGGAGTTCGTGCCAGTGATACGTGCAACTTCAACAAATTGATACAGGTTCAGATTAGGCATGTCGGTTCAATTATTGAACTCATCAGACTAACGTTCTTGGACCACACGAATGTAGTCAACCATCAAGGACGCGCCAGAGGTTGTAAGAAGTGAGTCCTGACTTACTCCTGTAGCTATTGTGAGTGCTGTCACATACGGATAACTAGTTCCAGCACTTGAAGTCATTTCCGTGGGCGCAATTCCAACAACACCATCAACATACGGTTTCGAGGTTGTCGTCCCTGTCGTCTCAAGCGAGAACCCTAGCCTAATCCACGTATTGGTAATACCTGTTGCTACACTAGGTGTACTTGAGCCACTACTAACGACCTGACCATTCTGAGTGCCGAAGACATAATTCCAGTCCATTGACTTGGCAAACTTAGCGAATCCAATCCAATCTGAAACTCTAGAAGCATCGTCGCCAGTAGACGTACCTGACATCAGTGCCATGAGGGTACCGCTAGCAGGACAAAGACCAATAAAGTACCCAGACCTATAAAACCCAGGAGCAGTGGCCATGACACGAGCCTCGAACCAGTACTTCTTAGCGTTTGCAAAATTGACAAACGAATTATAATGAAGTACCTTAATCTGGGCTTTGTTGTCAGCCGTAGCTTCACACTTCGCCACACCAAGTCCCTCAGTGTCCATGATCTCGAACCGGCTTGTCGTACCAGTGGCCTCGTTTGTCAGTGCCCACGTTGAGGTCGCTCCAGACTGAGCACCAGGCAAGACACCACCCTCCAAGAAGTCATCGTAGAACTCACTATAACGACGTGGACGATCTGTCACATATTGCCCTTCAGCCAGGTCGGTCGTATTAAGCTGAACATCACTGATTGACGTACCACTTATACGACTTAGATTCCCGGCCCCGTCTATGGAGAACCGAGTTATCCCACCAGCAGTGGTAAAGACCAACAACTTCCCACCAGACGTCATATTCGGACAGTTAACCTTAAAAGCTGTTCCAGTAGTCAACGAGTCCATATCTAGGTCGCACTCAACGCCAGTTCTTTCTTCCGAACGACCTCCGTGCGCTAGTATATTCCCAATTCCTTTTGCCATTTTCTTAACTCCCTAAGAAGAAGACATTGTAGTATTTTCCGTCCTCAAGTGCCTTTGCAAAATATCCGTCCGTTCCACTCTTATACACCTGATTCTCATACGTGAACGAAGCACCTGATTTGGAATTATACCATACTGAGTCAACACAAGCAAGACCAGAGGGGACAGTTTGTGTGCTCCCATCACCTAAGACCTGCCAAACATACAAATGCCTATTGCCTATTGTACCACCAAAACTTAATTCCATTGCGAAGGTAGCCATTTTGAAACTCCTTATTCGCCAATGACGAAGACGTGCCACGACTTACCACTAGTAGGCGCGACCGTGAATATGATTGAAGCTCCAGACCATGTGATTGACGTCCCACTGTTGACGGTTGCTGTGTCGTTGACGTTATTAGCCCATAAGGTAACAATGCGTTCTAGACCAGTGTCAAGACGTTTTATCGTACCATCACCAGTGTAACGATAAGTATGTAGTCTGGCACCACCAATATTACATGTAAAACTAAGTCCAGACGTTATAGCCATTTTGAAACTCCTTTTCTATGAAGAGAGGGACCTAGACAAGCGTCCCTCTTTTGGTTGTTTACGGCCAAATATCCAGGTGGACCAAAGCCCAGTCTTTAGCAGCAGGGACGTCTGCGCTATCGTAGACGAAACTACCAAGTGGGGACGCGCCTACATCGCCTCCTGCTGTCACTAGTCCACTTATTCCTGAAGCATGTTTGAAGAGGATACGTTCTGTGTTGACTTCCCCCTCTTTTATGTTGATTAGAACGGAAGCCCACCCGTATGTTTGCAACCAGAAGTAATAAGCTGCCGTGAGTGGGATTAAGTTAGTTCCAAGCGTCCAGGCTGTAGCTGCTCCGTCACGTTTGACATGACGAAATGGGCTAGGTGTCACAACAACATCTGACGTTGTGTCGAGGGCTGTGACTAGCGGATCATACAGATAGATCGTCCCCGCTGATGCAGCCATCGCTGTGTTGTCACGAATCTTATACATCTGCCCTCTGCCAGTACCAGCAACGACTGTGAAATACCCATCAGCAAGTTCGCTTCTTGTGAATGTCCCAACTGACGTATAACCTATTTCCTTGTCGCCTATGGCTTGAGCAGTGGTTAGATTGGTGTCTTTCTCCGTTACAAGCATCGAGACACCTGATAGTAATACGCCAGGACGATTAACAGCCGTTGAACCGTTCTTGGCGTAGTAAAAGGTCCGACCATCGTCTAACTTGAGACGCGTACCGACCTTGTGACGTGCTGTTGAACTTTCCTGGTGGATTCCAGATTTTTCTGCAAATGCAACACCCGATCCTGTGCGAGAGGAGGGAGTTACTAAATCTGTTCGTGTAGCCATTTTGAGCCTCCTTTCGCTCTAGGGCATTATCTTGAGGTTAACTGGATGTACTTCAAACTGAACTGTATCGCCAGCACTATAAACCACATTACCAAGAATCTGCTTTCCCTTTGGACCTAGTGCGGTTGTGATACCACGACTACCACCAGTTGCAGAGAAGACAACTTGCTCGTCTCTAGCGGCACCTACGCCACCATCAGCAATTATGACTGGAGCTGGCCCCCATGTCTGAAGCCAGAAGTAGGATGATGCTGGTACTGCAACCAGCGCCACACCGAGAGTCAAGTTCTGCTCATCATTACCTGTTTGGACCTTGTAAAAAAAGTTCTCGTGAGCACAACAACCTGCCGCGACTAGTGCAATAGGAAGCTCGTCATGCAGGTGAAGTACTGAGTTTCCGCTTGTTGTTGATTGCCAGTTGTCCTGGATTTTGAATATCTGACCTTCACCTACATCGGTACCAGCGTTGGCAACCAGAAACCCTCCAGCAAACGCGCTGTCACCTACAGCACCAGCGGTTGTGAACTCAATCTCTTTCTCACCGACTGCTTCTGAGACAGTTGAGTCATCCTCAGAAATATCACAGTCAGCAACAAAGAAGACACCGCTTTGTGTTGTCGCCGTTCCAGAGTTGAGGGCGTAGTAAAACACCCTACCATCACCGAAGCAAAAACGCTCGCCTACAGTGTGCTTACGAGTCGTGCTTGTTTCATAAATCCCTTGCTTACCAGTTACGATACCTGTCTTGGCTAACCCGTAACTGTTTGCTTTTTGGGTTCGTTCTGCCATTTCAACTCCTTTCGTCTATGGGCAGACTCCGACGCTGATTGGCTTCAGCGTAAGGATTATGCCATACATGTTAGATAGATAAGTTCGTACTCTACTGCACGTAGAGCAACTGAATCATACGCGTTATAGCCTATTGTCTGTGCGCCTGTGACGCCTGTTCCTGTTACTTCTTCTTGCATAGCCATTATTGAAACCCCAGAAACATGAGGAATCATTAGACGTGTACTGTCTTGTACAGCTACCGCTGGCGTTAGACATGCCGTTGGACCCCATGTTTGTGCCCAGAAGTAGTAGTTAGCCTGAACAGCTATTAGTGGCACACCAATCATAAAGCTGACTGCATCAGCCAGTGCAATGACTGAATGACACGGATTCTTGAACAGTATTACATTAGGGGTTGTAAGAGCTACGACAATAGGATCGTACAGATAGACGTAACCTGCACCAGCACTTGCTATGGTGTCGTTGTTGCGTATCTTGTGCATGTAACCGACATCATAGAAAACAGCGTAACCGTTGGCAAAATCGCCTGTAGTATAAGCTGCTGCTGTATCAGTTAGATAGATTTTGTCATCACCTGCTGCGGCTGTTGAACAGTCGTCGATGTCCGAGACTGGTGTTGGGGATTGAACTGGCTTTCCGCGTACTAGTGCTACCGAGCCGTTCTTGCAGTAGTAGAAAACGCGCCCATCACCTAGAGCGAGTCTAGTACCAACGTCAGCCTTTTGGGTTTCAGATTCTTGGTAGATCCCTTGTCCTGCACCTTTTGCGTTGGGGATAGCTCCCTCACAAGTTTGGGCCGTCTGGTAGTGTTTTCTGCGGCCTAAGACAGCCGCGCGTTCGTAACCACCCATTTTGTTTTGCTCCTTTCGTTTTGGCAACTCAAGGGGTCATTGGCTTGACCCCAAGGAGTTCCAAAATGGTCCTAAGACATTGAAGAGATCATAAACTGCCATCTAGGTGCCGTGCAGACGAGATTACCAGCCCAAAGGAGCTGACGTACGTACGCGTCCTGATTGATTGGAACCTTAGGTGGGGTCCATTTGAAGTTACGTTTTGTATGAACAATGAACTTCCAGTAGTCTGTATTAAAGCCGAACATGTAGCCGTCTGGACAGTACTTGTCGACCACAATAGCGGCTCGGTTAAATGTGATACCGTCAAATCCAACAGCGCGTAGGTCGGCGTTGGCGTCAGTCAGGTAACGTTGCTGAGGCTGGACTCTGGCCCAGATTTTATTGTAGATAGTTTGGGTTGTGATAATAAGATCAGGTTGCATCCCACCGTCACTGGCCTCACCATACTGAGTCTGGATCATGTCGAGGGTAGTCGTGCCTCCAGTTGAGTCATAATTACCCTGCCACCAGGAATAGTTACCCTTGTTGATCTCACCGTAGGTTCCTGTCGTATTAATAGCCTCGATACAGGAGTTGATGTCCTTGCCGTTGTTCCCGGCTGAAGTTGCAAACATGCCTTGGGTTAACATCTTACGCATGGTCAGACCAGCGTTTTTCAGTTTAGTTGCTACGAGTGACAGAACCTTCTCGTCACCTTCAATCTTCAACTCGGTTTCTCCGTCAATGGTAACGTCGACGTAATCAGTTATGTTACCCTAGAGTCATTTAAACTCTAGTTCTTACAGTTACCTGCAAGCTCGGACTATATCATCACTTTCGTGTTGGGCGCTCGTGTCGGCATTATTGGTTGGTACGTCCTCAGCCGTTAGTCTCTGAACCTTCCACTCTACAATTTCAACTACCTTCGAGTGGCTTGGCTGCTGATTGTCCTCGACAGAGTCGATAGGATATTCCAGCAATTCACCCAATTGTTCAATAGAACCCATAGACTGATTTAGACATCGCATTGCTCGGTAGTATAGATCGCGCCTTGCAACCTCGTGTGGTGGAGTGACACGCCACCGGACTAAGGACTCCTGAAAGTGTATAGCAAGTTCAGCTTGGAGCTTCTTGATCCTTATATAAGGTTGCAGTATCTTGATTATTTCGTACGCGGTCTTTCCTCCAGCCTGATATACCGGACACCCAAGACCCAGTGGAACACACACGTTTCCGATTCCAATAACGTCTTTGGCCCAATAAAGTACTGTAGGAATTGACTGTGTAATTTGAAACCTTAGTGTGTAGGCGAAGTTCTGGCGTCCACCATAGACGTCAGGCCTCGGCTTCAACTTACCAATCATTATAGTCCCTTCACCATCAAAGAGACCTGCAATGTATGCTAAATCTAGTTCGTTAGGCATCCTAATGCTCCATTTTGTACACAGAGTTTCCAGTCCCATTCCGCATGAGTCGTGGTCTCACGTTTCGATACATCAAACGTGTCAAGACCTGAGTAAGACCCACCAGGAAGATCGCCGTACAGGACAGGTAAAGCAATTTTCTTACCTGAGTTGTACTGGATTCTGGACTTGGTTGCGAGTCGCGTCAGTAAAGGGAACGAGAAATAGAACTGATCCACGAGCGTAGGGATGAATTTCTTTTTTACGTGCGCGTCTATTTCATCGTATGTTAGTGCCATTTTCTAGGTCTCCTAAATGAGTCCCATTTCTTTTGACAGGTGGTCCTTAATAACCTCGTCTTCGGCTTCTTCCCACGTTCGCGGTTTCATGTCTTTGGGAGTCTTGAACGCTATGTTACCACGAATCTGAGAGCCTGGGCCAGTTATGACATCAGCCTTACGTTTCTCCTCGGCCTCCTTGAGGCGTATTTCCACCTCAGCTTTGACTTTAGACTCAATGATGTCGTCTTGGTAGACTTCCTTGTAGGCTACTTGTGGGTCTTTGATGCCTTGTTTCAACATGTGCTCGATGATTTGTTGTTTGTCTATGTCAGGATGAGAGGTCTTAAGGTCGTTCAACTCATCCTGGTACTTGAACATGCGTCCGACTTCTTCTGAGGACTGTTGCAGTCGTTGCTCCAAGCCTTGGGTGTGGTCCTTGAGCTTGTTAAGCTCCTCGGACATTTGAGCGTACTTCTTTTCACCAGGCTCGGTGTCGTAGTCGACTCCAGTATCGGTCGGGTCAGTCTTGTCGTCTACCTGCTCATCCTTACGCTGATCTTTATACCACCCTCGCCATTGGTTGACTTCTTGTTGGAGAGCGCCAAAGTCCGTGAGTTTCTTGTCATGTTCCTCACGTAGACTTGCTGTGCTAGTGTCAAAGGACTTACGCTCTTCTGCCAAGGCTTCGGTCTTCTTGATATAATCAGCTTGCATAGACTTGTACAACGGTTTCAAATCATCTGAAAGGTCTTCAGGATTAATGCCGTCGATCTGGAACTCTTCTGGTTTGGTTTCTTTCTTAACGTCTTTCTCAGCCATTTGTTGTCTCCTTTTCAGTTGTCCTCAGGTTACCCACAAGTCCTTTAAGGTTGCCTGTGAGTCCTTTGAATCCTCTTAGAGGTCTGGAGGTTAAAATCATGGACCGCTTGGACCCATACCTAGTCCGCCTGGACCTGCGCCAGGAGGTTGTCCTGGAGGTCCTTGTCCTTGCGCGGCCTGTCCGTCTTTTGCACGCTTGAGTGCGAGTTTCATTTCTTCCTCACGGTTGTAGAACTTGGCAACCTTGAGGACTAGTTTTTCCAAGTCGTCGCGTAGATGGAACAAGCCTGGTTCTAGTTTGATGGCTTCGTTGTACATTCCTGTACCTTTCATGACGAGGTCTTGGGCCATACTGGATTTGTCCTGACCCGGCCCCATTCCTGGGCCTCCACGTGGTCCTGCCGCAGCTAGGTCGGATACTCCTGGTCGCGGACCTCCTGGAGGTGGGCCTATGGGTTGGCCTGGACGACCCATTTCTGGAGGTCCTGGTCCCGGTCCTGAAGGTCCGCCCGGTCCTTGTGGGGGCATCATTGGCATTGTTTGAGTCTCCTTTCTTTAAGTTGGTCTAGTTTCGTATTGCATAGATGGTTGGTCCGCATATCCCCTGAATAGTGCGCTAGGATCAAAATACTTAGGTCTGGAGTAGGACTCATCGTATCCAACGTTCCCCTGACGCGCTTGCTGTTCACTATAGCCGTATACGTCAGCAAGTCGTTGAAGCCCACCAATCTCATACCCGCGAGGGTCCTCGCCAATAACACCAGCACGTGCGGTCATACGATTACTAACTACATCTGCTAACAGGTTCCACTTACTGGCCTCACCAAAAATACGTCGATCCTCAGCGTAGTTCGCCTCTGCTTGTTCTATTCCACTAAGTCGTCCGCTATAAAGATCGACATCAGTGTTGTACGTTTCAGCCACGCCTCCAACAGCAGTATTGTAAATGTCAACCTGCGTGTTATATCCTTCAACATCTGTTCGGTGCCCAGACTGGATGTCAAAAGTACTCTTCTGTGCGGCTAATAACTCAGTTCCATACTCTCCACGTTGTTTCAGATAGTTAACTGCTTGCTGGTACGGGCCTTGAGGGTTGTCGTAAGATGTTGGGAAGTCGTAACTAGGGTTGTACCACTTTTTTTCGTCCTCTCGTGGATAGTCAATTTTTACCGCTCCAGCTTCCCATTCCTCTGTTTCCCCTCGAAAGTTTGGGTTTTCCAGGTATATCGCATCTGCTGGACCATAAGATGGGTTAGTCATAAACTCCAGTTGCCAGCCCATTGGATTGTATCCGTGAGAGGCACGAAACTCAGCGGCCTTTGTCCGACCTGGCGCACCATACCGTCCTAGTTGGTCATCAGTAAGCCTTCGCTCGAAGTAGCCAACACCGTATCGCTCGTCCAACTCCTGTCTTGCACGTACCTCTGGAGCCATATAATCTCCAGGGTTTAGAGTTTCGCCAACAATGTCGCCACCACCAACAGCTTCAGGGCCTCTATAACGTTTGCCCCGCTCTGGCGTGCTAGTATACGCAGTCAAATAAGCGTACTGATCCGGCATCACTGAATACGCGGCACCTTTCCCTTCATCAAACCACGATCCTGGAGATGTTGGGGCAGTTGGCATAGCCCCAAACGACCTTCTCTCCAGAGGTTTTGGACGAACTGGTGAGGGCAGAGCCGTCTCACTTATATTTTGCATCGCAGGAAGTGCTGGAAACTTAAACTCAGGCCGTTTGACTGGGTTGTCAAGAATCCCGCCTGGACGACCATAGCCCGACCTAGCCATTATGTCAGAGACGTTATATGCCATTATCCCATCGCTCCTGGACCTCCACGTGCGCCCACTTGATTCGGGAAGGACGTGACGTTGGACTTGCCTTTGTCGCCTGGTCCACCTTGCTGACCTTGCATCTGCATCATTTCTTGCCTACGCTTGACTGCCTTAGCTGCTACACGTTCGGCGTTCGGATAGTCCATGGTCTGAAGTAGTTCAAGCTCGTCAATAAGACCCATTTGGAAAAGTTGTGTAGCCATCATGACCTTTTGCATCTTGGACATCGCAAGACTTGATCCTGGGACGACCATGAATTGGAAGTCCTTGAAGGCGTCTTCCTCGCGACCACTGTGACGCTTGACCAGCTCTGAACGCACAAAACCAAACTGGCGGAACTTGTCATCTGTCCCTATCATGTTCAAGATGCGGTCTGACGTGTAGAATTGAAATATACGTGATATTAATTTCTGACCTATGCGTTTCATTAGTGATTCAAGAGCACGTGCCTTGAGACGTATAAGCGACTGAGCCATCAACTGAAGTGACTCAATAGCGACCCCACTCTCGACCTGACCCGTCCTCATCCCTTTCATGACATCAACCATGCCCGAAAGCTCGTCAATACCTACTGACTTAAAGTATTCAGCGAGTTGAAAGACGTGATTAGGTAATGCCACTCCAGGTTCTCGTTTAAGCTCCTTACCAGGTCTTACACGTACGTTCGACCCTGGCTCGTTGGAAAGTTTCTCCCAATCTTTCTTACTCAAGGCGTCCGCATCACCAATCCAAATAGCATTAGACATCATTATGGCGTTTTCGACGGTCACAGCTACGATCTTGTTGATTAGCTCTTGTGGACCCTTCAGAAGTTCAACATCACCCCAACCCCAGGCCGAATCCATGTCGATATGCCAGTCGATCATGTCTATCGGAAAGTAGCCGTCCCAGTATGGGTTCGGACCATCACTTACAATAATGTCATTAATCATTGTGACTTTGCGACATTGTTTACGGAAGCGAGGACGCCCGTTCGCTAGTTGTGAGCGATCTTTAATCCAAAACTCTCTTATAACACATCTAGGAATCTCACTAGGTACTGCGTCCGACTGACGTGAGGGTCTCCATATGTGGGAGAGCATTCGATTAACGATACTCGTGTTACGCTGAGGCGTATACATCGAGAACTCTGGCGCGGGTTTGATAAGGTCTGATCGTTTTGGCCACCTGTCACGTGCGACAGACAGCGGCATTGTGTCTTCAAGGATGACGTATTCGCCGTCTGCTAGGAGGTAGGACCTGCGTACTCCTGGATCAATCAAGACTGCGCGAGGGTCTCGGACAGCGATGTCTATGTCGCCTGTACCTCCGTCGAGTTCACGATCGTAGAGAGTGTTGGTGAATGAGTTGCCGAATGTTTGGGTTTGAAGGGCTAGTTCGACAAGTTTCTGCGCAACCTCACGTTCGTCCCACACAGCGTCTATGCACTTAGTCAAGATGATAGCTGTGTCGTCTAGACCTGCCTTACGTGGTTTGATCTCGATGCGAGGTTTGGTGTCTGTTAGAAGAGCAGCCTTGCGTTCGAGGTTCGACGGCATGAAGTTCATCAAGGCGCTTACTTTGTAGGAAGGTCGACGCTTGGGCCATTGGTTGCGCCCACGGACGAAGTTGTTATAGGTCTCCCAATTCCCTGCCCGTTGTTGACGGTCGACATAGGCTTCTTCGTACAGTCCCATTAGCTTGTTCGTGAACTTGACCTCAGCCGGGGTTCTGGTTGTGGTCTTAGCCGGGACTGTAGAATAGTCGTCTATTGATTTGTCACGCTCTTCATTAATTGACACCGCGTTCTAACTCCTTGTCTTTTTCAACCATATCAAGAGCCTCCTTTAATGAGTCTGCCCCACGTTCATACGCCCATTCCCGTTCGGAGCGACCAAGGTCAGCGGAGGACTCTTGGTGGGTTTTGCCTTGAGAGAACTGACCAAGGTCGCTCGCATTAAAGGGTACGGATTTCTTTGAGGGCTTCGTCTGCTGACTCCCTGAGCATTTCTTGGAGTGACGACTCTCCCGTAGGACTAGCAGGAGTGTCACTAGAACCATCAGTTGAGTCAGTGCTAGTGCTAGATTCAGGTATGACAATTTCTGGCTCCGGCTCGTCAGTACGTGTAGAGGCTTCTCCACAGGTCTGAGAGCAGTAAATTTGTCCTAGACGTTCAGGGAGGAACTCCTTTTCGCATTCCTCACAGGTTGTCTTGACGGGTTCGTGCATGTCGTGTGCCCAATGGGGTTCGGTTGAGTAGTCTGAATTACGACCCTCTTCAAATAGTCGTAGCATTGAACCTACTACGATGTGCCACCTAGGGCATTTGTATTGTAAGTCTGCAAGTTCAATAACTAGGTCACGTGCTTGACCTGGTAAGAGTTCCATGAGAATTGTTGCTGCGTGTTCTAACCTGCGAAAGTCTGGTTTCTTGTCTGTCATGAGTCCTCCTTAGTAATTCCTGACCAGTTTCCATTTTCTAACCCCACGGTGCAAGTTTCCAAACCTGTTACGCCTTAGTTGACCAGTTTTCCGTGGTTGTTGTGTAACTCTCAAATAGATTCTTTTGCCTGTACACGCAATATCAAAATGGTGCACCATCCCACAATCACAACACCCAAAACACAGAGACTCATCCTCTTCGATACAATAAGCCTCCCCATCCTCTAATTGTTCAAACTTGGACATAAGCTAGTAATTCAACCACTCCCTATCGTATGAGTCCCACTTACCGTACTCAAAAAGCTCTTCATAACCAGGGTCTATTCTGAATTTCGTATCTATTTTGATCTCACGTGCTTCTTCTCTCGTAGGTGTATCCTCCAACTCACTAAAGTCAAAGTAGGTCTGGTGAAGGGTGAATAGAGAAATCATCCACGCCATTACCCTGTCATCAAAACCTCCTTCAGCACTTGCACTAGCTCCATCACGTACGAAAACCATCATTTCACTGATTAGGTCTTGAGACATAATATGGCACGAACTCTCATAGACACAATGAGTTGCAAGTGCGATGAGTTGTTTCTTGGACCTTATGTTGGTTTCCCAACCTATCTTGTTCGTGTACCTGTTACGTATGTTGTCAAAGCGTTCCCACCTGTAGAAGTTCCAGTAGACGTCTGGTTTTGCAAGTTCGGTCTGAGTAGCCAACCCGTAACCAGCAATCTCAATCGCGACCATGGCCTCATTGTAGAGATTACCCAACTTGGCCAGAATGTGAGCGAACTCTATAGAGTCTACCTTACCGTGCCACTCGGCCACTTGTTCAGCTATGTTGGGGTAGGGTAGGCGTCTAAGTACTTGGGCGCATGAGTAGTCGCCGCCTTCGAGACCTTCGCTTACGTCGACTCCAATAACGTACTGACCTTCCTTAACAGGAGCTTTCCAGATTTTAAGGCGTCCGTCCTCCCTAGCTTCAAATGTCATTTCTCCTGAAGGCTTTCGTAGGATTTCACCCACGACCTTAGAGTCTGGGCATAGTAGGTAAAGCTCTCGCAACTTCCTTCGATCAAAGATAGGTGAGCCTGAGACAATGAAAGCTTCTGTGTCATTAGCTGGATACTCCTGTCTGAATAACTCTAAGTCACCACTTAAATCCTTAATCTCCATTCTACGCCACAACAACTGTTCAGCACTTAATTCGTACTTAGCTCGTAGTTCTTTCTCCTCGTCGTTCAAGAGTTCAAGGAACTTCTTCTTTGCGCTCTCTTCTTGGAATGGGAACGAATATTGTGAAAGATCAAACCACGCTAGAAAGAAAGGAAAGAAGTTAGAGTCTCCGTCTTTTGCTCTCAACCACTCCGTGTGGAAGTAGTTACCTACTCCCTTAGCTGTGGATTCAAATATGACCAGTGACGCTGGTGTCTTAGGTATCGTAGGCATTAGGGCAGGTACGGTATCTTCTGGAAAAGGCCACGACGCAAGTTCACTAGCATGTAAGCAATGTATGGTAGAACCTCGTCCAACACTGAACTTACCCGCTGTGAAAACTTCAATACTTGACCTTAGACCTGGATTCTCGTACCTGGCTTTCTTGTCTGGGTTCTCAAATACAAGCTCTTTCCTGTTCGTGTAACGCGTCATAGGTCGATAGGCAGGAGGGATACATTCGTAGAATAACTTACACATTGAAAATATCTGATTACCTGATTCGACCTCGTGTGCGATTATGACAGAACGTGTGTTCTCGTTCAAGTGAGACGCTCGGAAGATATAACCCTCGCTATAGGTTGACACTCCCTCCTGCCTAGCTTTTAGTACTATGATCCTGAGTAACTTAGCCTCGCTTTGCAACTTAGCTACTACGCGATCAAGTTTAGCCTGAGCCTCGTTGAAGGTGAAACGTATCAGACCTACTTCCTTCGTCTTGATCCAGAGTAGACGGGAGGCGTAGTATTCGTATGACTTAATAGCTTTTGAGAAGTCTACAGTTGGCACTCTATTTCTCGATCTTGTGACCTATTCCAATTAGTGCGAGTGCGCCTACGATCTTGGTGATACCTTGCTCACTAGCTCCATTGAATATGTCAACTATTCCCAATATAACCATTCCTGCTACTGCTAACCAAGTCTTCCAACCTTTCATCATTGTTTGGCCCTCCTTTAGAAACCTACTATGACGTTAATGTACGTGTCTACTGCTGTGTTTACTCCAGCAGCACGAGTGTCTATTCGGATAGTGTCGTTTTCGGGTATAATCATGTCTCCAGGAGGGAAATAGGACCATTGAGACATTGTAGCTCCTGTACCTGAGTAGGCTAGGCTTACACCTGACCAGTTAGCTCCTCTGTCTGCTATGTGGCTTACGGTTACTCCACTGGTACGTGCAGACGAGAACTTCACTAGTACTCCAAGGAGACGGAAGGCGGATGTGACAGGTCCGCTTACAGCCGAGCCTGCTGTACTCTCGGCAGAGTCATAGGAGTAAACGTTACAGGTTGACTCTCCACTTACCTGGATACGATAACCTCCCGTTACACCTGTTGCACTTGCCGTAATATTACGTACTTCAGTTGGTTGATAGAGCTCTAATGCCATTGGTCGTGTCTCCTATTCCTCGTACCAGATTAAGTGGATGTTTGCTACACCGTCATTGTGGTTGGTCATGTAGATACCGTAGCTTGTACTCGTTGACATTATTATTTCGTCGTGTTCAGATATAGTTGCTCCTACCCCTACCTTCTTGGATGCGTCTGCTGGAAGATAGTACGGGCCAAAAGATACACCAGTCACACCTCCAAAGGAAGCTCCATAGCGTACAACAGCGTCAGTTGTCTTAGGACTTGCACGCCTACGGTTGCGTATTCTTACGGACGTTCCTCTGTTCCCTATGGATGTAGGAGTCTCTAAGATAAATAGTTGTGATGTGACTCCAGAGGATGCAACCAGTTCCATATGAAGCTGTTTGTTTGCACCTACACATATAAGGAGTCCTACACTGTTACCTGAGGTTTCACCTTTGAAGTATGAGTATGAGTAAGCATCACCGTCGTGGATCTTTGTGTGTAGGATTTCAGTTATTGGTATGGCTGACGTGAGAGAGTCTCTTGGTCGGGAAGTGACATGTCCGAAAGGCATCTTGAAGAGTCTCCTTAGTTCAATTGTTGAACCGAACGTACACTGAGGTGTTATCTTCTGGGCGCATCTAAAGATGCGAAAAGAGAGGTACGTTACGTAGCACCTATTAGTTCTAGTAACCTGCTTGTGTCAAACCCTTCTCTTGGAGGGTCGTCAGTGGGTGCGTGTTGTTCTGGTTCTGGTTCTGGTACTATCTCACCTTCTTGGATGTCTTCTTGCTCTTGTTCTATCTCTTCTAATTGAGCCATAGCTTGACGAGTCTCTTCGTCCAGGTCGTCTTCTGGAGAGTCCTTCCTCTTGACCACTCGTAACATCTGCTCAAATAGTATGGTTTCTCCTCCTTCTCCTGTACCTGCTTTCTTGGTCGCATGGCCTTTGGTCATACCTACTCGTTCTAGGACCTTGAACCCTACGTCAGCTCTGGTACGTGCATCCACGGTCTTATCTATTGCTATTGTAGTTAGCTCTTCTGCTATAACGACAGCTTTCTCTTCTAGCTTCTCATGAGCCATTATGAAAGCGTCGTCTAGACGTAACTGGTAGTGTTGAACTATCTTACGGAAGAGAGGGTTGGATTTAAGGACTGATAGGCGAGAGGCACTTATCTTAAGCTCTTTCATTATTTCTTGGTTGCCCTTACCTGAAGCTACCCTCTTGGCTAGCTCCTTATGGAAGGGGGATATGTTGCGTAAGCCTTTAGCCATAGGGGAGTCCTCCGGGACCTGAGGTTAGGCGGTCATTAGTGGGTGCATCTAAGAGATGCAAAAAGGAGGTAACACGTACTCCTACCCTACCCTCCCTTACATACGCGTACGGGCGCGCGGACTTACAGAGTACCTTACTTCTTTTATTAGTTATGTTGTTGTGTATGTTATCTTCTATTTGCATCTTTATACAATGTCCGTACCGTCGTCGTCTACCCACCATCCGTCATTTACTATTTGAATACCGTTCCTGTCTGCTTCTTCAATTGATTGTCTTATTTTACGTCGTCGCTCTAACGGTATTTTGAGAGGTACCTTGATAACTCCACCAGAGTATTTGATGTCTTCAGTTCCTATTTGCATTTGCTGTCTTTTGCATACGAAGGATGCGCCCAGGGAGTTAATCCTCTAGTTTCTCACAATGGTCCTTAATTAACTCACCCAGAAAGGTAACTGTAATCCCCCACTTCTGGGCGAGTTCCTTAAATGTTAACCCGGTACCATACCCGCCATTAAAACTTTTACGCATCATTCTCGGATTAACTGGTTGACTATGTATCTCATAACAAAGAATTTCACCAAAACTACCACCACATCCAGTCGGACACACCTGATACATTTTTTCTGCGTGGGTCCTAAATTCCTTTATGTCATTTGCTGTTTGCATCTTTCCCTTATCCTCCATGAGCTTTCGAGCTAGGCTACCAGCTATTCTAGAGCATGTCAAGTCTTTTTTTGCCTTCTCGAAAGAAACCTCTTCCTAATTAGGAGGGAGTGTGAGCTGACCTAAGAAAAAATTTTCACGAGTAGTGTGATGTAAAAAATTTCCTACAACGCAGGTTCAGATATCTATATATACGACTTCAGAACCAATCCGGGGTTGTCGGGATCGACGTCAGGAGCGCAAAAGGGAAAGCAAGCTCGTACGAATCATTCCTATTTGCCTAGCGCTCCTATCTCGCTATCGCTCCTACTTGCTTGCCTATCGTACTTGCATCCTTATCCTACGTGCTTATCATTCCTACGTTGGATTTCCTGGGGTCTAATCATTATTCTTAATAGGATGATCTTGTCCCTGCTATCCTTGTGGCATGGCTATTGCATAATAGCAAGGCTTATGCCATTGATTATGCTTATGATCCCTGATTATTGCAAGGGTAATGCAAGGATTCTTCAGGCATGGATGCATGGCTTATTTGCTTGACTCCATGCTTGCGCTGCTATAGATTGTAGATAAGATAGCAGTGCGAATGAATAGATGCAAGGCAAGCAAAGGGAGGTGATAGCATGAGAAAGCATAGCGATAAAGCGAGGGCAGGAAAGATTATGGCAAAGGTCTATTCCAATGAATATCAAGCCAGCCAGGAAATATCCAAGCATTATGATCGAATCCTCATTCAATATCTTATTAATCAAATTGATGGAATCCTTGCAAGGAACGATCTTATTGATTATTTCGATCAACTTCGCAAGCTAGAGAGCGATCTTATGGCTTGCTTATTTAGCGCAGAAAGATAGATCGTGGATGCAGGCCATGCTTGCAAATAGAAATGCTGGGGGGGGAAGGGAAGGAGGCGAGGCTAATGAGCGATATTCCTGGGATAGATAATAGATGCGAATCGAGGACTATTTTCAATTATCTTTGCAATCAGCTAGACGAGCTATTCAAGCATGAGGGCATAGATGATATGAAGGAATTTGCGGGGAAGGTCCAAGAGATGAGGGATGAGGCCTCAAATTGGCAATTCCATGCCGAGATTGAAGAATATTAGTTCATGGATGCATCCAATAAGGCTATTGAAGGAAGGGAGGTGCAAGGCATGGAAAGTAGTGACCAAGCATATTATTCAAAGCTAGTAATCATGGCAGGTGATGGAAGGATCAGGCTGCATAGGGTTCTGGACATGCTTGAAACCTCCAACCACCCATTTAGCCATGAGCTTTATGAATTGGCTATCCTTCAAAATGATTTAAGTATTACGGTTGGATCAGAAAGGGAAAGCCAAATGAATTTGCTTATGGGTAGATACTTTACAAACGAGGCGATTCATTATGAGGTATGGTAGTGGATGCATCCAATAGCTTATGAAGGGAAGGGAGGTGAGATTATTCAACATGGCCTGAATCAATGATAACCCTAGCGAGAGAAGCGAGAGAGGTGGCAAGATGAAACATGAGAAAAGAACGTATCAGGTCCAAGGTGTGAGTCATGAGGTCAAGGTTGAATTTGCAGATGATATGCAGGACCATATCAAAGCCAATGCGAAAGAAGCCGAAGGCGATTGGAAACGAGGTCATGATATTGGAGTGAGGTCAAGAGGTCTCGCGCCTATTTTGAAGGCTGCACAAGCCGAAGCTGCAAGGAAGGCAAAGGTCTATACAGATGTTGGAAGGCTGATAGCTGAGAAGACTGGCATATCAGAAGAGGAGGCGGGGAAGCTGACGCCAGAGGAGATTATCGCGCTGCTAGCAGGGAAGTAGACCAGAAGACTAGAGAACACCTCCTCACTCGAAAGAGTGAGGAGGTGTTTGTCGTCTTGATCTTAGACGAGTGGGTGTTCAAGGGGTCGTCGTGGACGAGTGGTCGCTGGAGGAAGCAAGACGAAGGCGTTTGAAGGGTGTGGGGTTGGTTCAATGATTGAAGCGACCATATGCTCATTGATTATTGATTGGCATCCTTTCTGGCACAACTCATTGATTTGATTGGTAAAGGCATTGGATGTTCAACTTGCCACCGATAACCTATTGAAGGTTAAAGCATTGATTTCATTCAATTTATTGCTTACCCCTGCCCTAGCTTTTCCCTATCAAGGCATGCGCTACCCACCCTACCCCTTCTCTTCTCCTCTCTTCTTATCTAATATACTAATTTATATATATA
>SDBU01000328.1_pt1 | contig 67437 bp, 53 predicted proteins | sample 2277071 | NCBI WGS metagenome assembly SDBU01 (sample SAMN10397929, study PRJNA504765) | marine sediment metagenome | isolation source: marine sediment core GS08_GC12, 126 cmbsf | place: Arctic Ocean: Gakkel Ridge, Loki's castle | collected 2008 | reverse complement strand
AATCGATGACACCGCAACGCCTTTCGCGGGCGACCTCTGTGATTGCCACGAGGTGACCGGCGACGGGATGGACGATCTGCTGCTCAAGTTCTCCACGCCTGAGCTGGCGGAAGCCCTTGAGCTGGGGTCGTTACCCGGCGGCACCTCCGTCATGTTAACCCTGAGCGGGTCTCTGCTGGACGGCACCGCGTTCGAGGCCTCCGACTGTATTCTCATCCCGGGGAAATACCAACGTGCTCTCCGCGTCACACCTTGACGACAAGATCGCGTGGTACGAGAACACGACGCCTCCCTCGGACATCCCCCCCGTCTCCCAATGGGGTCTGGTGGTTATGGCCGGCATGACCCTGCTCATTGCGGGCGGGATGATCCTCTATCGCAGGCGCCGTCGACCCGCCGCCGCGTAACGCGCGGTCGTCCATGTGCGTCGTCCGGTCGGTGGCCCACCTCCTTTGGAGGTGGGGGACACGATGTTCAGGTGCCAACATCGCTCGCAAGCACTCATCACTTCCCCCACGTCTGACGACGTGGGCCACCCACCAATGGTAGGTCGTGCTCCGCCGGACGCCGGATCCGAATGTCGGGCAAAGCCCGGGCTACTGAATGAACAGAAGCGCCGAGCCGCCCACGGCGATGAAAGCACCTGTCACCGCCCGCCGGCTCACCTGTTCCTTATAGATCACCGCCACGAGGGGAAGCAGGAAGATGGGCGACAGCGAGCACAATGTTTGGGCTATTCCCAGCGGAGCGAGATCGGAAGCAACCAAGGACATCCACACGCCCAGGTACGGGCCGAAGATGGTGCCCAGGACCATAAAGGAAAGCCCCGCCGCAGGGAAGCCCAGGCGCACTGGTGTCATATCGTTGGCACGGTGGCGGCGCTCACGGGCGGCGTGCAGTGCAAGTATCGGGAGGATGCCCAGGGCCGCAAACACCATCCGCAGCAGTGTCGCCGCCTGGGGATCGAGATGTTGATCCTCGGGGAGCCAGCCGTGGCCCATGCCCTGCTTGCTCAGCAGCAAGCCCCCCGCCTGGCAAGCGGCCGCGACAAACGCCAGTATGATCCCGCGCCTGCGGTGCGGCTGGTGCGATGCCTCTCTGCCACGAGGGCGCTCACGAACCACCCACCCCACCCCGCAAAGTGTCAGGGCGATGCCCAGCCAGGCGAGGCTGTGCAGGGTCTCGCCCAACACGACCCAGCCGAAAAGTGCTGCAAAAAGCGGCGAGGTCGTCATGATCAGCATGGCCATCCTCGGCCCGATGTCCAGGTAGGCGGTGAAGAGCGCCTGATCGCCGAGGGTGAGGCCGACGATGCCCGAGGCTGCCAGGAAAACCACCTGCCCAAAGTGAGCTTGCGGGAGCCACGTACCCGCCCAAAGCTTGTGCGTTGCAGCGAGCAGGCCGACCGCAAGGAAGATGCGCGCCGCGTTGACCACGGTCGGACCGAGACGCTTGCTGGCTGCGGTAAAGAAAAGCGTGGTCCCGGTCCACAGCACGGACGTTGCCACCGCCGCAGCAGGCCCGGTGATATCTTCAACACCTTCCAACATAGCAGTTCAGAAGGAAAAGGGGGCAGGCTATTCCTGCTTTGATACGCGTCGGGTTGCACACCCGCGAAAAGTAGCCTGACCCCTTGCTCGGTCTATGCCTGCGAAGCCTGCGCGGCTTCGGACGAACCGTCGTCCGTCCTCTGCGTGGTCTTCGTGGCGCGGTAGAAGTAGATCATGCCGATCGTGCCCAGAAGCCCGATGGCACCGAGGTAAATCCACACCTGGTAGGGATGGTGCAAGTCCCACAACAACTGCGTCGCCTGCTGCACGCTTGCTGGGTCGCCCACAGCCAGAACCTGATCCAGCGTTGAAACGAGCTTTTTGGAGAGTTCCTCCGCCGGAACCGCTTTCCAATCCACCTGAGCAAGTACGTCCTGCATCCCTCTCTGAAGTGAAGCTCCATCGCCCGATTCCAGGGCACGGGCAAGTGTCTCCATGACCCTGTCTTTAGGTAGGTTCGCTTTGTTCTCAACGAACTCCCTGGTCATCCCCAGGTTGTCGATCAAGTACTCCCGGGCCAGTCGGAACTTGCTGCCGAGGTGTTTGTACAGATAACCGGCGAGGAAGTTGCCAACTCCCCACCCGATTGCGGTGGGGATGTTGAGGTACCCCATGTAAAGGGCCTTCTTGTCCTTGGGGGCGATCAGCCCCACGTAGGCGTTAAAGGTTGGGCTGCAGACGATCTCCCCGATCGCGAAGACGAAGACCATCAAGCAACACAACCAGCCCAGGCTCGTCGCCCCGGTGCCCACAAAACCAACGCCGGCGATGGTCATCCCGACGATCATGGCTGCCAACTTGTTGACCCTATGAATGAACCACGAAATCGGGATGACCAGAGCAATGATGACCGCGGAGTCGATGTTGATGATCATCTCCGGCTTGACCTGCCCGGTCTCCAGGACAAGACGGCTGCTAATCCACCCAAAGGTGCCGGCCACGTCTGACGAGTCCACCCACTCGTCGATGAAGTTGGGGAGAAGATCCCAAAGCTGCATGAACATCAGCCAGAAACAGGAGAAGATCCCCAGAAAGACCATCAACCGCACATCCTTGAAAAGGGTGAGGATGCTTGCGGAAAAGACCTCGAACGGCCCCTTGGAATTGTCTACGTCGGCTCGGTCCGGCTCCTTGTAGAGTAGGAAGGCGGGAAGGAAGTTGAAAGCGGTTACGCCCGCGGCGGCGTAGAAAACCAACTGCCAGTCGATCTGGCCACGAAGCATGGCGGCGCCAAACGGTGCCAGGAACCCTCCGACGTTGACCACCCAGTAGAAAATCCCCCACCCCATCGATGAGGTCTGCTCGGTCGTGCTTCTGACGACCGTCGCGGCTATCGGCGGTTTGAAGATAGCTGTTCCCGTGCCGATCATACATGCCGCAAACAGGAACACCCAAAACCCCGCGCCTTCCCATCCCTGTTGAATGAAATGATCGGCAATCGGTTTGGATTGGGCCATACAGAGGTACCCGATGATGTTGATGACAAAGGCCACCGCCAGGCTCTTTCGATACCCGTAGCGATCGGTATACCCGCCGGACACCATCGGTATGATGCACTGAAGCCACGCCCAGATGCCGAGAATCAACCCCTTTTCCGCATAATCGAGGTCCATCCCGTTCTGACCGGGGGAGGCTACCAGGTAGAGCGCGACGATGGCGCGCACCCCAAAGAAGGACAGCCTTTCGAACATCTCGATGATGCAGGCAAACCAGAAATTCGACGGCAGGCTTGCAACTTGACCCCCAAACGACAGTTTCTTCTCCGCTGGTTCCATACCAGGCTCCTGAAAGACCGAGGATTGTAGATTGTCGATTGTAGGTGGTAGATCGACGATGCACAACTGCCGTGACTGCTCGACCGCTTGCGAGCGACGGGGGATCGTGAGGAAGAAGTTGCTCAGACTTGTAGGGTAGGCAAGGCCCACCCTTCACACTATCGGGGGCGGCGGTCGCTGAGGAGGATCTCGTCCGGATCGCCGCGGCTCGGCTTGTAGCGGGCAATGAGCTTGCGGACTTTCGGCTGATACGGATTGAGCTCCAGCGAGCGGTGCCAGTGCTCCAGGGCACGATCGCGCAGGTCCGTGTGGCTCTTGTCCTTAAGGTGGCGCAGCATGTTTATCGAACCCAAACCGGCGTGGGCCCGGGGCAGACGCCAGTTGCATACCAGGGCGTCTTTGTAGGATTCCTCAGCCGATTCGTAGTCGCGCATCCTGAAGAAACAGTATCCCAGGGCTTCGTGGGACGCGGCAAGCTGCGGGTCCATCTTGACCGCATGGGTCAGGGCCTGCCGTGCCCGCTTCAAGCGATCCTGTTTCATGTAAGTGTGGGCCAGATTGACCAGTACGAGCGGCTGATGGCTGTCACGCTCCAGAGCCTCCTTGTAGGCTCGGACGGCTTCATAGTATTTCTTCTGTGCGTCCAGGGCCACGCCGAGGTTGATGTAGGCGTGGGGCCTGTCCGGGTCGACGCCGATCGCCGCCTGGAAACGCTCGACGGCTTGGGTGAAGTCGCCGCTCTGCTGATAGCAGACCCCCAGGTTGAGCTGAGCGTCGAAGTCGTTGGGCCGAAGCTGGACCGCGTGCAGGTATGCCCGGATCGCCGCCGCGAGCCGATTCGTGAAGTGGTACAACCGGGCCAGGCTTAGGGTATCGCCGAACGAGAACGGGTTGCATCGAACGGCCTCGACGAAGCAATCGATGGCCCGCTCGTACTCCCCGCTACGACGGTAGATGACGCCCATGTTGGAGTGGGCGACGGCCAACTGGGGCGAGAGCTGGGCCGCCTGCTGAAACTCCGCAAGGGCCGCCTCGAGATCCTGGGCCTCGAGCAGGAGGGTTCCGCGCTGCAGGTGGCGATCGGCCCGATACTCGCGGATCGTGGTGGCGCACCCGGCCGACAGCACGAGAGCCAGCCCGGTCACGGCCACGCCCAGGGCTCCCAGCCGGAGACGGACCGCTGCGACCGTCGCCCGCCCGCCCACGTTCTCACCGGCGGGGCTGGGGACTCGCTTCCTGTCCGGCCATCCCTGGTCCATCGGTCGCTCCAAAGGTCCGCCCGGGCCGATGCCCGCGGCTTGCCCGCTTCCTTACGGGCGCGGCTCGGTTTGTGGTCCCGCTGGTGCCGGAATCCGCTGGTGCGAGAATCCTCTCCCGCTAGTGCGAGAATCCTCTCCCGCTGGTGCGAGAATCCTTTCTCGCACCTACAAGGGCGGGAGTCCCTTCCCGCGGACCGCAGGGCCACGGTCGGGTCTCGGCTTGCACGCTCCCTCACGGTCGCGTTTCCGCTTGCACGCTCCCTCACGGTCGCGTCTCCGCTTGCACGCTCCCTCACGGTCGCGTCTCGGTGGGGCGGACAGTGGCCTTTCTCTGTATCGACCGGGCCCCGGCTGGTGGTTCAGTGAACTTGGATCGTCAACAGGTTAGGGTGGTCGGGGCCCCACATACGGGTTGGAGCGTTCAGCCGGCACGCGGTATGCTCTGTGTGATGAGGGAGGCGTCTATGGGCGGAACCGTCGCGACGGTCTCGAACACGCTCTGGGCTCGCGGGCTGAAGCGTGTGTTCGACGTGATACTGGCGATTGTGCTGCTGGTCGTGCTGTCGCCGCTGCTGCTTATCGCGGCGGTGGCGGTCAAGCTCACCGGCCGGGGTCCGCTGTTTTTTGTGCAGGAGCGAGCCGGACGCGAGCGGCGGCGGTTTCGGATCGCCAAGTTCCGCACGATGCGCGGCGGGCGAACGCCAGATCCGAAGGAACTCGTCCCGCTCGACCATCCGGAGATCACCCCGGTGGGTCGGGTTCTGAGGCGACTCAAGATCGACGAGTTGCCCCAGCTTGTAAGCGTGCTCAAAGGCGAGATGTCCCTGATAGGCCCCCGGCCGACGCTGCCGGATCAGGTCGAGGCCTACGACGCCTTCCGCCGGCAGCGGCTGCTGGTCAGGCCGGGGATCACCGGCCTGGCCCAGGTCTACGGCAACACCACGATCTGCTGGGACGAGCGGATTCTCTTCGACATCGCTTACGTGCGACGGTGCAGCTTTGCAATGGATCTGGGGATTTGGCTGCGGACACTTCTCCTTCTCCTCTTCGGTGAAGCCCGGACGGCCCAACCCTTCGAGCAGACCAGGTACGCAAGATACGTCAGCCGCCCGCCAGGGTACGATGAGAAATAACGTCCCGGGCCTAGGGTCCTTCCCTCACCCTTCGCTACGCGAAGGATGGGGCACCCACGCTTTGACCTTTGACCTTCAGCCTACAACCCTATGCTTACGGAACAGGAAGCCGCCAAGACCGGTGACGATAACCGCCATCGCAATCAACCCCCATTCAGAGACGGTCGGAATGGGCGGCATCTCACCGGCTACCACGACGTTGTCCACCTGCCAGTACCACTCGTACCACGAGCCGTAGTGGTTGAACCGGATCTGGGCGGTCTCACCGGCATAGGCTGAGATGTCGGTCACGATGTGCACCCCGGTGTCCATGAAGGTCCCTTGCTCGTCATCTGACCCGTGCCAGCTAAGCAGGTTGATCCATGTAGCCCCTCCGTCGATGGTGATATCAGTGTCAGCATAATCACCACCGAGGTAGGTTTGGTAATTCGTGTCAAACTCCAGCGTCGCGCCGTCTGGGACCACGAACACCGGAGAGATCAACTCGGTGTCCACGCAACAGCTCATACCGTCGTAATAGTCGCTGTTCACGTCGGCGCAATCCCCGTCCCCACCAGTCCAGTTATCATCGGGGTAGAACGTGTTTACTTGCCAGATTCTCTCGCCTCCATCGTTGTCCACGACCGTCCACCCGGCTGGCACCCACGTGCCGTTGAAATCCTCGGAAAGAACCTGCCCCAAGGCCGGGCAGGTGAAACCGAGGCAAACTGCCAGTGTCGCTAGCTTCTTCATAACGTCCCTCCGCCAAAAGAACATGGTTTCCACTCCTGCCGTTCCAGGCTGCAAATCTCAGTATATCGGACCAGACCACCGGAGGTCAAGCAGAAACGCCGAGTCTCGTAGGACAGCCAAACCCGCCGGCAAAACCGACCGATAAAACTGCGGTGGACGTCTGAAAGGCAAAGATGATCTTTGCCCTGGTGATAGGGAGGTCAGAGCATCCGTGCGCGCCGGGATTGATCGGTTGGGAAACCGGTCCCACACCTTGTCGGAACTTCTCCAGTATCGCCAGCTCCTTTTGAGTCTGACGTGGCGGGATCTGCGCGTGCGTTACAAGCAGTCGCTTTTGGGCGTCGGATGGGCGATCCTGCTGCCTCTCTCGATGATGCTGGTCTTCACTTTCGTGTTCACCCGGGCGATCGACGCCTCGTCGATCCTCAATGTGCGCATGCCTTACGCTCTGTTCGCCTACGTGGGTCTGGTGCCTTGGACCTTCTTCAGCGTGAGCCTTGGCGGCTGCGTCAACTCGCTGGTGGCCAACCGGAACCTGGTAACCAAGGTGTACTTCCCGCGCGAGGTTTTTCCGCTGTCGTGCGTGGCCAGCTCCTTCGTTGATTTCTGCATCGCCTCGACCGTGCTGGTGGGTCTGATAGCCTACTTCCATTTGGGCGGGAAGTGGAGCTTCACTCCCGGGTTGTCCCTGCTCTTTTTGCCGGTGGTGGTTTTTGTGCAGATTCTGCTTACCGTTGGGGTGGGGATGCTGCTGGCGATGGCTAACCTGTTCTATCGGGACGTGCGCCAGATCTTCGGCGTGGTGATCCAGTTGTGGATGTTCATTTCCGCGGTTGTGGTTCCGGTCCCGCGCGACGGCTCTACGCTCGCCCGGCTGATCGCGGTCAATCCTCTGGTCCCGATTATCAGTGCCTACCGAGACTGCATCATCCACGGGCGGTTTCCCGAGGCCGGCGGTTTCGCCTACTCGACGGTTGTGGCGGTGATGCTCGTTTTGGGCGGATGGATCGTCTTCCGTCGTCTGTCGTTTCGATTCGCGGAGTGCATCTGATGTCCGACACCGTGGTGCGTTTTCGCGACGTGTCCAAGCGTTTTCGCATGGGCCTGGCCCATGATTCCCTGCGCGATCTGATCGGCTCGGGCTTGCTGCGGCTGATGCGTCGCAACCGACCCGAAGCGAACAAGACTTTCTGGGCCCTGCGCAACGTGGAGTTTTCCGTAGACCAGGGCGAAGCCGTCGGGATCATCGGTCCCAACGGGGCGGGGAAGAGCACCGCCCTTCGACTCCTGGCGGGGATCCTCGAGCCAAACGGCGGGACGATTGAAGCCGCCGGGCGATTGGCGGCGTTGATCGAGGTCGGGGCCGGCTTCCACGGTGATCTGACGGGGCGGGAGAACATCTTCCTTAGCGGGGCGATCATGGGCATGGATCGCCGCGAGATTCGCCGCAAGCTCGAAGCGATTGTCGCGTTTTCCGGCATCGAACGGTTCCTGGACATGCCGGTCAAGCGCTACAGCTCGGGCATGTACGCCCGATTGGGTTTCAGCATCGCCGCCCACGTAGACCCGGACATTCTGCTGGTCGATGAGGTTCTATCGGTGGGCGACGCCGTCTTCCGCTTGCGCTGCGTGGAGCGGATGCGCGAGCTCGTCCGCCACGGTACGACGCTCATCTTCGTCACCCACAATCTCGAGCAGATGCAGGCGATCTGCCCGCGAGCGATCGTCCTTGAACGCGGAAGAGTTACCTTCGATGGCCCGTCACGCGGGGCGGTAGGACACTACATGACCGCCATGTCGCGGGCCTACGCCAAGCGGCCAACCGACCTGACCTGCAAGGAGGCCGGGCAAGAGTCCGCCGTCGAGTTGAGCGCTCTTCGCTTTCTCGGCGCCGGCGGTGAGGAGGTCGTGTGGGTTCGCCCGGGCGAAGCCGTGCGGATCGAGCTGATCTTCCGTTTACGCAGGCCGATTCCCCGGCTGGTGGTCGAGCTGAACATGCGGGCCTGTGTCAATGAGAACGTGCTTAGTTTCAACTCCGCTCGCGATGACCTCATCTTTCCCGGCAACATCGGTGTTCACCGGCTGACCCTCGACGTCGCCGGCATTCCTCTGGCGGGCGGACAGTATTTCTGGAACGTGCGAATGTGGGATGCGGACCGCGGCACCACCGAGCTGGATACGCCGCTTAAGTTCCCGATGGTCATCGACGACCAGGGCCGGGCGACCGGGACCCTCTCGCTCGATCATGAGTGGACGTTCGAGACGGAGTCGGCGGACGGCGGGTGCGTCCGGGACGCACCCCACATGGCTACCGGAAGAACCCAAGTGAGCTGCGGGCTTTAGGTATGTGTGCCACCGCTCTTGAGCAGTGCGGATTGCGAGTTGCGGACAGGCACTGCTCAAGAGCAGTGGCACACCGACCCGCAGATTCAAAGCTGACGGAACGCTAGTCACGAGAGGCAATCATGAAGATATGCTTCTTTGCAAATGCCCTAAACGTGCACGTGCGGCATCTGGCTGAGGGGTTTGCCCGGCGGGCCCACGAAGTGCACGTGGTCACCCACAAGCCCGTGGACATCCCCGGCGTGAGCGTGGAGCGGTTCTCCGTTCCACTTCCGGGGTTGGCCAACCCGCGCCGCTGGCACGGGCGGCGAACCCATTACCTTCGCGGCTTCCTGCGGAGGTTTGACGTCGTTGTCGTCTTCTTCCTGCACGACTGGGGTTTCACCCCCCAGATGCTCGAAGACGGCTGCCTCATCGCTTCCCCCAGAGGATCGGACATCATCCCTCCGCCGGGTGAAACACCGCCCTCCCCCGAGCTGGTCGAGAAGCGGGTGTCGCTTTTGCGGCACGCAGCCGGCGTGGGTGTGGGTGGACCCACGTTCGCCGGCGCCGTAGCCAAGTTCGCGGGGATCGAAAGAGACCGGATCGATCTGTTGCCCCTGGGAGTCGACCTTGATCTGTTTCAACCGGTTGAGCCTTCGCAGCGGTCGGGCAGGAATGGGCATCGCGTCGGCTTTTTCAGGGGATTCCGCGAGGTTTACGGTTCAACCTGTCTGCTGCAGGCGATTCCCCAAGTGGTCCAGGAGCTGCCGGACACGGGCTTCGACCTGATCGGGGAAGGTCCGCAGCTCGAGCGATGCAAGGAGCTTGCCCGCAAGCTCGGCGTCGAGTCGTCCATCCGCTGGATTCCCCCCCAGCCCCATCCCGACATTCCCAAGTACCTGGCGGGGTGGGACGTAACCGTGATGCCGTCGCTGTGCGAGAGCTTTGGACTTGCCGCCCTGGAGTCGTCCGCCACGCGCGTCCCGGTGGTGGCCTCGAACGTCGGGGGACTCATCGACACGGTACGGCACCAAGTCACCGGGGTGCTGGTTTTGCCGCAAAAGCCAAGGCTGCTGGCTGACGCGATCATCACCCTGCTGGCCGATCCGACGCTGCGCTACAGGATGGGCCGGGCTGGTCGGGACTTCGTTCGGGGCGAATACGAATGGAGCGAAGTCCAGGCCAAATGGCTGGCCGTGTTCGAGCGGGCGCTGGATCGTGTCTGCACGATGGTGTAGGCCGGGCAAGCGCCCGGCGGGAGAAGTGGGCGGGTGGCACGGACAAAGCGAGGTAACCGTTGACGGGCGGTGTGCTTCCGCGCGAAAGACGAACTGCGGGCCGCAAGCCGTCATCCGTGCCTACAACTAGTCCTGTAGGGACGGCCGAGAATAGCCCAGCGTTTGAACGCTGGGTCAGCGGTGGTCTTGGATGAAATAAAGTCCCGTAGGGACGGCTGAGAACAACGCGGCATTCAGCCGTCCCTACGGGACTATAGGTCGTCATGAGGCCCGGTTTCCCCAGCGTTAAAACGCTGGGCTATTATCACGAAGTCCCTACGGGACAGGGAATCGCCAAAACCAACTAGAGGACGGTCGCTCCCCAGTGAACAGTTACAAAACAAGTTTTTCCGTGGCACGCGTGGGTTCATGGTTTGGGAAACGCCGCTTCCTGACCCTTGACATCGCTGCGCGACGTAAAGGGCAGGCGGTCGCGGTTCGGAAAGAAAGGGCAGGCATTGGGCGACGGTGAAGACCCTTCGGTGTGCGATTCTCCCCCGCGGCGGGTGCTGATGATCGCGTGCGCGTTCCCCCCCACGGGAGGCCCGGGCGTGCAGCGCTCGCTCAAGTTCGCCAAGTACCTGCCGCATTTCGGCTGGCAGCCGACGGTCTGGGCGGCCAAGCGGATGGCAGGCCTGCCGGTCGATCCCTCGCTGCTTGCGGACCTGCCGGGAGATGTCACCGTATACCGGTGCCCCGGCGGGAGCGGGCCCCACGTGATGCGACGATCTCACCACCCACATTCCGGCGGTCGTGGGGTAGCTTCGAGGCTGGCCCGGGCGATCGAGTGGCGGCTGGCCGGTTGGATCGCGCGGGCCCCGGTGCCGGATGATTGCATCTCGTGGGCGAAGGCGAGCGTTGACCCGGTTTTCCGGCTGATCCGAAAGGAGGGCATCGACGCCCTCTACTCGACGTTCAGCCCAGCCTCGAACCACCTACTGGCGATGAGCCTGAAGCAGACAACGCATCTTCCCTGGCTGGCGGACTTCCGCGATCTGTGGACGGACGACTATCGATACAATGAGCGGTCGCCCACGCGCCGAGCGGCGCACCACGCATTGCAGCAGGCGATCCTGGAGACCGCCGACGCTGTTGTCGGCGTCACTGCTCGTCAGACTGAGATTCTCGCCAGCCACCTGCCCGGCGGGCGGCAAAAGTTCGTGACCATCACCAACGGGTTTGACCCCGCGGATTTCGCCTTTGCGGAAAAAGAGCGGGCCCGATCAGACGAACGGTTCGTGCTTGCGCACGTCGGGCGATTCGATCATTGGCGGGGGGGCGACGCTTGGTTTGCGGGCCTGCAGTGTTTCATTGCGGGCCTGGGGCTGGACCGCGAGCGCTTCGTCCTGCGCATCGTGGGCCATGCCGATAGGGCGATGCGCTGCCGGCTGGGGGCAACCGGGGCGGCGTGTGCGTTTACGGAGTATGTATCACACGGTGAAGCCATCCGGGAGATGCGCTCGGCTGACGCCCTGCTGTTGAGCGTTCCGTGGGGTCCAAACGCCGATTCGGTGATCCCGGCCAAGCTGTTCGAGTACTTGGCTGCCGGCAGGCCGATTCTGGTAGTCGGCCCGCCGGGGGGCGAGTGCGAGAAGATCGTCACCGCTTGTCGGGCGGGGCCGGCCGTCGGATTCGATCAGCAGGCGATCGCCGCGGCCCTTGCACGACTGTACACCGCTTGGGCGGCGGGGCGACCCCTGCCCGGCTGTAGCGACGCGGACGTGGCACCACATAGCCGCATCGAACAGACGCACCGTCTGGCGGGGATTCTGGATGGGCTTATCGAGCAGGGTCCCTGCGGGTCGGACCTGCCTGCCGGTCACTGGACCGAGGAGGAAGTCCCTCTCGCTCGTTTAGGAGTATGCCCGCCATGACCACGTTTGGGCCCGCGGTGTCCGTCATCATTCCAACGTACAACCGTGCGGAGTTGTTGCCGCGGGCCCTGGATTCGGTCGTCGGGCAGACCTACACCGATTGGGAGATCGTGCTCATCGACGACGGGTCCACGGACGAGACCTCGGACGTGGTAAGGGACTACGCGGACCGGCTTGGTGAACGGCTTGTCGCTGTCCGCCAGTCCAACAAAGGAAGCAGCGCCTCCCGTAATCGTGGTATCGAGGTGTCTCGCGGGCGCTTTGTCGCTTTTCTCGACTCGGACGACGAGTTTCTGCCGACAAAGCTCGAACGTCAACTGACTCTGTTCGACCGCCGCCCCGAGCTGGGACTGGTGTACAGCGATTACGCCTACGTCGATCTTGAAGGCGTTCGGCACGAAAGCGTGCTCGATACGAATTGTCGTCTTGCTCGGACTGTGCCGCACGAGGTTGTCGAGCCGGGCTTGTGCGTGTGCGGGCCCGAGCTGTTCGACTTCCTGCTCCGCGAGTATTTCATCGCCACCATCGTGGGCTTGGTCAGGCGAGGGGTGCTCGGTGAAACGATTCGTTTTCCCGTCGGTCGAAGCTACGCCGAGGAGTGGTTTTTCTATCTCCAGGTCGCCAGGAGTTGTCCGGTGGGCTTCGTGAATGAGCCGCTGTGTCTTCACCACCACGTCAAGGGAAGCCTTTCACGGGCGGACAGTCGGCAAAACACCAGGAGGATGTACGACATTCTTGTTGACGTCGCCGGGGCATTCGATGACCTGACCCGCGCCCAGCGACGGACGATACGCCATAACCTGGCGGACACCTGTCTGCAGCTCGGCTACGACGCGTATCGAGACGGACGATTCAAAGAGGCGACGAACTGCTTCGCGGCGGCGCTGAGGCGTAAGCCTCGGGGGCGAACCGCGAGTGCGCTTGTTCGCAGCGTCCTGGCTTATGGCAACGGCTGCTCGAAGCGGCGATCTTCCAGCACCACAGAGTCTCAAGACACCGCTCAACCCGTCCGATAAACGTACGACGGTCTGTGTTTGCCGGCAAAGAAGGGGAGCGTAACCGGTACTAAACGGCCGTGCGCATTTACGCGCCGTTCTTTCCGAGCCGGGAGCGCGGGCGACCGGTCCCAAACCCCGCGCTCGCGCTGGGGGCTCGGATCAGTGGCGCGGCATAGCGCGCGGTGATCTAGCGGACCACGAATATGAGCATGCGTATGTGCGCCGAGTCGGTACCAGTTCAATTCACGTCAATCCCCGCGGATTACACCGGGCCGGAGCTCTGGGATCGCCTCTGGCAGAACTGCCCGAGCGACGCCAAGGACGATCGGTTGCTCGCCCGCGAGGCTCAAAGCCCGCGATGGCGGCTGATCGTGGAACGCCTCGAAGCGACCTTCGGATCGATTGACGGTCTCACAACGATCGAACTCGGCGCGGGGCGAGGCGATCTTTCCGTGCTGCTTGCCGGATGCGGCGCCAGGGTCACGCTTTTCGACAGCAGCGAGATCGCCCTGGACCGGGCCAGGGGGCGCTTCCATCGCCTCGGGGTAAGCGCCCGGTTCGTATCAGGTGACATGCTGGGGACCCTCGACGAGTGGCGCGGGCGGTTCGATGTCTCATGTTCGATGGGGGTGGTCGAACACTTCAGGGGAAACGACCGCACCCGCGCGATCGGGGCGCATCACGATGTTCTTGCGGCCGGCGGGCTGGCCGTCGTCAGTGTTCCCCACGCCTGGTGCCTGCCGTATCGCCTGTGGAAGTTCTATCTCGAGCTGCGGCGGTGCTGGCCCTACGGAATGGAGATTCCCTATACCCGGCGGGAGATCGTCGCCCGCGCCCGTGAGTTGGGATTCGCCCGAACCGAGACGCACTGCGTGGGCTTCTGGCAGTCGGTGGGAGATCATCTCTCCAAGACATTCCCGGGTGGCGCGCCCGACTGGGTCAATCGAGGCTCGCCCCTGGACGGTGTCATGGGTTCAGTCCTGCTGCTGTTCGGCTGGCGGGGCGACAACGCAAGCGGTTGAGGCACTGCCACGATGAGGATTCTGTTTTTCGTCCATCGATATTGGCCCAGTCTCGGGGGCGTCGAGACTTACGTGCACGAACTGGGCAGGGCACTAATCAAACTGGGCCACGAAGTTGACGTTGTCGCGGGCGCCCATGTCCATGGATTGCCCCCCGCTGAGTCGCACGAGGGGATTAGCATTCACCGCTTCCCCGCCCAGCGGTCCCCCCTTCGATGTCGCTTGTGGTTCTGGCGAAGACGAGGTCTCTTTGCCCGTGCGGACGTGATCAACGTGAGCAACACGCACATGCTCGAGTATTACTGGCGGATGATCGGTTTGCTGGTCACCCGCTGGAACGTGTTTCTTACGCGGCACGGCATGGCATTTATCCATCCGGTGCCCGAGTCTCACAAATGCCGGGCGTTTCGGGCGCAGAAGCTCGCCGTTGGAACGGCCCACGACGGGCGCTTCATCGAGAAGTGGCTGGGGGTTAAGCCGGACGCGTGTCCCGATCAAGGGTTGTCCCCTCCCGCAGACGAGTTGGAACCGGTACCCGAGCCTTCGCCCGGCTCCGCTGTCTACATAGGCCGACTCGAACCGTACACCGGCATCCGCACCTACCTGGACGCGGTGGCCAGACTGAACCGCCGGCGCCGGGAACCTTTTGAACTGAACATCTATGGCGACGGGTCACTCATGCCGGAGCTGCGCGCCCTGGTCGCCAGGGACAGCCTGCCCGTCCGGCTGCACGGCAAAACACCCGACGCCCAGCGACACATCGCTGACTCATGTTTCGCGTTTCTGGATGGGCGAATGGCGGTTCAAGAGGCGATGGCCAGGCGCCGCCTCGTATTCGCCGCTTACGGCGACCCGCTTCGGCGCGACTATGTGGCCGGTGAGTCGTTCAGTCCCTACCTGATCACGGTGGCGAACGGTGCCGAACTTGGCGATCGTGTAAGCCACTTCATCGATCATCCCGATGAGCGGTCAAGGATGGTCGCCCGGGCGTTCGAGCATGCTCGAAGCCTCTCCTGGGATCGAACCGCTCGGGCCTACGTCAGTCTCTGGGAGGACCGCCTGACACGCCCGGGAGTGTGCCCCTCCCTGCTAAAGTCCGCAAGACTCGCCTGGGCGATTGGACGGGAAGCGCGGATCGAGGCGGGCCTGCAGAAAGTCACTGCCCAGACCTGCACCGCATGCCACAACGACAAGAGCCCCACGTTCAGCGCCGACGAGCCCCTCGACTTCGAAAAGAGTGAGGACGCGGACAGTCACAAGCATGTCGAACTCGAGCAGTGTGAGGGATAGGGTAAGCGACTATATAACGTAACGTCACCCTCTGTGGGTGACCAGAGGCTCACGTGTGTCGCCCGCAAGGGTAGGCGCCGGGTACTCTCCGCGGTGAATTATCCGGGCGACCGGGCGGAGCCGACGGCGAACAGTCTGATCCGCTTGGAGCTGATCTTGTCGGTGACGAAGAGGAAATACCGGGCGCTGAAGCCCTCGGGGACCATGGAGGCGAGGCGGTCGGGAAGGGTCTCGGCGATTGCGACACCGGTGGGCATCGGCACGGCACCCGGAGCCCGCTCACCGAAGAGCCGTCCGCCACGGGGAGCGGAGGACAGGCTACCGCCCAGCAGCATCAGCAGTCTGCCACTGGTGTCGAACAGGTGAACGCGGGCGAACTCGGCGTCGGCGATGAACACGGTTCCGTCCGGGCCGATCGCCAGGTGCTTGGGCTTGCCCAGATCGCCGTAGCGATCGCCCGGTTGGCCGATGCTCACCGTGGGCTTGTGCAGCTCGTCGAACCCCTGGACGCGGCAATTCATCATGTCTGAGACGAATGCGTTGCCGGAGGAATCCGCCGCCACTCCGCTTGGAAAATAAAACCGCCCGGGGTCGCTGCCCGGTCCGCCGAAGCTGAGCAGGTACTGCCCGTCCACCGTCGAAAAAACGTCAACCTGGTGGGTTGCCACATCGGCGGCGTAGAGTTTTAGACCGGCGACAGCCAGAGCAACCGGGCGATACTCGCTACGATCGGGTGGTTTGATCCGCCGCAGGAATGAGCCGTCTGCCGTAAACGCCACCACCTCACCCCGCGTCGTGTCCGCGACGTAGATGGTCCCTTGATCGTCCACCGCGACCGCGACCGGCCTGGACAGGTGCCACTGCTCTAGAGCAGTGCCACCCCGTCCGCCACCGGGGGAGGACTTTGACGAGAGCCCGATGCGTGTGGCCTTGCCCGTCTTAAGGTTCCAGATATGGACGGTGCCGGCACCGGTGTCACAGACGTAAAGCCGATCCCCGGCGAACGCGACCCCGCCGGGGGTGTCTACCGGAGGGCTAAACGCCCGGCCTCGCAGAATGTCAACGAAGCCGCGGCGCACGGGCACAATATCCCGCAGGCTGTTGAAGGACGTAAGGTGAACCACACGGGGCGACGCGGGCGGCGGTGGGAAGTACGCCAACTGAGCCCGCGGGCCGGACGAAGTACAACCGGAGGCGAGGAGAGGCAAGAGGCAAGAGGCAAGAGGCAAGAGGCGAGAAGGCAAGGAGTCATAGAGGCGCAGAGGCAGCGATACCCGCCCCTTTGCTGCGCTTGGGAGCGGCTTCGAGGTGCTGTCCCGTGCCACATTGCGGGTCAAGTTCACTTGTTGCATCGTTGCCTCACTGCCTTCTTGTACCTTCTTCCCTTCTTCCCTTTGCAAGTTCACTTTTTGTGACACGTCAGGCACAGGGCGCTGCGGGCGTTGCTGGCGACCAACATCGGGGCGACGCCCGCGGTGTTGTGCGGATCGTGGCAGGAGACGCACTCCACCTTGCCGTCGGGCAGGTTGACGGTCTTTTGTGCGAGCACCGACGTCGCCGGTCGAAAACCATCATCGAACCGGGGATACTCGATCCCGACGGGGTGGTCGGTGGAGCCGTGGCCCAGGCCGAAGATCCCCCGGTTTTCCTTGTTGACGTAGCGCTCCCCGACCACCCCGGCGACGGCCTCGCGGGCGACCGTCCCGTCGTGGCATTGCAGGCAAATAAGCGTACCCGGGCCGGGCCCGTCAGTTCCAGTTCCACCGACCGGTCGACCGAACCGTTCGGACAGGTCGGCCTCCGTATTCCACAGCGGGGCTGCCTTGGGGGCTTCGTCACGGTGAGGCGTGTGGCAGACGCCGCACAGATCGTCCTTCGCCCAGCTCTTGTCGGCGAAATCGTGCTTGGAGCCTTCAATGCCACCCCAAGCCCATCCGCCCACGGTCGCGAGAGCAAAGGCCAGGCAGATTGCCGCAATTCTGGCTTGTTTCATCGGTCTATCCCTTATTGCCTGCCTCGTCCGCCACGGGGGGCGGACGTTCGGAAATAGCGAATGGCGAATGAAGAACAGCGAAAGAGGAGAACAACCCAATTCGCTACTCGCTGTTCACTATTCGCCTTTCGCCTTTCGCCATTCGCCATTCCGCCCGCGGCGGACGCTACATCCTTCATCGCTTCGAGTACGGCATACCTATGTGGGTGGACCCGTGGCACGTGAGCGTGCACGAGCCCGAGAACCTCCCCGTGTCCACATGCTCGACCTTCCTTCCGGATGGTGAGTCAGCCGGGGTCACCACCGAGAGATCGAAATTGATCAGGCTGCTGTGATTCGTGGCCCCGCCCTGGCCGCGGTAAACCCCGTGGGGGTCGTGGCAGACGCTGCACGGCGTCTGCAGATCGACAACGTGCTTGCGATGCCTCGAGAAGCTGTCATCGTTGCGGATGCTCTCGCGGCGATGACAGCCGTAACACAGGGCGTAGGCGTCGGCGCTTTCCGCGGTGAAGTCGGCGGTCTCGTAGTTTCTCACCAAGAGAGGCTCGAACATCGAGCCGTGGGGGCCGTTGGGCCCCGAGCCCCCTTCCGAACGGGCGCTATTAGAGTTGTGGCAATCCGTGCAGGTAATCACGCTGCCCACACGCAAGGGAGGAATCAGACTGACGACGTCCGCGTTTCGCCGGGGCCCGGTCACCGGGTGGAACGACGGATTGGAGCGCTGAAACTCCAACCGGACGTTGGTCTGGCTTATCTGGCGCGAGGTCTGCAGACGAGGCCGGCTTGCCCCATCTCCGTGGCATTTGAAGCAGATCTCGTAGAGGAACCGGGCGTTGTCCGTCGCCCGGCCGGTGATGGTCACCCCGGAGACGTGGAGGTTGGGAGACTTGACCGTCTGCCCCAGCGTTCCGCGCACCTTCCCCAGTGGGTTGTGTCCGGCCGCGTGCGGGTTGTGACAGTCCACGCACTCCACGTGCCGCCTCATACTGAAGAACCGCTCAGCCGCGTCGTGCACACTGGTGCGCAGGGTAACGTCGTGGGCTGAGCGTTTGCCGATTTCACCGGCTATGTTGAAGCCGGCCACCGCCCCGCTGTGGCAGTTCAGGCAGTTGTCCTCTTCGCGAGCGAAGCGAAGCAGCCGGTCATGCTCCGGTGCGGAGTGTATCCTGTGGCAGTTCAGACAGCCGTTGTCCGCGACCGTTCTATACTTGAGCCGTTCCCGCGGGTCGACGGTTCGTCGCGGGGTGCGTTTCCTGCTGGTGGCGTGGGAGGCGTGGGACCAGCCGTCCATGTCGTGGCAGGAGACGCAGATTGCCGCCATCCTGTCCGTTACCCGCAGGAAATCCCCCAGCTCGTTGTTGTGCGGATCGTGGCAGGTGGTGCAGTGGACCTCGCCGTGCCTGCCGAGGGGCAGCTCCACGCTGAGCACCTCGGGGTCGCGGAGCTGCCCGTCGGTGGCTATCAGGGCCCGATCGTAGCGAAAGCCGATCGGATGGTCGTCGGAGAGATCGTTGGTCAGATCGGCAGATCCCGGTGGCATCGTCCGGGCGGTCATAACGATGGGGTGCGATGCCGGCCGCGAGAGTACGTTGCCCAGTGCCATCGACCCGTCATGGCAGCTCAGGCACATCTTGGACGGGCCGGAAGGCTGGTCGATCCGGGCGTCCACCGTGGAACTCTGATAAATCCGGTAGTGGGTGCGCGGGTTGGCCCGGTTCCACAGGGGCGTCTGCGGGGCGGCGTTGTGCGGGGTGTGGCAAAAGATGCAAACTTCGCTTTCGTCAAGGGCCCGGATCGGCCCCGGGCCTCGGGCTGATAGGTCGTGCTTGGAGTTGACCACGGAATCGTCTGCCACGCAGGCGGACGCAATGGCACCCAGGAAAAAGCAGGCTGCAAACTGACCACGTCGAATCCTCATGATGAGGTCCTTGTCTTCCTGTTTCGACGTTTTGACGTTTCGACGTTTTGACGTTTTGACACCTGCTCGAACACCTGCAGGCGCCGGTTGCCCGAGTCCGCCACCCAGATCCGGTCGACCTGGTCGATGGCCACTCCGGCGGGAAGCCAGAACTGGCCGGGTTCCCGGCCCTCCTCCCCTATGGCAAGCAGTAGCCGCCCCTGCGGGTCAAAAACCTGGACGTTCTCAAATTGAGCGTCGACAACGTAAACGTTACCCTCGCGGTCAAACGCTACTCCCTTGGGAAGGGCGAAGTCGCCAGCACCGTCACCCTTTTGGCCGATGGTCTTCAAGCAGATTCCATCCAGATCCAAGAGCTGAATCCGAAAGTTACCGCTGTCGGCGACGACAAGCCGTTCGTTTGCCACTGCTACAGAGCAGTGCCACACGGCGATATGCGAGGGGTAGTTGAATGCTCCCGGAGCCGTCCCACGCCGGCCTAACGTCTTGACGATCGAACCCGACGGGTCGAACACCTTGATGCAGTGGGCCCCACCGTCGACGACGTATAGCTGATCGCGCTGGGGCACGTAAGCGATGCCCACCGGCCTGGTGAGGGCGTCCCTGCCGAAGCGACCCTTAAATCGGCCGGTGTCGTCCAGCTCGATCACCTCGTGACGCTCGGCATCGGTTACGAACAGTCGATCGCCTACCCAGGCCACACCCACCGGAGCGCCGAATCGCTCTTCCTCGGAGTGCAAAGATCCTCTTTGCTCCGCGGAGGATGAACCCTGCCAGCCGGTCACAATTCGATGCGTCCGCTCGCCCAGGTCGATCAGATGTACCGCCCCGCCCGCCCCGTCAGCCACGGCCACCAGATCGCGACCGCGGATGGCGAGGGCATGCGGGCCGGTGAACCTGATCGGCGGTCGGGGGCCGCGAAACGCGACCTTGACGGCCTCGAAACCCGACCGGGCGGCAGCGAGATCATCACTGCTCGAGATCACCCCCAGCAGCGTGATCCTCGCTGGATCGGGCGGTGAGGGCCAGACCCGAGGCTGATCCAGCGGAGGAAACAGCACTCCCCGAGGCGTGGCGCAGCCGGTAATGCCCGCAGCCGCGATGGCGACGAGTGCAGCCCCGACGATAACGCCGCAGGCACGTCCTCGACCACCCAAGCTGCAGGGTGTCATACCCAAGCCGAAGGCGCGGGCATGCACTCGGGCGATGCCCTGGAGGGGCAACCGAGAATAGCCCAGTGATTTATCGCTGGGTCTCGGTGCAGCAGGAGCACCTAGCCCCGTAGGGACGGCTGAAATGCTTCGTCGGCGTTCAATCGTCCCTATGGGACTCGGGGCATCTGTGCCCCCGCTGTCCCAGCGATAAATCGCTGGGCTATTGTCAAATGTCCCTACGGGACAGTTCCTACCAGCGAGCGAAAACATTGCGAATGTCCCTGCGCAACCTGAAATACACGCCGATGCCTTCTTCAGACGACCCGGGAAGCTTCAGGCGATCATACTCAAAGGTCAGCTCACCGGAAAGATCGCCAACGACGTACTCGATCCCGGCGGTAACGTCCCAGCCGTGAGTGTCGCCGGCCACTGAATCGTCCTCGAAACGATAGGAAAACCGCTCGACGGTGGACAACGCCTCGGTCAGCCGCCATCGATGACCCAGCTCGACGTCGATCATGGTCACGTTGCGATCGTCAAACCCGCCTTCAAAGTAGAGACGCGAAAGCCGTGTCGACGCGTCCAGCGAGTGATCCCGCCGATCGATCATGTGTAGCGCACCGTTTATGTGAAACGCGTCGTAGGGGTCGATGGTATCGTCGAAGATCTCGGCCTCGGCTCCCAGCGAGAATCGCTTAGCCTCGTACGTGACACCCAGGCGATGATGATCCGTGCGGTCCGCCCGCCGGGCGAAACCGGTCGAGACGTCGTCCTGCTGATCGCGGTAGGAGAGCCGGTAGTAGGGCGTCAACCCGTTGGAAAAGCGCTGCTCCAAGCCCAAGTCCACGCGCACCGTGTCAAGCCGGCCGTGTGCGGGGGTGTTGAACTGGTAGTCGACCAGCACCGTGTCCCCGTCGGCAATCCGCCCGTTTCGCACGCGAAGAAGCCGCGTCGCGTTGCTGTAGGTGATCACCAGGTAATCGACCCCGGGTTGCAAAACGCGGCGGTTGGTCGCGTCGGTGACCACGATGGTACTGCTGATGATATTGCGATTACGCAGCGTAGCCGCAGCGGGGTCGCGGAAGGTAACCGCTTCGTCGAGGATGATCCGCCGGCCGTTGTCCCCGGTGACGTCCTCCCGGTCGTAGGCCAGGGACAGGTTCGCGTACAGATGACCCCAGCGGTTCTTGCGGTTGTACTGCCAGTCGATCGACGCGCCGTACTGCGTGGTCTGCACGTCGGCCTCGATGTCCTCATACAGGCCGAAGACGTCGACCGCGGTGGTCAGGTTGCTGTAAAGCTGGTGCACCAACTGGAAGTCAGCCCGATGGGTCTGCACGTCCATACCCTGGTAGCGATCACGGTCATACTGGTATTTGTACATCGTCTGCAGGCTGTCGCCGTGCTGGAGGGTGAGCTGCGGGCCGATCTCGAACAGGTCACGGGCGAAATCGCCGCTCTCCTCCTGCCAGTGCAGCAGGGTCCGCAGGCTGTTGCGCTTGTGGGACACGCTTCCGAGCCTGTCATCGACCGCCTGGGAAGCCGGTCCCACACTCGGGCCGAACTCCAGCTCGTGCTCGAGGGTGAGCAGATCCCGGTCGGTCTCGAAAGGCTGGTCCAGACCCTGGTATTCCTGCTTGCTGCTGCCGTGCTCGTAGGAGAGCTTGAAGCGGTGCCCATCGGAGATCAGCCAACTGGCCCCGTAGCGGAGGGTGCTTTCGGTGAAGTGCTCGTCGTCGCTTGAATCGGCGTTGCCCGTTCGATCGGTATCGAGGTAGTCGTAGCTCAGTTCCATGGGGAACTTGTCGTGGGCGAACGTCCAGCTCGTCCCCAAGCCGGTGCGCCGCTGATCCAGTGTGGGCTGGAACTGGCGGTTGATGCGGTCATCCTGGCGCAGGCCGTAGACCGAGCCGGACAGCCGCTTGCCGGAAAACAGGTTCAGACGCAGATCGTACTGCAACAGATAGCCGCGGTCGGTGTCCGTCTGATGAAACCCGCCGATCTTCTCCTCGAAGCGGTCCTGGGTCAGGGCGAAGCTGAAGTCGCCTCCAAAGGAGATGAACCCCGGATCGATGACGTCCCCGCTGAGCTGAAACCCGATCCGCTCCTCGAGCCCGCGTGCCCGGTTTTTCTGCCTTCGATCGCCGGGCAAACCGTCGCGGCTGTCGGTCCGCACGCGGATTCGAGAGTAATCGCCCTTGAGTTCGAGGTAGGCATCCAGGCGGTCCAGACTGAGGTATCCCAAAGCCCTCGGTTGTGAGTTTTGGCCGTCCAAAGTCTGTGCGGATACAGCACCCGCGCAGACCATCACCACTGCCCAGACACACATTCCAAAGCGAAGGGTGTCGACCGCGCCACGCATAACACACCTTTCGGTCGGTTCTACGTCAAATGTTAAGCCGCATCCGGTGCACACGCCACCCGACTGCGCCTAAAGACCGGTGGGCAACCGCTCCAAATAGGCGATTCGAGAGGGGCTTGCAACAAGAAAACATGATGACCGGCCGGAAGTCGGGACGATATGGACTTCGCAGGCCCGGGGGGACGGCGCTGAGGGGTTTCCGGTAGCGTTGGGGAGGGTTCTTCGGACCCGGGGAGACAAACGTATTGACCCGCGCTGCAGATTCCAGTATGCAGAATCCAAACGACCGTGCGCCATGACGCGCCGGTCTTCCGAGCCGCGAGCGCAAGCGACCGGTGGGCAAGCCCCGTGCTGGCGCTGGGGGCTCGGATCAGTGGCGCGGGAGTGCGCAGGGTCGTTATAGTGTCTAGAGGGGGCGTCATGGCGAGGCTGGTTACTGGCACAGTGATTGCCGCCGTTTGTCTTCTTGCGGCGTGCTCGAGCGATACGCGCGTGCGCCTTACGCATTGGTTCTTCGACGTGCCCGAGGCAGCGGTGGCGGCACCGGCGAGCGCGACCGCCGACAAAGCGGCACCGAGTTACCAACCCCGCGGCCTGATTCTTCCCCAATCCATTTACGCATCGGCACACCCCCCTTATCTGGAGCATGATTGCAAGGCGTGCCACGACGCGAATCAACAGATGCATCCTCGCGAGGATTTCATGGACGCCTGTCGTAACTGCCATTTACGCTACTTCAGCGACGAGGTGGGCCATTACCCGGTGGAAAACGGACAATGGCGCGACTGTCACGAAATGCACAGGGCCAAGGAGCCCGGGTTGCTCACGCAGCCCACTTTTGACACCTGCATCGAGTGTCACGACGAACCGGAGGATCTGAGCGAGGAGGCCCACGGGGTCGACAATGTCGGGGTCGACAACGTCGAGGACTGCACCGCCTGTCACGATCCCCATTTCGGGACGGGCAAGCTTCTCCGACAATAGGCCCTGGGGAGTGATCATGCCACAAACGACACGCTGGCCGGGAATGCTGCCGCGGAGGGCGAAGACCGGACGGGCAAAGGGTAGAGCAAAGGGTAGAGCAAAGATCTTCTTTGCTTTCCGGATGTTTGCCCTACAAGCCGCTCTGTTCGCCCTGATCGCCGGCTGCGGCGCGGATCTGAGCTCGGTGCTTTACCAAAGCGCTACCGCCGCGGGCCAGACGCTGCTCGATCAGATTCTGACCGACGTGGCCAATGACCTGGCCGACGCACTTGACCGCGAGGACACCGGGCCGCCCGACGACGACGGCGACGGCGACGGCGACGGCGACGGTGACGGTGATGGCGGTGACGGTGATGGCGACGGCGGTGACGGTGACGGTGATGGCGACGGCGACGGCTCGGCGGACGGCTCGCCGTTTGACGATCTTACCGGCGATCCCGCCGGCGCGGAGCCGCTCTTTGTAACCTGCGGGGCGTGCCATTGTGCGGATGCCAGTGGCGGGTGCGCCGCCTCCGCCCCTGCGATTGCCGGTGTGGACGCCGAGGGAATCAGCGAGCAGCTAAGCGGCGAAGTGCCGCACACCGGCGGCACCTTTGATCTAACCGACCAGGAAATCGTCGACCTGGAGGCCCTCCTGGCCGGCTTCGACGACGGCTCGGCGGACGGCTCGCCATTTGACGATCTTACCGGCGATCCCGCGGCCGGCGCGCCGCTCTATACACCCTGCGGAGCCTGCCACTGCGCGGATGCGAGCGGCGGCTGTCTCGGTAGTGCGCCCGCCCTTCTCGCCGTGGAAGCCCAGCTTCTTGATGAGTTCCTCAGCGGCGAGGTATCGCACACCGGCGGTACGACGGATTTGACCGATCAGGAAATCGTGGACCTCGAGGCCTACCTCGGTTCACTGTAGCCGAGGAAGTCGGAGACCTCGCGGGCGGTCTGGGCCTCCCGGCGAGCGATCCGCCCGCCCCGCCGCTCGCCGACCTTCCTCGCCGCTCGACACGCGCATCGTCTGCTGCGGTGATTGCCTGGACCAACTCGCCAGGCTGCCCGATGGCTGCGTGGACCTGATCTACATCGATCCGCCATTCAACAGCAACCGCAACTACGAGGTCTTCTGGGGTGAGACGAAAGAGAAGCGAGGCTTCGAGGACCGGCGCCCCCACCCTACGGGCGGCTGCTACGGTGAAGTCCGAAGCCTGCACCCCGGCGGTGTCGCCGTTATAGATGACATCAATCGAATCGCAGCCGAAGAGCTCGGTGCAAGCGAGGTCCGACGGCTGACGGGCGTCGATCGAATAGTCCGGCGGATCACTCCTGGTGGGGGTGACAGCAAGCGAGAACACGTACGCCGCCCCGCAGTGGTCCCCCGCCGCGCGGTCGTCCCAAACGGCCCCTACCATGGCCGTGTCGCCGCTCACAGAGACGGAGGTTCCGAACTCGTCCCACGCCGCCGCGTCCGAGACGGTCAGCTTCTGGACTTCGTGCACCTCGTCGCCGGCCCGGACCTCGCCCACGCCGCCCGCAAGCAGCGCCAAAGCAGCACCGCACACCGCGGCGAGACAATTAAACATGAATCTGCGTGACATGATCCACCTCCGCTTTTGGACAGAGATTCACTCCTGACCCGCGGGCTTTGGCCCGCGCGATGTGCCCCGACAATGATGTAGTGTGCCTCATGGTGGGTGCCGTAATCAACCGAGCCGCGGGCTGAAGCCCGCGCGAATGCTCGCGCGGGCTGAAGCCCGCGGCTCAGTTCAGACATTCGCGCAAGCAATAGGTCGCCCGCAGGGGGGCGACGCTACAGCGCGCGGCTCGGGTCATCAGTCATACGCGCAGGACCCATGGATTATCGTACCGGTGCGGTACCGGCGCGGGCGGGTGGGGGATCGAGGTCAGTCCGTGTCGGACTTCTTGATAGTGCCACCGCCGAACTGATCGAGAAGGCCGCCGAGGTTCAGACCACCAAGGTCCAGACCGCCGAGGTTTATCGACCCGCCGGTGCCCCCGGCGGAGCTGCCGCCGCCGGACGTCGCGGGTAGGATGGTGGTCGGTATGACCGGCGGCCTGCCGGCGCGGGCCAGCAGCAGGTTGTGGAACAAGAAGATCCCCTGGTTGAGCTGGTTAAACACGGTTGCGATCGAGTCGGCGAGGGCCTGGGCCCAAATGGACGTTTCCCGGGCCGTTTGGGTGATTTCAATGTTGACCCCGGAGGCGGCGAACGCGGTCGCCCTTGCGAGTCCCGCGTTGACCATGTTGCCCGGGGCGCGAGCCGCAATGGCTCCGCCACGGGAATTGTCCAGGGCACTTTGCCCTTCGATGATGGTCTGGGCTTCCACGGAACCGGCGGCGAGCCAGGAAACCAGAGCCGCGGCCAACAAAACCGTTGATGCGTTGCGTGCGGTCATCATGTCGCCCTTCGTAGGTCGGATTGGGTGGGCATCGCCTACCACTTTGTATTATCGCGGACGAGGATGGTGGGCAGCGCCCACCCTACAGTTCTCTATTATTCGGCATTGCGGCCTGTATGACAATGAAAAAACTGAGGGAATTGAGGCTGCCCCGAATGCGGACGCGACTTCGTAGGTCGGGCTGGGACCGACGCCGGATCGGATTGTCGGGCAGAGCCCGACCTGCGCCACTGATCCGAGGCCCAGGGACAAGTCCCACTTGTGGGCGCCCGCGCGGGGTTGGGTACCGGTCGCTCGCGCTCCCGGCTCGGAAAGAATGGCGCGTAGACGCGCACGGTCGTTCAAGTCCGGCTGTTCGGCTTTTCCGGCCCGTCCGTGGGGGTTTCTCCGGCCCTGCCACCGTTTTCCGGGCTGTTTTCACCCTTTTCCGCGGGGGTGTCCGCTCCCTCTTCCTCGTCCTCCGCGGCGACTTTTGCGACCGCCACGACTTTGTCGCCCGGTTCGAGGCGAATGAGGCGGACTCCCTGGGTCGCCCGGCCGATCTCGCGGACGGCAGAAAGATCGGTTCGCAGCATGAATCCCCGGGCGGTGATCAACATGAGTTCATCTAAGTTTCCGACCGCCTGCATGCTCACCACTTTCCCGTTTCGCTCGGTGGCTCTTATGTTGATGACCCCCTTTCCCCCGCGACGGGTCTTGCGGTACTCGTCGATGCTGGTTCGCTTGCCGAAGCCGTTCTCGCAGACGGTGAGCACACTCGAGCCGGGCTCGATTGCCACCATCGAAACGACGGTGTCGTCGCCGGTAAGGGTCATGCCCCGCACCCCGCGCGCCCCGCGCCCCATCGCCCGGACATCGCTTTCCAGGAATCGAACGGCCATTCCGTCGCCCGAGCCGAGGACGATTTCATTGACCCCCGAGGTGCGCTCCACGTTTATCAGCTTGTCGTCGGCGTCCAGCAAGATGGCGATGATGCCGGTGGAGCGAGGCCGGCTATATGCGCCGATCGGGGTCTTCTTGACAGTTCCCTTGGCCGTTGCGAAGAACACGAACGACTCCTCGAACTGCTTGATGGGCAGCACCGCGCGGTGCGACTCGCCCGGCTGCATCTGCAGCAGATTGGCGATGGAACGCCCGCGCGACGTCCGGCCCATCACCGGCAGGTCGTAGACCCGGGCCCAGTAGACTCGCCCGCGGTCCGTGAAAAAGAGCAGGAAGTCGTGTGTCGAAACTACGAAGAGGTGCTCGAGGAAGTCACCCTCTTTGGTGCTACCGCCGCGAATGCCCTTGCCCCCACGGCCCTGCTTGCGATACGTGTCCACGTCGGTTCGTTTGGTGTAGCCGGCGTGCGAGATGGTCACCACGACCTGCTCGTCGGGGATCAGCTCCTCCATGCGGAACTCGCCGACCGCCCCGACGATCTCGGTACGCCGTTTCCCGGCGAACTTCTGTTTCATCTCGTGGAGGTCTTCGCGGATGATGTCCAGCACCAGCCTCTCATCACCCAAGATGGCTTCGTAGCCTTCGATTTCCTCAACCAGCTTGCCGTACTCACCGGCGAGTTTTTCGATCTCCAGGCCGGTGAGCCGCTGGAGCTGCATCGACAAAATCGCCCCCGCCTGCACGGTGGTCAGGTGGTGCTTAGTGGCCAAGTGGCGTTGAACGAAGGATGCGGGCAGCAGCCGCAGCAGAGTGGCATGCTCGGATAAGGCAAGTCCCCGGGCCATCAGGCTCGCCTTGGCGGTCGCGGGATCGGGCGAGTTCTTGATCAGCTCAATGATCGCGTCAATGTCACCGAGGGCCAGGATAAGCCCCTCGAGCACATGGGCCCGCTGCTTGGCCCGGCGGAGCAGGAACGAGCTGCGCCGACGGATTACGTCCTTGCGGTGGTCGATGTAGAGCTGGAGCATGTCCCGAAGCGTCAGGGTACGCGGCTGGCGCCCGACCAGGGCGATGTTCATTATGTTGAAGGACGTCTGAAACGGCGTGTATTCGTAGAGCTGGTTGATCACCACGTCGGCGACCGCATCGCGTTTCAGGTCGATCTCGATGCGGACGTCGTGCTTGCGGTCCGAGGCGTCGTTGACCGCAGACACGTCCTTGATCACGCCGGACTTCACCCCCGCGGCGATCTTTTCGGTGATCGTGCTGCGCAGCACGGCGTAGGGCAGCTCGGTGATTATCACGGTCTGTCTATCGCCGCGCCCCTCCTCGACGTGGCACATCCCGCGAATCGTGAGGCTGCCCCGACCGGTGCTGTAGGCGCTCAAGATGCCGGACCTGCCGCAAATCTGCCCGCCGGTGGGGAAGTCCGGGCCGGGGATGAGGGCCATCAGCTTCTCCAGAGAGATGTCCGGGTCGTCGAGCATGGCCAATAGGGCGTCGCAGACTTCTTGGACGTTGTGCGGGGGGAGATTCGTGGCCATCCCCACCGCGATGCCCGTCGCCCCGTTGACCAGCAGGTTGGGGAACTTGCCGGGCAGAACGGTCGGCTCCTGGCGGGAGTTGTCGTAGTTGGGAACGAAGTCGACCGTGTCGTACTCGAGATCGTCGAGCAGGGCTGTGGCCGCCGCGGTCATCCGGGCTTCGGTGTACCGCATGGCTGCGGGGGGATCGCCGTCGATCGAGCCGAAGTTGCCCTGCCCGTCGACCAGCGGGGTTCGCAGATTCCACGCCTGGGCCATCCGGACCATCGTCGGGTAGATCACCGCGTCGCCGTGAGGGTGGTAGTTTCCGCTGGTATCACCGCTGATCTTGGAGCATTTCTTGGTCTGGGCCCGGGGGCCGAGGTTCAGATCGTTCATCGCCACGAGAATGCGCCGCTGCGACGGCTTGAGCCCGTCGCGAATGTCCGGCAGTGCCCGGGACATGATCACGCTCATCGAGTAGGTCAGGTAGGAATCCTGCATCTCCTCGATAAGCGGATGGTCTACGATTCTCTCTTGCGGCTGCTGCGTTGCCTCTTCCACGAATCGAACTCCCGTAGGGTGGGCATTGCCCGCCAGCCCTCCAGACCCGAAGATGATTGTACCGCTATCGGCCCGCTCGGCAACGACCCGTGGGGTGGACATTGCCCACCAGCCCTCCAGATCCGACGACGATGGTACCCACACGAAGAACCGTAGGGTACGCCGCGATTTGCAAATCGTGGACATGCCGCGATACTGCACGGACGATGCTCGGTCGACCGAGAACCGTAGGGCGCGTCTCGGACGCACCTTGGCGCCGTGGAGAAACCATCCCCGTGCCTCGCCGCAGTCAGACACCGCAACCCATGCTCGTTCAGCGCCAGGAGCAGCTCGACGAACTGTGCGCCCGGGCCCGGGCGGAGCGCCGATTCGCCTTCGATACCGAGTTCGTCATGGAGGACTGCTACGAGACCGATGTTTGCCTGATCCAGATCGCAACCGCCGGCTCGGTGGCGATCGTCGATCCGTTCCTGGACCTCAACCTCCGCGGAGTGTGGGATCTGGTCTGCGACGAGCGCGTCGAGACGGTGGTCCACGCCGGACAGGAGGACCTCGCCCTGTGCGTGCAACACACCGGGAACCTCCCGCGCTGCGTGTTCGACGTCCAGATCGCCGCCGGACTCGTGGGCCACGACTATCCGCTCAGCCTTCAGAAGCTGACCCAGACGACGATGCACATCCGCCTGCACAAATCCAAGACGCTGACGGATTGGCGCAAGCGGCCCCTGACGGCGGAACAAATCCGCTATGCCGCGGAGGACGTGTGCCACCTGCTGGCAATCCGACAGAAACTGCATAACCGCCTGGTGCGCTTCGACCGGGTCGACTGGGCCCGGGAGGAGTTCGCCCGTTTTGAAGAGATGTCGCTGTACCGCCGGGCGGAAGAGGACAAGCTGACTCGCCTGAAAGGCTCGGGGTCTCTGAAGGGTCTGCAATTAGCAATCGTCCACGAGATTCTCACCTGGCGGGAGACCCTTGCCGAGAAGCTCAACCGTCCGTTGCGGGCGGTCCTGCGCGATCATCTTATCGTCGAGATCGCCAAGCTGGAGCTTTCATCGTTTGGCGGGATCCGCGACCTTCGCGGCATCAACCTGAGCGATCGTCACGTGCGCGAGTTGGCGGAGGTGGTGCGCAAGGCCGGTGAGATCCCCAGCGAGCAATGGCCGGCGGCCAGGCCGCGGGACTTCGAAACCCCCCGGGAAGCAGCCCTCGTCGCCCTGGCCACCGCCGTGCTTCGAGGCTATTGCCTGGATCACGATCTGGCCTACGGGCTTCTCGCTTCAAAAAAGTCAATCCACGAACTCATTCGCCACCGGGCGCAGGAAGGGCGAACCGATTCAAATGACGTGGGTCTTTTGGAAGGTTGGCGCGGGAAGTCCGCAGGAGCGCTGCTCGACGACGTCCTCGCCGGACGACGAGCGGTCCGCGTGGCGTCGCGAAACGGCGAGACGGCCCTACAGGTGGACGAGATTGGGGATTGACGATTGCGAATCGCGGACAGCGTATCGCCAAGGCCCGCAAGGCGGCGGGGATCACCCAGAAGCAGCTTGGCGATCGGCTTCGCATTCCGCAGTCGCAGATCTCGCGCATCGAGCGCAAGCCCGACCACACCACCGTACGCACGCTCAAGCGGATCGCCCGGGCCTTGAACGTCAGCGTCCGGTCCCTGATATGACGGTCCTGATTGCGCTCGCCTCGCGGTTTGCACGCTCCCTCACGGTCGCGTCTCGGGAGGATCGGTCTCCGCGTGCTCCGCGGTGAGTCATTCGCCCTATAGTGTATCCTCGCAGATCCATCGCGTGGCCTCGCCGCGTGGGCCCGCAATCTCGCGGACCGGCTTGGGGAGGCCCAGATCGCCGGGCCTGACGATAAAGAAGGCCCGGTCGTCCCAAGCTCATAGCTGCTCCGTACGCCGGGCTATCTGATCCGGGTAGGCCAGGCGCACCCAAACGAGCGGACCGAAGGTCACTGCCACGGTGATCACCAGAGCCAAAGCGGGGCGTAGCCCACCCGGTGGCCATGCCCGAATCGCTATCGGCAGGAACACGCCCATCCACGCGGCGCAGAGAATGGGCAACAGACCGCTCGTTATGCAGTGGCCGTTCTCGGAGGCGAGCTTGAACCGGACGGACGCTTTCTGTATACTCGTTCCTGGCTTGCTTACAGGTGTGTTGGCTGTGTCGCTCTTGCCAGAGACGGAGCTTCGGGTTTTGGAGAAAGAAGGGTAGTCTGAAATGGCCATAGTCCGCGGGAGAAACTGCAGCGCTTTATCTTTGTCTACGGTAATGATGGTATTTGCTGTTTGTTCGCCGGTGCGGGCCGCTGAACCCAGACTCGGCGGAACCGGAACGGCACCGGGCGCAGTCAACGTGCCCTCGAAGGTCGGAGAGGAGGTCGAGCCGCTGGCTGGCAAGATCGCCCCAGGACTTGAAGAGTTCCTGGCAATCACGCCCGCCGACCAAGTCGTCTCCGTGCTCGTTTTGCTGAACGAACAGGTCGACCTGGACGCCTTTGACACTCGGATGGACCAGGAACGCGCGACCTTACGCCAGCGCCACGAGACGATAGTCCGGTCCCTGCAGGAGACGGCCGAGGCCACGCAGGGCGACCTGGTCGCCCGGATGAGCGAGCTTTACCTTGAGGGGAAAATCGAACAATTCAATCCTTACTGGATCACCAACTGCGTGCGAATGGACGCGACGAAGGGCGTAATCCTGGAGATCGCAGCCCGTCGCGACGTGATGAGCGTTTACTACAACTATCCAATCGAGCTGATCAGACCGGAAGCCGTTGGAGCACCGGTCGATCCGCGCGGCGGCCGCTCCCCTGAACTTGGCGTGCAAGCGGTTCGTGCCCCGGAAGTCTGGGCAATGGGAATCACCGGCGACGGCATCCTGGTGTCGACCCTGGACACGGGCGTTGACGGCAACCATCCCGCCCTGGCGAGCCGTTGGCGCGGGCTCGACCCGCAGTATGCCGGGCATCCGGAGTGGGCCTGGTTCGACCCGGTCACCAACACGACCTTCCCGCGGGCTTGGGGCAGCCACGGCACGCACACGATGGGAACCGTGTGCGGCGGCGCGCCGGGAAACGAGGTCGGGGTGGCGCCGGGTGCCCAGTGGATCCACGCCGCAGTGATTGACCGCGTCAGCCTCTGGCAGACCGTAACCGATGCGATTCTGGCGTTTCAGTGGTTGATTGATCCGGATGGAGACCCGGCTACGAACTGGGACGTGCCGCAGGTGTGCTCCAATTCATGGGGCATCGGCAGTTGGCACAACGTCCCGCCATATAACTCTCCCTGTGATGATGGTTTCTGGAGTTATCTCGACGCCTGCGAAGCTGCGGGTATCGTTATTCTGTTCTCCGCCGGGAACGAGGGTCCGGGGGCCAACACGCTCCGTCGCCCACCCGATCGGGCTACGGATGACTTCCGCACAACTGCCGTTGGTGGCATCGATGCCAACAACCCCCCTAACTGGACGATATATACGTACTCATCACGGGGCCCCACCTATTGCACGCCGACCGGTGAGGCGGCCATCAAACCCGAGATAGCGGCTCCGGCGGTCAACGTCATCTCGTCTGTGCCCGGCGGCGGGTACGGCCCGATGAGCGGCACGTCGATGGCTTCGCCCCACGTCAACGGGGTCGTCGCCCTGATCCGCGAGGCCTGCCCCAACTTGGGGGTCGATGAGGTCAAGCAGATCATGTACGACACCGCCCTCGATCTGGGTGCTCCCGGCAAAGACAACGATTTTGGTTACGGTTTGGTTGATGCTTACGAAGCGGTGTTGTTGGCCCTGAGCACGTGTGTGGGCCCACCGCGCGCCGATGACGGCTATTATGAGACCCCCGTGGACACGCCTGTTTCGATTACACTTGACGCAACCGACTACGATGGTCTGCCCGATCCGCCCGGGGCGCTGACTTATATCATCACATCCTTACCCGACGCCGGGAACACACTGACCGATGCGGGCGACAGCCACCTGATCATTCCGGGTGACTTGCCCTACACCCTGGTCATCGGCGGCCAGGAGGTGCTGTACACCCCGACGGGCGGCTACTATGGCACGGACGAGTTTGAGTTCAAGGCGAATGACGGCGGAGTCCCGCCGGACGGTGGTGACTCGAACATAGCCACCATATCGATTCTGGTGCTCTTTGGTCCACCGGTGATCACCACCGAGACCCTGCCCGACGGGCATCTGAACGTCAACTATGGCCCTGTGCAACTTGGGGCCTCGGGCGGTCAGCCGGCACTGAGCTGGGAAGTGCTGACCGGGCTGCCCGATGGGCTGGTGCTCAGCACGACAGGTCTTCTCAGCGGCGTCCCGCTGGAGTTCGGAGATTTCAGCCCGACCTTCCGGGTCACGGATTCACTGGAACGCAGCGATCAACGCGAGATTCCACTGGTCATCCTCTCGGAGAATCCGGACTGCAACCTCAACGAGGTTCCGGACACCTGCGATGTCGATTGCGACGCGCCCGAGTGCGACCCGCCGTGCGGCGGCAGTGAGGACAGCGACGGAAATGGAACTCCTGATGAATGCGAGTGTCCGACGCTTCCGACGATTGTGGATCAGCCCGTCAGCCTGACGGCTTGCGAAGGCGGGACGGCGACCTTCAGCGTAACCGCGTTCGGGGCCCCGCCGGTGCAGTATAAGTGGAGATTCAACGGCGAGACCATCCCCGGGGCTCAAACGAGTGTTTATACCATCGATCCCGTCTCGTCGGACGATGAGGGTGAGTACGTCGTTATCGTGGGGAGTCAATGCGGGTCGACGTTCAGCGACGTTGCGAGCCTGACCGTCGTCACCGACGCGGACTGCAACGACAGGAATCAATGCACCGGCGATGTTTGTACCGACGGAGCCTGCAGCAACCCGGACTTGCCCAACGGCACGTCGTGCAACAACAACGATCCCTGCAGCATCGGGGAGACCTGCCAGGGCGCTCAGTGCACCGGAGGCTCGGGGGTGACCTGTCCGGACAACGGCCTGTTCTGCAGCGACGCGTCCTGCGATCCCGGCGGGACGGAAGGAAACTGCGATGCCGCAGTCCCCGTCAACGAGGGCCTCGACTGCGACGACGGCAGCGCCTGCACCACCAGCGACACCTGCTCAGGTGGCACGTGCACGGGTGATTCCCCGCTGGATTGCGATGACGGCAACCCGTGCACGAACGATTCCTGTGCCCCGGCGTCAGGCTGCGTGCACGTCAATAACAACGAGCCTTGCGCGGACGGCGCGTTCTGCAACGGTGCGGAGACATGCAGCGGTGGCTCGTGCCAGGCGGGGGAGGATCCCTGTTCGGGGCAGACGTGCGACGAGGAAGGCGACGCCTGCGTAGATTGCCTGGCGGACGGGGACTGCGACGACGAAGACGATTGCACGGTCGACACCTGTGACGGGGAAAGGAGCTGCACCCACGAATACAACGTGCGGCTGTTTGGTGACCTGGTGCCGCCCTTCTGCTCGCCGGTGTGTCCCCAGCCTGACTTGGACGACATCACCTGCATTGTCGACGACTTCGCGAACGGACCGGCGGTTGATGGGTGCGGCGGCAATGAACCACCCCAAAGCACGGATCTTGCCCCATGCGGCGGGGACGGTGCGCTCGACTTGGACGACATCCTGGCAATCCTGGATTCGTTCTCGCAGGTGTTCTCTTGTCCGCATCCGTGCCCGTAACAGCAGGATTCACGATGCACACGAGGACTCGGCCTTGCTGGGTTGCAGCGCTGATTCTGCTTCCCACGACGGTCTGCGCCCGGACGCCGCCGGTCGAGAAGAGCCCCCAGCCGCTCACGTTTCGGGTGACCTTCGACCCGGCCGTCCAAAGCAAGCCGTACACCGGGCGCGTCCACGTGATCGTGTCGAACGACCTTCAGCGTGAACCGCGAGGTTATATCAATAACCCGTTCACCCCGCCGCACCTCTTTGCGGTTGACGTGAGCGGGGCAAACCCGGCTGAGCCCATCGTCGTCGGACCCGGTGCCCTCGCCCATCCCACAAACCTGGCGGACCTGCCGCCCGGGGAGTATCGCGTCCAGGCGGTCGCAAGGCGCAGTCTGGATAACCCGGTACCCGGCCGAGGACCCGGCGACCTCTACAGCGAGCCGGAAACCCTGTCGCTTGATCCAAAGAGCAGCGGGGCTATCGAGCTTCGGTCTAAGCCGGGTCGTTGTGGAGAGGCCCTTCAAAGAGACGGAGCGGGCCAAACTGGTCGAGATGGTCAGCCCGTCGCTGTCCCGCTTCCATGGCCGGGAGGTTCGGATTCGCGCGGGCGTGGTTCTCCCCGTCGGGTGGAAAGACGATCCCTCCGTTCGCTGGCCGGTGGTCTACGACGTCCCGGGTTTCGGCGGCGACCACCGGTTCGCCATCTGGTTCGCTCGGGGGATGCCCGCCGACCACGCGGTCAACAAGGTGATGCTGGTGATACCGGATCCGAACTGCTACCGGGGCCACAGCGTCTTCGCCGACTCGGACAACAACGGCCCCTGGGGCAAGGCCTTGGTCGAGGAATTGATCCCGCGCATTGAAGCGAAGTTCCACGGCGCCCGGTCGGGCAAACACCGATATGTCACCGGAGTGTCATCGGGGGGTTGGAGCGCCCTGTGGCTGCAGATTACCTACCCGGACTCATTCAACGGCTGCTGGGCCCACGCCCCCGACCCGGTGGACTTTCGAGATTTCCAGCGAATCGACCTGTACAAGCCCGGGATCAACATGTACACGGACGAAACCGGCGGGCGCCGCCCGATCGCCCGGCGGAACGAAAAGGTGCTGCTATATTACGACGACTTCGTCCACTTGGAGGACGTGGTCGGCCCCGGAGGGCAGATCCATTCATTCGAAGCTTGCTTCAGCCCCAAAGGGTCGGACGGCAATCCCAGGCCGCTGTTTGATCACAAGACCGGTCGGGTGGACACCAAGGTCGCCCGCACCTGGGAGCGGTATGACATTCGCCTGGCGCTCGAGCGGAACTGGCCCACGCTGGCCCCCAAGCTTGCCGGCAAGCTCCACATATTCGCGGGGGGCAAGGACAGCTTTTATCTCGACGGGGCGGTAAGACTGCTCAAGCAATCCCTCGAAAAACTCGGCAGCGACGCGGAGGTGGTGATCTCCCCCAAGATGGGTCACGGGCGATACCGTGCGGCGGACGACCCGATGTACCGGACCATCCTGGACAACTTCAACTCGAAATCCCCGGCGGGAACCGCGGATTGATGGGTTGGTGTGCCACTGCTCTTGAGCAGCCCCCCCCCGCGGATTGATGGGTTGGTGTGCCACTGCTCTTGAGCAGTGGTTTCTCCGGTGCACTGCTCAAGAGCAGTGGCACACATCTCGGTCTCCGCGCAACCCGTCGAATCACCGTTGTTGCTTCGACGAGGATGCTCTCGCGTACGGCTACCCGCACCCGACGTCGGGCACGGGGGGCGGACGCTACCAACTGCCCACGCGTCCGCGACCAAGCTCAATCTGTTGCGTCGCGCATCGTGTAGTAACCGGGTTGCTGGTCAATGATCCACGCGGCGGCGCGAAGCGCACCGGCGGCGAACGCGGAGCGCGAGTGGGCCTCGTGCCGGAGCGTAACCGTTTCACCCGGGCCGCTGAAGTGAATCTCGTGTCGCCCCACGACCTCGCCCATCCGCACAGAGTGGATGCCGATCTGCCCCGCAGGCCTCTGCCCGACCCGGCACCCGTCGGACCTACCCGGCCCGCGTCGTCCGAAGGTCACATTGTCGCTTCGCTCTCGGCCGGTGGCCGCCAGAAGCTCATCGACAAGGGCGAGGGCGGTTCCGCTGGGTGCGTCGACCTTGCCTCGGTGATGGGCTTCGACGAGTTCCACGTCGTAACCCTCGCCCAGTTCCTTCACCAGCCGGCCTACGATTTTGAGGATCACGTTGATGCCCACGCTGAAGTTGGCGGCCTTTAGGATCGCAATCCGATCCGCCGCGGCGTGAATCCGGGCGAGCTGATTATCGGTGTGGCCGGTCACCCCGGTGACCATAGGGATCCCGCGATCCACGCATACCTCGAGCCAGGCCATCGTGCCGGCTGCCACGGTGAAATCGATCAGCACATCGCACGGCGTTTCGAGCTTCTCGACGATGGGCACGTCGACGTCACCGCAGCGCATGCCTGATCCGACCATGGAGCAGCCGACCTCGGTGAGCGCCGCGGCGATCTCAAACCGCTCGTCGCGTGAAGCCATTTCGAGGACGCATCGCCCCATACGCCCCGTCGCCCCGGCTACGGCAAGTCTAATCATCTTACGATCCTTGAAAGCGAGCCGCGGGCTTTAGCCCGCGCGGTGAGTGGACCACGGAGTTGCTGGACGAGCCTCCACGACCATCCGAGTCGGCGCAGAAGACTCACCGCAACGGCGGATTAGGGCTACCTCCCGTCGGGAAAGGATAGCTAATGTCCCCATTCTTGACTACCACGAGGCCAGTAGGACGGTCAAGCTGTCCCGAGCCAAGATGCAAGGCTCGTGTGCCACTGCTCTTGAGCAATCGAGGTGTGCCACTGCTCTTGAGCAGTGCTATGATGCCCCCTATGAAAGACCGCCCACGGAAGACACGTCGAAGCTGGAACGAGCCGGGGCATGCTCACTACCTCACGTATTCGTGCTATCGTCGGTTACCTCTGCTCTCTCGCGACCGCGTTCGCCGATGGGTCGTCGATGCCCTCCAACGCACGCGGGAGGAACTTGATGTTGCCCTCTGGGCATACGTTATCATGCCGGAGCACGTGCACGTGCTCTTGCATCCCCGTGCGCCCGATTACGAAATGAGGCGGATTTTGGCGCTCCTGAAACACCCGGTGGCGAAAGCGGCTCGGAAGTGGCTGGAAGAGAATCGACAGACCGCGTGGTTGAAGAGCTTGACCGTGGTGTACCCGTCGCGGCGGGTGTTCAGATTCTGGCAGCCGGGCGGCGGTTTCGATCACAACGTGTTTCGCGAGAAGACGGTCCCGGCGATCGTGGACTACATTCATGCCAACCCGGTTCGGCGGAAGGTAGTGGATGAGCCGACACGGTGGGAATGGTCGAGCGCGCGATTCTGGGATGGATGCTCTAACGTCCCGCTACGGATGGACGATCCGTTCTGATCGGAAAGGCACTGCTCAAGAGCAGTGGCACACTTCCGACCTCAGTGCGAGGTCAACAGTGCCACCCCGCCGCCCGCAAGGAAGCGGCTCTGCGGGGCTCGTCTCGCACACTCCCTTACGGTCGCGGTTCGGATTGGTGCGGCCGGAAAAGTCACGCGCCCAGCAAACCGGCGATCTCGTCGATGTCGGCCCCGACCTGGATCGGGGGGTTGGCGTACTTTCGCTCGATACCTTCCGGGGCAGACCCGGTGTTCTCCCCCCGATGGTACTCGACGGTGACGTTGGGGTCTTTGAGCCCGTGACCGGTGAGGATGCACACCACCCGGTCTGAGGGCGAGATCATCTGCTCCTGCAGCAGAATCCGCAGGCCTGCAACGGACGCCCCGCTGGCGGGTTCGCAGCCGTACCCGTACCTACCCACGAGGGCTTTGGCATCCAGGATGGCCTCGTCGGTTACCTGGCGGACGAGGCCGTCCATCGCTTCCAGGCTTCGCAAAGCCTTGGACAGGTTGACGGGATAGCCGATCTCGATCGCACTGGCTACGGTCCGCGCCCGGCGACCCTCATCGGTCATCCGCTTGAAATAGGCGTTGATCCGCTGGCTGTCCAGCGCGCCGCGGTCAAACCGCAGCGAGTGCTCGTTGTACAGCGAGTAGAGCGTGTTGGCTCCGGTTGCATTGATGATCGCCAGGCGGGGCACGCGATCCACCAGGCCCAGTTCCTTCAGCTCGATGAAGGCTTTGCCGAACGCGCTGCTGTTGCCCAGGTTGCCGCCGGGCACGATGATCCAGTCGGGCACCTCCCAGTCGAGCCCCTCGAGCACGCGATACATGATGGCCTTTTGCCCTTCCAGGCGAAATGGGTTCACCGAGTTCATCAGGTAGAGGCCCAGGCGCTGGGCTGACTCCTGCACGAGCTTCATGCAGGCGTCGAAGTCGCCGGCGATCTCGATGGTCATCGCCCCGTAGTCGAGGGCCTGGGCGAGCTTGCCGAAGGCGATCTTCCCGCCGCCGACGAAGACGATCGCCTGCATCGGCTCGCCGGACCGCGTTGCAGTCAAACCCACGAACATGGCCATCGACGCGCTGGTGTTACCGGTTGAGGCGCAGGCGACGCGCCGCCGGCCAAGCCGTTTGGCCATGGTGAAGGCCGCAGCCATCCCGTTGTCCTTGAAGCTGCCGGAAGGGTTGAAGCCTTCGTACTCGAGATACAGATGTCCCGGCTTGACACCGAGGTGCGTAGCCAGCTCGTCGGCCTGTTGCAGCGTGGTCCGCCCCTCACCGATGGTGACGATGTCTTCGAGTCCGGCGAAGGGCAGGAGTTCGCGAAATCGCCACACGCCGCTGTAGTCGGCCCGGGCCGAAAGCGAACGGCCCGGTGTCGACCAGCGCTTGGCAAAGAACGAAAGCGAGTCGGGAACCTCACATCGCGACCAGTAGTATCGAACATCGAGCAGCGCTCCGCACTTTCGACAGGCGAAAAGCACGTCGCCCAGATCGTACTGCGCGCCGCACCCGGGCATGATGCACTGTTGAAAAGCTGCGTCGGTCACAACCGACATGCTCCCCGGTTTGATCGGGGAGTGCAAGAGCGGGGGAACGTCCTGTTTGTCTTCGTTCTGTTGGGAGGGGTGTTTTCGACATGGCCGGGCGATACCCCGCCCTTCGCCCCGCCTGCGGCGAGCTCAGGACGGGCGTCGGGGGGACGCAGCAGACTACTCAGGAGATGTTCGGTTCGGATGAGTCACTCTGAATCGCCCGTTGACGCTCGGTTTCCTGCTCCAGGACGCGCCGCTCGCGAGCGGTCAGCGAACCCATGCCGGATACCGAGACCTTCCGCAGGATTCTCTCGACCTGCTGTTCGTGTTGCTCCCGCTCTTCGCGCTCCTTTTGGCCCTTGCGGGCCGCTTTCTCCAGGCGTCGGCGCTCGAAGAACCCCGGCTTGCGCTCGGGCTCCGCTTCCCGTCCCTCCAGGGACGTGTAACCCCGGGAGAAGTCGTAGCCGAACGCCCCCACCCCCTCAGCCCCCATCTCCTTGATCTGTCGACGGGACTGATGGCAGGTCAGGTAGCCGAAGACCGCAATCATCAGCAGCAGCCAACTCGATTCGGTAAAGAGCCCGAACAGAAAGAGGATGATCGCCGCCACCATCCCCGTGCCGGTGGCAATGAGCATCGACGATTCGTAGTCCCTTTTCGCCCACAGCCAGGCCTGTACGATCCGCCCGCCGTCGAACGGGAAGATCGGCAGAAGGTTGAACAAAAGGAGCATGTAATTGAGTCCGAAGAAGCGGATCACCCACAACTGCGCTGTGTTCATAGTGGGGATGCTTGTCAGGCCGACGGGCGAAAATGGGTACAGCGGGTTCCACGGCACCGCCCCGAGGCTGCCGATCCAAAGGACCAGGACTGCCGAGCTTATCGCGCAAAGAACCACGTTGACCATCGGACCGGCCAGGGTGGTGATCATGTGTGCAGAGGGGGTGTGCGGCGGGCTGACCATCGCAAGACCGCCCAGGGGCCACAGCAGGATCTCGTCGGCCTCACCGCCCACGTGGCGGGCGCCGAAGCAGTGGCCCAGCTCGTGAAGAAGCACGATCAGAAACAACAGCCCATAGGTGCCGAGCACGTCGATCAGGATGCGTCCCCACGAGGGGCTATACTCGGAGCCCTCCTTGGGTATCTCCTGCAACAGTATGAAGGCGGCGCAGAGCACGAACACGATGTGCACGCGGATGTTGATGGCGAAGAGCCGGCCCACGTGAAAGGACCAGTTGATCGGGTTATCCATCGGCCTGTCGAATCGACTCATGCTTCGACCCTGCAGCGATCGTATAGTGCCGCCCCTTGTGGGCGGCGTATCCCGAGCCGTAGGCTTTAGCCTGCGCGGACGTCCGCGCGGGCTAAAGCCCGCTCAGGTTGCACGCTTCCTTACGGTCGCGTCTCCGTACTTACTATTGCTTGCCCCATTGCAGATCGGCCTGGGCGTCGCGGTCCTGTTGTCGCTTGGTGGCCTCTTGCAGGGCGGTTCGCTCCGACGCGCTGAGGCTGTGAATGCCGCCGTCGTAGACTTTCCGGAGAATGCGATCGATCGTATCCGCATCCTGGCGGCGCTGGGCCACGTCGCCGGTATAAACGCCCGGTTTGGCCCGGGGCTTCGACCGCCGAAACCTCCCACCAAAACGCGGCAAACGCCATTGCGACCGGCGCCACCAGCCTTCGCCCTTCATCGCCCACCATACCCCGAACACCAAGCCGGCCAGATGGCAGGCTTCACCACCGAAGTTACTACCACGCACCATGATCGTGAAGACGGCGATCCCGCCGAAGATGTAAGCAGCGGTGCGGATCTTGATGGGAAACAGAAAGTAAACGTACACCGTGGCGGAGGGAAACAGAACTGCCACAATGCCGAGCAGGCCGTAGATGCAACCGGAAGCCCCCACCGCGGGCATCCACATTTCGATCACCCCTCGCGTGGCAAGGACCGTATAGAACACGTTGCCGCACAGCCCGGCCAGCGTGTAGACGGCGAAGAACCTGCGCGCCGACCACATCCGCTCGAGGGGCCGACCGAGAAAATGCAGCACAAACATGTTGATGAACAGGTGAAAAACACCTGCGTGCAGGTACTGCGCCGTAATCAAACGCCACACCTGTCCGCGCATCACGCCCTCAGCCCACATCTCGGCGTAGCCGTAGTGTGGGATAGCGCCCTGCGGTGAGATCGTCTGATACCCGGCAAGCGCCCTACCCACCGCGGGAACCAGGGCCCCCAATGCGAACACCGCCACGTTGATCACGATCAGAGTGGTGACGATGCTTCGTCCCCCCGGTCGCATGCCCGGGCCGGTGCGGTAGGCACCACCGTGGTGCGGCGAAGCTCGGGCGTAATCTCGATCCTGCCAGCCCATTACCGGTCGGCCTTTCACTCGCCTACTTGTCGTGGGCAATCCTGTGACGTTGGACCGAGCCCCAAGCGCCAGCACGGGGTTCTTGACCGGTTGCTAGCGCTCCCGGCTCGGATCAGCACGACCCAATCGCTCACGGTGTCCAAGCTGCACAAAATAGGTTCCCAACACCGCGATGGTCTTCCCGTCGACCAGCTCGCCCTCAAGCAGCATGGCCCGGGCCGCGGCGGCTTCGACCACCTCGACTATGATCTGCTCGCTACCCTGCAGCCTCTGCCCGACCCACTTCAGCTCGGTTGCCACAAAAGCATGCATGCGCTCGGTACAGATGCCCGGCGAGGTGTAAAACTCCGTCAGCGGGGTCAGGGTCTCCGCCCGGTAACCCGCCTCTTCCTCCAGCTCCCGCCGGGCGGTCTCGATCGGCGCCTCTCCCGGCTCCAGCGTGCCCGCGGGCAGCTCCCACAGCTCCTGCCCGACGGTGTACCGGAAGTTGCGAATCATCACAATCCGCCCGTCATCCAGGATCGGCAGGATGACCGCGGCACCGGGATGAACCACCACGTCGCGGGCCACCGGTGACTTCCCGGCTCGAACATATTCTCTGTGTTCAACGGTAAACACCGGCGTGGACAATAGCCGTTTTTGCATACCCGTCCCCCGGCGCGGGGAACCCCCGCACGATCCACGCAGGCATTATAGGGTCCGCGCAGCCCCCGGACAATTCAGGCCCGTGGCACCCGGCAGCCCTTGCCCGCGGCACCGTAGCCCGGATGATTTACCGCAGAGGACGCAGAGGCCGCAGAGATAGAAAGAGAAAAAGAGAGAAAGAAGGAAAGAAAGGAAGGAAGGAAGAAAAAGAAAGAGAGAGAAAAAAAAGAAAGAGAGGAGGAGTGGGAAAAGATGGAGAGTCGCACCGGCACCGGCGAAACGGGATTCGCGGCCGGCAAGTGTCGTATTCAACCGAGATACGCTTCACCCATCGCCCTTCACGCTGCACACCCTGCCGGCACCAGGTCCGCTCTTCTTCCGCTGTAACCCCTTTCCTAACAGTACTCTGCGCCCTCTGCGTTCTCTGCGTTCTATGCGGAGCGAATAATCCGGGCTAGCGTCCGGGACGCACCCAACCGCTCCCGCGTTTCGCTTGTCGGGGCCGGGCCGAGCATTTATGATGCTCCCGATGAGGATGCGGGTCATTGTTCTCGGCTCAACCGGTTCCATTGGGGGAAACACCCTGGAGGTGCTTTCCGGCATGGCCGACGAGTGGGAGGTAGTCGGTCTGGCAGCCGGGTCACGCTCCGCGGAGCTGGCCGAGCAAGCCGATAGGTTTCGTCCGGAAGCGGTCGCGATCGCCCAGGCGGAGTGCGCCGCAGCCCTCGAGGCCGACTTGAGCTACGCCCCGAAGGTGTTTTCCGGACAAGATGCACTGGTGAGCCTTGTCGACCAGGTACCCTGCGATTGCGTGGTCTCCGCGGTTGTGGGCACGGGCGGCCTCTTGGCCACCCTCCGGGCGGTGGAACTGGGCCGGCGGATCGCCCTGGCGAACAAGGAGGCCCTGGTGATCGCCGGCTCGCTGCTGATGCCCCTGGCCCGCCGGACGGGGGCGGCCATCATCCCGGTCGATAGCGAGCACTCGGCGATCTTCCAAGCGATGCGGGCGGGCCGGCCCAGCGAGGTCCGAAAGATCTACCTCACCGCTTCGGGAGGCCCATTCCGCACCTGGAACGAAGAGAAGATGGACGACATCACCGCCGAAGACGCCCTCCGCCATCCCACCTGGGACATGGGACCGAAGATCACCATCGATTCCGCAACCATGATGAACAAGGCCCTGGAAATAGTAGAAGCAAGGTGGCTCTTCGACCTCAGCGCCGATCAGATCGAGGTGGTCGTGCACCCGGAGTCGATCATACACTCTTTTGTGGAATTCTGTGACGGCTCGCTGGTCGCTCAGCTTGGAACGCCCGATATGCGCACGCCGATCCAGTACGCCCTGACCCATCCGGCTCGTCGCCCGTGTCCGTCGGAACGATTGGACCTGCTCGGCGTGGGGCGGCTCAGCCTCCACCCACCGAACCTGGAGCGATTTCCGGCGATCAGGCTTGGCCATGAGGCAGCCCGTCGTGGGGGAACCGCCGGGGCGGTGCTGAACGCCGCCAACGAAGCGGCTGTGGGGCTGTTCCGCGCGGGGGCCATCCGTTTCCGCGACGTCGCCCGCCAGAGTCAGCGGGCCCTCGAGCAGCACCGTTTCATAGAGTCGCCCACTTTCGAGGAGCTTCTGGAAGCTGATCGGTGGGCGCGGCAAGAGGTTACTCGATGCATGACTTGTTAGCCCAAACGCAGAACATGGTCCTCGCCCAGTTGCCGGTGCTGGGTTTCCTAAGCGCCGTCTGGCCTTACCTGCTCATGATGGCCGGCTTTTCCGTGATCATTTTCGTTCACGAACTCGGGCACTTCCTCGTTGCCAAGTGGGCCGGGGTGCGGGTCGAGAAGTTCGCCATTGGGTTCGGGCGGGAGTTCTTCGGTTTCACCAAAGGCGAGACGCGCTACTCCTTCAACATCCTGCCCTTGGGTGGGTACGTGAAGATGCTCGGCCAGGAAGACTTCGAGGACAAGGGCAACGAACTGAGATTCAAGGACGACCCGCGCTCGTTTGTGAACAAGCCGGTGAGCCATCGGATGGCGATCGTCTCCGCCGGGGTCATCATGAACGTCGCGTTCGCCTGCCTGCTGTTCATGATCGTCTTTCTGATCGGGATGGAAGCGCCCGGCACGCGGATCGCATATGTCGATCCGGACAGTCCGGCGGAGCGGGCCGGTCTGCAGGCCGGCGACCGAATCAGGAAGATCAACGGGGAGACCGTGCTCGAGTTCAACGAGATCAGCTTCGCGGTCATGCTCGCCCCGCCCCATGAACCCGTCGAGTTTCTCGTGGAACGAGACGACGGCACACTCGAATCGATCCACTTGACGCCCACATACGACCTGCCTCAGACCACGCGGGTCGCGCAACGCCAGATGGTGGGGATCGGGCCGGGCAAGACGGCCGAGATCATCGGCGTCGGGCCGGAAATCGATGTAACCAGGCCCGATCAGCCCCACGTCGGGGACGTGCTCCTCGAGGTCGACGGGATGGAGATAAACAACGCCAACGCGAGCCAGATGATGAGCATCATCGCCTATACGAGTGGGGACGTCCTGGTCGAACGCAAGGACCCGAAAGACCCTGATGCCCCGCCCCAGCGGATACGCGTCAACATCCCACCGATCCTGGCACTCTACCCCAGCGATCCGAAGGCCGAGAGCAGCATCAGCGTCCTGGGACTCGCTCCGCTAGTTCGGTTCGCCATGATCGATGAGAGAGGCCGGGCGCACCTCGCGGGAATCGGGACCGGAGACACCGTCCTTAGATGGGATGATCGGCCTCACCCGTCCAAAGCGGCGATCAGCCGGGCGGTTCGCGACCACCCCGAACGCGACATCCCCTTCACCATCCGCAAACCCGACGGCCGCGTTTTCAACGGATTCGTCCGCCCCAAACGCCACAGGCGAGGAGCAGCGACGATCCAGGCGCTCGTGGAACCGATCGATGCGGACGATCGATCCACCGGCGGCCCGAAAGCCAAGTTCGTAAGCGTACGCCCCTTCGGATCCGCTTACCGTGCCGGCATCAGAAACGGCGATGTCATTTTAGCCTGTGACGACAGACCCAATCCGACAGAATCAACATTCAACCGATGGGTTCGCGGCAAAGCCGGTAAGAACGTCGCCCTCAAACTCCGAAAGGCGGACGGGAGAGAAGTCGACACCGTGGTTATCCCGCAACCACCGGGGGCGATTGACGCCGTCTACACGTTCGTAGCCCACGACCTTCTCCAGATCGGCAACATTGTCGAGTCGATCAACGGCCGGCCCAGTCCGGCGGCGGAGGCGGGCATCCCCGCGGGCGTGCGCATCCTGGCTATCGACGATCAGCCTCTCGAAGGTTGGCTGGACCTCATCGCCGTGTTCCGGGAGCGAGCGGGCTCGACGGTCGAGCTGGCCTACGAGGATCATGATAACCAGCCCAAGGTGGTGCCGTTTCGGGTCCCCCACTGCCTGCGAACGCTCTTGGGCGTTGGACCCCAGGCCCGCATCCTCAGCATCGACGGGCGGGAAACGGTGGCGGTCGAGAAGGGGGATGGATCGGAGGAGCTCTCCGTCCGCTATCGCCAAGGCACGCGAGCCATGTTGGCCCAACTGGTCGGTCAAACCAAAGTGCCGGTCGAGTATCGCGAGAACCTGTTGTCCGAGGTCAAAACCGGCTACATCGATATAACCGCGGATATGGTCGATCCATGGTTGGCCCGCATCGCTCTGGCCCCCAACATTGGGGTCGCCGACGAGATGGTGCTGCTCAAGGGAGAAAACGCCTTTGACGCGATCAAGATCGGAGTGCACAAGACCTATTATTTCATCCTGATGGTCTACAAGATCGGGGAGCGCATGATCTTCTCGCGAAGCGTGAGCGTGGAACACATGTCCGGTCCGCTGGGGATCATCGACATCGGCGGGAGGATCGCCCGCACCGGGACGGTGTACTTCCTCTTTTTCCTGGCGATCATCTCGGCCAACCTGGCGGTGATCAACTTCCTGCCCCTGCCGATCGTCGACGGCGGGCTGATGGTCTTTCTGCTCATCGAGAAGATCAAAGGCAGCCCGGTGAGCCTGCGCGTCCAGGTCGCCACGCAGATGATCGGGATCTTGCTGATCATATTCGCGTTCGTGTTCGTCACCTACCAGGACGCCATGCGGCTGTGGGGCTGAGTAGGCGCGCCCGAACTCACCCGGTCGATTCCGAAAGAACCTCGGCTACGAGCTCACGAGGAGCCCCGATGTCGACGACCTCGACCCGGCCTACGCAGCGGGCGGCCGACTGCGAAGAAAACCCCGTTTTTTCAGCCACGAAAGTGATCGTCAGGTCGGCGACAATCACGGCGTTGGAAGGGACGCCGGTGTCGCAGTCCAGACCGGAGGGCACGTCGACAGCCACCAGCCCGCGCCGCCGCGCCGCGTTGATCTTCTCGATCAGCTCCGCCGTCGGGCTGCGCACCCGGCCGCGAAAACCCGTGCCAAGCAGTGCGTCAACGATAACCTCATCGACTTGAACCGTCTCCACGATCGCCTCTTGGGCGGCGAAATCCGCGGTGATCGAGCGCTCGATTCCCATGGCTTCCACGATCCGGTAGTTGGTCAGCGTGTCGGGGGTCATCTGCGACTTGTCGCCGGTGATCATAAGGCGAACCGACCACCCGGCGTTGTGCAGGTGACGGGCGATGACGCAGCCGTCCCCGCCGTTGTTGCCCGGCCCGCAGGCGATGAAGGCCCTGCCCGCGGCGCCCGCTGAACCTCCCGAGTCGCCCGAGCCGCAGGCTTCAGCCTGCGCGAACTCCCGATCTGTTGGGGTAACCCCGCCGTAGGATTCCCGAATCAGATCGGCTGCGCTTCGCCCGGCGTTCTCCATCAACACGATCCCGGCGATTCCGTAACGATCGATCGCCAGGTGATCGACGCGGCGCACCTGCTCTCGGGTTAATACGATGCTCATGAGCGTATCATACCGCAGACGCTTCGCCTGGAGAACATCGCTTCTGGGAGCGAATGGCCCGGATGATTCACCGCAGAGGGCGCAAAGACCGCAGAGAGAGAGAAAGAGAGCAGAAGTTGGAGAGGATGCAGAGTCAAGGCGGCGGGTGGCACGGTCAAGCGCAGCTTGGCGGTGGAGAACCGCCAGCACGACCTGAAAAGTTGGACCCTGCCACCCAGAATGGGATGCACGCCGCTCCCTTACGGTCGCGGTTCGGTTTGGCCGCTTCCTTGCAGTCGCGGTTCGGCATGTGCCTACGGGCGAGCGTCGCTATGCGCTTCCTCCCGGCCGGGTGTACGACTCGACTCGACTGGATTGAACGTGGAGGCAACCCTGCTTTCGATCACTGCGGCGGAATCGTGGAGCACGCCAGTCGCCCGGCGGGCGGGCTCGGCCAGATAGGCCGGGTTGGCGAAGAGAATAAGAAGCGGAATGCTGCAAAGCCCCAGACCCCAGCGCACCGGAGCCCCGGCGGTGGGCACCACCGGTTCGGTCTCACTGCCCATGTACACGCTCATGATGATCCGCAGGTAATAGGCAGCCGCGATGGCGGAGTTGATCACCCCGATGATCGCCAGGATCACCAATGGACCCTGAAACGGGTGGTACTCCCCAAGCGAAAACGCGCCGGCGAAGATGTACACCTTACCGATAAAGCCGGCGGTCGGCGGAAAACCCATCAGGCTGAACACACAGATCGCCAGGGCGAACGCGGCGAGCGGAGCACGGGTGGACAGCCCCGCGAGATCATCCAGAGACTCCACCGCCCTGTGGGATCGGCTTTCCAGCCGGTCGGCGGTGCCAAACGCGGTGAGCAAAGCGAACACCCCGAGGTTCATCGCCCCATAGATCGCGATATAGAAGAGTAGAGCAGCCACGCCGTCGTGCATCGGGCCCTGCCCAGCGACCGGCCCGACCAAGAGGGCGATCAGCATGTATCCGGTATGGGCGATGCTCGAATAGGCGAGCATGCGCTTGACGTTCCTCTGGAGCAGGGCAAGAACGTTGCCGACAGTCATAGTGGCGGCTGACATCCCCCAGAGAACCCACATCACCTCGGTCGGAAACGTCCAGTTGCAGGCTGCGAAGATCTTGATCAGGGCTACGAAACCGGCAAGCTTGGGGACAAAACCCAGCAAACCGGTAACCGGCGAAGCCGCCCCCTCATACACGTCCGCCGCGTAGGCGTGAAAAGGAACGGCTGCCACCTTGAAAGCCAGACCGCCGATCACCAGCAGCAGCCCAATTATGGCCAATGATCCCATCGGGGCCTGGTCCGCAAGCGGTGAACCCACGATGCCGTCGGTCAGGGTGTGCAGGGTCGTCGTGCCGGAAGCGCCGTAGAGCAGGCTGAGCCCATACGCCAGGATCGCCGCGGACATCGCCCCGAGGAAGAAGTACTTCACCGCGGCTTCCGAGGCGCGTACCTCGGTCCGGCTCAAGGCGATAAGCACGTAGGTGGGAATGCTGACCAGTTCGATCGCAAAGAACAGAACGATCAGGTCGTTGGCCGAAGCGGTCAGCAACACACCGAGCAGCGAGAACAGGATCATGGCCATGTACTCGCCGCGCTCCTGCTGGGCCGGCTGATGCCAGTTTACCAGGATAATAAACGCCCCGATCAAGAGGGCTATGCAGCGGGTGTAATAGGTCAGCGAGGTTATCCACAGACCGGGGACCGCCCGGCCTTGCTCGGGGACGTCGGTCCACAGCGTCAACAGCAAGGCCACAAGGATGGTGATCAGGGCGAGGCGCGACACCGACAGCCAGCGCTGGGCTGTCTGCATAAGACCGAGGACCAGGACGGCGCACGCCCCGACCAGCAGGATCATCTCCGGGGCAAGGTGGGCAAACAAGTCGCTAGCGGTCATGCGCGAGCCCTCCCTCGGATGAACGATCCAGCGCCGACGCTTCAGATCCACGCTCCCCCGCTTGCCCCTGCGCGACTAAGAGCCGAGCCGCAGGCTTCAGCCTGCGCGATGCTGCGGCATGTAAGTGGGCGCTTTCTTGGGGAGTAACTCCGCGCGGGCTAAAGCCCGCGGCCCGCTGGGTTACGGTAACTTCGCGAGGGCCACACTCCCGCTCCCACGTCGGATCCTCCACCGCGTCGGCGTCGGCCATGCCGGGAATTCCCTGACCCAACAGGATATTGTTCATAATGGCTGGTTTAAAGGTGTCGAGCATCGGTTTGGGGTAAACGCCGATGATGACGCAGCACAGAGCGATCGGGGCAAGGCAGCCGATCTCACGCCCGGTCAGGTCCCGGGTCAGACCGGTCGAGGTGTCCGGGGTGTCCGGCGGTTCCTTCAGCGGACCGAACAGAATCCGCTGACACATCCACAACATGTACACCGCACCGAGGATGATGCCCAGGGCCGCGGGGATCACGTAACCGTAGCCGAGCGGCCCGTGAGGAAGTGCGTCCACTGTTGTTTGGGAAACTGCAGTCCCTAGAAGCACTAGGAACTCGCCGACGAACCCGTTAAGACCGGGCAGCCCGATGCTGGCGAGGGTGAAGAAAATCAGGAAGAAGGCAAGCCACGGCATCTGCCGGGCGAGGCCGCCGAGCTTGTTGATGTCACGCGTGTGGTAGCGCTCGTACACAAACCCGACCACCAGAAAGAGCGCCCCGGTGGACAGGCCGTGGTTGATCATGTAGATCACCGCCCCGCTGACCCCGGCCAGCTTCAAGCTGAAAAGCCCGAGCATGCAAAAGCCCAGGTGCGACACGGACGAATAGGCGACGAGCTTCTTGACGTCGGTCTGCACCCAGGCGGCCAGGGCGGCGTAGATAATGCCGATGATCGCGAAGACCGCCACCACGGGGGCGAAATCCCACGACGCGTCCGGCAGGATGGGAATGCTGAGCCGGCAGAAGCCGTACGTACCCAGCTTGAGCAGCACGCCGGCCAGAATCACGCTGCCCGCCGTGGGAGCCTCGGTGTGGGCCAGCGGAAGCCAGGTGTGCACCGGGAAGAGCGGCACCTTAATGGCGAAACCGGCGGCGAACGCGAGAAACAGCCAGCGCTGCAGGTCAAGCGGCAGGATACCCTCCCGACCCAGCCGGGTCAGCTCTTCGATGCTCAGGGTCACGTATCCCAGCGTGCTAAAGGTATAATAGGCCAGGTACACCACGCCGGCGAAGGTCAGCACGCCGCCGGAAAGCGTGTAGATGAAGAACTTGTTAGCCGCCCGCCGCCGCTCGGGACCTCCCCAGATGCCGATCAGAAAATACAGCGGAACCAGGGTGAATTCGAAAAAGACATAGAAGAGCAGAAGATCGAGCGAGCAGAACACGCCCAGCAGACCCACCTCCAAAAGCAGCAGAAGAACGTAATACTCGCGCACCCGGGTGCGAATGGCGGAGAAGCTCGACCAGACCGCAAGGGGCATCAGGAAAACGGTCAAGGCGAGCAGCCAGATGCTTATCCCGTCCGCCCCGACGCGGTAGCTGATGTCAATCGTTGCGTTTTCGCCGGCCGCCGCCGTGATCCAGGACACATGATTGGTCAGAACGTAGCCGCCGGCGGCGACGGAGCTTTGTTTATAGAAGGCGATCACCGCTGCGAGGGTCAGAAACGCCGGCAGCAACGAGAACACAAGGGCGCCCAGCCGAATCGCGGCGTCATCCCCCCGCCGCGGAATCATGAGCAAAAGCGCTCCCACCAGCGGCGAGAAGATCACCAGCGTAAGAATCCAGTCGTGCAGCCAGCTATCCAACGCAATCGCCTTCAGTTTTCGCTGGTGCGAGAATCTTTTCTCGCACCAGCGCATGATCCGATATTCGCGCGGGCTGTAGCCCGCGGCTCGGTCAACGGTTCGCCTACCAGAAAACAAAAAGCACGATGATGGTCAACCCGACCACCATGCTCAATCCGTACCCTTGCATCAGGCCGTTCTGCAGGCCGCGCAGCATGTACGCCAGACCGCGGGGCACAGCCGTCACAAACCATATCAGCCCGTCGATCAGGTAATCATCGAGGCCGACGCAGATCTTGCCCGCTGTCCGGGCCGGCTCGACAATCCCGGCGGAGTACACCTCATCGACGTAATACTTGTTCCACAGCGTCTTGTGCCCCCGCGGGAGGGAAACCCTTACCAGCGGGGCAACCCACGGTTGGCGCACATATATGACGTAGGCTGCGACGATCCCCACGATGGCCAGGGCTCCCGAGAAGATCATCAACCCGTAGTCCGCCCAGAAACCGGGGTGCTCTCCTGCTGCCTCGTGGCCCGCCGCCGCGACGAATGTGTGTGCGAACACGGGCTCGAGAAAACCGTGGAAGGGCCGGTCGAAGACCTTCTCCACCCCAACGTAGCCCGCAAGCAGCGCCCCGACGCTGAGGACCACCAACGGCCCGAGCATCCATTTGCCCGACTCGTGCGGGTGAACTCCCTCGGGGACGCGCTCTTCACCGAAAAACGCCAGGAACACCATTCGGAACGTGTAGAACGCCGTGAGCAGGGCGGTCAACAGCCCTATTCCGCCCAGGATTGGGCCGAGAAGACCGTGGGCCCCGAAAGCGTGGTGTATGATCTCGTCCTTGCTGAAAAAACCGCTCAGCAGAGGGAAACCGGCCAGGGCAAGCGAGCCGACCACGAACGTCCCGAAGGTCCACGGGAGAAGTTTGCGCAGGCCGCCGAACTTACGAACGTCGATGACTCCCCCCATCGCGTGCATCACGCTGCCCGCCCCCAGAAAGAGCAGGGCCTTGAAGAATGCGTGGGTGTACAGGTGGAAGATGGCTGCGTCGGCGGCGTACACCCCGACGCCCAGGAACATGTATCCGAGCTGGCTGATCGTCGAGTAAGCCAAAATGCGCTTCATGTCCGTCTGGGTGACGGCTATCGTAGCGGCGAACAAGGCGGTGGCCGCCCCGACGATCGCTACTACGGTCATGGCGGTCGGCGATGCGGTGAAGATCGCCCCGCAGCGGGCGATCATGAAAACTCCGGCGGTGACCATGGTGGCGGCGTGGATCAGGGCGGAGACCGGGGAAGGACCTTCCATCGCATCGGGCAGCCAGACGTGCAGGGGCAACTGGGCGCTCTTGCCGCATGCCCCGCACAGCAAGAGCAGGGCGATCGTGGTGATGCGGGCATTGGTCAGCGGATCTCCGTTGGCGAGCACGCCGCGCTGAACCATCTCGAAGACCCGCCCGTATTCCAGCGAGGAGAAGCTCAGATAGATCAACAGAATCGCCAGTCCGAAACCGAAGTCTCCCACGCGGTTGACCAGAAAAGCCTTCTTGGCCGCCGCTGCCGCGGCTGGCCTTTGATAGTAGAAGCCGATCAGCAGGTAGCTGCACAGCCCCACCGCCTCCCAGCCCAGATAGAGCAGCAGGAAGTTGCCTCCCAGCACCAATGCGCACATTGCAAAGACGAACAGGGCAAGGAAGGCGAAGAACCGCTCGTAGCCGCGCTCGGGGCGGTCGTGGTCCCGCATGTAGCCGCGGGAGTAGATGACCACCAGCAGTGAAATCCCCGTCACCACCAAAAGCATGATCGAGGTGAGCGGATCGATGCGGAACTCGACTTTGAACGCGTGACCCGCACCGCTCGCTATCCACTGGTAAACGGGGACTTCAGCCAGCTCCTGCCCTTCCGGGGCACCGTTGACCTCGGCGAAGACGAAGACCGATGCGACAAACGCGAGCCCCACGCCGATGATCGCCGGCCAATGCGCTCGGCCGCGAAGCCAGATCGGCCCCAGCGCACCGGCCACGATCGCACCCGCAAGCGGGGCCAGCAGAATGATCAGCCCAAGGATTTTCAGATCTTCAACTGACATTAGATTCTATATAGCAAGTCCCGGTGGGCCGTCCTGTTGGTAATGACCTGCCCGCGCCAGCTTCGTCATTCGTAATTCGTAATTCGTAATTCGTAACTACCCCCGCATCTCCGACCAAGTCTCGGCATCGAGGGTTCCCTTGCGGCGGTGGAGCAGCACGATCAGGCCCAGGGCCAATCCCGCCTCCACCGCGGCGATCACCAACAGGAACAACGCAAACGCCTGTCCCTGAATATGCTGGTGAAACCGGGCGAACGCCACGGCGGTGATGACCACGCCTTGAAACATCACCTCCGTGGAAAGGAACATCACGATCAGATTGCGGCGCGTAAGAAACCCCACCAGCCCGAGGGCAAACAGGATCGCGCCGAGAACCAGATATTCCGTAATACCGGGCATCAAAACGGTGGAACCTCTTTTCCAATCTGTCCGAGCGGCGGCCCGACCGCAGCCCTCCCCTCGGACGGGACTTTCTTTTTGGCCAGCGCAATCGCTCCGATCATGGCAATAAGCAGCAACACGCCGGCGATCTCGAGGGCGACGACGTATCGGGTCATTATCGCCCGGCCCATACTGGCTGTGTTACCCTCGGGCTGTCTCGCGTCCGGCTCCGCCTGCTCCCCCGGCTTAGCGAAGCTTGTGGCGATCGCTTCCGGGTCCGACTTCTCGGGCAGATCACCGGCTTTGCCCGCAACCGCTCCCATCAACAGGAACCCCGCCAGCACCGCCATGAAGGGCTCGCGGGACCGGCGATCATAAGTCAGAGCCCCGCCCGACTGGGCCAGCATGATGACAAACAGGTAAGTAACCAGGATAGCACCCGCGTAGATGATGATAAGCGCTACCGCGAGGAACTCCGCCTGCAAAAGCACCAGAAGGGCGGCGACCGCAACGACCAAGAGCACAAAGTAGATCGCGCTATACACCGGCCTGGGGTGGGTGATCACCCTGCCGGCCGCGATTATGGCGATGGCCGCAAACGCGTAAAAGCAAAACGCATTCGAGACCGTTCCCTCCAGTTGAGTCGCCAGCACAATGATAAGAGCAGCGACCCCCGACAGACCGAAAACCGCCCCGATCAGTGTCTTGGAACGTCCCGCTTTGGGCAGCAGGAAATAAACCCCCGCCGCCCCGAGGGTGAACACCAGATACAGAAGGTATGCAGTGCTCGGGCTCACGCGGGCTCCTCCTTGCCGGTGTGGGCTGGAGCCGCGGGCTTTAGCCCGCGCGGACGTCCGCGCGGGCTAAAGCCCGCGGCTTCCCCCCCGGTGCCGGGATAGCCGGTGATGTGGGGGTTTTTGCGCGGCTTGAGTTCGGCGGTCTTGTCGTAGATCGCCAGGAGTTCCTCTTTGTCGAAGATCATCTCCGCGCGCGTGGTGCCGACCAGTTCGAAGCCGGGGGTCAGCTCGATGGCATCGACGGGACAGGCCTGTTCACACATCCCGCAGTAGATGCAGCGCAGCTCGTCGATGTCGAACTTGGCCGGGTACTTTTCGCGGTCGGGCCAGGGCGATTCCGCACCCTCGATGTGTATGCAGTTCGCCGGGCAGGCTGTTTCGCACATGAAACAGGCAACGCAGGCAACCCGGCCTTGCTCGTCGCGATTGAGACGATGCAGGCCGCGATAGGTCTCGACGCGAAGCTCACGCCGCTCCTCGGGGTACTGAACGGTCAACGGACCCTTGGTCCACGTCTTGTGAAGGTGTCGCAGCGTCGTCTTCATCCCCTCGACGATCTGCGGCACATAGAGCCGTTCGGCGGGGCTGAGCCGCGGGGCCTCGAGCTTGATTATGTCCGCGTCGTCGATCATGCCGACACCTCCGCAGCCTGTCCGCCGGGCGGAACCGTTTGCAACGTGATCTCGGGCAGGTTCGACTCCCGCCCGGTGATTGGCCGGCGCGAGCGGGAGGCAAACCACAAGGTCGCCGCCAGCACGGCTACGTTTCCAATCAACGCAAGGATGGAGCGATGCAGCCCGAAGTAGAGCAGCACCGTCGACAGCACGAGCAGCCCCAGGGTGATGGGCACCAGACTCTGCCAGCAGAAGCGCATCACTTGATCATACCGGAAGCGCGGCAAGGTCCATCGAAGCCACATCACCACGAACAAAAAGGCCACGATCTTGCCGACCATCACCCCCACCTTGCAGAAGACCGCGAACATGGACGTTGCCTCGGGCTGGGTCCACGGAATCCACGGGCAGTGCCAGCCGCCCAGGAATAACACGGCCAACAATCCCCCGGAGGTGATCAGATGAGCATACTCCGCCAGGAAAAACAGCCCGAACTTCAAGGCACTGTACTCGGTGTGGAACCCCCCCACGAGTTCCTGCTCCGCCTCCGCTAAGTCAAACGGGGTGCGGTTGGCCTCCGCCAACGCGGTAATAAAGAAAACCACCAGGGCGAGCGGGTGCAGGAAAACGTTCCACTTGGGAATGAACCCGAGCCAGTAGCCGGCCTGCTGGGCGGTTATCTCCTCCAGCCGCAGGGTCCCCATGGTGAGAACCACCACGAGAATGCAGATCCCCAGGGGGATTTCATAGCTGATCATCTGCGCCGTGGCCCGGATGGCACCGTGAAGTGAATACTTGTTGTTGCTCGCCCAGCCCCCCAGGACCGTGCCGTACACCCCCACGGAAGCCACGCCGAGAATATACAGAAGTCCTATGTCCGGGTTGGCAACCTGAATGTTAACGCTCAGCTCGTCACTGCGCTGCCATACTCCGCCCCAGGGGATCGCTGCGAACCCGATGAACGCGACAACAAAGATGATGGCCGGGGCGAGAATGAAGAGCGGTTTGTCCACGTGCCCGGGAACAACGTCTTCCTTGAACACGAACTTGCCGCCGTCGGCGATCGGTTGGAACAGTCCCCAGGGGCCGACCCGGTTGGGGCCGCAGCGATCCTGCATCCAGCCGGCGATCTTCCGCTCGAAGTATATGCAGTACGACACCGCCCCGAGCAGGGCAAGAAGCACGACCACAGCAAGGGTTATGCTGACGCTAAACTGACTACCCGTCAAGAAGTTCCACATGACTGCAACTCGATACCGCGTGCAGCGCCGATCAGAGCCCCAAGCGCAAGCGCGGGGTTTGGGCACCCGTCGCTTGCGCTCTGGGCTCTGATTCAGCGTTGCACATCATCGCACGCCACTTCAATGGGCGTGCACCGGGGTTTCCGGAGCTTCGCATATCTCCGCAAACGTTGGGATTGTCGCTGCCATCAGCTTGCGCACGCGCGCCGGGCTGTAAAGGCCGGGGCAACCCGCGATCTCGAACAAATACTGCCCGTCACGCCGGGCACCCTCCGGCGGGGGCAGGGCCCGCTCGAACGGCTGAATCAGCCCGGCTGTATTCACAAAGCTGCCCTCCCGCTCGACCCACGCACAGGCCGGCAAAACCACAGCGGCGGCAGCCATCAAGTCATTCACGAACATATCCTGCACGATGAGCAGCTCGATCTTCGCCGCGAACCCGGCCTGCTTCTTGTCGATCCAGGGGTGCGGGTAGCCGCCGACGATCCACCCGGCGGTGTACGCACCCCCGCCGGCCTTCTCGATGAACTCATCGTACGTAGCCGTCTCGCCGCCGGATGCTTCAAGCAGCATCTCGATGCCCCGGCGATTGGGACACTTCTCACGCAGGATGGTGAACTTCACCGCGTCGCCGGTCGCACCGATGGGGAAGTGCTGATCCTCGCCCTCCGCCGGTACCGGACCCATCACCAGCGTAGCATGCGGGGCGACCTCGCGGATAAACTTTATCAGCAGCCACGCCTCCTCACAGGCCATAAACGGTGAGAGGACGGCGGCGACCTTGTCCGCCCCGTGCTCGCGGACGTGCTCCTCGAAGCGAAAGCGGATGATCCCCCCAAGATCCTCCCACTTGGGGACGGTCCGCTCCCTTCCACGACGCAGGATCGGCTCCGTGATGCGGGCCTTGTCGCTGACGTACTTGAAGCCGTAGCGCCCCTCGTCGCAGATCCACCAGCCGTTGACCTTCGGGTTGTAACGCGGCTTGATCCTGTATACCACGCCGTCGTGATGATCGACGCGGATAGAGCAGCCGGTCGCACAGCCGGGGCAGATCGACCGCGTCTGCGACAAAAACCACACCCGCTGCTTGAACAAAAAGTCCTTGTCGAGCAGGGCCCCGACCGGACAGATGTCCACGACGTTTCCCTGGAGCGGGTTGTCCAGCGGCCGGCCGGGGAATACGTCGATCTCATAGCGTGATCCGCGGTTGGTCATGCACAGCTCGTGGGTACCGGAAACCTCTCTGGCGAACCGCACGCAGCGCGTGCAGCTCACGCATCGATCGCTGTACAAGAGAGTCTTTGGACCGATGTCCTTTTTTGGGGTGACGTGCTTCGCGTCAACGATGCGTGCCTGGGCGTTTCCGAACCTGTAGCTGTAATCCTGCAAAGCGCATTCGCCCGCCTGATCGCAGACCGGGCAGTCCAACGGGTGGTTGAGCAGGAAAAACTCCATGCAGTCCGCCCGGGCTTTGCGCACCGCCTTGGAGTCGAACCGCACCTCGAGCCCCTCACGGACCGGCGTCTGGCACGCGGGCATCAGTTTGGGGGCCCAGTCCAGCTCCTTGGTCTTGGGGTGGGGCATCTTCATTTCCATCAGGCAGAGCCGGCACGATGCGACCACACTAAGCCCCGGATGATAGCAGTAATGGGGGATGTCCCGTCCGGCATCGAGCGCCGCCTGCAGGACGTTCGTCCCGTCGCGGCATTCGAGCTCACAGTTGTCGATGATCACTTTGGCCATAGCCCATCGCTCCCAGTCACTGTTTGGCGGCGAGATGCCCGAAGTACAAGTCTTTCAGCTTGGCCATGTTTCACGCTCCTTGCGCGATGCGGTCTGGGCTTGGCAGCCTATCTGGGACAACAGCGACCCAATCCAACCGCCTGAGTCAAAGGGTGGCACGTCCTACCATCACGTCCGCGACGCCACGATTCACCTATCGATGCACGTCCTTACGGTCGCCGACCGAGTACACAAACACCGTTTTCGCCGTCTCATCGATTCGAAAGAGAATCCGGTAACGACCTTGTCGAATCCGATACCGATCCTTCGAGCCGCGCAGCTTTTGGACGCCAAGGGGCCTAGGCTGCGTTGAAAGCAATTCAATCCTGGCGAGCACGCGACCCAATTCTCGCGTCGGAATCTCTTCCAACTCCCGCTCGGCTGACGGAAGAACCAGCACGCCATACGAGACACGCTTACCCAAGTCATCGTCTCCCGGCTCCGCGCCGACGCTTCACATCGCTCAACGGACTTGCCTTCGATTCCTCGTTCCGGCGCGCGTTGAACACTTGCGCGTCCCGCCGATCAATGTCGGCAAGGGATACAGCGAACGCCGAGGCGAGATCACCTAGGACCTCGGCCTGCTCTGTTATATCCAGTTTCTCAAACGCCTTCTTGATTCCCGCTCTTGTCATGTCGTGGCTCGTGTCGTCCCGCCCATGTCGTCAGTTCAACACCCGCTGAATCCTCTCCGCGCTCTCCGCCGGCTGAGCCCGGATGGCGCTTTCCAACTCGGGGCGGAACTTCCTAACGATCGTCTCGATCGGGTAAGTCGCCCCGTCGGACAGACCGCAGATGCTAAGACCCGGCATCATGCCCATATTGCGGGCGGTTTCAAGCAGCAGGTCCAGGTCCTCGATTCGCCCGGCACCATTTAGAATCCGCAGGGCGATCTTGTCCATCCAGGCGGTGCCCTCGCGGCATTGGGTGCATTGGCCACACGACTCCGTTCCGTAGAACCGCGTCATGTTGCGCAGAACAACCCGGATGTCGGTATCCTCGTCGATAACCACCGCAGCCGCGGTGCCCAACCCAAGCAGGCCGAAGTTTCGCGGGTCCTCGAAGTCCAACTTCATGTCCAGCTCGTCGGCGGTGAGGATCCCCATCGAGACCCCGCCGGGCAACACACCCTTGACCTTCTTACCCGGCAGCATGCCCCCGCCCATGTCGTCACGCTCGAGCAGCTCGGACACGGTGATGTCCATGGCCGCCTCGTAGCAGCCGGGCCGCTTGACCGGCCCGCTAATGCAAAAGAGCTTGGGTCCGGCGCTGTGCAGCGGCCCGATGGCGGTGAAGAAGTCCGCTCCGCGTTCGATTATGTGGGGCACGCACGACAGGGTCTCGACGTTGTTGACCACCGTGGGCTGCATGAACAAGCCTTCAACCGCGGGAAACGGCGGTTTGATCCGCGGGCAGCCTCGCTTTCCCTCGATCGATTCGATCAAACCGGTCTCCTCGCCGCACACATACGCACCGGCGCCGCGGTGGATGTAACACTCGAGCGAGTAGCCGCTGTCCAGGATGTCTTTGCCGAGATAACCGGCGGCGTAGGCCTCGTCCACCGCTTTCTGCAGTATGTGGAAAGTCTCGTGGAACTCGACCCGCATGTAGATATAGGCAATCTGCGATTTCGTCGCATAGCCCGAGATGATGATGCCCTCGATCAACTGATGCGGGTCGCTCTCCATCAAAACGCGATTGCTGAACGTGGGCGGCTCCGACTCGTCCGCGTTGACACATAGCAGCGTCGTGGTGCGATCCTTTGGCAAAAACCCCCACTTCACCCCCGCGGGAAAGCCCGCCCCCCCCCGGCCGCGGAGGTTTGCTTTCTTCACCTCCTCGACAACTTCCTCGGGCGAGCTCTTCAGCGCCTTGCGGACAGCCTGGTAACCGCCGCCCGATTCGTACACCTGCAGCGACGTCGAATTCTCGACGCTACGGTTACGCAGGAGTACGGGCTCGAACCTACTCATCTATATCAAACACCGGAAATACACGATGCTCCAGGCGATCATGGCCAGGCTGATCCACCGCCGCCTGCCGGTAAAGCATCCCGGGGCGATCAGGGCGAAAAGTGCCGGCAAAAAGTCCAGCGAGAATCGGTTGTACCCCAACTGGGCGTACCCCGTTGCATGAAAGAACAGCAAACCCAGATACACGAGCCCGGCTGATGCAAGCAGCAGCCCGGCCTCCGGGTTTGAAAGAATACGCCGGAAGTCGACGAAAAGCCAGACGAGCAGCGGAGTGGTCCACCAGATTCCCGTTCCCATCACGTTGGGACGAAGTCGCCGGCGGTGTCCGTCCAGGGTGCGGATCCGGAGGATCTTCGGAGGGCCGATGTTCATGTAGTAGAGGTTGCGCGGAACAAAGTGGGCCGAAAACAGGCCGTACGTATTGGCGTCCAACGCCAGCTTGTCCCTGGGGCGCTCCCGGCCCTCGTAGATGCGCAGGTAGCCGGTATCCAGCGGGTTGCCGAACTTCACGAGGTTCATCCCCAGCGGCACCGCAGCGATCACCAGCCCCACGGCGGCGAGTTGGCCAAGCCGCAGCCAACGACGCTCCGACGTCGGATGCCATACAGCCAGAAAAAGCAGGGGGATCGCAAACGCGGCCGTCATCTGCCTTGAAAGGGTGGCTACGATCAACCCCAGCCCGCAAAGCCACACCCGCCTTTGACCAAAGTATTCGGTGAGGAAGATCAGCAGGCCGACCGTCGCGAGGGTATGGTTGATGAAGTAGGGCCCGCCGCCGCGCAGGGATCGCACGATCACCGGCCAGGCGGAGGTCCCGCACACGAATCCGATCGCCAACACCGCTCCCCAAAGCGGAGATCCGGTGCGCCGCAGGCCCAGCCTGTAGCTCAGTATGGGGATCGGCAACACTACAACGATGAATATGAACCAGCGAGGTACGCCCTCGAAAACCGGCACTACCGCCGCCGCCAGCAGGGTGAACAGCACCGGCAAGTGACTGTAGGCACGTCCGTCTACCGGGGCAGTATCCCATGTCCTCTCCGACAGGTGAAGTCGACCGTCCAGCCAGGCCGTTGCCTCCGCAATCTGCACGTTGTGGCGGGCCACGAACAGCTCGGGCTTTCGCCAGAGCTTGCCCTCCAAAAGGGTCAGAAACACCACGAGGACCAAAACCGCGCCGAGCCAGACCTGACGACGGGACGTCAAGCCTGGCTGCCGGGCCGCGCCGGTCGTCGCTGACAGCGAGCTCGACGATTCCTCCGCGGTCATCGGTCATCGTCTGCCGGCGGGTTTGGGGTCGCCTCACCGACTGGAGCCCCCGCCGGAGGATCGAACAGATCGCTCCGGGGGACATCGATCCGGTCGTTGTCGTCGGCCGCGAGCAGCCCGGCAACATCCTCCGGTTTGACCCCCTTGTGCAGCCTCTCGCCTATCAGCAGACAAGGGGCGTGATCACAGCACGCCAGACACTCCTCGGTGACAAGCGAGTAGCGCCCGTCCGGCGTGGTTTCGTGCTCGCCGATACCCAGTTGCTTCTTCAGCTCCTCCAGTAGTCCGCTACCGCCGGTGACTTCGCAACTGATGCTCCGACAGACGGTGATCACTTTCCGCCCCTTGGGGTGGGTCCAAAAGTGCGTGTAGAAGGAAACCGTATCCATCACCTCGGAGGGATAAATCTCCAGCAGTTCCGCGATCTCCTCCATCGCCTGCCAGGACAGATGGCCAAGAGTGTTTTGAACCACGTGCAAAGCGGGCAACAGCACCGCACGCCTGGTCTGATAGCGGGGGAAGAAAGAGCGAATCTTCTCCCGAACCGCGTCACTCAACAGCGGCGAAGCGCCCTCCGCAATCACCGGCTCATTTCGATCAATCGTCTTCCAGGACATAAAAAGTTGTCAGTTATCAGTTATCAGTTGTCAGCAATTCGTAATTCGTAATTCGTAATTCGTAATTCGTAATTCGTAATTCGTAATTCGTAATTCCGATCATCTATCCAGTTCGCCCGCAATGACATTCATTCCGCTCAGCACCGCGACGATGTCGCTTATGCGGTGGCCTACCACGAGCTTCTCGAAGCACTGGTAATTCACCAGAGAGGGCGGGCGACAGCGCGCTCGATAGGGCCTGTTGCCCCCGTCGCTGACCAGGTAGAAGCCGAGCTCGCCGTTGGCGGTCTCGTTGGCTCCGTAGGCCTCGCCGATGGGCGGGGTGTGCCCGCGATTGGTCATGATCTGCTCGAAGTGGTGGATCAACCCTTCGATGCTGGAGTAGACCTGCTCCTTTTGCGGGAGCGTTTTCTTTTCGCCGGGGAGCACGTCAATCGGCCCCTCCGGGATGCTGTCCAGAAGCTGCATTATTATTGTGACCGCCTCGTTCATCTCCGAAAGGCGCACCAGATACCGTGCAAGACAGTCGCCACCGTCGGATATGGGCACCTTGAACTCAACCGCGGGCCGACCCTCTCCGTCCCAGTTGTCCGCGTAGCAGAGGTACGGCTCATCCTTGCGAAGATCGCGGCGCACCCCGCTCGCCCGGGCCAGCGGACCGGTCAAACCCCAGTTGACCGCGTCGTCGTGGCTGATGTAGCCGATCCCCTTGGTTCGTTCCAGGAAGATCCGGTTGCGGGTGAGCAGCTTCTCGAAATCCTCCAGCGTCGGGGGAAGAAGCTCGGTAAGGAAATGCTTGACTCGCTCACCCCAACCCGGGGGGATGTCATGGGTGAGCCCGCCGACGCGGGTATAACTGGTGGTGAAGCGATGCCCGCAGACCTCCTCGATCAGATCGTAGATCGTCTCGCGCACGTTGAAGGGGTACATGAAGGCCGTGTACCCGCCCAGGTCCAGCCCGGAACAACCCACGCACACCAGATGATCCTGAATCCTGGCCAGCTCAGCCATGATCGTTCGAATGGCCTTGCAGCGCGGGGTGATCTCGATGCCGAACAGCTTCTCGCAGGCATGGTGCCAGGCGATGTTGTTGGCCAGCGGGGACACGTAGTTCATGCGGTCCGTGACCACGACATACTGGTTGTAGTCGAGGTGCTCGCCGAGCTTCTCGAACCCGCTGTGCAGGTAACCGACGTGCACCGTGCAACTGAGCACCCGCTCGCCGTCCAGCTCGAGCACGTGCCGAAAAGTCGTATGCGTGGCTGGATGCTGCGGCCCAAAGTTCAGAACCCACACGTCCCCGCCCGGCTCCTGGGGAGCGTAAGTGGCGGGGCCGGCTTTGAGTTCCGTGTTCGGCGTGGTCGGCTGAATCCGTTGCGCTTGCGTCATTTCTTTTTCTAGCCGCGACCGTCAGGGAGCGGACAATTTCCCAAAAGCTCCCCCGGGTAAAGCCGATGTTTCAGCCGTCTTCCCGGGTCGGCGGGAGGACCCGTTCGAGCGCGTCAACCAGCGGCGGCAATGCTCGCTCAACGCTGTCCCATACGATTTTCATATCCACATCGTCGTAGTGATGAATCATGATATTCCGCATCCCGATCATCGCCGACCAGGGAATCTGTGACAACGCGCCCCTTGTTTCTTCCGAGATACGACGAGCCACCTCTCCGATGACCTCAAACCGGCGAATGACTGCGTCTTGGCATTGCACATCGGCGTAAAACTCCGACTCGCTCTTGCCCGCAACGTAACGGATCGCGAGCCGCGCCGCCTCCAGAATATCCAACAGGTATTCCTCATCCCTCTGCATGAACGACCTCGGCGGAGGACAGAATCTCCCTGCGGCGGATGGGGTTGCGACTCCGCTCGATCCCCCGGCGGCTCACCAAGTCCACCTCGCGCCCGAGAATGCGGGACAATTCCTCTCTCATGGTCACCATGTCGAAGAGCGTCCAGCGGGAATTAGGATCAAAACTGACCAGCACGTCAACGTCGCTGTCCGTGTCGAAGTCCTCGCGCAACACGGAGCCGAACAACGCGAGCTCGGTGATCCGCCATCGCCCGCAGAAGGCGGTAACACGATCACGATGAATCTCGATCGGCAATCTCCGCATACCCTGTGACCTCACGTCAACCTCGCCGAGCAGGACCGAGAAGGAATCCGTCAGGCCGCCCGTTGCTTGCCCTGCTCTTTAATCCACAGCCTTACCGCGTCAGGACAGAACTCCGGCCCGTTTGCCAAGGCCAACGCTCCGGACTCGATGAAACAGCTGCTGAACATGCCGCCCTTCGCGGCCCCGGCTGCCAGTGCTTTGGGATTCTCGAAAACATGCCCTGAAACAGCGTCCCGACGAATCCGTCCGCAAACCGACGACGCAGCTTGTAGTTCTCGTCGTCGATGGAAACGATGCCAACGATCTTGTGGGCGAACTTCTTCACCTGCCCTTACTCCAGCGGTTTGATCCGCTTTACGGGCTTGTCGCTTTGGGCCTGCTCCCATGCTCCACCCTCGTCTCACGCGCTGTCCCGGGCGATCCGCTCGAAGTTCTCCCGCTCGCCGCGCCCGCGGAGCGGGTAGTCCTTCCGCAAAGGATGAGCCTCGAAACCTTCCCAGGTCATGATCCGCCGCAAGTCCGGGTGACCCTCGAAAGTTATCCCAAACAGATCGTACACCTCACGTTCCAGCCAATCCGCACCCCGCCAGATGGACACAACCGAGGGCACCACCGGGTCGGGATCGTTCACCGGACATTTCGCCCACAGCCGGTGCCCCTTTGTTATGGACAACAAGTTGTATACCACGGCGAAGCGCTCGGGGGGGGGATTGGGGAAGTCCAGATAATCGACGCAGGTGAGATCCGCGACCTGCTCGAAGCGGCAACCCTCATCGCTATACAGAAACCGCATCACCTCGAGCAGGCGGGCGGGCGGAATCCGCACGCAGATCTGCTCGTCCTGCTTCCTCTCGCGCGCCAGCAACGGGCCCGGTGCAAAGTCAACGTCGGGAAACTGAGCCGCGAGAGCTTCGACGATCGGGTGACTCACCGGATTCACACTAACTCTTATCCTCCTTTCCCGACGCCAAGTCCAGCGGCACCAATACCTGCTCGGGCGGCTTGATCATCATGCCCAGCCCCCGGCCTCGCTCAGAGCTGCTCTTCACGTTCTCGTTCATAACGATGCGCTGCAAAGCCATGATCGCCTCAAGCAGGGTTTCCGGACGCGGCGGACAGCCGGGAACATACACGTCCACCGGCAGGAACTGATCCACGCCCTGAACGACGGCGTAGGTGTCGAACACCCCGCCGGTGCTGGCGCATGCCCCCATGCTGATGACCCACTTGGGCTCAGCCATTTGCATGTAGAGCCGTTGCAGGACGGGCATCATCTTGATTGCCACCCGTCCCGCGCAGATCATCACGTCGCACTGTCGTGGGGTGAAGCGCATCACCTCGGCCCCGAAACGAGCGATGTCGTAGCGGCTCGCCCCGGTGGCCATCAGCTCGATCCCGCAGCACGCGGTGGCAAACGGCATCGGCCAAAGAGAGTTCTTGCGCGTCCAGTTCACCCCTGTCTGGATCAGGTCAACCAGGTGGCTGAGCTTCGTGGTGAGGAAGTCCTCTTTGCTCGCCTGGTAAGGCGATTGCGGATTGTCGGTTCGCTTCGCCACTTGATCCTCCATCACCAAGCCACAATCCGCAGTCCGCAATCGACGATCCCTAGTCCCATTCCAACGCCCCTCGCTTCCATTCGTACGCCAGACCGAACACCAGGAGGGCGAGGAAGATCCCCATTCCCAGCAAAAGGAAACCTTTGCCTGCCTCCCCGCCGCTTTCGACTTCATATGTCGCGGCGGTGGTGGCGGCGTGGTGGAACACCCCGATCCAAGGCCAGACGAAGATGAGTTCGACATCGAACAGCAGAAACAGCACAGCCACGATGTAGAAGCGGATGTTGAACCGGCGGTGCGTGTCCCCCACGACCGGCATGCCCGATTCGTAGGGGCTGTCTTTTACCGGACCATGGCGACGGGGCCCGACGGTGTGGGCCAGAACCAGAATGATGGCCGTCAAGGTCAGCACCATCAAAAAGGTGACACCTATGGCGGCGTACGGTTCCAACGAGGCGACGAACTCGTTCATCAATCAAGCTCCAGGCAAAACGGAATGTAATGGCCCGGCGGGGAAAGTCAACGAGAAACCCGCCTGCTGGGAAAATGAACAACCGAAAAGTGGGATTGTAGATTGCGGATTGCTCCCTCTCGCCTCTTGCCTCATGCCTCATGCCTGCGGATTGCGGATCGTCGGCGGACGGCAGAACTCAGCCCATGCGCCAATCAACAATTCACAATCGACAATCCACAATCGACAATGCTATAATTGCGCCCATGACCCAGATTGCGCTGGACGAGAAGTACGAATGTTTGCGGCAGATCCTTTTGGAACTGGAAAGCGTTGCGGTGGCGTTCAGCGCCGGGGTCGACTCGACGTTTCTGCTGAAGGTCGCGGTCGATACACTGGGCCCTGACAAGGTTGTCGCGGTTACGGGGCGCAGCGACAGCCTCGCCCGGGCGGAACTGGAGCAGGCCTGCGAGCTGGTCCGCGACGAGAACATCGGGGCGGAACACGTCATCATCGACACCGACGAGTTTGACGACCCCGAGTACACCGCCAATCCCACAAACCGCTGCTACTTCTGCAAGTCGAATCTGTTCGCCCACCTGCAGCGGTTCATCGCCGACCGGGGTTTGAACGCCGTGGTATGCGGAACCAACGCCGATGACCTGGGCGACTTTCGCCCCGGGCTGGAGGCAGCCACCGAATACGGGATAGGCTCACCCGTTGCCGAGGCCGGGCTGACCAAACTCGAGGTCCGTGAGCTGTCCCACCGGCTGGGGCTGCCCACCTTCGACAAACCGGCCAGCCCCTGCTTATCAAGCCGCGTGCCCTACGGCGAACCGGTCACCCCTAAGAAGCTGCGCATGATCGAAGCGGCGGAGGCTTTCCTGCACGAGCTGGGCATCGCCGAATGCCGCGTACGACACCACGAAGCGAGTTACGAGTTACGAGTTACGAGTTACGAAAAGCGAAAAGCGAATAGCGAAATCAGCCATGTGGGACCGGCTTCCCAGCCGGTCGGGAACCCCAGCCCGGAATCCGCAATCCGCAATCCGCCGGGTGCCATGCCCACGCTCGCGTTCGCGGCTTCCGACCAGTCGATAACGTCAGCTCGCGAGCGTGGGCATGCCACACGACCGGTAGTTCCCACGAACCCCCAATCCACAATCCGCAATCGCCC